>OCHC01000306.1_pt1 | contig 58934 bp, 78 predicted proteins | sample 1538641 | NCBI WGS metagenome assembly OCHC01 (sample SAMN04571714, study PRJEB22368) | human gut metagenome | biome: human gut; material: stool | host: Homo sapiens | place: Luxembourg | collected 2012-08-17
GGGTAGATGCAGAGGGCTCCGGTGACACCTTTGAAAAAGTAAATCTTTACGATAATCGATTCAGTCAGGTGCTGGCAGCAATCGCCTTTACGGGATATGGCAGCAGCATACGAACTTCGCTTGCGTCCTGCCCGGAGTTCTCGACTAACGGGATGCTGCCAAAATGCTGGCGCAGACAAAACGGAAAAATCTACCTTTATAAAGGGGGTACGTCAGGGTTCAGCAATCTGGGGTTTGAACCGTACTCGGAACTGTATGCTTATCAAGTTGCGCAGGCAATGGGCGTGAATGCGATTCGCTACACCCTGACAAAAGATCTGAAAAAGACGCTTTGTTCCAAGTGTGAACTGTTCACCAGCAAAGAGTATTCTTATATTCCCATCGGACAGCTTGTGTCCAAAGGCGGAATAAAAGCAATTTTTGCGTATTATCAGACGTTAGGTCAGAACTTTGTGGATGCGCTGGAAGATATGCTGGTCTTTGATGCGATCATCTGCAACACTGACCGCCACTATGGAAACTTTGGCGTGTTGGTGGATAATAAGACCAACACGATTGCGGCACCCGCACCGCTGTTTGACCACGGAAACTCGCTGTTCAGTCTGGGCGGAACGGATCTTTGGGACAACCAGAAAGCGTTTGATGAATATGCCCGCACACTGCTTCCGCTTGCATACAATGATTTCTTTGCAGCTGCAAAGAGTGCAATGAAACCTCGTCACCGTACAATGCTCCATAAGCTGCTGGATTTCCATTTTGACCGCAGAGCAACACGTTATAATCTGCCGCCAAATCGCTTGAAGATGATCGAAAAAGAGGTACAGCGCAGAGCAAGAGTGCTTTTAGGGTAAAAAGGAAATCGCCAAACGTGAGAGATTTTTCTCTCATGCATTGGCGATTTTTTGTATCCATGAGAGAAAAATTCTCACAGATCGGCAGCTTTTCTCTTTGAAGTTGTTATGCCTTCGTTGTGGTCAGAACTTCATCATTGACCAGCTGATTGGCCTTATGCCGACCCTGCGCGGACGCACAGCCTGCTGAAGCAGACCTTTTTGCTGTAAATCGCACGCGGGTCAAGATGATAGTATGATGCTACAATAAAAAGAGACTGATGCAGTGCAACAGTCTCTCGATAGCAAGGAGGCTTATATAACGGGCATTTTTTTATAAAAATCCGTAGCAGCGCCTCCCATTCCAAGAGTGGTTTTGATGCCAACTCCGCCATGGGATGCAAAAGAGAGCAACGCGTTCCAAAGTTCCAGAAGCGGCGGCGCAAGGCGTGCCTCGATGGTCACACTGCCTTGAAAGGCTGGAATGCGCGTTTCTTTCAGCAGATAACGTGTAGTATGGAGATTATAATCCACAATATGAAGCCCTTGCTGTAAAGCCTGCAGTGCATCAGAATCGATAAGGGCATATTCTGGAAAGGCAGCGTTCCAATGCGCAATCAGACTTTGCAAAAGCAGAGTTTCCTGCGGGAAAATAGTATAGCGGCCGGACTGCTTGAAGGCGCAAGGCGACAGAAAAACAATTTTGGCACGGGTTTCGCTGCGGGAGCGCCCAGAACGGATTAGCTCTTCAGCGGAGATTGCCGGAAAGGTGCGGACCTCTGAAACCGGGAGTGTCAATTCATGCAGAGGGATTTCCTTTGCAGATTCCAAAACGGGAAAAACTACCTGTCGAGCAGTGTCATTCAGCAGATTGACCGTCCAGATCAAAGACTGTTTTTCCGGCGAAAAACATAGAAAATGCGCAATGGGGTGTTCCCCTTGCAGATGCATCTGCTCTCCAAATTCAGAAGAAATCTGTGACATCAGCCAGCCATACAGACGATAGGACCACGACTGAGGAATCCGCACATCATTGGGCGGAGATAAAACCAGTTGAATTTGCTGGATCATAAGATACTCACCCCGCAATATCCATAGGGATAAAGCCGACCACGAAAGCGAGCATATTTCATGGTGTGCGGGGAAATACCTTTTTCGGCATCACGCTCATGCTTATGTTTACGGAACATCTGCGCCATTTGCTCTGCTGTCCAGCGCAAACCTTCTTTTTCGCCCAGATAGGGATACGCCAGCGACTTGGCAAAGAACCCGGAGCCGCCGCCCAGGATCAGGTGTGGCTGCTGCGGCAGGTTGACGGCACCGCGCGGCAGGGTAAAATGCCGAGCGTAGGTCTGCTGATAGTATGCATCGAACTGTTGGATGGCTTCCAGCAGAGAGTCTTTTGTAATGCGGCCCTTCAGCACAGACTGATCCAGGGTCAGCTTGAACCGGATGGCTGTGCCCGGTGCGGCGCATTCCCGGCAGAGGTTGATGCTGTGGGTTCCGCCGTCTGTGGCGGAGTCTGTTTTTCCGGCCAGCATCATGCAGTTGTCCGAGATTGAGAGGCTGTCGGAAACCTGAATGCCACGGAAAATGCTGTTGACGGCGTCCGAAGCGATGCTTCCATGCAGATGCAGCTGGTTGACATATTTCTCTTCCGGAAAGGCGACTCGGCGGTTTTGTGCAAGGATGTGTCCGGTGCTGCGGTCAGCCAATACCGCACTCAGCAGCCATGCAGTACGCAACGCACCCTTGATGCTGCTGCCGGGAATGTAGGCATGGCCCTGCGCATCACGCTGGAAAGCATGGATCTCTTTCAGCGAGTGCTCAGCATCCAGCGCATCTCCCACCTCGATCTGATAGCGCGTCAGTGTTTTCAGTTCTGCATCGGAAATGCCGCAGTCTTTGGTCAGAAAGGCCCAGAGATTGGACTGCTCGCTAAGCATAAACTGTCCGTACTTGTCCACCAGATCGTGCTCGACTAGAAAGCTGAAAAATTTTTGCTCGTCCAGAAAGGAGACTTTGCCATTGCGGGTGTTGTACATGTACTCTTTTTTGGTATAGCTGCTACCATTGCCAACAAACAGAGGTGCCCATACATTCAGAGTAAGGTCAAAGATCTGCAGATGATCCTGCTGAATCATAATGTCACCCCCATAAAGATTGGCTTGGAATAGCGGTATACCGGATGCACATCCGACAAACCAACATCATACAAAGCACCCTGATAACGATTTTGCAGGACAGACCCTGCCGAAAGGGCATACTGCGTTTTTTTCTTCAGTGGAGTTTCCACACGATCGGATGCCATGAAGCCGCTGCGGCGTACCAGCTGGAAGGAGGCACCCTCTAATGCATGATCCAGTTCATCTGTCTGCGGCAGGCTGGTGGTCAGCAGCAGATAGGGTGCGCGGTTGGCAGAAAGTGCACGGCGCAGCCATTTGGTCTGCGCGTCAGAGGGTGTATTTAGACAAAGCTTTTGCACTACATGGAACTTTCCATAACCAGAGCTGACTTTGCCGCCGATGCCGGTAGCGCCCAGCCAATCCAGCAAATACTCCAGATCTTCATCCTGACAATCTTCGGTAAATCCGCAGATGAAATACAGTCCGCAGTCCGGCGCAAAACGGAACAGTCCAACCTGATACGGCATGGTATCCCCCTGCATGGGAACAGCTGCCTTGGTCTGCTCATAGTGGGTGCCAAAACTTTCCGGTTGCTCGTCAGGGGTGAAATGACCTTCATGCAGGCTTCTGGCGTAGCGGTCGAATTCCAACACAGGGATCCAGGCTAGCTTTTTTACCTTTTTACGCAGGGTGGTTTCTACCTCCTCGGTGGATTCTGACGCGGCAATGGGTTTTGGCAGGTAAAACGTTCCGCCATACCAGGGCATTGTATCGCTGAGCAGGAATTTTCCCTGCCGGACCTGCGCACAAAGCTGTTCTAAGGCTTCTTCTCCGTGCTGGACAAGGGTCTCGTGGCAGAGGGCAGAAAACAGGGTATCTGCCCGCAGGGTTTCTTCGGAGGTATAAAGCGACAATGCAGAGTCGGCCCCTCCAAAATGAACAGCTGTGTCAAACTGCAGCTTAAACAGAAAATAGTTCATAACTATCCACCTCATCAAAGAGGGATTTCAGGCGGCTGAGATCCGCCTGCGCGCCATAGCCTTCCAGCGCAAAGTTTTTCAGGCTGACACGGCCGCTGCCGCGGGAACCATGGCCGCCCAGATAATCCATCTGCAGCAGCTTCATGCCTTTGGCCAGAAGAGAAAGATCTTCCTCGACCTGTGCCGGGTCGGTTACATCGTAAACGATGCTGACGCCAAACTTTGCACCGGCGATCACACGTTCGATCTGGCGGGGATTGGCCACAGAGTTGGCACGGGAAATTGCGTTTTCGGTCTTGACCTCGGTCACACCCACATTGGAAAGCTCTTTTGCATTGGACAAAAAGGCATCCGCAAACTGCAGGCGGGAACGGCGCACCGGCTCCGAGGAACCGAACAGGCGCAGAATGCGCTCGTCGTCCTTGTCGAAAGCAGGCATGTGTTCGATATCCTGACAGGTGCTGCGGGCCAGCAGGGTGCGCAGTTTGCCTTTCAGACTGCTGCCGGGTACGATGGGATAACCGGTATAGGGGTCACGCACCACCGGGCTGTCCACAGCACCAATGGCAGAAAAGGCAGAGGAACCGCCGATGTGCATACCGGTGCGCACTTCCAGATCGCACCGGATCAGAATTTTTCCATACATATGATTACCCCTCCTTGCCGCCGAAGTAGCGGTGGAAAGCGACCAGCGCTTCCATGTAGTGTGCAAAGCGGATCAGATCCGCACGGTCGGTGGAAATGCCCTTGAGGTATTCCAGCAGGTTCGTCTGTGCCACAAAGCTTTTTACGGTGTCATCGCGCCCGCACTCATAAGCCACCCGGACCCGCATCAGGTTGAGCTTGACCACGCTTTCTGGCCGCAGCTTTTCATCGGTGCGGATGTTTTCCTCATTATAGATATCGGTCACAAGGCTCAACAGGTTGCGGATTTTGCTGGTGGTCACGGTCTTGCCGCCGCTCATGAGGCTGCGCATAATACGTTCGGCTTCGTCTACATAATCTTCCGGCACCTTTTTCGGCGTGATCTCCGGCGGCAGCTCTTTCTGCTGCCCATAGCTGCTGCGGTTGTTATAGCTGCCGGAACCGCTGCGGTTTCCGTTGTAGCTGTTGCTATATCCGCTCCGGTTGTTATAGCCACCGCCGCCATAGCCGCCCCGGCCATTATCATTCCATCCTGCCATCTGTGTCGCCACCCTTTCTGTTCTGATAGACATAAATATAAATTGCGGTGATGAGCTGGTGACGCTGTACGGCATCCAATGCCCAATCCATCATGCTGTGAGAGAATTGCTCGTAAAGTTTATAATCTGGCGCATTCTTTTTGGGAGAAAGCCGCGCCAGCAGGTAAGCATACCGCGCAAGGTTGATGCGGTCGTTTTCGGCTTCCCGCAGCAGTGCCAGAAGATTGTAGAGCATGGCGTTTCCATGCTCGGCGTTATCCTTGCCGAAGAAGCTTTGCAGGCAGCCGACCTTTTCGGTCAGAACCTTTGCGCGGAAGGTGTCCCACGCATAGATATGTCCCTGCTCCGGCTGCACCAGCAGATTGCCCTTTGCATCCCGGACTGCTTTGCGCTCCGGCGTAAACAGCGCCACAGCATTCTTGCCGGGCAGATGCTTGGCGGCTTCTTCCAGCGCGGCAGTTTCCTCGGCGGAAAGCCGGATGGGGTAATGGTCATCAAAGATGCCGATGCCTGCGCTGAGGGTCAGTGCACCGCAGGAAAATGCGGTGAAATTACGCTGGATGCGCTGTGCTGCTTCCAGAACATCGTTCCATGCGCCCACAAGGAATACATCGTCGCCGCCGGCATAGACGATGCTTACATGCAAGCCCTCTAGAATGCCGTTGATGTAGCACTTGAAAAACAGTGACATCTGCCGGGAGAACGCCGAGGTGCGGGACAGGGTAACATAGTGCATCCGTTTGACCGGGTCTTTCTCGTTTTCCTGCTCGAAACCGGAGATAAAGGCGTGGCCGAGGTTGTCCACATCCATACGGCAGACCGCAATGCGGCGCACGCCCTCGGACTGCTCTGCCAGTTCTTCCATGCTGTTGCTGGCGGCGTAATCGCCCACATACAGGTTGGTGCTGTAAGTAAGGCCGGTGAATGGTGCATTTTTGGTATATACACGCGCGACGGGCTCGCCGGAAGCCAGCCGTTTGCGGGCAGAGAACTGATCCGTCAGGGACAGATATTCGCTGCCGCCGTCCAGTGCAGGCAGCGTACAGTCATCGGCAGCCGAGGGCTGACGGCTTACCACCAGAACGCGCTTGTTCTGGATCTTATAGGAAAGATCTACGAACAGTTTGCACCAAGGGCAGAGATCATCCTTCAGGTTGGCACTGGTGCCGCACACCTTGCATTCCCGGCCATCCGGGTAAGCGGCGGTACTGTTCAGCTGCCGCAGATCCTCTGCGGTATAGCGGTGGAATTTGTGCTGTTCCAGCAGCCGGTTCACCCGGCGGAACAGCTCTTTGTAGGGGCTTTTTTCAGCCGGGGTATTGGTCAGGTCGTTGCCGGAGCAGGGCGTCCATGCGTTGGCCAGAAACAGCTGGGTGCCGAACTGCTGTTGCAGCCAGTGGTTGAACTGCCGGTTCCACCGGGTCAGGGTATCGGCCACAGCGGCAGTGTTGGGCAGCAGCACATAGCAGTGCCCGCCGCCGCTGTAGATCAGGTTGGCGCGGGACACGCCGCACCCGGCCAGAAGCTCGTCCAGATAGTGCTCCATGAGCAGCTCCAGAAAGAACGACCGGCTGCGCAGGGAGCGCAGGGCGTTTTCGGTATGGACGGTATAAAGAAACTTCTGGATGCGGGAAAAATCAGCGGTATAGAGCAGAAAAGCATCCTTCTGGCAAAAATCCTTCTCCTGCTCAAAAAGTGCCTTGCGCAGGTCGGTGATGTTGTTTGCCTGCACATATTCGCTGATGCACGCCGCAATGGCTGCGGTGGTCTTGGCGTGGTCAAACAGAGAGACATCCGGGCTTTCGCCGGTAAAGGTGCTGGACGGAAAACAGCTGAACTGCGTTTCCAGCAGACCCAGCAGCGAGTTGATCCACTCCGGCTGCGGCTGCAGATCCGGCAGGCACTCGCTCAGCTTGCGCACGGCATCTGCATAGACGGAAGCGGAAAGCGGCTGCTGCTGCCGTGGCAGCTTCAGGCTGCCGTCCTGCGGCTGCGCAGGCATCATCCAGCCGGGGTGGGAACCATTCAGGTGGGTGAACACCGAGTCCAGCGGAAGATCCCGCCGGAAGGAACTGCTTTCGCCTTCGACCTCCCGGCGGTCTGCGGCGGCAGAAAGATCATCTGCCAGATAAACGATATAGGCCGGGGAATCGGCCGGCAGCGCCTTTGCTGCACCGCGCAGCGCGGCGGCGTGGTGGTAGCGCACACAGTCCAACGCCGGGGCCCAGTCTGCGCCGGACAAAACGCCGTGCAAAAATTGGTAGCCCTGTTCACTGTGGCTGCCGCGCTGCCCACCGGCACGGTACACCGCTTTGCCGGTGTCGTGCAGCAGCCCGCCATAGGTGGACTGCAGGGTGAGAACGTTCAAAATACCATCTCCTTTACGGATTGTGGAAGAATTGCACAATAAACGGAAAATGTATTTGTTGATTTTGTAAGAGATGCTTGGAATTGGCTTTATTATAACACATTTTGTCGCTATGTAAAAGCCGCAGCAGAGAAAATATCACAGCAGCTGCAATCGTTCCGTTCATAGAGGAACAGCCCACGGAAAACAAGAAGTTAAGGTTTGCAAAAGAAAAACTCCGCATCTTTTTTGATGCGGAGTTTTTTGTCCCCTTACGGGGATGGTACCCAGTATTCCATGTGCAAGGTTGCGGCTGATTAGTTTTCGCCCCCTTACGGGGATGGTACGACGTTTACAGAGCAGCAAGGTGACCTCTTTTCGTTTTCGCCCCCTTACGGGGATGGTACGTCTATGCGAGAGTTGGTGGCCCGCACTGGTCTGTTTTCGCCCCCTTACGGGGATGGTACTTCATCATTGAGGATAGAGACGGCAAAACCATCGTTTTCGCCCCCTTACGGGGATGGTACTAGTGAGGAGATCGTCACCAAATCATACTATCCGTTTTCGCCCCCTTACGGGGATGGTACCAAAGTTTACAACAGTCGTCGAATTAATTTCTGGTTTTCGCCCCCTTACGGGGATGGTACCTGGAGAAAGAGAGACCGTTATGAAGACTATGAAGTTTTCGCCCCCTTACGGGGAGAACCCTCTCAGTCACGGCTTACGCCGTGCCAGCTCCCCCGAAAGGGGGAGCTTAGTACAGGGTAAGTGGCGGCTGCAAAAGCTCCCCCTTTCGGGGGAGCTGGCGCGCAGCGCCTGAGAGGGTTTTGCGGGGAGAAGTTGAAATCTGGTACAAAGACTTTGATGGCATGGCAAAGAAGTTTCTGCCCCCTTACGGGGATGGTACTCGTATTGAGGAAGGTGGTCGGTTTTGCTACCGGTTTTCGCCCCCTTACGGGGATGGTACTAAGAAGGTTGAGGCCGTATGCACCGTTGCTGTGTTTTCGCCCCCTTACGGGGATGGTACGAATATGAAGAAGTCCGCCACCACCAAGACTGCGTTTTCGCCCCCTTACGGGGATGGTACTCACAAGCGCGTCGAGCAGGTCTGCACGGTTGCGTTTTCGCCCCCTTACGGGGATGGTACGAGCATCATGGACAACATCATTGAGATGTCTTAGTTTTCGCCCCCTTACGGGGATGGTACACTAAATATATCACAGAATATCGTAAAATGGAAGAGCTGAATGCCTGAAAACTATTCACTTTATTGAAATAAAGTGGAACCGCGCGAAAAGGACAACGATAAATCCTGAATCATTATTGTGCCGTGGAGGATAGAAAGAAAACCCTCTTTCAGGGCGAGCCATAGCGGCGGAAGCCTGCAAAGGCGAAGATGCTGCGCTTCAGGGTGCTGCCGTCCGGGTAGGTGGTCTCCTGACTCTTGCGGCGGGAGCAGGCGGCCAGCGTGGGGATGCCCGCGGCTTCCAGACGCTGGACTACCCGGTACACAAAGGTGCACTCGCCCTGACAGAGCACGGCGTCCGGGTCAAGGTGCAGGATGTGGTCGGCGTATACCGTGGCAAGGGAGTCCAGTGCGGCCTCGTCGGCGGCGGGGTCGATGGCGGGAAACGCAAGATCGACCACCGTGCCGTAGCGCTGCGCCGCCGCCTGCTGCTCGGCGCTCCACAGGGCGTAGGGGTGGTTGGAAAAGTTGATGAACATAGCGTGTACCTCCCGGTTCTTTATAAAAGACTCCCGTCCGCACAAAACGGACGGGAGCGCTGGCGCGGGGCTCACCGCTTGTCGATGCGGTGGCCGATGTTGTTGCCGGCCAGAGCGCCGGTAACGCCGCCAACGATGGCCAGCGGGATGGTGCCGGCAATGGCACCGACAGGGCCGCCCACGGCGATGCCCATGGTGGCGCCCTTCACGGCGCCTGCGACGGCACCGGCTGCGGCGCAGCCCAGAGTAGAGATCAGCTCAAACATGTTTTTCACCTCCTTTCACCTACCAGAAGCCCATAGCAAGTGCGCAGTTAAGGCGTAAAAAAATAAATCTGCATAAATTTTTTAAGCCATTGTAGCAGCGGTCTTTTTATGGTATGATGCAGATAATGGATCTTATAAAAAGGAGTGTTGCCCTGTGCTAAAGACTTATATCACCACCGTACCTTTGCAGGGAAAGCTGGACCCCATGCTGTACCAGCGGGATCATGCAGCCCCGCCCACGGCCACCTGCTTTCCCATCGTGCAGGTGATGCGGGATACCCTTGAACCCGGGGACACGGTGCAGCTGCTGGCCATCCGGCAGGAAAATGCCGATACCGCCCGCAATTATCAGCGCCTGCTGGAAGAGCTGGCGCAGCTGGGCATTGCAGAACATCAGGTGCGGCAGATCGACCTGCCGGAGGATCAGTGTCCGGAAACACTGATCGGCCTGTGCCGGGATCTGGTGGATGCCCTGCCGCAGGTCACCCGGGTGTATGCCTGCATCACTTACGGCTCCAAGAGCATCCCGGTGGTCACGCTGACGGCATTGACCTGCGCCGAAGCTACCCATACGGAGCTGGAAGTAGGCGGTGTGTATTATGGCGAGGTCAAGCGGGAAAACGGGCAGGTGCTCAGCGCGCGGCTTTACGATATGGCAGCGCTGTATCAGCTTGCCGGGCTGGTAGGTACCATGCGCGACAGCAGGACCGCCGAACAAGTGTTCCATCAGCTGATCTGGATGAACGAGCACCGGGAGGACTGAGCAGCGATGAATGATGTGAAAACATGGGCGGATATGGATGCTTCGCCGCTGCTGCAGCTGCCGCCGGAACAGCGCAAAAAACTGCACGATGCCAATGATGAACGGTTCCGCACGTTCTGGGCGGAATGCTTTCTGACCGCACAGGCTCCCGGAAGGGGAGAGAATGCATGGAACAGCGTGGATTTCTGCAAGGCGTTTCTGGATGCGTTTGATTTTTGGGAAGCAAAGCCGGGGCAGACCTTCAGTATGTATCTGCGCGCCGCCGTCCGTCATGCACAGGCACACGACCAGCAGCAGGAAGAAATGGCTGTGACGGGTTTCGGACGCGAGACGAACCGTAAAATCAAAAAAGCGCTGGAGTACATGGAAAAGAACGGAATTACAGAGAGTGTGCTCTGCCGTGACCCGGAAAAAGAACAGGTGATCGCCGATATTGTTGGGGTGGGTGTAAAGACCCTGCGGGAAGCACTGCGCAGTAAGCAGTCGGTGCTCAGTCTGGACGACACTGGCGGAGAGGATTCGGCGCTGGGTGACCGGGTGGTTTCCCAAGAAAAAAGCGTGGAAGAAAAGGTGGAGCAGAGCAGTGAAATGCTGGCATGGCTGCACCGCGGCATAGGGCTGATGAACCTGCAGCAGAAGGAAAAATACGGCAAGACAGCTGGCCCGTTGTGGAGCAGCGTGCTGATGGGCTTTCTGCGCAACAATGACGCGCTGCCTCCGGTAGAGGATGCACCCGCGCGGCTGGCAAACTGCGATGACCTGCATCCGCTGGAACAGGACAACTGTCTGTGGGACATCCTGCTGCTGCACCGGTATGTGGAATTTACCGTTCAGCCGCCCTATGCGCCCGAAGCGCTGGAATGCGCCGCGCTCCACGCCCTGCTGGACCCGGAGCGCAACCCGGCGCAGGATAAGACCGTGGCAGAGTTTCTCGGCGTGAGCAAGGCGGCGGTATCGCAGCGGCGCAAAACATGGCAGCAAAAACTGGTGCAGATGAAAACGGAACAGGAGGATGGATAAGATGGGACGCGATGTTTTACTTTTATATATGAGCCCGAAAAACCCGAACTACAAGACCCAGACCAACGAGGGCGCGGTGCGGTATCTGATAAAGGAAAAGGAGACCCCGGACTGCATTCTGGCACTGTGCAGCGAGACGGTGCGCAAAAAAGCTATGGTGGAAATGCCGGACGGCAGCACCTGCACCACGCTGGAATATTTCCGCGATGCGTTGCGCAGGGTGGGCATCCCGGCAGAGCGGCTGGTGGTGATCGAAGTGCCGGACAGCATGGATGACGAGAAAAAGCAGTTTCAGGCCATCTCGCAGCTGCTGGACAAGATCGAAAAAGAGGACACCCTTTCCATCGACCTTTCCGGCGGTATGCGGGACACTGCCATGCTGCTGGTGACCGCTGCCCGCTGTATGCGGGACCTGCGCGGTGTGCAGACCCGCCGGGTGATTTATGCAGAGCTGCGCGGGGAAGAGCCTGTCGCGCACGACCGCACCCAGCTGTATGATCTGTTCGACTTTGTTACCGCCATGGACGAGTTCTTCTCCACCGGCACCGCGCAAAAGCTGAAGAGCTATCTGTGGAGCGAGGGCGAAAAAGACCCGGTGCTGCACACGCTGCTGACCCGCATCAACCAGTTCTCAGATGACCTGGCGCTGTGCCGGGTGCGGAAGCTGAACGACGATTTGAACCAGATCGCTCAGGCGCTGAAAGAAACGCCCAAGAAGGGCCAGAACCTGACCGACCTGTTCTTCCGGCTGCTGAAAGACCGTTTCAGCACCGAGTTTGCAGAGCTGCTTTCCTCCGGCGAAAAGGCGCTGCCTGCACTGGTGAGCTGGTGCGCCAAGCACGGGATGTACCAGCAGGCGCTGACCCTGCTGTGCGAGCAGATGCCGGAATATGTCTGCCAGCATCTCTTTGTGCAGCCCACTGCAAGAGGCTGGGACTATCTGGCAGATCAGAAGCAGAACGAGGGCAAGCCGTGGGTGTACCCGCTGTTCCATTTCCATTTCTGCTGGTTGGCATTGTTGCAGAATGGAAAATTGAAAGAAATTTGCACAACCGATTTGCGCCTGACCAAAAGTAAAGATGATGCGGGCGGCAATATGCTGCTTGGCGTAGCAAATGCCGCAGAAATGCACGATTATCTGGATATGGTGCTTGCCTCTGACCAACTGGCCATCGACCCTGCCATCCGCCCACAGCTGGAGCAGGCTGCCCTGCTCTACCAGCGCGTGGTGAAGTACCGCAACCAGATCAATCACGCCAGCGGCAGTGACTTGGGCCTGTTGAGCGATCGCGTTCTGCCGCTGGATACCGAGAGCATTGAAGAGACCCTGCGAAAGATCACCGACTACCTGCATGAGATCCGCCCCTTGAAGCGGAACGTCCCGCAGGGCGTCAAGGCACTGCCTGTCACAAAGACGATTCCGTCGGGCGCAGCTCCCAACCTGTAAAATAGAATATAGGAAAAAGCAAAGCACCTCCGCTGCTGGCAAACGCCAGTGGCAGAGGTGCTTTTTTGTCCCCTCGCGGGGATAAATTGCAATTCAATCAACTTGAGCCAGAAGCCTATGCGCGGCGGGTTTCCGTCCCCTTGCGGGGATAAATTGCAATATCGCCATGATGCACGGCGCGCCGGAAATGGTGTTTCCGTCCCCTTACGGAAGATAACTTTACTATATCACACATTGAGTCAAAAGAAAAGAACCATCCACCGGAGAAGCGCGGATGGAGTAGAAATGATAAGCCATCAGCCGATTTCCTTTGGCGATAAGCGGATGTTCCACTATTTCCGGGAGGAAAGCATCGTGTGCAGTCGATGGCGGGCATGAGTATCTCCGTAGGTGTGGAAACCCGGAAGACTGGGAAGAATTATCTGAAACGCAAAGTGTAGAGAATTGAAAATTATGCTGAACACGATCTTTGAAGCAGAAGCTCAGCGGCAAGCAAAAAAGCTCTTGACCTCTATATTAAAGGCCAAGAGCTTTTTGCAAAGATGATGCTGTAAAGAAGTAAAACAGTGAAAGCAATAAGAACAGGTGGTCAATTACTTTGCATTTTTTGCATGCGTTGCGCTAACCAGTGATTGAGAAGGCGTTAATGGAGCAAGCCATACTTTGCCAGTTCCCTTATAAACATTTACCAGCCCCTCACCGGATGCGGCAGAACCAAGCAAGGTTTTTCCGGAACGTTCAACCGTAAAGCTGAGACTGCCGGACCAGCAAATCGCAAAGCCGCCATCAATTTTTAAAACGTCGTCTTGAAGGTCGATTTCTACGATTTCCGAACGGGGAACATTGCTTTCCAGTACACATACACCATTGCCAGCAAGCCGCAGATTGAAGAGTCCTTCATTTCCGAGTGCTGCAGAAGAAAGCGAGGAGCGTGCCTGAATCTCGTGCTTGACAGTGGATTCACAGGCCAGGAACATGCCGTCCTCCATTACAAGACCGCCTGTCCAGTCACCGACATTTTCGGTCAGAAGATATTTATAGGTGGGTTCGGTCACGAGCACACCCGTTCCGACGTACTCCGGCTTGATTGCGCTTTCTTTTGTGACGGAACTTTTTACCATTTTGCCTAAGAAGTCGCCAACACCTTTCAATCCGGTGGTTGCTTGCACGTTGCCAACAATGTACTGCATTGCGCCCGCTTGGAGAACAAGCCCAACTTTTCCGTTGAGATTGGCAATGGCCTGTTTCCGTTTGACATTCATCTGGCTCATATAGTATTCTTCCATTGCATTGCAAGGCGCTACGGAGAAATCGACATTGTACTCAACAATGGAGAAGATACCCTTCTGTTCGGTGACGATGTGACTTGTCTGATTTGCCAGATTGTTGATTTTAAACATAAGCAAATACCCCATTTCAAAGCAGATTTCGCATTTTTGTATGCAAGATTTGGTGTCCGTAAAAATGCTTAGATAAGTAGTCACAGTACAACTGAATAACTCTTTAAAATTCAGTGTATCATACGTCAACTGAAAATACTATCATCAAACCACACAAAACATTTGAGACTTTTTTAGCGAGGGGAGAGTATAGGAGTTGAAAGTTTGGCCAGTGAGAATATAAAAAACAGGTTACTGATGCAAGTCGAAAAACTGCCGTTTGTAGCAGATCTGTAGCAAATCAAGCCTATTTAACGAATCAACGTCCTAAAAACCGAAAAGTCATTATGCATCACACGCAGGGGCTCGAACAGCACCCGCCTAATGAAACCATGTCTTTCCCCGCCCGCGCCAAAGTGCGAAAATAGCACCATGGAAAAATGTGTTTTTGAGAGCAGTCTGAAAAATACAGAGACGCAGCACTCCATGGAGAGGCAAGCATCTACATCGCCTGCGGGTATACAGATCTGCGGCGAGAGATAGACGGTCTGGCACAGATCATACAAAAACAGGCTGTTGAATCCCTGTTCCAACAGCCTGTTTCTGCTTGCGCAGCACATTCATATTCCGCACAAGCGGAATCCATCATTTCTCATATCCCAAGGTTGCTGCCATGACGGCCTTGATGGTGTGCATCCGGTTCTCGGCCTCGTCGAACACGATGCTCTGGGGGCCTTCAAACACTTCATCGGTCACTTCCATGGCGTCGCGGCCAAAGCGTTCGCCCATCTCCTTGCCCACGGTGGTCTTGTGGTCGTGGAAGGCGGGCAGGCAGTGCATGAACACGGCGTGAGGGCCTGCAATGTCCATCAGCTGCTGATTGATCTGGTACGCAGACAGGTCGTTGATCCGCTCGGCCCAGACCTCCACCGGCTCGCCCATGGACACCCACACATCGGTGTACAGCACATCGGCACCCTTTGCGGCCTTGGCGGGGTCCTCCTCAAAGGTGAGGGTGGCGCCGGTCTGGGCGGCAATGGCCTGACACTGTGCCACAAGGGCCGGGTCCGGCTGGTACTTTTTGGGTGCGCAGGCGGTGAAATGCAGGCCCATCTTGGCGCAGCCCACCATCAGGCTGTTGCCCATGTTGTAGCGGGCATCGCCAAAGTAAACGAAGTGGATGCCCTTCAGGTGACCAAAATGCTCCCGGATGGTGAGGAAGTCGGCCAGAATCTGGGTGGGATGGAACTCGTTGGTCAGGCCGTTCCACACCGGGACGCCGGCGTAGCGGGCCAGATCTTCCACGATCTGCTGGCCGTAGCCCCGGTACTCGATGCCGTCAAACATGCGGCCCAGCACCCGGGCGGTGTCGGCAATGGACTCCTTTTTGCCGATCTGGCTGCCGGAGGGATCAAGGTAGGTCACTTCCATGCCCAGATCGTGTGCGGCCACCTCAAAGCTGCAGCGGGTGCGGGTGGAGGTCTTTTCAAAGATCAGGGCAATGTTTTTGCCCGCAAGCTGGTCATTGTGGCGGATGCCGGCCTTCTTTTTTGCCTTCAGGTCGGCGGCAAGGTCCAGCAGTTCCTCCATCTCGGCAGGGGTGTAGTCCAATAGCTTCAAAAAGCTGCGGTTCTTCAGACTCATTGTATATTTCCCTCTCTATGCAAGTGCTGTTGTATATTTATTCGAGTTGTATTTCTATTATAATGATATCCTGCAAAAATTGCAATACCCTGTCGGATATGTTATACTGATCGTGCTGCCCTTCTCCATTCTGGCAACAGAAGGGAGGTGAGCCGTATGGCCGAGATTCTAACCAATATCATCGTAGCTGTTGTAGCACAGGTGATAGCCGACCGCCTGTGTAAGTGGCTTGACAGCTATCGTAAGGGCAAGTAAGCACAAAGAACCCCCTCGGAGTAGCCGCTCCGAGGGGGTTCGCTTTTGTGAGCCGATGGCAACGATTCTAACCAACATCTTGCCTACCTTTAGTATATGCAATCCGGTGCAAAAGTCAAGATGCTATGAAAAAATTCATACTTTAGCCCCCGTGTATAGTGTAATTGCATTAAGTCGACAGGCTTTTTGCAGTTACACTCTTTTTATTTTCTCCCAGAGAAAGGACGGTGAAAACGTGGCTGAATGTTACAAAACGATCGAATATCCGGACCGAAAGGCGATCGCGGCCCTTTACGCCGCCGGCGCGAAGGCCGGACAGATCGCGAAGGAAATCGGCGTCGCACCCCGCACCATCTACGCCGAACTGAAGCGCGGCCGCGAAGGGGACAAGCTGGACAAGAACTTCCGGCCGTCCTACGACGCAGACCTGGCCCAGAAGCGCGCCCAGGAAAGCCTTCGCCGACGCGGCCGGAGGAAAGGAGGGCCGGCAGAATGACCCCCAGAGCAAGGCAACGGCGAACGCGCCGGAGAATCCGCAACGCGGCCAGTCTTCTTTCCCTGGTGGCCTTCCTGGCGCTTCTGGGAAGCGTCGGAGCCGTCGAACAGGACCTGGTCCCCCTTCTCCCTGGCGCGATCCGAATGTTCGGCTTCCTTCTGATCTGGGCCGGCCTTCTGGCCGTCGCCGGAGCCTTCGACACCACCGAAGGAAGGAGGGAACGGAGAAGATGAAGTACACGGCGACCCTGTCGCCCGTTCAGGTCGGACAGGCCGTGAAGGCCCTGGTCCTTCTGGGCGAAAAGAAGATCACGATCGAAGAAACAGAAAAGGACCGTTTCGTCGTCACCACAACAACCGAAACGGCCCATTCCAAAAAGGTTAAGTGAATCATATCACGGAAAGGAACGGTTTTCAATGCCTAAATTGAATTTTTATGATACGGACGCCGTGAAGGCGTTTCTGCTGAACACCCTGGTCGAGAACAAGGAAGTCCGCGAAGACGTCGACTTCGAGCGCCGGCAGTCCCAGACCTGGTTCACCCAGTACCAGGCCCAGAAGGGGCGCGCCGAAGCCGCTGAAGCGAAGATCGCCGCCGCGGTGTCCGTTCTGACCACCCTCATGCCCGCACATTCCACCGGCACCGTCACCGCCGAAGACGTCAACCAGGTGATCGCCGACGCCCTGGCCCTTCTGACTGGGAGCCTGAAGACGGAGGGGGGCGCCGCGAAATGACGAACACCCTGTACGAGATCAGCGCCGACTTCCTGGCCGCCCTGGACGCGATGGAGGTCGACCCCGACACCGGCGAACTGCTGAACGCTGACCAGCTTGACGCCCTTTCCGCCGCCTTCGACGAAAAGGCCGAAGCGACCGCCCTTTACATCAAGAACCTGACCGCCTTCGTCGGCAACGTGAAGGCGGAGGAAGCCGCCCTGGCGGAGCGCCGCAAGACCGCCGAAAAGCGCGTCGAGCGCCTGAAGGACCTTCTGGCGTCCTCCATGCTGTCCGTCGGTCGCGACAAGGTCGAAACGGCCAGGACGAAGATCGGCTTCCGCAAATCCACCCAGGTTCAGATCGACGACGAAGGCGCCCTTCCCCCTGACTTCGTGACGACCACCGTCACCACGAAGCCGGACAAAACGGCAATCAAGAAGGCGATCCAGGCCGGACAGTCCGTCGCCGGCGCTGTCCTGGTCGAGAATCAGAACCTTCAGATCAAGTAAGGAGGAATCAGCGTGAAAGACTTCAACATTCCCCTTCTGACGGCTGAAGACATCGACTGTCGCGTCCAGTCCGTCAGCAAGGCGAAGAACGGCACGGTCGGCGCGGTCCTTCTTCTCTACAAGGACGCCCGTGTCGATATGCGAATCCTGGACCAGGTCTTCGGGCCTGGTAACTGGCAGAGAACCCACGAACTGATCAACGGGAACCTGTTCTGTACGATCGAAATCTGGGACGACGAAAAGGCGGCTTGGGTGAAGAAACAGGACGTCGGCGTCGAGAGCAACACGGAGAAAGAAAAGGGACAGGCGTCCGACGCCTTCAAACGCGCCGGCTTCAACGTCGGGATCGGCCGCGAACTGTATTCCGCCCCTTTCACCTATGTCGAACTGAACGACGGTGAATGGAAGGTCGAAAAGGTCCAGGGCCGCGACGTGTATCGAACCTATCCGAATGTCAAGTTCTCCGTCACGAAGATCGGCTACAACGACCGCCGCGAGATCGTGGACCTGACGATCGTCGACCGCTTCGGAAACGTCCGCTTCCTGTACGAAGGCGGCGTCCAGAAGAAGGCCAACCAGGGCGGCCAGGGAAGCCGTCAGAGTGCGCAGAGCGGCCGACAGGCACAGACACAGCCCCAGACAACGCAAGCGCCCCAGACGTCCCAGAGAGCGCCCCAGGGCGGCAAGACAGGCGCGATCCCCGCCGGCGGTGCCGTCTGCCCTGTGTGCGGTGGCCCGATCAGCGACGCCGAGCGCGACTATTCCCTTCGGAAGTACGGCCGCGAACTGTGCCGCAAGTGCCAGCGCAACGCGTGAAAGGTGGTGTAGACAATGCCCAGCCGTATCATTAAGGAAACGATCATCATCAGCGAGTCTTTGACCGCGATCAGTGCCGAAGCCGAACGCTTCTTCTGGCGCCTGGTCGTGAAGGCCGACGACTTCGGCCTGTACTATGGCGACCCCCGTATTCTGGCTTCCCTGTGCTTCCCCCAGAAGCCCCCTTCCGAACAGAAAATCCGGTCCTGGCTGAACGAACTGGTTCGGGAAGACATGGTGGGGACCTACACGGCCCCCGAAGACGGGAAGAAGTACCTGAAACTTCTGAACTGGGGCAAATGCCAACAGACCAGGGCGAAGTCCAGCAAATACCCTGAACCGTCTTCGTTTGATAGCAAATGCAAACAGGCGAATGGAAATCAAATGCTTGCAAATGCACCCGTAAACGTAAACGAGAACGAAAACGGAAACGATAACGAAAACGAGAAGCGCGCCCATTCGGGGCGCGGGGCGGCGGACGGTTTTGACCGGTTCTGGGCTTCCTATCCCCGACGTGTCGGGAAGAAGGACGCCGTGGCCGTCTGGAAGAAGATCAGCCCTGACGACGCCCTGGTCGACCGGATCGTGGCCGGCGTGGAACGCTGGAAGCGGTCCGAACAATGGACGAAGGACGAAGGCCGCTTCATTCCCTACCCCGCGACCTTCCTTCGCGGCGAACGCTGGAACGAGTCCGACGGCGTGAAGCCGGCCGCCGTTCCGCCGGCGGCGAAGGACTACGGCGACGGGGACGACTTCCTGGGCGGTGACGACCATGAATGACTTCACCGACGTCCTGGAAACCATCGCCCAGAACGCCAGACGCGGCCATGAGCGCGCCGGCGACTACCGCGGCGAAGACGGCCTTCTGTATTGCGGCCGGTGCCACACCAGGAAGGAACACCGCCTGGAACTGGACACCGACCCGCCGAAGGTGGTCACGGTGCCGGTCATGTGCAAGTGCGAGGAAGAACGCCAGGAAGCCCAGCGCAAGGAGGGAGAGCGGATCAAGTTCCGCCAGGACTGCGAACGGCTTCGCCGCGACGGGATCACAGACCCGTCCTACCTGGTCAACACCTTCGCCCAGGACGACAACCGGAACCCCGCCGTTTCGGACGTGTGCCGGAAGTACGTCGACCATTGGGAGGAAATGAAGGCCGACAACATCGGAATCCTGTTCTATGGCGGTGTCGGGACCGGAAAGTCCTTCCTGGCCTGTTGTATCGCGAACGCCCTGATCGACCGCTGTGTGAAGGCCAGCGTGACGAACTTCCCCCGCATTATGAACCGCCTTCAGGGCTTCGGAGAGGACAAGCAAAGCTTCCTGGACAAGCTGAACCGTTATGACTGCCTTGTGATCGACGACCTGGGCGTCGAGCGGGACACGTCCTATTCCGTCGAGCAGATTTACAACGTCGTCGACGCCAGGTCCCGTTCGGGGAAGCCCCTGATCGTGACGACGAACCTGTCCCTGGACGATCTTCGGAACCCGTCGTCTATGGGCTACGCCCGAATCTATGACCGCGTCCTGGAAATGTGTCCGATCAAGTTGAAACTGGCCGGAGAATCCAGAAGGACCGTCAACGCGGCCGCGCGCCGCGACAGGGCGAAGGAAATCCTGGGAATGTGAAGGAGGGCCGCAAGTGGAAACCTGGAAAGTGACGATCCCTGGCCTTTTACCTGGCCTGAATGAGTACATAGACGCGGAACGCGCCGTCAAGGGCAAGTACAAGGCCGCCGCCATGAAGAAACAGGCCGAAAACGTGATCGGCTTCATGGTAAAGACCCAGCTTCGCGGCGTCCGCTTCGACCGGCCGGTGATCATTCATTACCGCTGGATCGAGCCGAACCGCCGCCGTGACAAGGACAACGTCGCCTTCGCGAAGAAGTTCATTCAGGACAGCCTGGTCCATGCCGGCGTCCTGGTGAACGACGGCTGGAACCAGATCGAGGGCTTCACGGACGACTTCGCCGTGGACCCGAAGAACCCCCGCGTGGAAGTGACTATCGAGATATTCGAAGGAGGAAAACGACATGGCAAATATTAAGACTTTGAAGGACCTGGCCCCTGGGACCGTCTTCGACGCCGGCCCGATCGACGTCCGCGTCCTGGATCACATGACCAACGGAACGACCCTTCTGATCGCCGACAAGGCGGTCGCGTGGCGTCCCTTCTCCCTGGAACCCCTGAAGACCCGTCCGGAGGAAGCGCCTACCCCTTACCCGAACGACTTCAGCCTGTCCTATCTGAAGGACGAACTGAACGGTCCCTTCCTGGCGGCCTTCGACACCGCCGGCGGCCCGATCCGTTCCGCGAACATCGTGAACGCGGACTGGTCCCTGGCAGATCACCGCGGCGGCTTCGGCTACGGCAACACGAAGGCGAAGATCAGCCTTCTTCCCGAAGCCCTGTTCCTGAAGTACAAGTCCCTTCTGGCCCTGGACGACTGGTGGTGGCTTGTCACCCCGAGCGCCGGCTACGCGTACTCCGCGCGCCGTGTCAGCACGGACGGCAGTCTGGGCAGCAACTTCGCGTGCTACGGCACCGGCGGCGTCCGGCCGGCTTTCTTCGCGGAATCTGGAATCATTCTGGAATCCGACGGCGGCGAAGCGGTGGAAGGCCATGAATAATCCCGCGACGACCAGTGAGTGGATCGGCCGGCGGCGCCTTCGGGCGTCCGTCGACCGGTCCCTGGGCGTGAAGGTGCCGAAGGCGGTCTTCGACGAAGCGGAAGCATACGCCAGACGGAAGATCGCCTTCCAGAACGAAGCCCTGGGCCTGGATCGCGGGGACGAATACCTGGGACTTCTGATCCCCGACGTGATCCGCGAAATGGCCCTGGCGGCCAGGTATGACGGAAGGAGGGCGACGGCGTGAAAGTCCTGGAATTATTCGCGGGAACACGGTCCATTGGGAAGGCTTTCGAAGCCCACGGCCACCAGGTCTTTTCTGTGGAATGGGACAAGTCCTTCGAGAACATCGACCTTTATGAAGACGTCCTGAAGGTGACGCCGGAAGAGATCGTGAAGCGGTTCGGCCGGCCAGACGTGATCTGGGCAAGCCCCGATTGCACGACGTACAGTATAGCCGCGATCAGCCACCACCGGAAACGCGGGGGGGGGGGCAGAACTTGGACGCCGTTTCAGAGTACGCGCAGTTCTGCGACCGCGTGAACCTTCACGTTCACAACCTGATCATGGCCCTGTCGCCTACCTGGTGGTTCATCGAGAATCCGCGCGGAGGTATGCGGAAAATGGACTTCATGTCCGGCCTTCCACGACACACCGTTACATATTGCCAGTACGGCGACACCCGCATGAAGCCGACGGACATCTGGACGAACCACCCAGACCCAGAGTTCAAACCGCCCTGTCACAACGGCGACCCGTGCCACACCCCAGCGCCGCGCGGCGCGAAGACGGGGACCCAGGGCCTTTCCGGAAGCCGCGAACGGTCAATCATTCCGGCGGCCCTGTGCGAACACATCGTCGAGATATGCGAGAGCGGCGACCCTGACTGGGGCCGCCATTGAAAGGAGAAACGCCCATGAGCGAAGGCATTTTCGGCAAGGACGCGGACCTGGCCCAGCGGCTGAAGGACCGGATCGCGTTCCACGCCAACGAACACCGGCACACCTATGAAATCGGGAAGGGCGTCATGGACCCCCTGGTCCTGGACCTTCTGGCCGACTTCCGTGACGCCGGCGGTGTGATCCTCCCCGTGAAGCCGAACGGGACCGTCTGGCTGATTCGGCGCCGCCGCGTCGTGTCGGCGACCGTCATGTTCGTCGGAGCGGGAGCGGACGGCCTGACATCCTTCAGCGTCCTTCGCGGACGCCTGGGGACGACGGCCTGGTCGTCCGAGCAGTTCACCGAACACGACATCGGGAAGATGGTCTTCCTGACGAAGGAAGCGGCCGAAGCGGCCCTGGAAGGCGGCGGAGCATGGAAGGAATAGTCCGCGACCGCTGTCCGCTGTGCGGCGGGAAGATCGTCGTTTCCGACCTGTATCAGACCTCCCGCGACTTTGAAGTCCGGAAGGGCGGGAAAGTGTCCAGACGCTACACCGTCACCGACTGCGGTTCGATGGAAGTCAGCGTCGCCGGCTGTGCGGACCGGTGCGGCGCGTACTGGGACGCCGATTCCTTCTATATCGGGGCCGACGGGAAGTTCTACGATCAGAAATACCACGAAGAAGGTGCTTGTGAATGAATGTTGTTTCCTTCGGCGGCGGCACGAACAGCGCCGCCATGATCATCGGAATGTACCTTCGGGAAATCCCGATCGACCTGATCCTTTTCGCCGACACCGGCGGAGAGCGTCGGCATACATACGACTTCATCGAGAAGTTCGACGCCTGGTTGACCGCGCGCGGCCTTCCTGAAGTCACCTTCGTCCAGTACCACACGAAGGACGGTGAACGCATGACCCTGGAACAGGAATGCCTTAAATCCGGAACCCTTCCGTCGATTGCCTATGGCTTCAAGAAATGTTCCCTGAAACACAAAATCGGGACCCAGGAAAAGTTCTGCAACCATGATGAACGGTGCAAGGCGATCTGGAAGGCCGGCGGGAAGGTGGACAAGTATATCGGCTACGACGCCGGAGAAACCCGCCGGATTCAACACGCTATGCCGACCGATGAAGCGAACCAGAAGTACAAGAACCACTATCCCCTGTATTCCTGGGGCTGGACCCGCGAAGAGTGCGTCCGCGTGATTGAGCGCGCCGGCCTTCCGAAGCCTGGGAAAAGTTCGTGTTTCTTCTGCCCCTCCATGAAGAAGGCGGAGATCATCGACCTTTACGAAAACGAACGTGACCTGTTCGACCGCGCCCTGGCGATCGAGCGGGGAGCCGCCGCCACGCTGACCAGCGTCAAGGGCCTGGGCCGGAAATGGTCCTGGGAAAGCCTGATCGACGCCTATGAAGAGGAAAAGGCGCTGGACGCCGCCCAGATCAGCCTTTTCGACTTCGTGGAAACGACCGGCGGCTGTATCTGCGGCGCCCCGTGTGGGTGTTATGACGGTTAGAAAGGAAGCAAAGCCATGATCGGAAGAAGGCGTAAGAACTTGCCGAAGTGGCGCTACGACTTCAACTGTCGGAAGTGCGACAATATCCAGTTCATCGACGACCCCGCGCGCGGCCGCCTGGGCGACTACTGCGTGGCGTGTGTGGAAGCCTTCGACCAGGGACGGCCGAACCCGATCCACGCCGACGACGACCGCGTCGTCCGGTGCGATTGCTTTCGGCCGATCCCCGAACCTGAAGAGGAAGAACAGAAAGAAGGTGAACCCACATGATGAAGCGTTTTCTGACCGGCGTCCTGTCCATCATCGCAGGAACGGCCCTGGTGCTGACGTCCTTCGCCGGTGCGTGTTCCGAAGACGCCGGAAGTGTAAAACGACCACCCGCCCAGGAAACGCCGTCAGCGGCCTTCCAGGGGCCTTCTGGAACCCTTTTCGAAACGGAAACAGTTCCGGAGCCGGAACCGGAATGGATCGAAGCCGTGGCGACCGCGTACTGTTCATGCGAAATCTGTTGTGGAGAATGGGCGCTGAACCGTCCGAACGGGATCGTCTACACCGCCAGCGGCGCCGAAGCTGTCCAGGGCGTGACGATCGCCGCCGACTGGTCGATCTACCCGCCAGGGACCGTCCTGTTCGTGGAAGGCCTGGGCGAAATGGTCGTCCAGGACCGCGGCGGAGCGATCCAGGGCCAGAAGATCGACGTCTACTTCGAGAGCCACGACGACGCCCTTCAGTTCGGCCGCCAGAATGTCCGGTTCTACATAGTGAACGACTGAAAGAAGCTGAAATCAAATGATAGCACGGGCAAGCGGACGAAGTCCGACTTGCTATCGTGCAGAAAGGAAACAGAACAGACATGGAGATCAAAGACATTGTTCAGAAGGCACATGACAACGCCGTGAAACACGGCTTCTGGGACCCACCCCTTCCCTTCGGAACGGCGATCGCGCTGATCCACAGCGAACTTTCCGAAGCGCTGGAAGAAGAACGCGCCGGAAACCCCCTTGTGTATTATCCTTGCAACGCCGGCGGCGTATGCGAGGACGACCGCCACGAAGAAGGTGTCACCTGTGGAAGCCGAATCTATGATCCCGATCACCCTGACGCCCCCTGTTCCGCCAGAAGCAAAAAGCCCGAAGGCGTGGCCGTGGAACTGGCCGACGCCGTGATCCGGATCGCTGACCTGTGCGGCCACCTGGGAATCGACCTGGACGCCGTGATCGCGGAGAAGATGGCCTACAATGCCGGCCGCCCCTATAAGCACGGGAAGCGGTTCTGAAAGGCGGCGACACCATGAATCAAGTTCAACTGATCGGCCGAATGGCCCGTGAACCGGAATTAAGGCGCACGGAGAAGGGGACGCCCGTCGTGTCCTTCGCCCTGGCCGTCGACCGCCGCTTCCAGCGTGACACCGTGGATTTTGTGGACTGCGTGGCATGGCGCGGGACGGCGGAGTTCGTGAACAAGTATTTCCGAAAGGGGAAGCGCGTCGCCCTGACCGGTTCGATCCAGGTCCGGAAGTGGAAGGACAAGGAAGGCAACGACCGGAAGACGGTCGAAGTGGTCGCCGACTCCGTGGAGTTCGCCGACGGCAAGGACCAGGGCGCCGGTTCCTACGCCGCCGACCAGATGGCCGCCGCCGCGGACCAGCAGTTCACAGAGGTCGAAGACGACGACGGAGAACTTCCGTTCTGACACACCCCAGAAGAAAGGCGGTGAAACGCATGGATCAGAATGAAAAGGAAGAGAAGCGGAAAGCCTGGGTACGCTTCCGCGTCATGGACGTCCTTCGCAACCACGACCAGGAAGCGCGCGTCATAGAATCCCAGATCGCGGCGGAGCGGGCCGCCCTGGCTGAAGACCTGAAGGAAATCCTGGAATCCGCCTTCCCTTCCAGCCAGCTTTCCGACGCCGGCGTCCGCGTCCAGTCCTCACCAGACCCAGACGCCCGAATGGTGAACATGGTCACACGGACGGAGAAGCGCCGGAACACCGCCGACCGCCGGATCGGCGCCCTGGAACGTCAGGCCCAGCAGATCGAAGACGTCCTGTCCGCGATCCTGGACATGGACAGTCAGTCGAAGTGCGTCCTTCTGGCCCTGTATTACCCCTTCCGATCCTACAAAGAAGCGGCCGACTTCCTCCACATGGCGAAGGCCACGATCTATCGCCAGAGGAAAACGGCCCTGGACTCCCTATTCGCTACCATGTATAAATCCGATTCCTTCCGCTGAAAGATGAATACAGGTGAATACACATGAGACTTTCAATCTGCAAATCCATGTGGTAGAATTATAGTCGGGAACAGCGTGTTCCCCCTCCTTTTGAATAGGGTACAGAAAGACGTCCTTTCGGGGGCGTCTTTTTTGTACCCGCTTTCAGAGGATCACGAAGAAAGGACGGTGTGAATCATGGCGAAGATCACGAAGAAGAATGAAGTCTTCTGTGAAGAATATCTGATCGACCTGAACGCGACCCAGGCCGCGATCCGCGCCGGATATTCTCCGAATGCCGCGGGAAGTATTGGTTCCGAATTGCTGAAGAAACCTGAAATTCGCGCGCGCATTGATCAGGCGATGGCCGAAAGGTCGAAGCGGACGGGGATCAATGCCGACCGCGTCCTTCGCGAACTGGGAAGGATCGCCTTCCTGAACCCGAAGGACGTGATCGACCTGAACACGGCTGAAGTCCTGGGGACTGCTGTCGAAGACGACCTGGCGGTGATCGCCGGCGTCAAGGTGAAGCAGACCCCGACGGAGTTCGGAACGAGCGTCGAACGCGAAGTGAAGATGGCCGACAAGCTGAAGGCCCTGGAACTGTGCGGTCGTCACCTGGGAATGTTCAAGGACAATCCCGAAGGGAACGCGCCTGTGACGGTGGTGATCAACTATGACTACGGCGGCGAAGGTTGAGTTCAAGGCGACCGCCCAGTTCAACCCCGTCTTCCGCCCCGTCAACGAATGGCGCGGCCGCTACCGCATTTTGAAGGGATCGGCCGGTTCTGGGAAGTCCGTGAACATCGCCCAGGACTACATAGCGAAGCTATCCGACCCCGCCTATACCGGCGCGAACCTTCTGGTCGTCCGGAAAATCGAGGAAACGAACCGCGATTCCACCTTCGCGGAACTTCAGGCCGCGATCTACCGAATGTTCGGCCCCTACGCCGAACGCTTCTGGAAGGTCAACCTGAACCCCCTGGCCCTGGAATGTAAGATCACGGGGAACCGGATTATATTCCGCGGCGTGAAGGACCAGCGCCAGCGGGAGAAGGTGAAGTCCATCACCTTCAAAAACGGAAAACTGGTCTGGATATGGTGCGAGGAAGCGACGGAACTTCTTTCCGAAGACGTCGACATTCTGGACGACCGTCTTCGCGGCAAGCTGGACGGCATGAATCCGAACCTGTATTACCAGATCACAATGACCTTCAACCCCGTCAGCGCGACGCATTGGATCAAGGCCAGATACTTCGACAAGGCCGATCCGGACGTCCTGGCCCATCATTCCACCTATAAGACAAACCGGTTCATAGACCCCGCCTATTATCGCCGCATGGAGCGCCGCAAGGAAGAAGACCCTGAAGGGTATCGCGTCTATGGCCTTGGCGAATGGGGCGAACTGGGCGGCCTGATCCTGACGAACTTCGAAGTCCACGACTTCAAGGTCAACAGGGACGCCTTCGACGCCTTCTACTACGGCCAGGACTTCGGCTATAACCACGCGAACGCGATCCTGGGCGTCGGCTGGAAGGACGGAGAAGTCTATATCTGTTCCGAAATCTACGTCTTCGAGAAGGACACCGAAGAGATCATCGGCCTTGCAAATCAGGCGAAGGTCGACCGGCGTGTGGAAATGTTCTGTGATTCTGCGGAGCCGGACCGGATCAAGACCTGGCAGAAGGCCGGCTTCCGTGCCTACCCTGTGAAGAAAGAGCCTGGAAGCGTGAAGGCACAAATCGACTGGCTGAAGGGCCGGAAAATCCACATTCACCCTTCTTGTGTGAACGTCCTGAAGGAAGTTCAACAATGGAAGTGGAAAAAGGACCCGACCACGGGCCTTTATATCGACGAACCCGTGGAGTTCATGGACGACGCTATGGCGGCCCTTCGCTATTCCGTCGAACGACTCCGCCGTGGTTCCGCTATTGAAGTTTTGAAATAAGGGAGTGACACCACATGGCCGAATATTCCGTCATGGACCGGATCAACATGATTATTTCCGATCCGGACCACGCGACAATGACCCTGGCCCAGATCGTGACCGAAGAGATCAGGGAGTTCAAGGCGTCCGAGCAGTACGCGAACATGATCCAGGCCGAAGCCTATTACAGAAACCGGACCGACGTCCAGCGGAAGACGAACGACGTCGCGAACCGGTCGAATACCAGGATCGAACACCCGATTCTGAAGAAGCTGGTCGACCAGAAGGCGAACTACCTTCTGGGAAAGCCCTTCACCGTGGACACGAAGAACAGTTCCTACGGCGACGCCCTGAACGACGTCTTCGACCAGACCTTCCGCCGGAAGATCAAATCCCTGGGGAAGGGCGCCGTGAAGTCCGGTATTGCATGGCTTCAGCCCTACTTCGACGACGGGAAACTGGCCTTCATGCGAATCCCGTCCGCGGAACTGGTCCCGATCTGGCGCGACGCGGAGCGAACGAAGCTGGACGCCTTCATTCGCTTCTATGACCAGGTGATCTACATCGGCACCAGAAAGCACACGATCACCCACGCCGAACTGTGGTGGACCGGCGGCGTCAAGTATTTCAAAACCGACGCCTTCGCCGGCACCATCGCCGGCGACTTTATCGTCGACACCGAACACGGCGATGAAACCAACGACTACACCGAACCCCATTTCACCGTCGGCAACAAAGCCTACAACTGGGACACCGTCCCGATCGTCTGGCTGAAGTACAACGAAGAGGAACTTCCCCTTTGCTACTTCATCAAGGACCTGATCGACGACATCAACTGGCAGACGTCCGTGACCGCCGACGTTCTCCGCGACGTGGCGAAGTTCATCTATATCCTGAAGAACTACGGCGGCCAGGACTTGGGCGAGTTCATCAAGGACCTGAAGGAACACATGGCGATCAAAGTCACCACCGACGGCGGTGTGGACAAACTTCAGGCCGACCTTAATATCGACGCCGTCATGGCCTTCCTGGATAAACAGCGCCGCGACGTCTACGACTTCGCCGCGGCCGTCGACACGAAGGACCCTGACCTGGGGAATGCGTCCGGAACGGCGATCAACTTCCGCTATATGGACCTGTCGTCCGACTGCGATTCCCTGGCGACCGAACTGAAGGACACCTTCCAGCGCCTGAAACTGTTCATCGACGTTTACCTTCAGATCGCCGGCAAGGGCGACTTTTCGAAGGAAACCTTCGACATCGTCTTCAACATGGACCTTCCCGTCAACGAAACCGACGTGATCCAGAACGCCGTCGCCAGCGAAAGTCTTCTGTCGAAGCGGACGATCCTTCAGAACCACCCCTGGGTGACGGACGCCGACGAAGAAATGGAGCGGATCGACGCAGAGAAGAAGGCCGCTATGGAGGAATACGGCGAAGGCCTGTTCGGCGACGCCCTGGGCGCCGGCAAGGGCCAGAACGGCCAGGGCGACCCCGTGAATGGCGGTGGAGCCGATGGCAACGAATAACCGTGACTACTGGGCCGAACGCGCCCTGACGCGCGAGAACGAAGCCTATCTTCGCGGCGCGAACCTGTCGGGGAAAATGTTCAGGGAGTACGAAGCTGCGGCGAAGTCGATCCGAAGGCAGATCGACAGCTTCTATTCGAAGTACGCCGGCAAGTACGGCCTGACCTACGACCAGGCGGTCCGCCTTCTCAACCGGAAGGAGTTCCAGGAATGGAAGGCCGCCCTGGGCGACTATGTCGCCACCATCGAAGCCACCACCGACCCCAGCGTGAAGGCGGTCCTGAAGGCGCAACTGGACGCCCTGTCGGCGAACAGTTCCATTTCCCGCCTGGAAGCCCTTCAAGGTCAAATCGACCTAATCCTGAACGACCTGTGGAAACGCGGCGTCGAGCAGATGAAGGAAGAACTGGGCGAAGGCTTCGTCGAAGGCTACTACAAGAAGTCCTATGACCTCCAAAGCCGCGCCGGCTTCTACAATGAGATCGCGAAGATCGACGCTTCCGCCGTCGAAGACGCCGTGTCCTACCCCTGGTCCGGTGCTATGTTCTCCGATCGTCTGTGGCAGTCGAAACAGGCGCTGATCTTCAACACACGCGAGATCATCACCCAGGGTCTGATTCAGGGAAAGAGCGTGGGCGTTATGGCGTCCGCCCTTTCTTCCCGAATGGGCCAGTCCTACAAGAACGCCGAACGCCTGATCCGCACCGAAACCGCCCATATCCACGCGGAAGCCGACAGGAAGGCCTACAAGGAAGCCGGCGTCGCGGAATATGAATATATGGCCGCGGTCAATGAACGCACCTGTGACACTTGCGGCGGCCTGGACGGCCGGCGTTTTAAGGTGTCCGACGCGGAACCTGGCGTCAACTACCCGCCCATTCACCCGAACTGTCGCTGTACGACGGTCGAATATGACCCCGAAGAGGCCCTGGACTGGCTGAACAGCGGGGAGCCTATGCCGAAGCGGACCACCTATCAGGAATGGTACAGCCGACAGACGGCCGCGAACGGTCAAGGTTCGGTTGAAGTCGAACGGAAGAAAGCGTATAATATCAAGGCAGACCAGGAGCAATTCGACGCCTTCCTGGGCGTCCTTCCGGACGGTGAAGTCCCGCCCACCCTGGACGCCTTCCAGAACGTGAAATACACGAATCCGGAGAAATGGCGCCAGATGAAGGCGAAGGTCCGCCTTTACAACAGCACCGCCAGCCGCGGCACCCTTCCCGAAGCGGCGTCTGCGTCGGCGCCCCAGGACAAACTTCAGGGCTACCTTCTGAATCATGAACACCCCCGCGGGAAGGAAAAGGCCCATGTGATCAACCAGGTCCTGGGCTACAATGTGGAAAACTGGGAAACCTTCCAGAAGAAACTTCTGACGGAGGTCCAGAAGTCCCCTGTGACGAAGACCGTATCCACGCAGTTCGGCGAACGGTACACCGTCCCCGTGATCCTGTACGGACGGAAGGACCGGTTCCTTCGCCTGAACACCGTCTGGCAGATTGACACCGGCGGGAAGGACCCGCATTTCATCACGGCAACGCCGGAAAGGAAGAAGTGACAGCCTATGTTTGAATTATATGACACCGTCGTCCTTCTGGAAGACGACCCTGAAACCGGCGTCAAAGCCGGCACGGAAGGGGCCGTCGTCTATATCCAGGGCAACGGGGAAGCCTACACCGTCGAGTTCTTCGACGAAAACGGGGACACGATCGAAGACGCCCTGTTCAAGGACTTCCTTCCGTCACAACTGAAGAAGAAGTAAACGTCGGCCGACCGGCCGGCGTTTTCTTATACCCTTTTCCAGGTGGAACAGGCGTCGCCTTCGGGTGGCGCCTTTTTCATAATACAAGCCGCACCCGTCCGGCGACCAGGCGGGACCGCGAAGGGCGTGGAAGCCGCCATATAAACAGCGGAGAAAGGAACACCTATGATCATTGAAGGAATCAGAAATCTTCTGGGCGAAGACCTGGCGAAGCAGGTCGAAGCGGCGCTGAAGGGCAAGGGCAAGGACGGAAAGGACGTCGACCTGGTGATCGGGAACGACGGGACCTTCGTTCCGGCCGAAAAGTACAACGGCGCCAACAGCGGGAAGGCCAGCGCGGAAAACGCCCTGAAGGCGGCCGCGGAAGCCCTGAAGGCTGTCGGCGGTTCCGGCGATCCGGCAAAGATCGCGGACGACGTCAAGGTCGCGAAGGAGAAGTTCGACACCCTTCAGACGACCCACGCCGCCGAACTTGCGAAGATCAGCAAGCGGTCCGCCCTTCAGATGGCCTTGAACGGGAAGGTCTATGACCCTTCCGACATCATCGGCCTTCTGGACATGGACAAGATCGAAGTCAGCGACGACGGAAGCCTGAAAACCGACCTGGAAGGCCTTCTGAAGCCGATCAAGGAGTCGAAGGCGTACCTGTTCAAGGAAGACCCCGCAAAGACCCCGCCCGTCCACGGCGCGACGCCGGCCGATCCTGGCCCGAAGACGCCGCCGGCGGCCGCCAAGGTAGACGGCCCCGTCTGCCTGTAAACCACACCACCAAAAACGAAAGGAATGATACACAATGGCAAGAACTAAAGCTATCAGCCTGATCCAGAGCGGTTCCACGAAGGCCGACCTGGCCGAACTGTCCGGCCTGGTGATCGCGAACATTCAGAAGGACACCCTGGCCCAGGGCCTGAAGTCCCAGGCCTACACCGGCAACCCCACCAGCGGTTCCGTCGAGTTCAAGCGTTTCAAGAACAGCGCGTCCCAGCCCTACGGCACCGCGCGCACCGCGAACAAGGGAACCGCGATCACCGTTCCCCCGACCCCTGTCAACCTGGACACTCACCGCGAGATCGTCGAGGAAGCCGCGAAGTTCGACCTGGACACCTTCGGCGTGACGAACATCATGGCGCGTCGCGCCGACAACCACGTCGACACCGTGGCCGCAGAGTTCGACGCCGCCTTCTTCAAGACCGCCTTCGACGCTGGCACCGCCTACACCCCCGACGCCAGCGCCACGATCGAAGAAATCCTGGAAGGCCTGATCCAGAGCGTGGAAACCGTGAAGAACGACTACGTCCGCGGCGTTCCCCGTAATCTGATCCGCCTGGTTCTGGACCCTGTCACCTACGGCAAGGCCAGAAACTACCTGGACAAGAACACCAACAACGCCAACGTCGACACCGCGGCGGAGGACTTCGCCATGTTCCACGGCGTCCGCGTCTATTCCTCCATCAATCTTCCCGTGAAGACTGAAACCGTGGAAACCAACAAGACGAAGACCACCACCTGTCACGGCGTCGCCATGATCGAAGGCGCGATCGCCCAGCCGGCGGTCATTTACCCCTACAAGGAGCCGGAAAAGATCCCCCTGTCCAACGACTACGGCGTGTCCATGTTCTTCGACTACGGCACGAAGGCCCTGACCCCCGACCTGATCTTCACCTACTCCACCAGCGTCACTTCCGCCTGATCGGCGTGATGCCCGTTTGAAAGGAGGAACAGAACGTGAAGTTCAAGCACATTAGAACCGGCGCGATCCTGGAACCCCATAGCGACTTCGTTCTGGAACAGTTCCAGAAGTCCCCTGACCTGATCCCCTTCGACGATCCGGAGCCTGTCGCCGCCCCTGGCGACGGCGGCAAGCCCCTGTCGAAGTTCACGAAGGACGAACTTCTGGAAATGGCCCAGGAAGCCGGAATCGCGGTCCCTGACGGCGCGAAGAAGGCGGAGATCATCGACCTGATCGAAGCCCTGAAGCAGAACTGACGGGGCCGCCGAAAGGTGGTCTATCATGCTGAAAGAAATCCTTGCTTCCCTGGAAGGCCTGACCGACCTTGAAAGGGCCGAAGTCCTTCGGACGCTTATGTCCGGACAGACGGTCCTTCAGAAGGTCAAGGTCCTTCTGGGGATCACCACGGAGGACCAGGACGACGTTCTGGAATATGTGATCCAGACCGTTCAGACCCTGGTCCTTCGCTATATCAACTGGGACGAACTTCCCCTGGAACTGGAAAACGTCCTGGCTGTCATGTGCGTCAGCTACTACAAGGCCGCCGGACTGGGAACCACCGCGGCGGCGCCTGGGGCCGTGTCTTCCGTGAAGCGCGGCGACGTCCAGACGTCCTTCGCGGTCGGTTCCGGTTCTTCCGGATCGGCCGGCACCTTCAACCTGGGAAACGACAACGGGGACTTCTTCGGCTGGAAGACGGTCCTGAATGAATACCGGAAGTTAAGGTGGTGACGGAATGGCCTTCGGAAGCCCCGCGGCGGAGCGCGCCGCGATCGAAAGCACCTATGAAGACACCGCCACCGTCTACCGGACAGCACCAAAAAGGGGCGCGAACGGCCTGTCCGCAAGCGTCCCCGACGTGGTGTATTCTGGTATCATTTGCGCGCTGTCGTATTCAGGTACAAACAGCAGTATGCAGACAAACGCACAACAGAACATCGACCACGACGCCGTCGTTTTCACCGGTCCGGACCTGAAGGTCCTTCCTGGCGACACGATCGTCGTGAAGCGGTTCGGCCGCGACGACCCTTCCAGCACCCAGGAAGTGACGTTCGAAGTGATCGGCCGCCCGTCGGTGTACGCCACCCACCAGGAAATCAAAGTAAAGGACGGTGATCTGTCGTGACCTTGAACGACTTCCTGGAAGCGATCGCGAAGAAGCTGATCGCCAGGTGGCCCGTCCGTCACGTCTTCGTCAACCGGATTCCGGCCGAAGCTGACGGAAACTTCTATGTCCGCGTGATCGAAACCACCCAGGAACAGAAGCTGGACCGCCGCCGCGTCAGGACGACGCGGTTCGAAGTCTGCTATCTTCAGGCGGACAGGGACAACCTGTCCTTCAATACCTGGTTGGAAGCTATGCTGGACGACTTCGAAACCCTTTCCGTCTTCGAGAAGACAGAGGACGGGACGGACGTCTTCCGGTCGCTTCGGCTGACGAACATCGCGGCAAACCAGGACGGCGATGAACGGTTCTTTTCCTTCCGCTTCGACGCCCGACTGAACTTCGTGATCACGCCCGACGTGATCCCGTCCATGTATTATCTGGATCAGAACAACACGATCAAATCGGAGGTCTGACAAATGGCCCAGAAGAAAAAGACCGTCGCCGTCGACCAGGAAGCGCCGGTCTTCACAAAGGAACAACTGGTCAAGTCTAAAACCCTGGGCGTCCCCAGGGACGCCGTTGCGGCGATCCTGAAGGACGGCCAGACCTACACACGGGAAGAAGCGGTCCGCCTTGTGACCGACTTCCTTGAAAGGAGCGTGTAACTATGCCTATTGGTGGAGGTTCTTTCACCGTACAGAACAAGGTCCTTCCTGGTGCTTACATCAACTTCGTGAGCATGGGGACCAACGCCAAAATGGGGGAACGCGGCGTCGCGGCCCTTCCCCTGGAACTGAACTGGGGACCTGAAGGCCAGGTCTTCAAGCTGGACGCCGCGGACTTCAACGCGACCAGTCTGAAGGTCTTCGGCTACGACCCCACCGACGCGAATATCCTTCTGGTCCGCGAAGCCATGAAGCGCGCGAAGACCCTTCTGATCTACCGCGTGAACGGCGGCGGCACGAAGGCCAGCGCCACCGTCGGCGGAATGACCGTGACCGCGAAGTATGGCGGCACCCGCGGCAACGCGATTAAGGTCGCCGTGATCACCAACGTCGACGACGCCACGAAGGCGGACGTCGTGACCTATCTTGACGATATGGTCATGGACAGCCAGACCGTCGCGAAGTCCGGCGGCGCCGCTTCCCTGGTCGCGAACGACTTCGTCACCTTCGGCACCGTCGCCACCCTGGCGGCCGCCACCGCGACCCCGCTGACCGGCGGCGCGAACGCCACGGTCAACGCCGCGAAGCACACCGCCGCCCTGACCGCCTTCGAAGTGGAAACCTTCAACGTGATCGGCTACCCTGGCACCGTGGAGGACATCAAGTCCCTGTATGCGGCCTTCGTCAAGCGCCTTCGCGACGACGAAGGGAAGAAGATCGTCGGCGTCCTGTATGGCTACGACGGCGACAATATGGGCCTGATCAACGTGAAGAACGGCGTCGTCCTGACCAACGGGACCACCATCACCGGCGACAAGGCCGTCGCCTGGGTGACTGGCGCTTCCGCCGGCGCGGAAGTGAACGAGTCCCTGACGAACACCGCCTACGACGACGCCGTGGACGTCGACATCAAATACACGAAGTCCCAGTTCGAAGCCGCGATCAAGGCCGGCGAGTTCGTATTCTATGCCGACTACGGGAAGGCCCGTGTCCTGACGGACATCAACAGCCTGACCACCATCGGCCAGAATATGTCTTCCGACTGGGTGTCGAACCGCGTCGTCCGCGTCATGGACGGCTGGGCGAACGACGTCGCCCGTATCTTTGGCGAGTCCTATATCGGCCTGGTAACGAACAGCGACACCGGCCGTCAGCTTTTCAAGGCTGACCTGGTGTCCCTGGCCCTTCAGTACCAGTCCATCGACGCGATCAGCAACTTCAAGTCCGACGACATCACCGTTCAGCAGGGCGACGGCAAACGCGACGTCGCGGTCGACTGCGCCCTTCAGCCGAACGACAGCATGGAAAAGCTGTATATGACCGTCGTCGTGAACTGACGAAAGGAGTGACCCAGAATGAAGACTTTGAACGCACCTGATACCATTTCCGGCAAGGCCGGCCGCGCCTACGCAAAGATCAACGGCAACAACGAAGAACTGTTCTTCGCGAAAACTATCGAAGCCACCGTCGAGAAGAACAAGTCCGAAGTGAAGGCGATCGGGAAGCGCATGACGGGCCATAAGACCACCGGCGCCAACGGGACCGGCTCCATGACCCTTTACTACATGACGCCCCTGTTCCGCGAACTGATCCGCCAGTGGAAGGAAACCGGCGTGGACGTCTACTTCGACATGGTCGTCGAGAACGACGACGAAGAGTCCGCCGCCGGCAAGCAGACGGTCCTTCTGATCGACTGCAACCTGGATTCCGTGATCCTGGCGAAGCTGGACGGCGACAGCGACGACGCCCTGGACGAAGACGCCGACTTCACCTTCGAGGACTTCGACATTCTGAAGGCCTTCAACCAGATTTAACCACCCACCGTTCAGAAGGAGGAAATACACATGGGTAAACTTCAGGAATTTCTTATGCAGAGCGAAGAGCGCGCACAGGTGACGGAGGAAGTCGCGATCAGCGGCTTCCCCGTCCCCTTCACCGTCAAGTCGATCACAGAGGGCGAAAACAAGGCCCTTCGGAAGACCTGTCAGAAGGTGAACTTCGACAAGAAGACCCACCAGAAGACCACGGAAACCGATATGGACCTTTACAATAACCGCCTGGTGATCGCCTGTTGTGTGGACCCGAACTTCAAGGACGCCGACCTTCAGGCGAAGTATGGCGTCATGGGCGCCGAAGCCCTGATTGACGTCCTTCTGAAGCCTGGACAGTTCGTCGACCTTCTGGTCGCAATCCAGGACGTCAACGGCTTCACCGACGACGTGAACGACCTTCGCGAAGAAGCAAAAAACTAATCACCGGTGGAGAGCGTGAGGAAGACGCGGACGGCGAAGCCGTCTATGCACACTACGCCCTTCACCGGCTGAAAATCCTCCCTGGCGCGCTGATGGCCCTTCCCCTTCGGGAACGGGCCTTCATTTATGCTTCCATCGACCTTCAGGTCGAGAAGGAGAAGAAGGAACAGAAACGGGCCGCGGCGCGGCGGGGGAAGAAAGGACGGTGAAGAACCGTGCCTGGTGTTTCGACACCTATGACGATCCGCGACGGTATGTCCGCAAAGCTGAAGCGGATCACGTCCGCCTTTCAGAAGATGGAGCGCGCCGCCAGGTCCGCGGACAAGGCCACCCAGGCCGTGAACCCTGGCCGGACCCTGGAAAACAGCGTGTCTTTGATCGACCGCGCCAGAAAGCGCCTGGACGCCTTTATCAACAGGCAGAGGGACGCCGGCAAGGGGGCGGAAGAAGTATCTGACGCCTGGTCCCGAACGGAAGGCCTGATCAGGAAGGCCCTGGCGGTCTTTTCGGTCGCCGCCGTCAAGGGCCAGATTCAAAAGGCCCTGGAAGAGTTTTCGAACCAGTACAACGCCGAAGTCCAACTGGGCGTCGTTATGAAGAACGCCGGCATGGACCAGAAAGCCTTCGACGCGATCCGCGACAGGGCGTCCGAACTGGAATCGAAGACCACCTTCGGCGGTGACACCTTCGTCGCCGGCGCGGCCGAACTGGGAACCTATCTGAAGGACCCTAAAGCCCTTTCCGCGGCTATGGGGACCCTTGCAAACTACGCCGCCGGCATGGGCGGCCCGTCTGTGGACCAAAGCCAGATGGTCGAATATGCAACCCAGCTTGGCAAGGCCTTAGATGGCACCTATGACGGCCTGAAGAAGAAGGGCTTCGAGTTATCCGAAGCCCAGCAGAAGATCATAGAAACCGGAACCGACATGGAAAAGGTCGCTGTGATCAACGACGTGATCAATCAGTCCTGGAAGGGACTGGCCGAGTCCTACGCCAACACCCCCACCGGCAAGATCGAGCAGTTCAAGAACAAGATCGGCCAACTGTACGAAGCGGCTGGCCAGAAGCTGGTCGGCGGCGTCATGCGCCTTCTGACGGCGGTGACGAACCTTCTGGACACCCTTCAGAACACCGGCGCCCTGGACGGCGTCTGTGTCGTCCTGAACGTGATCATGGGCCTTCTGGGCTATGCGGCGACCGCCGTGTCCTGGATCGCCCAGGTGGTCGTCGCCAACTGGCCCACCGTGTCCGCGATCCTGACGGCAATCGCGATCGTTCTTCTTCCGGCCATGATCTCCCGCCTGTGGGCTACCGTGGCGCCTGTCCTGGCCCAGGCCGCGGCCTGGGCGCTTGCAAATGCGCCGCTTATTATGATGATCGCCCTGGTCGCCCTTCTGATCTCCGCCGCAATGGACGCCGGCGTCACCATTGAAGACGTCGTGGGCTTCGTGGGCGGCCTTCTGGGCGGCCTGTATGCCTTCGGCTACAACCTGATCGCCGACATTTGGAACTTCATCGCCACATTTGCGGAGTTCTTCGCGAACGTCTTCGTCGATCCGATCGGTTCCATTGAACGCCTGTTCCTGGGACTGGCGGATTCCGTCCTAGGCGTCCTGGAAACCATAGCGAACGCGATCGACGCGGTCTTCGGATCGAGCCTGTCGGACGCCGTCGGCAACTGGCGAAGCGGCCTTCAGGCGAAGATCGAAGCCAGCTATGGAGAAAACGCCGTCCGCTATGACCGTATGGAGAAGATCGACACGGCCAGCACGGCGGCCGCCTGGTCCACCGGCGCGAAGGGAATCGCGAACAACCTTTCCCAGATCACCGGCAAACTGGACAGCCTGACTTCTTCCTGGGACGTGTCCCGCTCCACCGGCACGATCAACGGCGGGGACCTGGACAGCGTCGGTTCCGTCGGCAAGATCGACAGCGACGTCAATATCGCCGACGAAGACCTGAAGTTCCTTCGCGACGTGGCCGAAATGCGCTATGTCCAGAACTTCGTCACCCTGACCCCGACCGTCGCGATGGACGCCCAGATCAGCGAACGCGTGGACCTGGACGACGTCGTCAGCGCGATCGAACGGAAGCTGGAAGGTGAGTTCATCGCCGCCGCGGAAGGAGTGTATAACTAATGAGCCGATACAGAATGACCCTGATCGCGGGGGGACGGGAAATCAACATTCCCGTCCTTCCCGCTTCCCTGAAGGTGTCTTCCCCTGGCAAGAACGAACGGACGACCGTCCTTGAACTGGGCGAAGTCCTGATCCTTCGGAAGAAGGGGCTTCGGACCATCGAATGGGACAGCTTCTTCCCGAAGTCCAGCGCCCCCTATACCACGGGCCAGGTCCGGAACCCGACCGCCATTATCCAGGCGATCCAGTCCGCCAGGGACGGCCGGACACCCCTTCGCTTCCTGATCACCGGAACGGACCTGGACATGAACGTCAAAATGGGCGTGGAGTCCTTCGAGTACGAAGAGCGGTCCGGCGAACTGGGGGACTTCTACTATTCGATCAAGCTGTATGAATGGCGGGACTATTCCGCGAAGCGGATCACCCTCCCCGCCCAGAAGTCGGAGCCGGCGAAGGCCCAGGAACCGACCAGGGCCGGCCAGCCGGCCAGCAAACCGAAAACCTACACCGTGAAGTCTGGGGACTGCCTGTGGAACATCGCGAAGGCGCTGTACGGCAACGGGGCGGACTACACGAAAATCTATAACGCCAACAAGGGGACGATCGGGAAAAATCCGAACCTGATCTACCCTGGACAGACGTTTACGATCCCCTGATATGGCTATCTCTATTCTTTACCAGAACAACGTGACCGGCGCCGCGCATGACGTGACGACGCTGATCACGGCGGCAAAGTGGACGACGAAAAGGTCTGGTTCCCCCGCTTCCCTGACCGTGACCGCGATCGTCGACGACGCCGTGGCGTGGAACCCTGGCGGGATTCTGGTCCTGAAGAACGGTTCCACGGGCCTTTTTTATGGCTACGTCGTGAAGATCAGCCAGAGCGAAAAGGACCAGGTCCAGATCACAGCCTACGATCAGACCTGGTATTTGAAGAAAAACAAGGAAACCTATGTCTTCACCGGCAAGCGCGCCGACCAGATCGTGAAGCAGATCGCCGAAGACTTCAAGCTGAAGACCGGCACCCTGGCGAACACCGGCTACGCGATCCCCTCCATGATTGAGGACGGCCAGACGCTTTTCGACATCGCCCTGAAGGCAATCGACCTGACCCTGATCAACACGGGGAAAATGTTCGTCCTGTGGGACGACTTCGGTTCCCTGGTGATCACGGACGTCGAAACGGCGAAGCTGGACCTGTTCGTGGGCGACGGGAGCCTTGCCACCGGCTACACCTACGACCAGGACATAGATTCCGACACCTACAACAAAATCAAGCTGGTCAAGGACAATAAGACCACCGGCAAACGTGACGTCTACATCTACCAGGATTCGAAGAACATGACCCTGTGGGGAATCCTTCAGGACTATGAAACGGTCGACGAAAGCATGAACGAAGCCCAGATCAAAGAGCGGGGCGCGAAAATGCTGGAACTTTACAACCGGCCGTCGCGGTCCTTCAGCCTGAACGCGATCGCGGACCTGTCCGTCCGTGCCGGCCGCGTCCTGTATATCGGGATCGGCGCCGTGGGCGTGAAGTCCTTCTTCCTGATCGAGGAAGCCACGCATGACCTGTTGAAGGAAACAATGACCCTGAAATTGAAGGTGGTGTGACATGGGCCTTTTAGACACGATGAAGAAAGTCGCGGAGAACACCAACGCCGCCGGCGCGCCGACGGCCTGGTTCTTCGGGAAGGTGACGAAGACGTCGCCCCTGACGATCCGCGTGGATAACCGCTTCGACATATCCGGCGAAGCAATCGTCGTTCCGAAGGAACTTCAGGCCGGCTACTACCCCACACACTACCACACCGGCATGAAGGGCGGCCCTTCCACCGAAGAGAAGGGCGGCGGGAGCGGCGAAGCGGCCTTCGCTTCCCATTCCCACGTCCTGAAGAGCAACTACCAAACCAACACCGACAAAACGTCGGAATACTATTACGGACTGGCCGTCGGCGACAAGGTGATCCTTCTTCGGAACCAGGGCGGACAGGCCTTTCTTGTCCTGGGGAGGGTGTGACCTATGATTCCTAACGCGACCACCGTGAAGATCGGCGAAGACTTGGAAGTCCAGACCGCCGCCGAAGCCCCTTCGCGGACCTACAAGATCGACTTCGACGCCGGCCGCGTCGGCGGCTTCTGCGATGAAACGGAAGCCATGAAGCAAGCGATCTATAAAATCCTTCAGACGGAGCGGTTCGCCTACCTGATCTATTCCTGGAACTATGGAATTGAACTGGACGCAGTCGTCGGAAAAAGCTATCAGGTGTTTGAAAGTGAAATCAAGCGCGTGATCACCGAAGCCCTTCTGGCGGACAGCCGGATCACCGACGTCACCGACTTCGAAGTCACCCAGATCGACAAGCGGACGGCGTCCGTGAAGTTCACCGCCGAAACCATCTTCGGCGAAATCCCTATCGAAAGAGAGGTCGGCGACAATGCTGTATGAGAACATGACCTTCGAAAACATCATGGACCGGTGCCTTTCCCGCGTGGCCGCTTCCATCGACAAGCGGGAAGGTTCGGTCGTCTACGACGCGATCGCGCCGGCGGCCGCCGAACTGGCGATCATGTATATCGAACTTGCCTATCTTCTGGACCGTGCCTTCCCTGATACGGAGGAAGGCGACGACCTGACCCTGAAGTGTCAGGAACGAAGCGTCTTCCGAACGCCGGCCACGGCCGCGGTCCGGAAGGGCTACTTCGAAGACGGGGACGGCGGGGCGATGGACGTCCCGATCGGTTCCCGCTATTCCGGCGACGCCCTGAACTACGTCGTGACGGAGAAGATCGCCACCGGCCAGTTCAAACTTCTGTGCGAAACGGCCGGAGCCGCCGGCAACCAGTACCAGGGGAACCTTTTCCCGATCGACTATGTGGAAGGCCTGGGCGCGGCGCGTCTGGCCGACATTCTGATCAACGGCGAAGACGAAGAGAGCGACGCCAACCTTCTGGCCCGATATAAGGAAAGCCTGAAATCCCAGGCATACGGCGGCAATATCGCCGACTACCGGACGAAGGTCGAACTGCTTCAGGGCGTGGGCGCTGTGAAGGTGTTCCCCGTCTGGAACGGCGGCGGGACCGTGAAGATCGTCTTCGTGAACAGCGACTGGGGCGTCCCGTCTTCGACCCTGGTCGACACCGTCCAGACCGCCGTCGACCCCACCCAGAACCAGGGCGAAGGCGCCGGGATCGCGCCGATCGGCCACGTCGTCACCGTCGTCGGCGTCACCGGAACGGCGATCAGCGTGTCCTTCAAGCTGACCTTCGCCACCGGCTACGCCTGGGACACCGTGAAGACCGCCGTCACGAAGGCAATCCAGGACTACTTCGTGGCCCTGGCGAAGGACTGGGCGAACCAGTCGGGGATCACCGTCCGCGTGTCCCAGGTGGAAACGAAGGTCCTGTCCGTGGACGGCGTGATCGACATCACGGGGACGACGATCAACGGCGGAACCCAGAATATCGTCCTGGCGTCCGACGCGATCCCCGTCATGGGAGGGATCACGAATGAAACTTAAAGACTACTGGCCGCGCTGTCTTCAGGACCTGGTCGAGTTCCAGCAGATCGCCAACGCGGAACAGCCGGAGTTCGAAACGGCCCTGGACGACGTCAGGACGGCCGCTGACGACTTCTTCCTGGCGACCCTATCCGAATATGGGTGTCAACGCTGGGAAGCCATCATGGGCCTTCATACGGCCGACGGGGACACCCTGGAAGCGCGCCGCGAACGGATTCTGATCAAGTACCTTGACCAGCTTCCCTATACATACAGGACCCTTCTGAAGTACCTGAAGACCATCACGGACGACTTCACCGTCACCCTGGACGAAAACGCCTATGACCTGTTCATTCGAATCCGCCTGGAAGGCTATTCCCAGCGGGACGCCCTGATCGCCACCCTGGGCCAGATGATCCCCGCGAACCTGGTCCTTCGGCTGAAGGCAGACATTCCCCAGACGGACGAACCGGCCCAGACGGCGGCCTGTTCCGCTATGGTCACGATGAACCGGCACGTCTACACGCCGGCCACATAAGGAGGAAAACCACATGGCAAGATTTAAGTCTATCGTCACGGACGCCGGAGCGGCGGCCCTGACGGCCCTGATCGCGGCCGGAAAGCCGCTGATCCTGACCCGTGCGGCGGCCGGAAGCGGCGTCGCCACCGTCAGCCCGAACACCCTGGCGGACCTGGTGACGCCGGAGAACGTCGCCGTGAGCCTGGGCGAAAAGGATCTGATCGAGGGCGACCCCGCGATCATGCGAATCCCCGTCCAGGTGACGAACGAAGCCCTGGACGCCCCTGTCTGGATCAGGGAAGTCGCCGTCTACGGGAACACCATCGACAACACAGAAGTCATGTTCTGCTATGGCTGGCTGGACGGCGACGACAGCGACAACGTCCTTCCGGCGACGTCCTTCGAGGAAGACGCCGACACCGTACATATCCACGACCTGGCCGTCTTCGTGACGAACCAGGAAGCCGCGTCCGTGTCCGTACAGGTGGCCCCTGGTTCCTATGTCACCCGTGAGCAAATGACCACCTACGCGGCGCCCCTGGTCCACACCCAGGGCGCGGACACCATCACCGAAACCACCGGAGAGAACACGGAACAGGTCCAGCGCCGCCAGGACAGCGACATCGAAGCGATCAAGGAGCAGTTGAACACCGGCTTCACCGGAACCACCGTGACCCACACCTTCGCCCCCGCGCAGCTTCCCTACTGGAAGGGCTATGACGGGACCGGAGTTCCCGAAGGGATTCTGGACCAGACAAGGAACCGCCTGTATCTGTGACCAGGATCGCCGCCACGCCGTCGGAAACATCTTGCCTTATATCGAACCTGTTCACGGAACTTCGTCCCGTGTGCGGCTTCTGTGAGGGCGACAGCGTGGTTCTTTGCGGCATGACCTACGCCGGCACGGAAGAAGCCGTGGTCCTTCGGGACTACGGCTTCGACTTTACCGGAGACGCCGCTGTGGTCGAGAATATCCGGAATCGAAGGTGTATCAATGGGATCGCGAAGAAACTACCAGCGGAGCCAGCCCAGCAAGGGCGAAAGCCCGCTTCACATTCTGCCCGTCGCGGACAAAATGATCGGCTTCACCCTGTCGACGACCGACAACCCGAAGCGTTTTCCGAAGAAGATCAGATTTTCCGTGACGAATAAAATCCAGGGCCACGCCCTGGCGATCTATGACTACCTGGTCGAAGCGAACGAAATCTTCCCCATAATGGACGACCAGGACAAGGCCGACCGCCTGAAACTTCAGCGCGCCGCGCTGACGGAGTGCAAGAAACTTTTGCACATGATCCAGCTTTCGAAGGACCGCGGCTATATTGACAGCGGGGCCTTCGACTACTGGACGAAGCTGACGGTCGACGTGAAATGTATGACCGCCCGATGGTACGACGCCGAACGGAAGACGGGAATCCCCGTCGAGCCGGCCGGCCCGATCCCTGAAGGCTGATCATAAATCATTAGGGAACGATCTGTCACCCCGAACGCCGGCAACGCGAACAACGCGCGCAATGTCAACACGGACGGCAGTCTGAACAACAACAACGCGTACAACGGCAACAACGGCGTCCGGCCGGATTTGGTGGAAAACGGGACTGATTAGGGCGGAAAGCCTGAAAACAGAGTATCACCAACAAAGGAGATCGTTTCCTTCCGAAGGGCCGCGACAGTCCCTTCGGTAAATACATGATTGACGACGAAAGGCCTTCAACAGCGACGGCCGGACTATCAGCGTCAAGGAGGATTTTTCTTTATGAAGGATCAGGGAACGCCCGCCCATGACTTCGCGTCCGTGACGGACTTCAACAATCTATATCAATCGTTTACAGAAGCGCGCAAAGGGAAACGGTGGAAGTATTCCGTGTGCAAATATGAAGCGAATGTCCTGGAAAACCTTCTGTTCATTCAGGTCATGCTTCAGCGCCATAAATACCGCCTGTCCCCGTACAACTGCTTCTTCGTGCATGAACCGAAAGAACGGCTGATCATGTATAACAGCTTCCGCGACAAGATCGTTCAGCATTGTTTATGTGAACAGGTCCTTGAACCGCTTCTTTCGAAGACATTCATCTATGACAACTACGCGAGTCAGAAGGGCAAAGGGACCCACTTCGGCCTTGACCGACTGAAGGCGTTCATGGCGGCCTACTACCGCAAGAACGACGCCGGCGGCTGGGTGCTGAAGTGCGACGTCCGCAAGTATTTCTATCGGATCAATCACGACGTTCTGAAGACCCAGCTTCGCCGGCTGATCAAGGACCGCGACGTCCTGTGGCTTCTGGACATGATCATCGACTCCACGGAGGGACCAGGGATTCCGATCGGGAACCACACTTCACAATGGTTCGCGATCCTCTACCTGTCCGACATGGACCACATGATCAAGGAACGTCTGGGAATCAAATATTATGGCCGATACATGGACGACTTCTATTTGATACATGAAGACAGGGCCTATTTGCAGTTCTGCCTTGAAGAAATCCGCCGGTTCCTGGTCCCGATGGGCCTGGAACTGAACCAGAAGACGGCCATATTCCCGTTATCCCAGGGAATCGACTTCCTGGGCTTTCGGACCTACCTGACGGACAGCGGAAAGGTCGTCCGGAAGGTACGCCGTGAGAGCAAGAACCGGATCAGGCGGAAGATCAAGAAGTTCCGCCACCTGGTAGACGAAGGCCGTGTCGACTTCGACACGGTCCTTCAGTCTTATAATTCCTGGACCGGCCACGCCGAACACGGCAACAGTTATCACCTGATCAGCGAGATCGACGACCTGTTCTTCAACCTGTTCAGGAAAGAAATGGAGGGAAAACCCTATGGCGAAATCTCTATCCGCTTTGCCCGTTGGAAGCGTCGTCAAGTCGGCGAACACAAAGTACAACGGACAGGCGATCAGGTGGATCGTCGGCACACAGGACACGTCCCAGGGCCGAACGGGCCTGGTGACGGAAAAGATGATCACCCTGAAATGCTTCGACGCGAAGGAGCCCGGCAACAGCAACAGCGACCGCCGGAGTTACGGCAATAACCGTTATTCCGTTTCGAACATCGACAAGTGGCTGAACAGTGCGGCCGCGTCCTGGTATGCCGCACAGCACGGAGCCGACGCCCCGCCCACGGCCGCGAACTGTTGGAACAATCACAACCCCTACGACACCGAAGCCGGCTTCCTGGCGAACTTCGAAGCCGACTTCCGAAACGCGATCCTTAATTCCACGATCCGCGTCGCGAAGAACACCGTCACCGACGGCGGCGGTTATGAAGACATCGTTCGACAGGTCTTTTTGCTTTCGAACACGAACGTCGGCCTTTCCAACGAAAACGGCGTGGCCGAAGGTTCCTTGTGGTCCTACTTCAATTCCGCGTCGCGCCGCCAGTGCTACCCCACGGCGGAAGCCGTCAGCAAGTCCACCTACACCAGTTCCAGCCTGTCCGCTTCTCAATATTGGTGGTGGTGGTTAAGAACCCCGCACGCCGGCGACGCGGGCTACGCGCGCAGTGTCACCACGGACGGCAGTCTGGACTACAACGACGCGTACAACGGCGGCACCGGCGTCCGGCCGGCTTTGTATTTGGCATCTTCGAATCTGGTATCCGATACAACCGACACAGACGGCGCTTATATCCTTCTGTGGAACCAGCCGCCCACAGCCCCGTCTTCCATTACCTACGGCACCCCCCAGGCGGGACAGAAGCTGACCCTGTCGACCGGCGGATCGACCGATCCGGAGGGCGACGCCATTTCCTACGTCTGGGAACGGAAGGTGGATTCCGGCGTCTGGACCCAGATCGGGATCACCACCGCGAAGACGATCCAGGACACGGTCCCGTCCAGCGGAACAACCTACTACGCGCGCGTGAAGGCGGTGGACGCGGTCGGGAATGAATCGGCATATTGCACCGGTTCCGGAAAGGCCATTTCCTACAACACCCCGCCCGTGATCAGCGGTTCCGACCAGAACATGGGCGCGAAGACCGACCCCTTCACCTACAAATACACCGTCACCGACGCCCAGTCCGCCACCCAGACCATGACCGTGACGGAAACCCTGACCAACGGCGCCGAAACGATCACCCTTCGCACCTACACGGCCACGGCCGGCGCCCAGAACACCGCCGACCTGTCGTCCGTCTGGATCAGGCTGATCGCGGGGACCCACGTCCTGAAGATCACCGCGTCCGACGGCGCCGGCGGGACGGCTGTCCGCAACATCACCTTCAGCCGCACCGTCACCAGGATCGCCGCGGCCCGCGCCTTCAACACCGACGCGAAGGTCACGAAGGTCTTCGTTTCCCTGTACCCGTCCGACCGGCCGGCCGGCTCCACGCTCCACCTGGAAGTGACGAACAACCCGTTCGACACGAACCCCGTCTGGGAGGACATCACGGAGAAGGCGAACCGCCTGGTCCACACCTTCACGAACAGCACCGTCGCCAACGGCTACGGCCTGGGCTATCGGTTCTATCTGCTGAAGGGAACGGAGGAAATCGAAATCACCCAGGCGACGATCCGTTTCGCCTGATGGAAGGAGGGAAGCAAAATGTCTTTCATCTCGCACGACTGCGAAACCGTCAGCATGAAGGAAGCCCAGGAACAGGAAAAGAACAACCCCGTCACCCAGATCGCGGCGGCGACGTCCATTGCCTTCGTGGTCCTGGCGGAGGGCGGCCAGATTGACGACGTCACCGCCACGGAGAACGTCGAGCAGTTCGCCCCCTGGGCCTACCCGATCGCCTACAAAAAGGGCAATATCCGCCGCTACGGTTCCGACCTGTACCGGTGCAACCAGGACCACACTTCGCAAGCCGACTGGACCCCCGCAGCCGCCGCGGCCCTGTGGTCGAAGATCGGCGACCCGACGGAGGAATGGCCGGAATGGTCCCAGCCGGTCGGCGCCCATGACGCCTATGACGCCGGCGCGAAGGTGTCCCATAACGGGAAGCACTGGACGTCCGACGTCGCGTCGAACGTCTGGGAACCTGGCGTCTACGGTTGGACGGAGGTGACGGCATGACCGAAGGGATCATCATCGCCGTTCTTTCTATGGTCGGCACGTTGGCCGGTGCCTACCTGGCGAACCGGAAAAGTTCCGCCCTGATTGCCTATCGCCTGGATAAGCTGGAAGAGAAGGTCGACAAGCATAATTCTGTGATCGAACGGACCTTCAAGCTGGAAGAACAGGCCGCCCTTATCGAAGAGCGGATCAAGGTCGCGAACCACCGGATCGAAGACCTTGAAAAGGCACAGTAAACCCCGCCGCGAGTTCTCCAAAATCATCGTTTGCACCGTGGGGGCCGTCACGATCTTCGTGACGGCCTTCACCTGTGTCATGGTGTGGAGGACCAGCAACACGGACGCCCTGGCCTACCTGATACCGGCCATCTTCGGGGAAGCCGCCACGGCGACCGGCTTTTATTACAGCAAGGCAAAGACTGAAAACAGGATCAAACTTCGCCGGCAATACGGCGACCTGGTCGACAAGGAGGAATGAACCCATGTTTGAAATCATCATCGGAAACCTGATCAAGATCGGCTATGCTATGGCGATCTTCCTGTGTGCCTACCTGGCGAACGTCGTGTTCTCCCTGTGGTACAACATCAAGATCAACTGTGAACCCTTCAGCCGCGAAAAGCTGGCGACCGGCGGCCTGAAGGCGCTGACGTTCATCGTCGGACTGACCCTTCTGTGTATCGCGATCACCACCCTTCCGATCTTCGCGACGGAAGTCGGCTGGACGATTCCTGACGAATACGCGGAACTGTTCGCCGATTTGATCATCGTCGGCGCGGTCCTTCTGGTCGCCTGTAAGTATATCAAGGAAGCCTTCACAAAGTTCGTCGCGATCCTGAACACGCCGACGGACACCGTACCCGCAAAGGAGGAAAAAGAGCATGAGCAACAGCCCGTTAGTGACGTATTCCAGGATCAGCCCGAACCGGACCAGCCCCAGGAATCATAAGATCGACACCATCACGATTCATTGTATTGTCGGACAATGGACGGCGAAGCAAGGCTGTGACTACTTCGCCACCACCGGCCGCGAGTGTTCCGCGAACTACGTCGTCGGGAAGGACGGTTCGATCGGCCTGTCCGTGGAGGAAAAGGACCGGTCCTGGTGCAGTTCGTCCCGCTCCAACGACCACCGCGCGATCACGATCGAAGTCGCGTCCGACACGAAGCACCCCTACAAGGTGACGGACCAGGCCCTGGCCGCCCTGATCGACCTTCTGGTGGATATTTGCCGCCGGAACGGGATCAAGGCCCTTCTGTGGAAGGGCGACAAGTCCCTGATCGGCCAGGTGGACAAGCAGAACATGACCGTTCACCGGTGGTTCGCGAACAAGGCCTGTCCTGGCGACTATCTCTATAATCTCCACCCCCAGATCGCGGCCCAGGTGAACGAACGCCTGGGCGCGGCCGCGCCGGCGGAGCCGGAGAAGAAGCCCAGCCAGACGCCCAGCGGCGCCACCTTCACCCCCTACCTGGTGCGGATCACGGCGTCCGTCCTGAATATCCGAAAAGGCCCTGGCACGACCTACGCCGTCACCGGCCAGATCAAGGACCGCGGCGTCTATACCATCGTCGAGCAGAAGGGCAACTGGGGCCGCCTGAAGTCCGGCGCCGGCTGGATCAGCCTGTCCTATACGAAGAAGGTCTGACGATGGGAATGAAGCTGGACGGACTGGCGAACTTCGGGAAGGCCCTGGTCGCCCTTCAGGCCGATATACCGGAGATCATGGACAAACTGGTCGTCGGCGAAGGCCGCTTCGCCCGTGACCAGGCCAGGAAGATTTGCACCGAAGAGAACATCATCAACACCGGCGACTACCGCCGGAACTTCAACAGCAGTTCGAAGGCGATCCGGATCGGGACGGCCTACAAGATCGACGTCTTCAATAACCTGGACTATGCGAAGCCCCTGGAATATGGCTTCCGCGGCCACTTCGTCCCTGGACATTGGGACGGGAAGTCGTTCGTCTACCAGCCGAAGGACCCGCAAGGGGGAATGTTCGTCCATTCCCTGATTCCTGGTCACTACACCCTGGAACGGGCCGTCAACGCCACGAAGCGCACCCAGAACGCGCGCCTTCAGCGCCGCTTCGAACAGGAACTGAAGAAGCGTGGCTACATGAAGTATTTCAAATAGAAAGACGCCCAGGGGACGAACCCCTGGGCGTTTTTTCTTTCTTCAGAACATCGCGAGTTTGATCGCCTTGAACCGTGTGTCGTCCAGTTCCAGAAGGGACCGCTTCCCGTCCTTGAACTGGATCGCCACCACATGGACCCCCTTCGTCTTCGCGGTCGCGGCCGCCACGACGCCCAGGGGACCCAGAAGCAGAGCGCCGGCGGCGCCGCGCGCCACGGCGGAACCCATGCTTTTCTGGGAATCTTCGTCCACGACTTCAATCTGGTCAATCGTGGAACTGTCCAGCTTCAGATTTTTCATCAGGCCGACGTTCAAAACCGCCTTCCCGCCTTGCATAATGACCGCTTTGTGTTTATAGTCGCCTTCCAGGACCCAGTTCTTCGCACCCATGCCAGAACCTCCCTTTGATATTTACCCCGAAGTTATGGGATATTACCATAAGAATATCGGAATCTTATGCTAAAGTCAATTAGAATATGGGATATTACCATAACGGGAGGATCAGGCGTGAAGAAGTTCGACTACAACGGCCGGAAGAATATCTGTGGAAATCGCGTCCGTTGTCTTCGGACGGCGCGACGATGGTCCCAGGCGGCCCTTGCCGCCAAAATGCAGACCCAGGGCGTGATCATGGAACAGGACGTCGTCAGCAAGATCGAATCCGGCGACCGCCTGGTCACGGACTACGAAGTCCGCGCCTTCGCGGCGGTCTTCGGTGTGGCCTTTGAAAACCTGATTGAAGACGAAGAATGACCGGCCTTCCGGACCAGAACCGGAGGGCCGTTTTTTCTGCTTGACAATATACTACCGGTAGTATATAATAAGCACCAGAAGGAAGGTGATTCACAATGTCAAAGGCGCAGACAGCCGCAAACAAACGATATAACCTGAAGGCGTATGACAGAATCGAAATAACGGTCCCGAAGGGAAACAGGGAGATCATCGCCCAGGCCGCGGCGGCGGCCGGAATGAGTGTGAACGCCTTTATCAAGGAAGCGATCGAAGCGCAGATCGCAAAGCAGAGCGCGTGAACGCGAAGGCCCTGTCCGAAAGGACGGGGCCTTTTATTTTCTACCGAACGGAGGAAACACCATGAAACGTCGCAGATTTAAGCAACTGACCAGAGCGGATCGCCTGAATATCGAAAAGTATCTTCGCCAGGGTATGACGAAACAGGCCGTCGCCGACGCCCTGGGCGTCAGCCTTCGAACGGTATATTATGAACTGAAGCGCGGCCAGTATATCCACACCAATTCCGACCTGACGGAGGAAGTCCGTTATAGCTGTGACGTCGCCGAATCGGTCAAGAAGTACAACGGCACGAACAAAGGCCCACAGTTAAAGATCGGCGACGACCACGAACTGGCGGCCTACATTGAGCGGCGGATCGTGGAAGACGGCTATTCGCCGGCGGCGGTCCTTGGAGAAATCCGTGTCAAGGGCCTGAAGTTCAAGACGTCGATCTGTAAGTCGACCCTGTATTCCTATATCCGGAAGGGCGTCTTCCTGACCCTTGAAATGCGCGACCTTCCCCGTCACGGTAAGAACAAGCGCGGCTACACCCGCACCCACAAGAAGGGCGCCAGGGCGTCCGCCGGAACCAGCATTGAACACCGGCCGGAGGAAGTGAACGCCAGAACAACCGTCGGTCATTGGGAAATGGACTCCGTCCTGGGAAAGAAGAAGACGAAGCCGGCCCTTCTGGTCCTGTCTGAACGACTGTCCAGGAAGGAACTGATCATCAAGGTCCAGGATCACACCGCCGCCAGCGTAGTTCGCGCCCTGGACCGCCTGGAACGGAAGATGGGATCGCCGGCCTTCCGTGCCACCTTCAAGTCGATAACCGTCGACAATGGTTCCGAGTTTGCCGACGTCGACGGCATGGAACGAAGCTGTCGCCGAAAGGGGCCGCGGACGAAGGTCTATTACTGCCACCCCTATTCTTCCTGGGAACGCGGGACCAACGAAAACACGAACGGCCTGATCCGCCGCTGGTTCCCGAAGGGGACGGACTTCAGCAAAGTCAGCGTCCAGGAAATCCAGAAGGTCGAAGACTGGCTGAACACCTATCCCCGCGAAATCCTGGGCTTCCTATCTGCTGACGCGGTCTTCTCCACCGCCTTCGCGGCCTGTGTCTGAAACTTTTTTATCTTTTTTGCAAAAATATGTTGACTTTTGCGAAAATTCATACTTTACAGCTCCAGCTCGGCCCGGCGTCCGGTGGGGGTGTAGGCAGTCAGCTTCACACCGGCCTTTTTGAACATGAACCGCGCCGCCACGCTGGAATCGCTGTCGTGGTATTTATCGCCGTAGTACACCACCTCGGCAATGCCGGACTGGATGATGGCCTTGGTGCACTCGTTGCAGGGGAACAGGGTCACGTACACCCGCGCCCCCTTCAGGTTGTTGTGGGCGCTGTTAAGGATGGCGTTCAGCTCTGCATGGCAGACATACATATACTTGGTGTCCAGCGGGTCGCCCTCCCGCTCCCACGGCATTTCGTCGTCGCTGCAGCCGATGGGCATACCGTTGTAGCCCAGAGACAGGATCTTGTTTTCCGGGCTGACGATGCACGCGCCCACCTGACTGTTGGGGTCCTTGGAGCGCATGGCGGTGAGCAGCGCAATGCCCATGAAATATTCATCCCAGTTGATGTAATCGGTACGTTTCATCGCGGAAAAACCTCCTGTTCCGGCAGCGGGTCCGCCGCTTGACAAACCCGGTAAAATACACTATACTACGAATAGAAAGAGCGCTGCCCGGCAAAACGGCTCCGCTCCTCATGGATCAGATGACCAAAAGATCAAGTGACCGCGGCTTGGGGAAGCGTTGGCGGTCACTTTTTCTTTTTGTCGTTGTCATGGTGTTTTTGTCTCTGCTCGAGTTTCCATGTGATTTCAAAGGTCACATGTACGATGGTGACGACGAGCGTCAGCAGCATCAGAATCTCGGAGATCGACATCCAACATCCCTCCTTCCGCCGAAAGCATCCGGAGAGATCACTTCAAAAAGCTGCCCTCCTGACACCTGCTTCACTCTGGGGTGAACATGCAGAACCAGTGAGGATACAGAGCCGCCTTGCGTTTTGGGTCAACGCCCTTGCCGCCGAAGCGGCATCTACAGCATACCATAAAATCATACGCTTTGCAACGAAAATACCCCCGGCATCGCACCTGTGTGCGGCACCGGGGGCTTGCTTTTTCTGCGGGGAAAGTTCCCCCAATGTCAACTTGCACAAAACACTGCCCTGAAGTTTGGCAGGCATTTGACCGGCTTTTTTCAAACGATATATTTAAAAATCGTTTTGAGTGTGGTATTATCTTTGTAAAATATGCCACAAAAGCGGAGAGAATGCTCCGTGCGGCGGAAATGAGGGAAAAACCGATATGAAATACGCAAGCAACAACATCCGTAATATCTTGATCGCGGGCCATGCCGGCAGCGGCAAAACGACGCTGACCGAGGCATTGGTCTATTTTTCGGGCGCTGCGGAGCGTATGGGCCGGGTCGAGGACGGCACCACGATTTCGGACTTTGACCCCGAGGAAGCAAAGCGCAAGGCCAGCCTGTCGGCGTCTGTAGTGCCGGTGGAGTACGAGGGCATCAAGTACAACCTGATCGACGCTCCGGGCCTGTTCGACTTCGAGGCCGGCGAGTATGAGGGCATCCGTGCCGCCGAGAGCGTGCTGGTGGTGGTGTCCGGCCGCAGCGGCGTCACCGTGGGTGCCGAGAAGGCGTTCCAGCTGGCCCGCAAGAATGGCAAGGCTACGATGGTTTTCGTCTCCAAGTGCGATCTGGAAAACGCCAACTACTTCAAGATCCTTGAGGACATGAAGATCAAGTTCGGCTCCACCGTCTGCCCCTGCGTGGTGCCCGCCAAGCTGGACGACGGCACCCCCGTGTACATCAACCTGTTCAGCCAGAAGGCCTTCAAGTACGAGGGCGGCAAGCAGATCCAGGTGGACCTGCCGGACATCGGCCACCGTTTTCAGGGCCTGATCGAGGCCATGAGCGAAGCCATCGCCGAAACGGACGATGAGCTGATGGAAAAGTTCTTCGGCGGCGAGGCCTTTACCACCGAGGAGATCGTGGAAGGCATGCGCAAGGGCGTCAAGGACGGCCTGATCACCCCCGTGTTCTGCGGCAGCGCCGTGAACCAGCAGGCGCTGGATATGCTGCTGTTCAACATGCACAAGTTGCTGCCCAGCCCGGAGCACGAAGCCAGCACGCTGGCCGAGGATGCCGACGGCGAGCCGGTGGAGCTGCACTGCACCGTGGACGAGCCCACCGCCGCCTACGTCTTCAAGACCGTGGCCGACCCCTTTGTGGGCAAGCTGAGCTACCTGCGGGTGGTCAGCGGCAAGGTGACCGCCGGTGAACCGCTGACCAACGCCCGCACCGGTGACGTGGAAAAGATCACCAAGCCCCTCACCGTCATCGGCAAGAAGCAGGTGGACTCGGACGGCATCATTGCCGGTGATATCGGCGCCGTGGCAAAGCTGGTGAGCGCCAAGACCGGCGACACCCTGTGCGACGCCGACCGTGTGGTGAAGCTGCCGGCCCCCGTGTTCCCGCAGCCCAGCCTGTTCATGGCCGTCACCGTGGCCAAGAAGGGCGACGAGGGCAAGATCTCCAGCGCACTGGCCCGCCTGATGGAAGAGGACCCCACCCTGAGCTACCAGAACAACGCCGAGACCCATCAGCAGGTCATCGGCGGTCTGGGCGAGCAGCATCTGGACGTGGTGAAGGCCAAGCTGAAGAACAAGTTCGGCGTGGAGATCGGTCTGGAAGCACCCCGCATCGCCTACCGCGAGTCCATCCGTAAGGCCTGCCAGAAGCAGGGCCGTCACAAGAAGCAGACCGGCGGCCACGGCCAGTTCGGTGACGTTATCATCAACTTCGAGCCCTGCGACAGCGAGCAGGTAGTGTTTGAGGAGAAGGTGTTCGGCGGCAGCGTGCCCAAGAACTTCTTCCCCGCCGTGGAAAAGGGCGTGCGCCTTGCCGCCGAAAAGGGCGTGCTGGCAGGCTACCCCGTGGTGGGCCTGAAGGCCACCCTGCTGGACGGCAGCTACCACCCGGTGGACAGCTCTGAAATGGCCTTTATCATGGCCGCAAAGCTGGCCTACAAGGCCGCCATGCCCGAGGCCGGGCCGATCATTCTGGAGCCCATCCACACCCTGAAGGCTCATGTACCCAACGACAACACTGGCGACATTATGGGCGACGTGACCAAGCGCCGGGGCCGCGTGCTGGGCATGGAGCCGGACGAGGACGGCATGCAGACCATCATTGCGGAAGTGCCGCTGGCAGAGCTGGCCAACTTTACCACCTTTATCCGGCAGACGACCCAGGGCCGCGGCTGGTTCACCACCGAGTTCGCCCGCTACGAGACCCTGCCCGAGATGCTGGTGCCCGCCGTGGTGGAGCAGGCCAAGAAGCTGGGCAACCTGGACGAAGCCGCCGACGACTGAGCGAGCTAACTCCCCAGCCGCCTGACCGGCGGCAGCCCCCTCGGAGAGGGGGTCTCAGGCTCCCTCATGGAGGGAGCTGGCAGAACCGTCGGGTTCTGACTGAGGGAGTTCCCACCGAAATATGACATCACCCTGACCCCCGTTGACACTTTTCCCTCTGTCAGCGGGGGTTTTTGCGGGCCATTCCAACGGCAAATTGTTAATTTTTATCTGCCTGCTTGACTTTTGCGCCGGATTGCATATACTAGAAGTAGGCAACGCGATAAGGCCTATTTCCATGGGATTCCATGCAAAAACAAAACCCCCTCGGAGCGGCAACTCCGAGGGGGTTCTTGTGTTAGTGCTTACTGCCCTTGCACATCAGGCTGTCAAGCCACTTGCAGAGATAGTATGCAACTACTTCTGCTGCGACAGTCTGGAAAAACGCGATAAGATTGTCCATATGGGATTCCACCTCCTTTCCGCGACTGGGGGATCGGAGAAGGGCCGCAGTGCCAGTATAACACAAGCTCTGACACAATACAACAAAAAGCGACAGCGTACGATCATACCGTACCCGCTGCCGCTTTTTTGTTTTTCCTCCCCAGCACCGCCTTTTTTGTTGACAAAGACCCGGCTTGCTATTATAATAATGTAGTCAAAATGGCATTATTGTGCGGCTTTGCGGCTGTGCAAAACAAATAGACAAGGAGAGATTCTCAAAATGGCACAAGAGATCAAGATGTCCGCCGCCGGTCTGAAGGCAATGCAGGAGGAACTGGAATACCTCAAAACGGTCCGCCGCAAGGAGCTGGCTGAAGAGATCAAGGAAGCACGCAGCCACGGCGACCTGTCCGAGAACAGCGAGTACGACGAGGCCAAGAACACCCAGGGTCTGGTGGAGAACCGCATCACCGAGCTGGAGCAGATGATCAAGAACGCTGTCGTCATTGATGAGAGCGAGCTGAGTGTGGACAGCGTGTCTGTGGGCACCCATGTGGTCATCCGGATGACCGGTGAGGACGAGACCGAAGAATACGATATCGTGGGCCGCACCGAGGCCGACCCCCTGAACGGCAAGATCAGCGATGAGAGCCCCGTGGGCCACGCCCTGCTGAACAAGGCCGTGGGTGCCAAGGCCGAAGTTCTGCTGCCCACCGGCCACACGGTGGAGTACACTGTGCTGCGCATTTCCCACGCAGCAAACTAAGTAGGAGTAATCATGGAAGAGCAAAAGAAGAACCCCGCACAGGGCCTGTCCGAGAGCGAGCAGGTGCAGGTGCGCCGCCAGAAGCTGGCTGACCTGCAGGCCGCAGGCCGCGACCCCTTTACCCTGACCAAGTATCCGCAGGACGCCTATTCTGCCGACCTGAAGGAAGAGTTTGCCGCCCTGCCCAACGAGACCGACAGCGGCAAGACCGTGGCGCTGGCAGGCCGCATGATGTCCAAGCGCGTGATGGGCAAGGCAAGCTTTGCCCACCTGCGGGACGATAAGGGCGACATCCAGCTGTACGTCCGCCGCGACGAGCTGGGCGAGGAGTCCTACGCCGCCTTCAAGAAGCTGGACGTGGGCGACATCATCGGCGTGAAGGGCGAGGTGTTCCGCACCAAGACCGGCGAGCTGAGCGTCCGTGCCACCGAGCTGACCCTGCTGGCCAAGAGCCTGCGCCCCCTGCCCGAGAAGTTCCACGGCCTGACCGACACCGAGATGCGTTACCGTCAGCGCTACGTGGACCTGATCGCCAACCCCGAGGTGAAGGACACCTTCGTGAAGCGCAGCCAGATCCTGAAGGAGATCCGCGCCTATCTGGACGAGAAGGGCTTCCTGGAGGTGGACACTCCCATCCTGACCCCCTTCGAGATCGGCGCCTCCGCACGCCCCTTCTACACCCATCACAACAGCCTGAACATGGACATGGTGCTGCGCATCGAGACCGAGCTGTACCTCAAGCGCCTGATCGTGGGCGGCATGGACCGCGTGTATGAGGTGGGCCGCATCTTCCGCAACGAGGGCATGGACCCCAAGCACAACCCGGAGTTCACCAGCATCGAGCTGTATCAGGCCTTCACCGATTTCCACGGCATGATGGATCTGGTGGAGGAGCTGTACAAGCGCCTGGCCCTCAAGATCTGCGGCAGCATGGTCATTCCCTATCAGGGCAAGCAGATCGATATGGGCCACTGGGAGCGCCTGACCATGGTGGAAGCCGTGAAGAAGTATTCCGGCGTGGACTTCAACGACTGGAAGTCTGACGAGGACGCCATCGCCGCCGCCAAGGAGCACCACGTGGAGCTGCCCGAGGTGCCCACCAAGGGTGCCATTCTGGCCGAGTTCTTCGACGCCTTTGTGGAGGACAAGCTGATCCAGCCCACCTTCATCTACGACTACCCCGTGGAGATCAGCCCGCTGGCAAAGCGCAAGCCGGACGACCCCGCCTTCACCGAGCGCTTTGAGTATTTCATCGACTGCACCGAGTACGGCAACGCCTTCAGCGAGCTGAACGACCCCATCGACCAGAAGGGCCGCTTCGAGCGTCAGGTAGCCGAGCGCAAGGCCATCGAGCCCGACTGCAAGGCACAGGTGGACTACGACTACGTGAACGCACTTGAGTACGGCCTGCCCCCCACGGGCGGTCTGGGCTTCGGCGTGGACCGTCTGGTGATGCTGCTCACCGACAGTGCCTCCATCCGCGATGTGCTGCTGTTCCCCACGATGAAGCCGATTGAGCAGTAAATTTCCAATTTAAGCGAAACAAAGCCTGAAACTTCTTGATGTACCGAGAAGTTTCAGGCTTTTTCTTTTGATGAATTTCCAGTAAAAACTACACCATACGCCAATTTTACGCCAAACGATGCAGGATTTTGTGCAGAGCAAAAAGAGCGTTGTTCGCGTTTGCGCAGCGAAGCGGAGCAATGAAAGCCCCAGTGGGGCTTTTAAGCGACCGAACGGTCTTGCGCAAGCAAGATGGAGGGGCCTCGCCCCGACAAGTTCGCGTTTGCGCAGCGAAGCGGAGCAATGAAAGCCCCAGTGGGGCTTTTAAGCGACCGAACGGTCTTGCGTAAGCAAGATGGAGGGGCCCCGCCCCGACAAGTTCGCGTTTGGTGTAAGAATCGGGCGTGTGGTGGATGGGTGCAGACCTGCAAAGGGCTGCATCACAAAGCGGATTCATAGATCTGCAAACGGACAGCTGAAACTTTCCACCGCAGAAGAAGTAAATGTGAAAAACATGGAGGCTTTCCTATGAACAAACTGCTTTCCTGCCACTATAACATGGACACCAACCGGGTGGAAGCCCGATTCGAGGGTGGCACTACCCTTGCCATCGACTGTATCGCCGTGGAGGACGAATACGGCAACACTCTGGCACAGCGGGCAGAACTTGACTGGCTGCTCTACAACAAGCCCTTGGAGTATGCTCAGCTTGTGCTGAGAGGGGAGATTGAGCACTACCTGTCACTTGG
>OCHC01000307.1_pt1 | contig 58915 bp, 46 predicted proteins | sample 1538641 | NCBI WGS metagenome assembly OCHC01 (sample SAMN04571714, study PRJEB22368) | human gut metagenome | biome: human gut; material: stool | host: Homo sapiens | place: Luxembourg | collected 2012-08-17
CAGCAAAAAATATACTGGAAGAAGGATTAAGACAAATAGCATAAAAATAACAATATAGGGCAGGGACTGCCCGAATTAACGCCTGTGGAGATAGTAGGTTACGAGGTCTGCGAAGCAGGAAGCCCATTGGCTTTAGACAATGGGTAGTTCACGAGCTTATGGGACTGACAGATGAGGAATTCATGGATTCCCTTATGGTTGCTTCTAATATCCGGAAGCTTGGACGGATGGAGCTCCTTTATACCTGTGTTGCTGACCTTGTATCTTTTCTCCACCGTACCGGGATGGACGACCTTCTGGGAGGTATGGAACACTATTATGACCCTAATGATTATAACCGGGTTATTTATCATAGCAAAAGTGAAGATGCATCAGACAGGATTAAACAGATCCTTGCTGACGCAGAGAAACTTCTTGTCGAATGTGAAGGGGCTTGTGATGAAAGTTCTGCCTATCAGTTACTGGTACGTGTTTTAAAAGAACAGACGGTTGTGGAAGAATCCGGTGCAAGACGGCTGAAAACCAAAGAAGATGGAGCTATGGGTTCCCAGATCCTGCAGAATCCATCTAATCCGGACGCAACTTACCGTGAAAAAGCAGGGAAACAAAACCGTGGTTATACAGCGAATGTTGTAGAAACTGTCGGAGATAATGGTTCCATCGTAACAGATTACCAGTATGAAAAAAACACACATAGTGACAGCCACTTCCTGAAGGAAACCGTTAACGCCATGGAAAAAACAGAGAAACCAACAGTACTTACAACAGATGGGGCCTATAGCGGCAGGGACAATACAGATGCTGCGGCAGAAAAAAACATTGATCTTGTAACAACAGATCTATTCCCAAAATCAGCTGACAGAGCAGAAATAGTGGTGCATTTTCTTACCCAAAACAGAGCTAACAGCGGATATTTGTTGTTTTATATGAAATTTTCAAGGAACATAGATTTCTATGGGCGATAATTATTATGTTTTGACACCCATATCATACTATTTTTTTGCAAACACTATTTTAAAATGTGCGGCATTTCCATTCCTTACACCTGCCAGGAAACCTCCGCAAATTTTTATTTACTATTCATCACGAATCCATTGCCTGGCAATTTCTATGTCTATTTGCAGTGCTGAGGCGATTTGTTCGACAGGTAATCCGAGTTTGCTAAGGGCAATAGTATCTTCTTTTTTAGCAAGTATTTTACCTTTTGAAATGCCATCTGCAATGCCAGCTTTCATGCCGTCTTTCATACCAGCCGCAACACCCGCCTCATACTCAGCTTTCCGCAATTTCCGTTCTTCTTCTTCTTTGTCATATTCAAAAATACTCATCGCAATTACCTCCGCTTTATTTTTACGAAGAAATTCCGAAAGAATATTCTTATGAATACATTCATCCACAGCTTGCTCTACGGCATCTGCTAATTCGAATTTCTTCGCATATCTTCGAACACAATTTACGTACTGTGCATATTCTTTTAAAGTCTGGCATTGTTCCATGAGTTCGGGATTATGTCCCTCATTAATGTTTATGGTCAGCACTTCCAGTTCCAGTTTTGGAGCACCGGACAGGTTTTCGAAAGCCTCCGATAAATGGTTTACCCAGCTGTCTCTTTCCTTTTCCGTGCCATTGTAGAATACGATAAACTGTGGTGCCGGTATTTTCTGTAATACGGAAGAGTAAAGAGATTTCTTATTTACCAGTTTCTGATATTCGCTGGAAATATAAAATAGATCACGTAATGGCATATTTGGATTATAAGTTGACTGGTGTTCATAGAGAAACAGGTCTGTATCAATGATAAAAGCCAGATCATTTTTCATTCCCATGTAAATAGCATTTTCCAGGGTGACAATTTCCAGCATTTCCGGATCTTCATAATGAGCCCCACTGACTGCGTTATAAAGGGACAGTAAATTCTTCCGGTCAGAAAACAGCATACGGAATACGGTATCCTTATAGTTACGATGGGTTGTCAGCTGCTTTTTGTGTGCCATAGGCAGTACCTCCTCTTACAGGAGTGTACGAATGTGGGACAGCCATACTGCATTACCTATCTGTCACAATTGGAAACTCCTGCTTTTTAATTGATTTGTTTGAATGAAAAGCATGAATTTCTGAAATGTGAATGAGATAATGTAGATGGCATGATGCCAGGAATTTTAAGAAAAATATGCTTTGAAGGTATACTACCATAAAACCCTCAATGTTTCAATAGAAAAGCAAAAAGAAAATAAATACAACATAAACAATAAGAAATATAAATATAAATGTCTGAAATTAGATGGAGATATTATAAAAATAAAGAATCGGAAAATTCCGTTTGCTGTTCATGTTGGTATATACTATAATAGAAAAAAGCACCGGAAAATTATATGATGGAAAGGGAGATGCAAATGAAAAGTGTAAAGAAATTTAGGGCTTTTTTAGGTGGTTTTATTCTTTTTCTGGCACTGATGTTCACAGTGGGTTCTGTGGATGTCAAAGCGGCGGCACCGAAGCTGAATAAAAAGAAGATTACCATCTATGTAGGGCACACCGGAAAGCTGAAAGTAAACAATGCCAGGAAGAAAGTGAAATGGACTTCTTCGAAAAAGCAGATCGCAGCTGTTTCTTCTAAGGGAGTTGTAAAAGGGAAGAAAGCGGGAAGTGCGGTGATCACTGCGGCAGCAGGAAACAAAAAGTGGACATGCAAAGTTACTGTTCGAAATAACGTATCGGTAAGCAAAGGTGCAATCAAGATTTTGCCGGGTAAGTCAAAGAAGGTCAATATTAAAATTCAGAAAAATGTAAATAATATACGATTTAAAATTAAGGATCCAAAGGTTGTTTCCTGTAAATGGGGCAAATGGAAAGGAATGTCGATTCCTCTGACAATTACAGCGAAACAGTCCGGTTCCACTTATATAACGCTTACAAATACTTACAGCAAAGAAAAAGTAAAAATTAATGTTACGGTTCCTGGCGAGTGGGACAACGTAAAAGTAGTAATTCCGGAAACCATCGGTGAACAGGGTTACGAATCAAACCGTATGAAAATCACAAACTACAGTTTTTATCAGCCATCCGGTTGGACAGGCAGTTACTATATGCATGTAGAATTCAAAATGGTAAAATACGGAAAGACAGGAAAAACAAACTGGGGCGAATACGTTTTCTTTTATGATAAGAACGGAAATATCCTGGATAAATCACAGCTGTATGCAAGTGCACTGGCAGTGGGAAAATCATTTAGTGATGAGTTGTTAGTTCCGGAGGGAACAGCTAAAATCGTATTTATGGAGTATCCGGATGTGTCAGGAGATCATAACAACAGCGGAAATGATAATGGCGGAACACAGGATGGCGATAATTCCTCCACAAAAGATCCTTTAAAATGGGACGCTTCTGATCTTAAGAAAATGAACAGTTATGCGGATAAGGCGGCTGAATGGGCAAAAAAAGCATTTGATTATGCATCCAAAGCCAAGAAACAGTCAGGCATGAGCCAGAATTATACGGCAATGGCAATAACAGCCCTTAAGATGGCAAAAAGTCATATGCAGAATGCCTATGATTATGCGATTGTGAAGGAGGATGCAAATCTGATAGACGCAGATGGCAATCCGGCTGGTACTTTGCAGGAGCGCACGCAGGAACTTTTGAGTGTATTTGATGGATTGGACGATCTGACAAATACAGATACAGATACGGTTTATAATATGGCGACGGATGCCATGACAAAAACGGCTACATACAAAGTTTTGACAGCAAGATTGCTTCTGTAAAACCCTGGTGGAAATAGCATAATGGATTTTTTAAAACGTTCACAAAAAATCTGACAAGTCCCAAAAGCAGAAACAAAAATACCCTGAACTTCCGGAGATGATCCTAAAGATATCTCCATTGGTTCAGGGTATTTTTTATTTCATATTTCCATACCGATCAAATGCGTTCGACTTGAATGAGCAGCAAGTGCTTTGACCTGTCTGGAATTATTTTGCAAATTCTTCCAGCAATTCAGCGATACGATCCTGGCAGCCGCCGCAGAGGGTTCCGGCTTCGGTTGCTTCACCGATTGCATCAACGGTAGTATGACCTTCGTCATACGCTTTTTTGATATCTCCGGCTGTCACATCAGCACAGAAACAGATGGTTTCATTTAAATCCATACTGGCACCTCCGTGGAAATGAATTTATTCTGGTCGGAGAAAACTCCAACTTCTGCGTGCGTTCGACTTGAATATTATTCTCCGAAGTATCTCTTAAGCAGACCTGCGAATGCTTTTCCATGTCTTGCTTCGTCTCTTGCCATTTCATGAACGGTGTCATGGATTGCATCCAGGTTCAGAGCTTTTGCACGTTTTGCCAGATCTGTTTTACCTGCGGTAGCACCGTTTTCTGCTTCTACACGCATTTCCAGGTTTTTCTTTGTGCTGTCTGTTACAACTTCACCAAGCAGTTCTGCAAATTTAGCAGCGTGCTCAGCTTCTTCATAAGCTGCTTTTTCCCAGTAAAGACCGATTTCCGGATAACCTTCTCTGTGAGCAACTCTTGCCATAGCCAGGTACATACCTACTTCAGAACATTCACCCTCGAAGTTTGCTCTCAGGTCAGCTTTGATGTCTTCCGGAACATCAGAAGCGATACCTACTTCGTGCTCTGCAGCCCATGCCATTGTTGTATCCATCTCTTTGAATTTAGAAGCCGGTGCTTTACATACTGGACAGACTTCCGGAGCTGCTTCGCCTTCATAAACATAACCACATACTGTACATACAAATTTTGCCATTTTTTTGATCTCCTTTTCACTTTGATTTTTAATAAGCTAATCCTGGGATGTCCAAAACTTTTACGCTCTGAACATTCACAGGTTGAATCCTTGTATTAATAATAGTAATTGTTACTGATATTAAGATAGCACATCTTTTGCTTTCCGTCAAGACTTTTTTAATAGTTTTTTTCATTAAGTTTTGCGGGGTTTTTACTGTAGTGTGTTTAACAACAGAATTTTCCTGTTTTAGCAGATATCTATATTATGCTAAACATTTTTTGCAGATTCCGTAAAAAGTAGTCGTGTGACTTCTGATTTTGCCATCAAATTTTTTTTGTGCTGCGATGGTGATCTCCTCGTTATCATCCAGGAAGATATCTTCTACACAATGGCATCTTTCACACACAAAGTGATCGTGTGGTGTGATCCTGCCATCGAAACGGTCAGCACTATCTCGCATATTTAACTTGAGGATCTGTCCGGTCTCAGAGAGCAGGGACAGATTGCGGTAAACCGTACCGAGACTGATATTTGGAAAGCTCTCCCGCAAATTCATGTAAACCATATCAGCAGTCGGATGTTCTTCCGAGTGAGCAAGAAAATCCCGGATGGCTTCTCGCTGTTTACTGTACTTTAAAACTGCCATAATGTTCTCCTTTAGATAAATGATGCCAAGCTTAAAAATTTCAAGTTAATCCTGATATCATAATATTAGTAATAGTTATTATTATAATAATCTAAAAAAAACCGTTTGTCAATGCTTTTATTTTACAAAAAGATTGACTATACTAATATCGGATAGCATTTCAGGAATATACGGTAAGCAACAGGAAAATAATGGATATCAGGAGGAAATACAATGGAAAAAACATATGATCTGATCATCATTGGTTCGGGCCCTGCAGGTTTAAGTGCTGCGATCTATGCCCAGAGAGCGGGACTGGATACTCTGGTTCTGGAAAAGGAATATATCAGTGGAGGACAGGTAGTGAACACGGCAGAGGTGGATAATTATCCGGGACTGCCGGGAATGAATGGATATGAGCTTGGCATGAAATTCCGTTCTCATGCGGATGCACTGGAAGCGAAATTTCAGATTGCAGAAGTAAAAGACATTATAATAGAAGAAACACAGAAAACGGTGCGTACAAACGAAGGTGATTTTTATGCAAAAAATATTATCATCAGTACGGGGGCAAGCCACAGAAAACTGGGCGTTCTGGGTGAAAGAGAGCTGGCTGGCATGGGTGTTTCTTATTGTGCGACCTGTGATGGTGCATTTTTCAAGGGAAGAACGGTTGCCGTAGTAGGAGGCGGAGATGTGGCAGTCGGAGATGCCCTGTTTCTTGCAAGAGGATGCAAGAAAGTTTATCTGATCCACAGAAGAGATGAGCTGCGTGCGGCAAAGAGTCTGCAAAAGAAATTAATGGCTCTGCCGAATGTGGAGATTATCTGGGATACCGTTGTCAATGAAATCTGCGGTGAAGATCAGGTAGAGGCACTGTTTATTGAAAATAAGAAAACAGGTGCGAAGAAACATCTTCCTGTGGATGGTGTGTTTGTAGCTGTTGGTATGAAACCAAATACGAACATGGTTCCGGATGAAATTAAAAAAGATGAGGCAGGTTATATCGTGGCAGATGAAAATTGTGTCACAAATGTTACGGGAATCTTTGCAGCCGGTGATGTGCGTACAAAAATGTTACGTCAGATTATTACAGCCGCAGCAGATGGTGCAAATGCAGTAGAGTCCGTTCAGCACGGTATTTAATGCTAATATCCGGAACAAAGCGGAATATACGTGAATTGCAGAAGTATAAAATAATTTGCAGAGCCTCTTTTAAAGTCAAATACGGCTTCATATCTGTGAAAAAATATTTGAAAAATGTATGAAATCCTTATAAAAGATATTAATTACTGTTGACAAAACACCTCCGGTTTGTTATGATTAGCGTGTAAAAAATGTAACAGTTTTGTAATAAATGAAAATTACACAGTGTTTTCAATACATGGAGGTAGATATAAGTAATGAAAAGAGGAGTAGTAAAAGTCACTGCATGTTGTCTTGCAGGAAGCGTTATTTTCGCAAGCACCGGTCTTACCGCTTTTGCAGCAGGGGAGATGCCATTAGCAGGAATCGGAGCTGAGATCATTGCAAGTCAGGAAAAGAAGGAAAATTCCGAAACAAAAAAAGTGATTACAACCGGTTATGACAGTCTGGTAATTGCTCAGGTTGATGAATATGTAAATATTCGTGATGAAGCAAGCACAGAGACAGGTCAGATCGTTGGAAAGTTATATAACAATTCAGCAGCAGAGATCATTGGTCAGACAGGTGACTGGTACCTGATCAAATCCGGAGATGTTACAGGATATGTAAACAAAGATTATTTTGTAACAGGTGCACAGGCAGAAGAGCTGGCAGCAGAAGTCGGAGATGATGTAGCTACGGTAAATACAGAGACTCTGATGGTTCGTAAGAAAGCAAGCACCGATTCCGATATTATCGCACTGGTTGGAGACTCACAGCAGCTTCAGGTTATTGATCAGGAAGACGGCTGGGTAAAAGTAGCAGTTGATAATGACGTAGTTGGATATGTTTCCAGCGACTATGTAGACTGTGAAACAAAATTTGTAGAGGCAGAATCCATCGAAACGAGTACAGCAAGAGAAGAGGCAGTACAGAGTGCTCTGGATCGTGCAGATCAGATGAAAGAAGCAGCAATCAATGCGATGAACAATGCGGATGCAAACGAAGCAGCATATGCAGCACAGGAAGCAATCGTAGCAGCGGCAGAAGCAAAACAGCTTGCATCTGAGCAGGAATTAGATTATAACGTACAGGAAATCGCTTCTACCGCAGTAAGTTCTGCAGATGAAGCACAGTATGCAGCATATATGGCTGAACAGTATCAGGCAGCTGCAGAGGCACAGGCAGCAGCAGAAGCGGAAGCAGCACGCCAGCAGGCAGAAGCAGAAGCAGCGTATGCAGCACAGCAGCAGGCACAGGCATCTCAGCAGCAGAATCAGAATTGGACAGGTGATCAGACACAGCAGGAAACACAGGCACCGTCCACAACAACGGATACAACGACAACACCGGATTACACAACAGGTGATACGACAACAACACCGGACTACACGACAGGTGATGCGACAACAACACCAGATTACAGCACAGGTGATGTTACCGTTACTCCGGATTACGGCACAGGCGATACAACGACAACACCGGATTATACAACAGGTGATACCACCGGAAGTACAACGACAGACAGCTCTGCACCATCGGGTTCTGACTATACCGGAGATGTTCCACAGTCAAATGCAAGCAGTTCTGATTCTCTCAGACAGAGCGTTGTAAACTATGCACTTCAGTTTGTTGGTAATCCATATGTATATGGTGGTACAAGCCTGACAAACGGAACAGACTGCTCCGGATTTACACAGTCTGTCCTGGCAAACTTCGGAATCAGCATTTCACGTACAGCTGCATCTCAGTCAGGCGGCGGTACTGCAGTAGATATGAGCAATTTACAGCCGGGCGATCTGTTGTTCTATGATAACGGAAGCGGTATCGGACACGTATCCATGTACATCGGCAATGGTCAGGTTGTTCACGCAAGTAACGAACAGACTGGTATCATCGTATCAAGCGTAGATTACAGAACCGCTTGTGCAGCAAGAAGTTACTTTTAAGAATAAGATTAATTGAACAGAGAACTAAAACGGGAGTGTTCGCAAGAACGCTCCCTTCTTACGTTATAAGGAAAAATACTGCGTTTCTGCGGAGTGTTTATCTTAATTGAAGGTTGAAGGATGATAAGATAGATTTGCTGCACATTGTTTGCGGAAGCGGAAGTCTTCTGGAATTAAGATGAAATAATTAGATAATTTTAAATATTTACACGCTGATTAAGACAATTCTAATTAAATAGAAAAACAATAAAAAAAGCCGTTTGGCAAAATGCACAAAAGATTTGAGATATAAACAGAGTGTGGATAAATTCCTGTGGATTCACGCACGAGTTATCCACAGTGAAAAATGTCGAATTTGCTGAAAAATAGAGTTATACACTGAGTTATCAACATTATCCACATTTTTTGTGCACAAAGGCAGTGTTTATAAATTCCAAAAAACAAACGCACGTTTTGTGAAGAAATGATAAGTGATGTTTCCAAACGTCAAAAAAGTGAAAAATCGCATATTTGTATACTTATAAAAAATGAGTGAATTATCAGAAAATTATAATTTGCTCATGGCATAATCCTCCTAAGTACAAGAATGTCGCTGATATATGATTGAAAACAGGATATTGTTACGTTATAATTTTGCTATATGGGAGGATCTTATAAGAAATAGAATGAAAATATTATGAGACGAAAAAAACTTTTTGCGGCGATGCTTGCAGCAGCCGTAGCATTTGCGGCATGTGGTTCTTTGCAGTATATTACGTTCCCGAAAACAGTGACAACAGTTGGAACGAAGCTTGTTACAGATCTCACTTCTCTGCTCGCAGTACGTTACATCGGAACAGAGGATGAATGGAATGCATCTGACTTTAAGACGCAGGAATTCAGCGAGTTACCTGCGTGAAGTGCGGTCTGAAGAAAGAGGAGTCCATTCCAAAAAAAGAACATAATTTTTCAGAATGGTGTGTTATCATACAGCCTACGACGGAAAGTGAACAGCGGTGATCACTGTAAAATCCGGAAAAATAACAGCAAAATGCAAGGTAAAAGTAAAATGATGTAATTTGATTTGCAGATATAGAATCCCCTTTTGGAAAATCCTGACAGCAGTTGTGTTGTACCTGATGCTGCTGGAATATCTCAGGGGGGATTTTTTACAGCAACCGGAACAGGAAAAAAGACGGAAGACCTGAGAAAGGAGATAGAACCAAAGATATTACAGGGAGTTTCTAAGATGTAGTATACTGATGATTGTCAAAAGTAATAAATGAAAATAAGAAGTAAAAGAATCAGGAGGTTCAGATGAAGAAAAAATATTATGGAATATTGCTGGCAGCAGTGATTGCCGCCGGCACAATGGGTGTAACAGCACAGGCAGCAGAACTGGCAGATACGGAAAAACTGACAGAAACTGCAAATGTAACAGACGATGTAAATACAGCAAACAGCACAGATGCTTCTGTACAGGAACAGAGTGATGAACTGGAAGTGCCACTGGTACTGAACCAGACATACACCAGAAGTTTCTCACAGGTCGGACAGAAATATTATTTCACGTTTACACCGGAAGAAACAGGATATTATTATGTTGATCTTAATTTCCCGGAAAATATGAACATTCACGTACTGGATGATTACTCTTCCGATGCACTGTATTTTGCAGAAAAGCTGAACAATACAGAATCTTATACATTCTGTCTGGAACTGCAGGATTCTGTAGATGGACAGGTGCAGGGAACGGGTACGATCACCTTCCGCAAAGCTCCAGATATTAAAAACGTTACCCTGCAGAAAGCAAATGCCAGAGATGTTTTCTACAATGCAGATTTTGAAACCATTTCCCCGGATGGGGCGAAACTGACAGTCGAATATGAAAATGGCACAAAGACTTATTCGTTTGATTGGGATAATGGTACTGCTTTTTCTCTTACAGATGATTATAAATATGCATTTAATGTTATGTTTCTGGATGCAAACGGGAATGATATATCAAATGTTGTAAACAATCCGGGTATGGCTGGTGCAAAGGGAAATTACCAGGTCAGAGTGTCTCTGAAAACGTTATCCATGAACAGTGATAATGGAGAGAAGGAGAAATTGACAGGAACTGGTTATCCGATCACGATACGTGACCTGTCACTGAACAGCTCCAACAAACTGGATATGAAAAAATCCTATCCTTCTTTAAAGTACACGGACGGAGAAACTGCGTATTATTGGTTTACACCGGATAAAAGCGGTGCTTATTATGTGAGCGTCACCGGATATGGTGCGGACTACTGGCAGAAATCCTGCTGGTTCCGTGTATACGAAAAAACAGCCAGCGGATATCAGTCGAAAGGAATGGCGATCGGTACACTGAACTGCAAGCTGGAAAAAGGAAAGCAGTATATTTTAACTGCTGATCACTATGGAAAATCCAGTGTTTTTGGTGCATGTTTTGCAAAAGCAGATACGTATGTTCCACTGGAAGTTGCACAGACACCATACGTGGAATTGAATGTGAAGTCGGATGCGACGGTTCCATTGAAAGTGAAAAGCTCTTACAAAATAAAAACCATAAGAATGCCTTCGACTGACAGGATTGTTTCTTATAAGAGCAGTGATACAAAAACAGCAACCGTTTCTAAGAATGGTACGATCAAAGGAAAGAAGATCGGAACAGCAAAAATTACAGTAACACTTGCCAGCGGTTACAGCACTTCATTCAACGTAAAAGTACAGAAAAAGAAAGTTGCCACAAAGAAAATTACAGTGGACAAAAAGAAGATTACTTTAAAGAAAAAGAAGAGCTATAAAATCAAAGCAGAGCTTCAGCCGATCACCGCTTCCGATAAAGTAACATTTACCAGCAGCAATAAAAAAGTAGCTACTGTAAATGCAAAAGGAGTGGTGAAAGCCAAGAAAGCCGGAACAGCGAAGATTACGGTCAAAGCCGGAAAGAAAAAAGCGATCGTAACAGTAAAAGTAAAATAAAAATTGACCGTTGGTTTCCCGGCAGGTGTAAAGAACTGAAATGCCGCACATTTTAAAATAGTGTTTGCAAAAGAATAGTATTGCATGTGCAAATGAACGAATTCCCCGAAGGGCACGTAAAAGTGCCTTCTTGGGAATTGTTCATTTTGCACATTGCTGTACGTTTTTGAACGGCCATAGTTTTTAAAAACACTTCATATCATATTTTACACGCTGGCAGGAAACAGCCTTCCACACCGCCAGTGTACGCAAACAGGTTTTAGAACCAAAGCCTTCCGCATCAACTTTCTTGTGTACAAAACAAAAAAGACAGAGGCATAGTGACGGCAGCAAGTTTCCGTTACTCTATCTCTGTCTTTTTCTGTTCTGTGTTTTGTACCCTGGCCTGAAGGACTGTTCTGCTTAAGCGACCCCTGGCAAGCCAGGAACTTTTGGCAATGTGCAAAATGAACAATTCCTAAGAAGGTACTCGAACATGCCTTCGAGGAATTCGTTCATTTGCACATTCTAAAACCTCTCTGCATTTGCTTACCAGTAGCGTACAATCGCACGGATCGTAGCAAAGTCAAATGGTGAGGTCTTAATACCGCCCACCGGGTAAGCTGCCTCTGTAGAGGCGTGTACAATCAGCCCGTTTCCGATGTAAAGCCCAACGTGTGAGATTGGCTGGTAATAAAATACCAGATCTCCGGGCTGGATATTGTTGATGGAAATGATTTTTGCGGTAGCATATTTGGTTGTTGTGCCATCGTAGCCGATTGCCTGCTGGTCGGCGGTACGAGGGATCTTGATGCCAAAATGGCTCATGACGGACTGCGTAAAACCGGAGCAGTCTGCACCGTTTGTCAGGCTGGTTCCGCCGTAAACATATGGATTTCCGATAAACTGAGTCGCATAAGCTGCAATTTTGGAACCGAATGTCAGATCGGAATCGGAAGCATTCTGGTCAGTCATATATCCATTTGCATCGAAAGAGTAGAATACGTTGTCAATGATCATGATCTGGCTCTTGACCATTTCACCGGTCGTCGGAAGAAAATAGAACGTTGCGACGCTGTTATTATACCATCCTGTAACCATGACTCCGTTACGGTCAAATAAATAGGTTTTGCCGTTCAGGGTAACAATACCGGTTGCTTTGCTTCCGTCGGAAGTAAAATAGTAAGTCTTATCATCAATCTGCAGTTTCTGGCTGGTGACTCTTGCACCAGTTTCTCCTACATAATAATTGCCTACCCACTGGTTGGTGAGGACAATGCCGTTCTCATCTGTATAATAATATCTGCCGCTTGCAGAAACGACCCACTGGTTTTTTGCTTTCTGGTAATTGGAATCCAGGAAGTAGGTTTTGCCTTTCTGTGTCCAGATTCCGGTAGAACGTGTCTTTTTGGTACGGTTTCCCTTTTTGTTTATATAGTAAGCACCTACCCAGCAGCTTTTTGCCATCTGACCGTTTGATTTCAGGTAGCGTTTGCCGATCCAGGTATCGGTGACCATTTTACCGTTTGCATCAAAGTAATAATATTTGCTGCCAACCAGTACCCAGCCGGTCATCATCTTTCCGGTTGTCGGATGGAAATAGTAAGTGTCGGCACCGATCTGAGCGAAACCATAAGTACGTTCACCGGCGGCATTTACATAATACTTTTTGCTGATGATCCTGTTGGTGTACATACGGCCTTTTTTACCGAAGTAATAATATTTGCCTTTGATCTTTTTCCACTTTCTCGGTGCAGAACCATCTGTTTTAAAGAAGTATGTATAGTTGCCGATCTTGTTCCAGCCTTTCAGCATCAGGCCGGTTTCAGCATCAAAGTAATAATATTTGCCGTTGTATTTGAGCCAGCCACTGTAACGTTCTCCAGTTTCGGTATTAAGATAATAAGTTTTGTCACGGATACGCAGCCAGCCTTTTGCAAGTTTACCTTTGTAGTTGTAGTAATAATACTTACCATCATTCTCTACCCAGGTATTTTTGTTTTCCGTCACGCCGGGAATCAGGATGTCAGAACCGTCTGCCGAAGAAGGATCCCGGACAATGTTTCCGTTTGCATCAATCGTGTAACTTTGATCCCCGGAGGTAATGACAGTGCTTGCAGCCATGGAGCCGTCAGCAGAAAGATAATATCCATCTACCCAGCGATTGGCGAGCAGCCTGCCTTTTATATCAAAATAGTACCATTTTTTATCGATCAATTTCCAGCCGGTTACGGCGTATTTGTTTTTTTCAAAATAGTAAGTATACTTACCGATCTGCTTCCAGCCAACAGCGTAGCCCGGTGCAGCCTTGATGGTATACCAGCGGCCGTTTGCATCTGCCCTCCACTTTGCTTCCGCTTTCATAGAAGGACTGACTGTGCCAAGTGCTGCTGCTAAAAGCATGGTAACGATAATCTGCTTTTTCATAAATTGCTCCTTTTAAAAATCATGAAGATCAAGATTTTGAAATCATGTTAAATATATTACAAAATTATTACATAAGAATTTTACAAGATTTAGCTTAGAAAGTCAAGAGAAAACACATATTCTGACAGGTAAATGTCAGCAGACCTGACCGGGATCACATTCCGGGTCTTAAGTGCGTTCTGCCTGAATAAAGATTTTACGTCTGAAATATGAGAGAACTGTGGGAGAAAAAAGACAGAACCCAGGGGACAAAAAATTGTCCGCCAGGTTCGGGAAATCCACTTGTTAAGCCTTCTTGCTCTGCATTCTTTTGATGACCTTCAGTCGGGTGAATTCTTCACGTTCTTTTTCTTCCAGTGCATTCTGAATGTCTTTTGTAAGAACGGTATAACGTGGGATGGTAATATTTTTCAGAGCGTTGGCACGCTTCTGGGTTTTTTTGATATTGTTTGCCAGCCGGTAAGCTGAATTTTCGATCATGGAAAGCTTGATGGAAAGCTGCTTTACTTTTTCAAATGAGGCTTTTGCCTGGTCCAGTGCAATGTTTGTACTGTAGTAAGCGTAAGTCGGGAAAGCAGGTCTGGTATCAGCTTCTACCAGGGGGATTTCCGTACCCATGATACTTCTTGTGCGGATGCGGATCGAATCCTCAACCGGTACGGAGTAGGAGATTTCTTCCACAAGGCTGATACCCAGTTTGATGTTTGCCATCTGCAGTGCAGCATATGCCATGCGGAAGGTAGAATCAATTTCTTTCTGAATGGATTCGGCCTGCTGGATGAGTCCCATAAGTTCCCTGATCAGAATATTTCTTTTTTTGTCCATCAGCACATAGCCCTGTTTGGCAAGTGCGAGGGAGTTTTTTGCCAGAATTAAATTGCCCTTCGTAGGGAAGGTATTCGGATCCATAGGCTCACCTCTATTCGTTATAATATTTATCCAGGATCTTCGTATCGATACGGTCAAGTTCTTCTCTTGGCAGCATACGCAGAAGTTTCCAGCCAAGATCAAGAGTCTCAACGATAGAACGGTTCTCGTCCTCGCCCTGTCCGACAAAGGTATGCTCGAATGCCTGTCCGAATTTCAGATAGGTTTTATCCAGAGGAGAAAGTTCGTCCTCACCGATAACGGATGCCAGGGCTCTTGCATCTCCAACTTTTGCGTAGCAGGAGAATAGCTGGTTTGCAACATCCTGATGATCTTCTCTTGTGTAACCTGCACCGATACCGTCCTTCATCAGACGGGACAGAGAAGGCAGTACGTTGATCGGCGGGTAGATTGCCTGTCCGTGCAGCTGACGATCCAGTACGATCTGACCTTCGGTGATGTAACCGGTCAGGTCAGGAATCGGGTGTGTAATATCATCATTCGGCATAGTCAGGATCGGGATCTGTGTTACAGAACCTTCGACGCCTTCTACGATACCGGCACGTTCGTAGATTGTAGCCAGTTCACTGTAGAGGTATCCAGGATAACCTTTACGGGAAGGAATCTCACCTTTTGAGGAAGAAACCTCACGCATGGCCTCTGCAAAGGATGTCATATCGGTTAAGATAACCAGGATGTGCATGCCTTTTTCAAATGCCAGATACTCTGCTGCGGTGAGGGCAACCTTCGGTGTGATCAGACGCTCTACAACCGGGTCGTTTGCCAGGTTCAGGTACATAACTACGTGGTCAGAAACACCGCTTTCTTCGAAAGTCTTGCGGAAGAATTCTGCTACGTCATATTTAACACCCATAGCTGCGAAAACGATCGCAAATTTTTCATCGGAATTATCACCCAGAGAAGCCTGTTTTACGATCTGAGCTGCCAGACGGTCATGTGGCAGACCATTTCCGGAGAAAATCGGAAGCTTCTGTCCGCGGATCAGAGTGGTCAGACCATCGATCGCGGAAATACCGGTACGAATGTAGTTACGCGGATATTCACGGGTAACCGGGTTCAGCGGCAGACCGTTTACATTGATGTGTGCTTCCGGATAGATATCACCCAGACCATCGATCGGCTGTCCGATACCATTGAAGGTACGGCCGAGGATGTCCAGTGATACGGCAAGCTCCATCGGATGTCCGGTCAGCTTTGTGTGGGTATTTTTAAGGGACATACCTTCATTTCCCTCAAATACCTGGATAACGGCTTTGTCTTCGTAGAGCTCTACGATACGACCGAGTTTCTTTTCGTTGTTATCCACAACGATCTCTACGATTTCTTCAAAGGAGGCATTCTGCACGCCTTCCAGAACGACCAGAGGGCCGTTGATCTCGTTCAGGCCTAAATATTCTATTGACATTTCTTTTCCTCCTAAGCGTTCTTTTCAAGTACTTCGTCATAGAAATGATCGACTTCTTTGCGGTAGTCATCGAACATATCCAGACGGTCATTTGGAACATCGTATTTCACGGAAATGATGCGGTCAAAAATGTTGCTTTCTTTCAAAATGGACATCGGCATACCCATGGTAACCAGGGCTTTTGCCTTTGTGTTCAGATACAGGATCAGGTCCATCATCAGGAACTGTTTGCGGATCGGAACACAGGTATCGTCTTTGTGGAATGCATTCTGCTGAAGGAATCCCAGACGGATGACTCTGGCGATCTCCAGTGTCAGTTTCTGGTCATCCGGAAGTACATCACTACCAATCAGTTTTACGATCTCCATCAGGTTGCTTTCCTGGTTCAGGATCGCCATCAGCTGATTTCGTTCGTCTACGAAATTCTTATCGGCATTGTCACGGTACCATGGTGCCAGGTCATTTACATATTCACTGTAACTGGTCAGCCAGTGGATAGCCGGGAAATGTCTTGCATATGCCAGGGATTTATCCAGTCCCCAGAAGCAGCGTACGAAACGTTTGGTATTCTGTGTGACTGGTTCGGAGAAGTCACCGCCCTGAGGGGAAACCGCACCGATGATGGAAACACTTCCTTCGGAGCCGTTTAAGGTCTGCATCATGCCGGCACGCTCGTAGAAAGCGGAAAGGCGGGATGCCAGGTAAGCAGGGAAACCTTCCTCTGCAGGCATTTCTTCCAGACGTCCGGACAGCTCTCGAAGTGCCTCAGCCCAACGGGAAGTGGAGTCTGCCATGATCGCAACGTCGTAACCCATATCGCGGTAATACTCAGCCAGTGTGATACCGGTATAGATAGAAGCCTCACGGGCAGCTACCGGCATGTTGGAAGTATTGGCGATCAGAGTAGTACGGTCCATCAGAGGTTTGCCGCTTCTTGGGTCAACCAGTTCAGAGAACTCTTCCAGAACCTGTGTCATCTCGTTACCACGCTCACCACAGCCGATGTAGATGATGATGTCGGCGTTGGACCATTTGGCGATCTGATGCTGTGTCATGGTTTTTCCGGTACCGAAACCGCCAGGGATAGCAGCAGTACCACCTTTGGCGATCGGGAACAGAGTATCGAGGATACGCTGTCCGGTGATCAGCGGTTTGCTTGCTGCGAATCTTGCAGCAGTCGGACGCGGAACACGGATCGGCCATTTCTGGGCCAGTGTCAGTTTTTCTTCTTTTCCGTTTGCAAGCTGAACGGTTACGATCGGTTCGTTGATCGTGTATTCTCCATCCATTGCAACTTCCAGCACAGTACCGGAAATGTTCGGAGGAACCATGGATTTGTGGACGATTGCCTGTGTTTCCTGAACTTCTGCGATGATCGTGCCGCCAGAAACAAATTCACCCGGTTTTACGGTGATATGTGTCTGCCATTTTTTCTCCGTATCCAGAGAATCAACGCTGACACCACGGCTGATGTATTTACCGGAGGATTTTGCAATCTCACTTAACGGACGCTCGATACCGTCAAAAATATTGTTGAGGATACCAGGGCCAAGTGTTACGGAAATAGCATCGCCGGTAGCTTCTACCGGGTCACCAGGACGAAGTCCTGTGGTTTCCTCGAAGACCTGAATGGTCGTGATATCGTTTGTCAGACGGATAACTTCGCCTACCAGACGTTCTTTTCCGACGTAGACCATTTCAGCCATCTGAAATCCTGTGTTGCCTTTCAGGTAAATAACAGGACCGTTAATGCCGTAAATAGTACCTGTTTTATGCATTTGTAGCACCTCCGTTAAATGAGAAGTCTGCTTTTAACTTTTCCAGTTTGGAAGCGAAAGAATTGTCGATCAGGATGTTGCGATCCTGAAGAACGGCTCTTGTGCCGCCCATAAAGGAATATTCAGAAACGGTAACAGGAGCTCCGGTTGCGACCTGGAGACTGGAACGTTTGTCGGAGTCTGCAGGGTCAATGTAAAGGATCAGTTTTCCGGAACCGGCCTCTTTCTGAATGTTTTTGATCTGTTTGATCAGCAGCTGCTGATATGCTGAAGTAGTCATGTAATCTTCAAGCAGCTGTTTTACTTCGACAAAAAGCTTTTCTTTCAGTTCATTCTGTTTCTGTGTGATCTTACGCTTGATCTGAAGCTGCTCTTTGGAAAGAGCCATATTGTTGTTTCTCTTCAGATTGTCGCTTTCTGTTTTTAACTGTAAATCAGACTGGCGAAGAGTGGTTGCTTTGTGTTCTTTTTCTACCTTGTCCAGATTTACTTTATATTCTTCAATCATGGCAGAAGCCTGTTTTCTGGCCTCTTCCAGAGAAGATTCTTCAAAATATTTAAGCTTTTCTTCCGTAGTCAAAATATCTCACCTTCTTTATAATTTTATTCCGATTGCTTCGCTTACATAGGAAGTGATAAAGTCCGGTTTGCGGCCGGTACCGTGGCGGTCAGGGATTTCGATAAGAAGTGGAAGACGGCGGTTTAAGCGGACATCATCAATAATATCCGGAAACTCCCGACCGAATTTTTCGGTCAGGAGAATAATACCGTTTTCTTTATTGGCAATCGCGTCTTCCAGTGCTTTACGAAGTTCCGCACGTTCGTGCACGATACAGCCTTCTACGCCTGCCAGACGCATGCCGGTCAGAGTATCGACGTTATCACTGATTAAGAACATTTTCATAAATTAATTGCCTCCTGATATGCGAACAGGAAATTAAAGTTTACCAAGGATCATGAAGGAGATGATCAGACCGTACAGAGCGATACCTTCGGCCATGGCTACGAAGATCATGGATTTACCAAAGATGCTTCCGTCTTCACTGATAGCACCCAGAGCAGAACTTGCTGCGTTTGCAACGGCGATACCACCACCGATACAGGAAAGACCGGTTACCAGTGCAGCTGCCAGATAACCCATACCAGCTGCCAGACCGCTTGCAGATGCAGAAGCAGTATCAGCTGCCAGTGCTACAGAACCGTCGCCTGTGAAGATCATGATAACGGCAAGAGCCATGGTTCCAAAGAAGAGGAAGCAGTTGATGCCAAGTGTGGTTTTGAAGCGTCCACGGTTCTTTTCACCGATCAGAAATGCTGCGGTTGGTACGACGATGCTCAGAAGCAGTGCTGCGATAAAAATGAATTTTGTAATAGTTGACATAGTAATTTCCTCCTTAATCGTGTGTGATTATGAACTCACAAATATAAAATATTTTATTTCCGTTATTTTGCTTTTAAATGTTAATCAACGGATTTTTTAACAAATGGTGTGAATGGATGTCCTTCGCCTTTATAGAAACGGCTGAACATTTCGTAGTATTCCAGACGAAGTACCTGGATACCAACGATCAGACCCTCCATTGCACATACAAAAACGTTACCAAGTACGATAACGATCCAGTTGATGTTTCCGGATTCGGCTCCGGCAAGCATCAGGACTACTTCCATCATAGCTGCGTGGCTGACGGCGAAAGCACCGATACGCACGAAAGACAGCGTGTTGGAGAAGTAGCTCAGTAATACATCAAACAGTTCGAAAAATGCAGTTACAAGGAACATGCCTTTTTCTTTTGGCATAGCATCTGCTTTTTTCTCGACCAGTTTACCGAGCGGCTCTTTGAAGCCGATCAGGATCAGCGGAATGAGGAACATAACCACCAGAACACCGGCTGCCGGGATGGCATGACCTGTCATAAATAAGAAAACGACTGCAACGATCGCACCGTAGAATACAAAACCGGCGATACCGTTTGTATCAAAAAAGATGTTCTCAGCATCTTTTCTGCGGACTGCATTGATAATATGCAGAACCATCGTTGTCAGGATCAGGAACATACCAAATGCGATGGCAACAACGAAAGCGGTGTTCATAGTACCGATAAACGGAAGCGTTGTCATTGCATCCTTCGGATGCATCCAGAGTGCAGGTATGACATCCTCAAAACCGAAGAAACTGCCGAACAGGAAACCGAAGATCGTAGAGAAGACTCCGGCACTGCTTAAGCATGCTGCGAGTTCCATTTTTTTGAAATGGTAGAGCAGGGCACCGCCGATCACTAGGCAGAGTCCCTGACCGACATCACCGAACATGGCACCGAAAATAAAGGAATAGGTCAGTGCTACGAAGATGGTCGGGTCGATCTCATTGTAAGACGGAAGACCGTACATACGAACGAATAATTCAAACGGACGGAAGATACCAGGGTTTTTCAATTTGGTAGGCGGTGTCAGTGTGCTGTCTTTATCCTGATCTTCATTGCTTTCGATCAGACAGAACAGATTCTTGTCATCGGCTACGTCTTTTTCAAAACGAGCGGCATCGCTTTCCGTCATCCAGCCACACAGAATGTAGAAGACCTGTTTACCTTCTTTTGTGCAGGCTGCAAGTTTACGCACATCAAAGTTTGAAGTGAGTGAACGGAATTTGTCTCTGCAAAGCAGGACTTTGTTTTTGTACTCGTTGAGCAGTTTCGCACTTTCTTCACGGCACTCCTGAAGCTGGACATCAAGATCATGGATATCAGACTGAAGTTTTGTACCGACTTCCTGTGGAATACCTTCGTATTCATCCGGAAGGTGGATGCGTTCAAAGTGCAGGGAAGAAAATACGGCATCGATCTGTCCGGCTCTGCCCGCCGGCACAAAGTAAACACCCCATACATACTGCTCATCTTCGCTGCAGCGATAGAACACGGTGTCCAGATTTTCGTAGACATAGTGCTCCAGTTTTTTGTAGTAATCGCGTGTGATCTTACCGAAACGATATTTGATAAACTTAAACTGCAGTACGCTGTGAATATCAAAATCGAATCCAAGGAACGGTCTTAAACGTTCATAAGAAGCTTTCAGATCTTCCTTCTTTGCTTCTAGAGCATTGGTTCTTGTATAAATATCAGAAAATTTGCTTTCCAGAGTTGCGAGAGTCTCAGAAGCTTCTTCAATCGAAATAGTGCCGGTTGGTTTTTCCTGATTTTTATCCGTACCGAGCATGGAAGCGAATTCTTCTGCTTTTGTGAGCTTGTCTTTATAAGGATTGATCTCAATATAAGGACGAAGAGACTTGACAGTCTTAAGCTCGGAAAGAGCATTTTCCAGATGAATTTCGTATTTGGATAAATAGTCATTCACCACACGGTCGATGTCTTCTTTCGGACCGGTAACGCTCAGAAATTTCATTTTCTCAATCAACGATTACACCCCCTTTTCAGATTTGAAATATATTTTTGCGTCTCACTGGTCGGAAGACCGTATCGGATGCACTCAAGCGTGGTTGTGAGGTCGTCAACCTCATGTTCTTTCTCATAGAGATATGAAATGATAACTGCAATGGAGAATGGATCCTCCTTTGCGTTCTTACGCTGAACACGATAACGGATCTGATAATAGGCATCGTCCAGTGAAAGTTTTGCTTCCTCCGGGAAATGTCGTCCGTAGTAAGTATTTCTGATGGCTGCGGTCAGTTCATCTGTAGTTGCAGCTTCGACCATCTCTTTGATCTGAGAGGTCTGAAGACGGTATTGGATACCGATCAGATGTGCATAGACGTCCGCATTGCTCATGTTGTAAAAATGCTTGGAACGATAAATCCAACGTATGTTCAGCAAATCCATTTTGACACCGTAATCGTCCATAAAGATTCTTTCTTCGTCACGAGTCAGAACCTTTTTGCGGCTGTCCCAGAACCATTTGAAATAGCACAGGTCAAGTGCCATCTCGTAATCCCACAAAGTAGGTTCGGACAGACCGGAGAGAAGAGATAAAGGACGATAGTAGATGCTTCCTTTCAGAAGGCTTACAAACTCATCCAGAGTTTTACAGTTGGAAAGAGCGGTCAAATTGATGTCCGAGTGTTTTTCAAAGAAATCTTTGAAAATATCGAAATTCAATTCAACATCTCTGTGGTCAAATACCATTCGCATACAGGTTTTCAGAAGTCCGATCTCGTATCTGCGGAAGTACAGATCCAGGATTTTACGCTGATGTATGGTTGCGAAACGGTAGATACTCTGGAAATCCGTGTAGATTGCGTTTGTGAGCATTTTCTCGATCTCTCCGCGGTGCAGGGAATTTTCGTTGGAATTTGCGAAAATACCAGCATAAGCGGACTTTGTTTTCAGAAATCCGATGGCATCGGAAACGGATGTCAAAGAGGCGAGATGCTGAAAATCTTTAGCGGTCAGAAGCTTCCTTCGCATACCGCGAATCTTGGTTGCTGTACCGCTGTAGGCTAACAGATTTCCCATAATTTTACTCCTCGATCATTTTTGCGATCAATCCGGCAGCAAGCTTTTCATGATTCTGATTGTAATCATTTTCGATTGCCTGAATCGAATCTTCAGTTGCTTTCTGCAGATCGGCAAGACTTTTTTGCATTTCTTCATTTAAGCTGGAACGAATCTGATCAAGCTTCTCCTGCGTAGCTTTCTCAGCCTCTTCATCAAATGCCTGAATACGTTCACGCATCTGCTGTTCCAGTGCCTTCTTTTCGTTCTCGGCAGCCTCAATGATACCGGCTGAGGCCTCTTCGATCGAAGACAGACGCTTGATGACGAGATCCATGTGCATCCCTCCTTTAGTATAGTATAGTTGCAGCTTTGAAATTCAAGCTGAACATATGCAAAAGCACAGCCCAGCCCACAAAAAAACTGCAGAAGTTTAGTGCCCTGACACTTCTGCCTTTATATGATTATTGCCAGACAACCGTAAAATCATGTTCACAGATACCCATTATAAATAGGTAGTCCTTTTTTCACTCCGTCTGACAGCTTACATTATACACGATTTCCACTTGATTTCCATATGCAAAATTCTCAAAAAAATAAAAAAATTTTATGGTTGTTTTGCACAATTAGAATGGATATGATAGAATACATGGGTATAACTCAGAAGAAAGTCAGTGATACCTAGTATATAAAATTTATATGATGCCAGGGCCAAAAGGTCAAAAAGACGATGCAAGCTTGCTTGTGAGAGTACGCAGTACGGAACAATCCGTATGGCATCAGTTACTGACAAATCTCAATGTCATAAATGCCAGGGTCAAAAGCCTGAAAGCACGATGTGCTTGCACAAACATAAAATTGGAGGAAAATAAATGCGTTTAAGAAATATACCGGGAGCGGATGAAGTGATCAGAAACTGTGACTGGGTAATCAAGGAAGCGGCAGATAAAAAAGGAAAATGGAATACAGTATTTGGAAATGAAAATCCGATCCATATCGAAGTTGGGATGGGAAAAGGGCAGTTTATCACTGAGATGGCAAAGAGAAACCCACAGATCAACTACATCGGAATCGAGCGTTATACGAGCGTTCTTCTGCGTGCCGTACAGAAAAGAGAGCAGCTTCCGACAGAAGAAGCCCTGCCGAATCTGCTCTATCTGTGTATCGATGCCAGTGAACTTCCGGAAATCTTTGCAAAAGACGAAGTGGCAAAGATCTACCTGAATTTCTCAGATCCATGGCCGAAGGATCGCCATGCAAGACGCAGACTGCCGTCAAAAGAATTTCTGGCACGCTATGACCAGATCCTTGTGCCGGATGGCAAAGTAGAATTCAAGACCGATAACCGCGGACTGTTTGATTTTGCACTGGAACAAAGGGAGATCGCCGGCTGGAACCTGGACGGCTGTACCTTTGACCTGCATCATGATGAAAACATGAATGAAGGCAACGTGATGACCGAGTACGAAGAAAAATTCTCAAGTATGGGAAATCCAATCTATAAAATGATCATCAGCCGGTAAACAGATGTCATATTATATAGAAACGAAATAGAAACCGGACTATCCGTTTCGTTCGGTGGAGGAAAAATGGCACGAAGACAGAATGTTCGTGATCGCATTGGCATGGCAGTCTATGAAAAGAAAAAGCTGAACAAGAAACTGGTGACCATGCAGAAATCTTTTCAGGAAGTAAAGCACCTGATCGGGGATGAAAAAAAGAAAAAATAAAAAGAAGGCGTTTACAGCGGAGAATTTCCGGTGTAAACGCCTTATGTTGTTTCGGACTAGTTTTTGATGCGGAACGTTTTCGATTTTCCGCAGGCAGCCAGCAGATTTTTACTTTACATCAGTGCTTTGTACTATCAAACTCAAACGGCTGCAGATGTTCCGGAAGTGATTCGTCACGCTTTTGAAGCTGATGGTTGATAAGACGCTGGATCAGATAGCGTATAAATGCGACTGCCGGAACACCGAGGAACATACCAAGGACCCCGGCAATACTGCCGCCGACCGTGATGGCGAAGATGATCCACAGCGGCTTCAGACCGGTAGAATCTCCGAGGATTTTCGGTCCGAGGATCAGACCGTCAAACTGCTGTAATACAAATACCATGACAACAAAGATCACGGCTTTGAGCGGACTGATAAAAAGCAGGATGATCGCACTTGGAATGGCACCGATGAATGGACCAAAATAAGGGATCATGTTTGTGATTCCGACGATTACGCTGATCAGCACGGCATAAGGAAGTCTCAGGATCAGCATCAGTACAAAACAGAGCACTCCGATGATCGTAGAGTCGATCGCCTTTCCGACGATAAAACTGCTGAACAGACGATTGGCTTCTGCAGAAACATCCAGGATCAGCTGGATATATTTTACCGGGACAAATGCATAGACAACAGCTTTACAGGAATTGATCAGAGGTCGTTTGTCAGCCAGCATATAAATGGAAACCATGATCGCAATAAAGAGGTTCAGCACCCATTTAAGGATGGACATGGAGATCGAATACAGTGCCGGTATCATATTTGCGGCAAAATCCTTCGCATAGTTGATAAAGTTCGGGATCGCATTGTTGATCGTATTTCTCAGCACTTCCGTATCCAGCGAAGGGAAACGCTCTTCTAAAGTATCAAAGAAATGATAAAGCTGCTGTGCCGCAGTCGGAATAAAATTGACCAGATCCGTCAAACTGGTGATAATCTGCGGGATAACACCGAAAAGTACGATCACAATGATGCCGATCACAAGAACATAAGCAGTGATGATCGCCAGGATCTTACAAAGAGCATCACTTTTAATCTTACATTTATCACGGAACAGCTTGTAAAAGCGGGCAACTGCCGGGTTCAGTATGTAGGCAATCAGAGCACCGATGATAAACGGCATCAGAACCGCCAGACCTTTTTCAATATTTTTCAGTGTCGTGTTCCAGGATGTGATCAGATTGATGATGATCGCACCGAAAAAGATGACAAACATCGTGTAAATACAGATTGTAAAATACCGGTTATTGGCCGTAAATTTATTTTTCTTGATGTCATCATCCGATTTGTTTTGTTTCTCCAGATTCATGGGCATCCCCCTTATAAAATGTTTAAAAAACGAGTTACTTCTAATTATAAAAGGCACGGAAAATTAGTTCAAGTGTTCTTTCTTAAAAAAACTATAAAAAAACTTAAAAAAAAGCTTGCAATTTGTAAAACCATATATTATAATATGTCTTGCGTTCGAGGTAACGCAACACAAGATATGCGCGATTAGCTCAGCTGGCAGAGCACCTGACTCTTAATCAGGGTGTCCAGGGTTCGAACCCCTGATCGCGCACTATAAAAGCACTGTTTTGGATGACAAGTAGAGAGCATCGGGGACGGTGCTTTTTTTCGTGCAGTTTGCACAAAAGAGAAGTCCCACTTGTTGACCGTAATTTGTGTTGAGTTCAGGAATCAAAAATTGGCTGTGCTTTTTTCTCCGGTGTACGCCTTTGGACTTGTTAGAATGATTCGGGTGTGTTATATTAGACATAGAACTCTAAAATCAAGTCGAACGTATGCGAGACTTGGCATGCGATTCTGGTCGGTTTGGATGATATTTACTTAGCAGAATCGATGTGCATTTACACACAATAAGACAGGGGTTGATATCATGGGATTTTTTGACAAAGCTTTAAAAAAGGTACAGGATGTGGGAGAAAACATTGCCGCATCAGCAAACAATGTAAAAACAGTTGTTGAGACAAGTGTACAGGATACAATGGAGATCACCGGTCTGAAAAGACAGATCCGTGAATTAGAGAAAGAAATGGATGCACAGTATCTGCAGATCGGAAAGAAATATGCAGAATTTGTAGCAGATATGGATGATGCAGAACCGGAAACAGCAGAAAATGAAGCAGCCGAAGCTGAAACAACCGAAGCAACAGAATCTTCAGAAGTGATCGATGAAGTGAAGGCAGAAGCAGCAGCCGAAGCAATTGACGAAGTAAAAGCAGAAGCAGCAGATGAAACGGTCGATGAAGCAAAAGAAGAAGCAGCTAATGAAACCATCGATGAAGTGAAAGCAGAAGATACAGCAGAAACGATCGACGAAGAAAAAGAAGTATCCGAAGAGCCGGTGTTTGATGTTTCTGATTTCCTGACGATCATCAAACAGGATCAGGCAAAGAAAAAGGAGCTGGAAAATCAGCTGGCGGAAGTAGAGAAGAGAGCAAAACAGAATACACTTCTTCGTGAGAAGACAAAAGCGGAAGAGTCTTTTGAACAGGAAAAAGGCGTTCTCGACAAAGCACTTGCCATGGAAATTATTTCTAAGGAAGAATATGAGCAGAAGCGGAATATTGCCAGGAAAAAAGTAGAAAATTTTGAAGAGATCAAAAAAATTGAGCAGCAGTTCGAGATGGGCATTATCACAAAAGAAGAAAAAGATGAGAAAATAAATGCCATTCTGAATGCCTGACAAATCTGGTGTCTGCTTTACAGAATCAAAATCAGGTTGTATAATCGGGGCAGAATGTCGTCCGATGGATGGACGAAATGGATAAAGGAGATGTAGAAGTTATTATGGTAAAGATTGATATTATTTCCGGTTTTTTGGGTGCAGGTAAAACGACCCTGATCAAAAAACTGTTACAGGATGCATTTAAAGGACAGCAGGTGGTATTGATTGAGAATGAATTCGGCGAGATCGGTATTGACGGTGGATTTTTGAAAGATGCAGGAATCGAGATCAAGGAAATGAATTCCGGCTGTATCTGCTGTTCTCTGGTAGGAGATTTCGGAACTGCTTTGAAAGAAGTGGTAGAGAAATATCACCCGGACCGCATCGTGATCGAGCCGTCAGGTGTCGGCAAACTTTCTGACGTTATCCATGCAGTTGAAAATTTGCATCTGGAAGCAGACGGAGAAGTGAAACTGAACAGTGCCGTTACGGTTGTCGATGTTCTGAAATGCAAAATGTATCTGAAGAACTTTGGTGAATTCTTCAAGAATCAGGTAGAAGCAGCCGGCACGATCATCCTGAGCCGTACTGATACAAAGAAGGCAACACCGGAAAAAATCGAAGCTGCCATCGAACTGATCCGTGAACTGAATCCGGATGCTACGATCATCACAACACCGGTGGAAGATCTGGGTGGACAGAAGATCCTGGACACGATCGAAGGAATGAAGATCGACCTTTCTCATGTAGAAGAAGAGCATGACCATTGCTGTGATCATGAACATCATCACGACCATGACCATGAAGAGCATGAGCATCATCACGATCATGAGGATCATGACCACGAAGAGCATGAGCATCACCATGACCATGGAGAGGGCTGCACCTGCGGCTGCCATGATCACGAAGAGCATGAGCATCATCACGATCATGACCATCATCATAACCACGAGGGTCATGAGCATCACCATGACCATGGAGAGGGCTGCACCTGTGGCTGCCATGACCATGACCACGAGGGACATCATCATCACCATCATCACGCAGATGAGGTATTTACAAGCTGGGGTAAGGAAACCGTCCGTAAATACAGCCGTGAAGAGATTGAAAAGATTCTGAAAACTCTGTCAGAAGAAGATTCTTACGGAATGATCCTGCGTGCAAAAGGTATGCTGGAGAGCGAAGACGGTGTCTGGACTTATTTTGACATGGTTCCGGAAGAAGTGGATATCCGTGAGGGAAGTGCAGAATACACAGGACGTATCTGCGTGATCGGTTCCAAACTGGATGAAGCAAAATTAGAGCAGCTATGGTTTGCGAAATAAGGAACAAGGTAAAAAAAGATGAGTGATTTTAATATTTCAACACCGGTTTATCTTGTGACCGGTGTCCTGGAGAGCGGCAAAACTTCTTTTCTGGATTTTACTGCGAAACAGGATTACTTTCAAATAGAAGGAACAACACTCCTGATCACCTGCGAAGAGGGTGAGGAGGAGTACGACGAGAAAGAACTTCTGAAATACAACACGGTTGTCGAGAAGATTGAAGAGCCGGAGGATTTTACATTTGAGAACCTCCGTGTTCTGCATCGCAAATATCATCCGGAGCGAGTGCTGCTTGAGTACAATCCGCTCTGGGGTGTCAATAAACTGCGTGCGATGAAACTGCCGCTTGGATGGGGCATTTCTCAGGAGATCGTGATCGTAGACGGCAGCAGCTATCAGATCTACCGTGCAAATATGCAGTCTCTGTTCTCAGAGATGGTGCAGAATGCAGATATGGTGATCTTCAATCGCTGTAAATCAAGTGATCCGCTGACCAATTATCGAAGAGGCATCAAGGTTGTCAATCCTTCCTGTGATATCAGCTTTGAGGATGAGGATGGTGAACTGATCGACCTGTTTGAGGAAAACACGCCGTACGATATGGATGCTCCGATTATCGAAATAGAAGATGTGGATTACGGTATCTTCTATGTGGATATGGATGACCATCCGGACAAATACGTGGGGAAAACGGTGAAGTTCAAGGCTCGTGCTATGAAGAGCAAAAACAAAGAGGCACCTTATTTTGTGCCGGGAAGAAAAGCGATGACCTGCTGTGCAGATGATATGCAGATGATCGGCTACATCTGTAAGAGTCCGATCGCTCCGCAGCTGAAACATGGACAGTGGGTTATGGTCACTGCAAGGGTAGCATTTGAATACGATAAGTTTTATCGCGGAAAAGGTCCTGTGCTGTATGCAAGCAAGGTAGAACCGTGCGAACCGCCGGCAGATGAAATGGTATATTTTAACTAAGTAAGCAAAACGCTGGCGAAAGCCGGCGTTTTGTGCGTTTGGTCTGATACAGCTTCCGGCGGACAGCAGAGGTGCAGGATATCAGATTTTTTCCGCGGATTGGGGGTTTTATTATGAGAATGTATGATCTGATCAGGAAAAAGCGAGATGGGGAAAGATTAGCAAAAGAAGAAATTGACTGGATGATCCGAAGTTATACAAATGGGGAAATCCCAGATTATCAGATGTCAGCACTGATGATGGCGATTTATTTTCGAGGGATGAATGAACAGGAAACCTTAAATCTGACGCTTGCCATGGCGGACAGCGGAGAGCGGCTGGATCTTTCGGCAATCCATGGGATTAAAGTTGACAAGCATTCGACAGGAGGTGTAGGGGACAAGACATCGCTGGCACTTGTTCCGCTTGTAGCTTCCTGCGGAATTCCGGTAGCAAAAATGAGCGGCAGAGGCCTTGGGCATACCGGCGGCACGATCGACAAGCTGGAGAGCTTTTCCGGATTTTCAACGGCAATCCCGGTGGAAACGTTTATAAAGAATGTCAATACGATCGGCATTTCGATCATGGGACAGACGGCAGATCTGGCTCCGGCTGACAAAAAACTCTATGCCCTGCGGGATGTGACGGCGACCGTGGACAATCTTTCACTGATCGCCAGCTCGATCATGAGCAAGAAACTGGCTGCCGGTGCCGATGCGATCGTTCTGGATGTCAAGACCGGAAGCGGAGCTTTTATGAAAAGCGAAGAAGATGCGTTTGCTCTGGCAGAAGAGATGGTGACGATCGGCAAAAATGCAGGGCGTCAGATGCATGCACTGATCACCGATATGGATCAGCCGCTTGGTTATGCAGTCGGAAATGCTCTGGAAGTAAAGGAAGCGATCGCAACTTTGAACGGCAGCGGCCCGGAAGATTTCACGGAGCTGGTTCTGGCACTCGGAAGCCGGATGCTGATCGCCGGCAAAAAGGCAGAGGATGTCGCTTCCGCAGAAAAAATGCTGCGGCAGTCCATCCAGAATGGAGATGCACTTAGAAAACTGGAAGCATTTGTCAAAGCACAGGGCGGCACAGGAGAAGAAGTTTCTCATCCGGAGAAACTGCCTGCAGCCTCTATGCAGATTGCAGTACCATCGCCGCAGAGCGGCTATATTTCTCATATCCAGTGTGATGAAATCGGAGTCTGCTCCCTGCTTCTTGGCGGCGGAAGAGAGACAAAAGACAGTGTAATCGACCTTTCGGTAGGACTGGAGCTGAAAAAGAAAGTCGGAGATTATGTCGAAAAAGGCGAGACACTGGCGGTTCTGCATGCAAATGATCAGGAAAAAGCCGGGCAGGCAGAAGAGAGATTCCTGCGTGCATACCGGTTTTCCGAGACGCAACCACCGAAACGTCAGATGATTTTCGGAGAAATTTAAAAGAATTTCAAATAATACCTATGAAACATACTGAAATTATGGTATAAAGAAAGCATGATGTAAAATTAAGTGTCTTACTCTGCAAAAAGCAATTTGTATAACTTTACCGCAGAGAAGCATTCCCCCGCTTCAACTGCACGGAGCACTAAGCGGTGGCAGGAGTGAAAATCTGCTCAGGAGTATCTTTATGACATCATTTGTTTAAAACAAAAGAATAAATAATATGAGGAGAACAAGTATGGAACAGCTGATTCAGGAATGGAGAGCATCTCTTCCCAAATTCAGGGAGATGACAGAAAAATTTTATGCGAAAGAAGTAAGCGTGAAAGAATACAAAGGATTTTCCGGAGGATACGGAAGCTATGCCCAGAAAGGCGGCGAGGCAAGCATGCTGCGTCTGCGTATGCCGGGCGGAAGACTGACAAAAGAAAAACTGAAATTTATCGCAGAGATGGTAGAACAGTATCATGTGGACAAAGCACATTTTACGACTTGCCAGGCAGTGCAGCTGCATGATCTGGACAAAGACAGCGTCTGTGATATCATGGAAAAAGCAGTGGATGTCGGTATCATCACAAAAGGCGGTGGCGGAGATTTCCCGCGAAATGTGATGTGCTCTCCGCTTTCCGGCGTAGAAATGGGAGAATATTTTGACGTACTGCCGTATGCAGAGGCTGTGTCTGATTATCTTCTGAAAAACGCAGATAAAGTGACCATGCCGCGAAAACTGAAAGTCGGATTTTCCAATTCTCCGGCCAATGTGACACATGCGACCTTCCGTGATCTTGGATTTGTAGCAGCAGAGGACGGAACATTTACCGTATATAGTGCGGGTGGACTGGGCAACAATCCACGCATGGGTGTGAAAGTGGCAGAAAACGTAGAGCCGTCACAGATCCTGTATTATGTGCAGGCGATGGTCAATACCTTCCTGGCATACGGAAACTATGAGAACCGCGGAAAAGCCAGAACACGTTATATGCAGGAAAAACTGGGAAGCGAAGGCTATGTGAAGGCATTTCTGGAGAAACTCGAAGAAGTAAAGAAAAATGAAAAACTGGATCTGAACCTTGCTGTTTCCGGTACAGAAAAAGCAGCCGACGGTGAACTTCAGACAGAAAACAAACGAATCGTGGCACAGAAACAGCCGGGACTGTATGCAGTAAAATATCATCCGATCGGCGGTGTGCCGAAAGTGTCGAAATTTGGCGAGATCTATGAAAGCATCAAAGATGTATCGGATGCAGAAATCCGCATTTCACCGGATGAGACAATCTATATCATCAACCTGACAGCAAAAGAAGCAGAAAAAGTGCTTGCAGCTACGGATGACGGAGCAGAAACTTTATTCGAAAGTTCCGTATCCTGTATCGGAGCAACGATCTGCCAGGTTGGTGTGCGTGATTCCCAGGGACTTTTAAGAAAACTGGTTGAGACAGCAAAAGAATATGATTTTGCGGACGGTGTACTGCCGCAGATCCATATTTCCGGATGTACTTCATCCTGTGGGACACATCAGATCGGAAAGATCGGTTTCCACGGCGGAGTAAAGAGAATTGACAGTGTGACAGAGCCGGTATTTACGCTTCATGTGAACGGCTGTGACAGACAGGGGCAGGAGGCATTTGGTGAATCCTGGGGCATGATCAAAGAAAGCGATATCCCGAACTTTCTCATGGAAGTTGGAAAAACCGTTCAGCAGGAAAACACCGTGTTTGCCACATGGTATGAAAAGACACCGGAGAAATTAAAAGAGATTGCTGAAAAATATCTGATTAATTCAAGTCGAACGCACGTGAGACTTGGTGCGTGATTCTGGTCAGCGAAAGCTGACATATTCTTCTCAGAATCACTGCACATCCTCGCGGAGCGTTTATCTCAGTCGGAGATTGTACTCCCACTGAGAAAGAATTATTATTACTCACCACTTGCAGAAGTGGGAGTCTTCTCGACTGAGATAAAAAACTTTTGACTTCAATGTATGCCTGAAAATTGCTCCGTTACAAGGTAACTCTCACAATCCTGTAAATTTTTCCTGTTTTTCAGAAAAAAACTAGCCGTTTGGATAGTGTACAAAACACGGAAAAATTGCTATACTTTTTCTTGGGAAGAGGAACTTATAAACATAAAACGTAGTAAAACAACAGAGAAAGCGGGGTGTTGCATTGGCAGAAAACAGCATGTGGGAAGAGATGATGCAAGGGGAGAAAATCTGCTATGTAAAACCCCGCCGTGCAATCAGGCGGCTGAAAGCGGCAGATGAAGAGAATATAACAGCGTATATTTATGGGGTCAGCGGTTGCGGTAAAACGGAACTGGTCATGCGATATCTGAAGAACCGGAAATATACGCTGTTTAACGCTGGTTTGGTAACAGTGGAGGAACTGCGTGAGATCAAGGTTTCCAAGCAGCGGAAAACCGTGGTGATCAACAGTCTGCACGATATGGCGATGCAGAATGATACCGAGGAGATCCGGGAAGCGATCATCGAACTTGTGGAGCGTGAGGATGTGTGGCTGATTTTGAGCGGACGCTGTGCGGTACCGCCGTGGCTGACTGCTGTGCGGTATCGTGAAGTCTTCTATGTGATCGGTGAGCAGGATCTGCTGTTTGATGAAGATCAGGCAGATCAGTATATTGCCATGACCGGGATGATCTTCAGCGAAGAACAGCTGGCAAAAGAAAAAGCATACTGCGTTGGTATGCCAATCGGCTGGAGCATCACAAACAGTGTCTATTGGCAGATGCGTATGGGGCAGGATGAAAAGGATGTCACGAAACCGTTTTCAGACGAAGAATATCGGACGATGGTGGGAGAGGCACTGAGCCAGATGTGGGATTATCTGGAATATCATGTCTATGACCGCTGGGAAATATCAATACAGGAATTTCTGATGGAAGTTGCAATTGTGGAAGATTTTACCGTATATATGGCGGAGATGATCACCGGACGCAATGATGTAGAATCGCTTCTTGGAAGGATTCAGTGGATCGGTAATTTCATGGATATTGTCCGAAACGGAAGTGAAACGGTCTACAAACTCAGAAATCAAGTGCGCATCAGCATGATCCGGAGGCTGAGGCGAAAATACACAAAAGAGCAGATCCGTAAGCTTTACGAAAATGCAGGACTTTATTACCAGATCAGTAAGCAGCCGTTAAAGGCTCTTTCCATGTATCAACAGGTGAATGACACGGAAAGAATCGCATCGGTGCTGATCGATAATGTGCGGATAGCACCAAACAATGCTTATTATTATGAACTGAAACCGTATTATCTTAAACTGCCGGAAGAAAAAATATGCAAAAGCCCGGAACTGATGTGTGGTATGAGTATGCTGCAGTCGCTGCTTTTAAATATCGAAGAGAGCGAACGCTGGTACCGGGAGCTTCAAAAATATGCAAAAGAACATACCGGAAGTGAACGGCGTTCAGCGAAAGGAAAGATCCTGTATCTGGATATCGGACTTCCGCACCGTGGCAGTGACCATATGGTAGAAATCCTGAAAAATGCATATTTGCTTCTTTTGGATAAAGAAGTAAAAATACAGGAGTTTTCCGTTACCAGCAACCAGGCATCTCAGATGAACGGCGGCAAGGATTTCTGTGAGTGGAGCAAGCGTGACCGCGAGCTTGCAGGAAGCATTGGCAAGATTGTGGAATTTGTACTTGGAAAATATGGTAAGGGGCTTGTAAATCTGGCACTTGCAGAAAGCTTTTTTGAAAAGGGCGGAGATAATTATGAAGTTGCGATGCTTGCAAATAAGGGAAGAATGCAGGCGGAGGCAGGAGGCAAGATCGAGCAGTGTTTTGTCGGAGACGGCATGCTTGCCTGGCTTCATATTATTACCGGAAAAGTAAAAGAAGCGGAGGAGCTTCTGACCAGATTCAAGGGTAAAGCACAGCAGGAAAATGCAGAAAGAATTCTGCCGAATATCGATACCTTTCTCGTTCGCTGTGCATTATATGATGCGGACAAAGCAGCGATTGCAAAATGGCTTGCCCAGGCACCGGATGAAGAACTGATATTCTCTATTTATGATCGTTTTCATTATATTACGAAAGTGCGTGTGTATCTGCAGAATGGCAGAAACGAGCAGGCTTATCATCTGCTTTTGAAATGTGCCTATTATGCAAAAGTGATGCAGCGTACCTACATTGATATAGAAGTGAAACTGCTTCTTGCGATCACGCAGTACCGCATGGGTGAGAAAAAATGGGATGAAACACTTGGCGAGGCACTGACAAAAGCAGAAGAATATCATTTTGTACGGATCATCACAAGAGAAGGTGCGGCTATCCGGCCTCTGCTTCGGGCAACATCCTGGAAGCCGTCGGAAGTAGAAAAAGATCCGGCACAGACCAGAAAGAACAAACAGTTCTGGGCAAAGGTTCAGGACGAGACAGAAAAAATGGCACGATTCTATCCGGCGTATTTAAAAGTGGGTGTGGAAGAAGTCACATTGAGTGATACAATGCTTCGAATCCTGAAACTGCAGGCAGATGGAATGTCAAAAGAAAAAATTGCGGCAGAGCTGAATATGACAACCGCTAATGTAAAATATCATACACAGCAGATCTACAAAAGACTCGGTGTTTCCAATAAGGCAGGAGCCGTGATGGAAGCGGGCAAACGAGGACTGATCTGAAAATGCAAAGAAAAGGAACCACAGCACTTGCTGACTGAATCGGTCGGTGGTGCGTGTTTTTTTTTATCTCAGTCGGAGAAGACTCCCGCTTCTATAAATGGCGAGCAACAAATTTGACCCTGACATCATGGCAAATTTTGAATGCAAATTGAACGAATATGAATGAAAATGAACGTTTGTGAAAACTATACAAAAACAGAAAGGGAAATTTGTGAATTAGTATGATTGAAATTGAACGAATATGATTGTATAATACAATCATGAAACAGAGAGGCACACAAAAGTGCAAAAGAAAGAGGTAAGGCATATGATTTATACGGTAACATTTAATCCTTGTCTGGATTATATCGTAGGTGTGGAAGATTTTCAACTGGGAATGACAAACCGCACCTGTTCAGAGCAGATGTTTGCCGGTGGAAAGGGGATCAACGTCTCTATCGTTCTGAAAAATCTCGGCATTGAGAGTACGGCACTTGGATTTATCGCCGGTTTCACCGGAGAGGAGATCCGCAGAAAAGTCGAGAAGATGGGCATTACATCCGAATTTATCCAGCTTGAGAATGGATTTTCCCGGATCAACATCAAACTCAAATCCATCGATGGAACGGAGATCAACGGCACAGGACCTTCGATCGGAAGTGAAGAACTTGAAAGATTGCTTAAGAAACTGGATACACTGAAAAAGGGAGATGTGCTGATCCTTGCAGGCAGCATCCCGGCAAGTCTTCCGGATTCTATTTACAGTGACATTATGGAACGTCTGGAAGAAAAAGAGGTCATGATCGTGGTGGATGCGACAAAAGACCTTCTGGTCAATGTACTGAAATACCATCCGTTCCTTATCAAACCAAACAATCATGAACTGGGCGATATCTTTGGAGTGGAGATCAGAGAGCGTGACCAGGTAGCACCATATGCGAAGAAGTTACAGGAGATGGGAGCAAGAAATGTTCTGGTTTCCATGGCGGGCAAAGGTGCAGTGCTTCTTGCTGAGGATGGCAGCGTATATGAAAGCCCGGCACCGAAAGGCAAACTGATCAATGCGGTTGGAGCCGGAGATTCCATGGTGGCTGGTTTTACTGCAGGTTATATGCAGAAAGGCAGCTATGAACATGCATTCAAAATGGGCGTTTCCACCGGAAGTGCCAGTGCATTTTCTGAGAATTTTGCCACAAAAGAAGAAGTAGAAGCGATTTATAAAACATTGTAAAGATGCCAGGGTCAAAAGCCTGAAACTACGATGTCGAAGTGAGAAACAATTCGTATGGCACTTTTGAATTAGCTTCTTGTAGAAAATCTATCACAAAAAAGAAATGTAAGAAAGGAGAACTTATGAGGATCGCAGAACTGCTGGATAAGCGAAGCATCAGGATCGACGGTGCTCCAAAATCCAAGAACGAAGCTCTCGACCAGATGGTCGAACTGATGGCAAAGAGTGGAAAAATCAATGACCTGGAAGCTTATCGCCAGGAAGTATACCGCCGTGAAGAGGAAGGAACGACAGGTGTCGGAGAGGGGATTGCGATCCCTCACGGAAAAGGTGCATTTGTAGATAAGCCGGGACTGGCAGCGATGGTTGTAAAGGACGGTGTAGATTACGATTCTCTTGATGGAGAGCCGGTACATCTGATCTTTCTGATTGCAGCACCGAATACCAAAGACAACGTACATTTGGACGTACTGAGCAAACTTTCCGTACTTCTGATGGATGAGGATTTTTCCAGAGCACTGCAGAATGCAAAAAGCCCGGAAGAATTTATGAAGATCGTCGATGAAGCAGATCAGGAAGCACCGGATCTGGATGAAAAACTGAAAGCAGACGAAGCGACCTCGGAAGATCAGTTCCGTATTCTGGCTGTCACAGCATGCCCGACCGGTATCGCACATACTTACATGGCAGCGGAAGGTCTGGAAAAGGCTGCAAAAGCGAAAGGATGTTTCATTAAAGTAGAGACAAGAGGTTCTGGCGGAGCGAAAAATGTGCTGACTGCGGAAGAGATCAAAAATGCAGACTGCATCATCGTGGCAGCAGACACAAAAGTTCCGATGGATCGATTCAATGGTAAAAAGCTGATCGAAGTTCAGGTTTCTGACGGTATCAGCAAAGCGGATAAACTGATAGAGCAGGCAATGTCCGGAAATGTACCGGTTTATACTGCATCGGAAAATGCAGAAGTTTCCGAGAAAAAAGCAGGAGGCTCCAAAGGCCATCAGATTTATATGCAGTTGATGAATGGTGTTTCACACATGCTGCCATTCGTCGTAGGCGGCGGTATTTTGATCGCTCTTGCATTCCTGATCGATGGACTTTGTGTAGATATGACATCATTGACAGCAGAAGCACGACAGAGTTTCGGTTCGATCACACCGGTGGCGGCAACACTGAAATCCATAGGAAATCTTGCATTTGGATTTATGCTTCCGGTTCTGGCAGGATTTATTGCTATGAGCATTGCAGACAGACCTGGTCTGGCAGTCGGATTTGTGGGTGGTGCAATTGCAGCAAACGGCAAGTCTGGTTTCCTCGGTGCATTAGTAGCAGGTTTTCTGGCAGGCTATCTTATCCTTCTCTTAAAAAAATTGTTCGAAAAACTTCCGGAAGCACTGGAAAAAATTGCTCCAGTCCTTCTCTATCCGGTATTCGGCATTCTGATCGTGGGACTTGTTATGACGTTTGTCGTAGAGCCTCCAATCGGAGCATTGAACACGGCACTGAACACAGCTCTTACAAACATGAGTGGTTCCAGTAAGGTTCTTCTTGGCATCATCGTAGCAGGTATGATGGCAGTTGACATGGGTGGTCCGTTCAACAAAGCGGCCTATGTATTTGGAACGGCATCCATTGCAGCAGGAAATTACGGAATCATGGCAGCAGTTATGATCGGCGGTATGGTTCCTCCGTGTGCGATCGCTCTGGCATCTCTTCTGTTTAAAGATAAATTTACAAAAACAGAAAGAGAATCCGCTCCGACAAACTTTATCATGGGACTTGCATTTATCACAGAAGGTGCGATTCCGTTTGCAGCATCCGATCCGCTGCATGTCATCCCGGCATGCGTGATAGGTTCCGGACTTGCAGGAGCACTTTCCATGGCATTCAACTGTACGCTGATGGCACCGCACGGTGGAGTCTTCGTGTTCCCTGTAGTCGGCAATCCGCTGATGTACCTGGCTGCACTGGCAGCAGGAACCGTAGTCGGAGCATTAATGCTCGGTGTGCTTAAGAAAAAAATAGCCGAGTAAACCAAAACTTCATCATAAAACTTTTCCTCAGAAAAACCGCAGTGACTTTAAAGTTGTAAAGCACTGCGGTTTTGCTTTACTTTCTTATCTGCTATGAGCTATAATAAAAGGCGTCAAGGGATGTAACTATATGATTTTTTTGCAGCATGAAAAGGGGTGGGATAATATGCTTACTAAAACACGACAGAAAGAGATCTTGAAACTTCTGGAAAACAGAGGCAGCGTGACACTTCAGGAGTTAAAAGATCATTTAAATACTTCAGAATCTACGATCCGTCGAGATCTGAATACGTTGGATGCACAGGGGAAACTGGTCAAGGTTTTCGGTGGGGCAGTTGCAGCTGACAACATGAGCATACGCGATGAGCAGGTGTCACGAAGAGAAGAAAAGAATTTAGAAGAAAAAAGACTGATTGCACGTTATGCGGCATCGCTGATACAGGATGATGATTTCGTGTATCTCGATGCCGGAACGACAACCGGATGTATGCTCGATTATATTTCCGATGCGACAACGGCCGTTTTTGTGACGAATGCACCATCGCATGCACAGAAACTGGCACGCAAAGGCATGGAAGTCATTCTGATCGGCGGCAGACTCAAACAGTCCACGGAAGCAGTAGTTGGAGAAGAGGCATGCAGACAGATCGAGAAATTTAATTTCAGTCTTGGTTTCCTGGGCAGCAACGGCGTTTCCGAACGCTCCGGATTTTCGACACCGGATCAGGACGAAGCGATGGTCAAAAAAAGAGCAATCGAACGCATCCACCGGTGCTTTGTTCTCTGTGATCACACGAAATTTTACAAAGTCAGCCCGATAAGCTTTGCAAAATTAGAAGATGCCGTCGTACTGACAGATTCTGCACCGCAGGGCAATTTTCAGGAGATGCCGAACATCGTGGAAATTTCCGAAGATGAATAGATAGAAATACCAAAAACGGCAAAACTGTAAAAAGTGAAAAGGATGCCGGGAGTGCCTTGAAACAGAGCAATCAGCAGGCATCAAATAAAAGATGGAAAATAAAGGAGGAAGAAAACATGGGATGGTTGATATTGATCGTACTTCTTTTGATCGTGTTGATACTTTTGCTTTCCTGCGTGAAGATTGTGCCGCAGGCAACCGCAATGGTTGTGGAACGTCTTGGCGGATATCGTGCGACCTGGTCGGTCGGACTTCATGTGAAAGCACCGTTTATTGACCGTGTTGCAAAGAAGGTCATTTTAAAAGAGCAGGTGGTAGATTTTGCACCGCAGCCGGTTATCACAAAGGATAACGTAACAATGCGGATCGATACGGTTGTATTTTTCCAGATCACAGATCCGAAGCTGTTTGCATACGGCGTGGAGAATCCGATCATGGCAATCGAAAATCTGACTGCAACGACACTGCGAAATATCATCGGTGATCTGGAGCTGGATCAGACTCTGACATCCAGAGAGACGATCAACACGAAAATGCGTGCGTCGCTTGATATTGCCACGGATCCATGGGGCATTAAAGTAAACCGTGTGGAGCTGAAAAACATCATTCCGCCGGCTGCAATCCAGGATGCGATGGAGAAGCAGATGAAAGCAGAGCGTGAGCGAAGAGAAGCGATCCTGCGTGCAGAAGGTGAGAAAAAATCTACCGTGCTTGTGGCAGAAGGCAAAAAGGAATCTGCAATCCTGGATGCAGAGGCAGAAAAAACCGCAGCAATCCTGCGAGCAGAAGCACAGAAGGAAAAGATGATCCGCGAAGCCGAAGGTCAGGCAGAAGCGATCCTGAAGGTTCAGAAAGCAAATGCGGACGGTCTGCGTTTCTTAAAAGATGCAGGAGCAGATGAAACCGTTCTGGCACTGAAGAGCTTTGAAGCACTGACAAAAGTGGCAGACGGCAAAGCAACCAAGATCATCATACCATCGGAACTACAGAATGTTGCCGGCACATTGACAGCACTTGCAGAGACTGTAAAAACCGAGAAAAAAGAAACAGCAGATCCGGTTTAAAAGAAAGTATAGGTCATTTTTGAATTTATGAAAAATGAAATGGTTTGAAAACAAATATGGAGGATAAAAAAATGGATTTAAAAGGACGCAATTTTCTGACTTTAAAAGATTTCACGGCAGAGGAAATCATTTATCTGGTCGATCTGGCAGCAGAACTGAAAGAAAAAAAGAAAAAAGGAATCCCGGTTGACACCTTAAGAGGAAAAAATGTGGCTCTGATCTTCGAAAAGACCAGCACGAGAACACGCTGTGCATTTGAAGTGGCAGCACATGACCTTGGCATGGGAACGACTTATCTGGATCCTTCAGGTTCTCAGATCGGCAAAAAAGAGAGCATCCGCGACACCGCACGCGTACTGGGCAGAATGTTTGAAGGTATCGAGTATCGTGGATTTGGACAGGAAATTGTGGAAGAACTGGCAAGATATGCAGGGGTTCCGGTATGGAACGGCCTGACGAACGAATACCACCCGACACAGATGCTTGCTGATATGCTGACGATCCGTGAACACCTCGGACATCTGAAAGGTGTGAAACTGGTATACATGGGCGATGCACGTTACAACATGGGTAATTCTCTGATGATCGCATGTGCAAAGCTCGGTATGCATTTCGTAGCATGTGCACCGGAAAAATATTTTCCGAACGCAGCACTGGTTGAGGAATGCCAGGACTATGCAAAAGAGAGCGGCGGAAGCATCACACTGACCGAAGATGTCAAGGTCGGAACCAAAGATGCAGACGTTATCTACACCGATGTATGGGTTTCCATGGGTGAGCCGGATGAAGTCTGGGAAGAGCGTATCCGCGAATTAACTCCATATAAAGTAACAAAAGAAGTGATGGAAAACGCAGGAGAGAAAGCTATTTTCCTGCATTGCCTGCCGGCATTTCATGACTGGGAGACAAAGATCGGAAAAGAAATGGGCGAACGTTTCAACCTCAAAGAAATGGAAGTTACCGATGAAGTATTTGAGTCTGAACAGTCCGTTGTATTTGACGAGGCGGAAAACAGAATGCACACCATAAAAGCAGTTATGGCGGCAACACTTGGAGCATAAAATTTTATGTCAAGAGAAGAAGAAAAATGGATCAAACGGCTGGAGATCTTAGGAGCCTCCGCCGCTGCGATCGTGATCGTATCCGCAGTCGGGACCTTTTTGCTGGATAGTATTGCCATGCAGCTGATGGCACTGGCTGTCGGATGCGGAAGCATAGTCAATGTGGTACTTATGGTACTTTGTTATTATAAAAAAAAGACCGTACCGAGCATTATTTTTATGATTTTTGCACTGCTTCTCATAGCAACTTTTATTATGCAGATCATGGCTATGTAAAAATGCCAGGGTAGACATAAAAGTGGAGCGTAAGCTTCACGATATGCGAATAGTGAAGTGTTATGTGCCAGTGGCACACGTTTAACACTGACCGAAGCGGATCGTAGAAAGAATTGTGAGAGTACGAAGTACGGAACAATTCGTATGGCATTTCAGTGTAACTGTGGAAATACAAAGCAGTTTTAAACAGAGGTAAAAGAACATGAAAAGTAAAATACTGAATCGTCTGCGTGGTGCAGAAGAATTTGTTTCCGGACAGCAGCTCTGTGAAGAGTTCGGCGTATCCAGAACGGCAGTATGGAAAGCAATCAATCAGCTTAAAGAAGAAGGCTATGAGATCGAGGCGGTACACAATAAGGGGTATCGCCTTTTAGGATGTCCGGATATTATTTCTGCGGAAGAAGTAAAAAGCAGACTTCACACGGACTGGGCGGGCTGTGAAGTGAGATATTTTGATACACTTGATTCCACCAATATCTGTGCCAAAAGAATGGCAGAAGAAGGAGCACCGAACGGAACGCTGGTGATCGCGGATAAACAGACCGCCGGACGCGGAAGATGCGGAAGAGTCTGGGAGACGCCGAAAGGTACAGCAATCGCCATGACACTTCTGATGCGTCCGAATCTCCGACCGGAAAAAGCAAGTATGCTGACTCTGGTGATGGGTATGGCAGTAACAAGGGCAGTCAACGAACTTTACAGTCTGAACTGCCAGATCAAGTGGCCAAATGATGTGGTCTTGGAAGGAAAAAAAATCTGCGGTATTCTGGTAGAAATGAGTGCTGAAATGAATGCGATCCATTACCTGGTTATCGGATGCGGTATCAACGCAAATATGACAGAGTTCCCGGAAGAACTGAAAGAAAAGGCCATTTCCCTGCGAATGATCACCGGGGCTGAAGTGGATCGTGCACAGATCATACAGCGGTCTCTGGAATGGCTGGAAAAATATTATCAAAAATTTGAAGAGACGAGCGATATGTCCGGACTGATGGAAGAATATAACCAGATGCTGGTGAACAGAGGAAGTGAAGTCTGCGTGCTTGACCCGTGCGGCGAATACCGCGGAAAAGCACTTGGCATCAACGATGCCGGAGAACTGCGGGTGGAAAAAGAAGATGGAACGACAGAAAATGTCTACGCCGGAGAAGTGTCCGTACGCGGTGTGTATGGATACGTGTGAATTACTTTGCAACGGGCAATTTGTTGGTATCAACAGTAAGAATGCCAGAGGCATTCTTAAACATCGCATGAAACAGAAAGAAGAAAGGAACAACGTCATGAAAAAAGCAAACGAGACAGTCGTTCTGTGCGGAGCGAGTGCCTACGAAGAAAAATATTATCTGAATCCGCAGTTCTCCAAACTGCCGGAGCACATCCGTCAGGAACTGCAGATCATGTGTGTACTGTATACACAGAAAGTAGGCGGAATCCTGATGCTGGAATTTACGCCGGAAGGTCATCTGGAATTTAAGACCGAAGCGAAAGAAAACGACTTCTTCTATGACGAGATTGGAAGCGTACTGGAGATCAAAAAACTTCAGAATGAGAAACGAGAACTGATGGAAGCACTGGAAATGTTTTATCGCGTAGTATTTTTGGGTGAGGAATTCGATTACGATGAAGCTTAAGATAGGAAATGTGGAGATTGCAAATCCGTGTGTGCTGGCGCCGATGGCGGGCGTTACGGACCTGCCGTTCCGGCTGCTGTGCAAAGAACAGGGAGTCGGGCTTCTGAGTATGGAAATGGTCAGTGCGAAAGCGATTTCCTTTCATAATAAAAATACGCTGGATTTGATGCAGATCGCAGAGGGAGAAAATCCGATCGCTCTGCAGATCTTCGGTTCCAATCCGGAGATTATGGCACAGTCCGCCGCCGAGATTGAAGAGCGGCCGTTTGATATTCTCGATATCAATATGGGCTGTCCGGTGCCGAAAGTAGTCAATAACGGCGAAGGTTCCGCACTGATGAAGAATCCAAAACTGGCGGGAGAGATCGTGGAGAGGGTTTCCAGGGCAGTAAAAAAGCCGGTGACGGTAAAAATCCGCAAAGGATTTCAGGAGTCCAGTGTCAATGCCGTAGAGATGGCAAAGATTCTTGAGGCATCCGGGGCAGCAGCGATCGCCGTACATGGAAGAACGAGAGAACAGTATTATTCCGGAGAAGCAGACTGGAACATCATCCGCCAGGTCAAAGAGGCCGTTTCCATTCCGGTGATCGGAAACGGGGATATCACCTGTGCAAAAGATGCTGCGAACATGATCGAACAGACCGGATGTGATGGCGTGATGATCGGAAGAGCCTCCCGCGGAAATCCATGGATTTTCCGTCAGGTGAGCGAATATCTGGAAAATGGAAAAATCATTGAGCCGCCGACGATCGCAGAAGTCAAAAAAATGATGCTGCGTCATGCAAGACTGCAGCTGCAGTACCGTGGAGAATATACCGGAATCCGTGAGATGCGAAAACATGTTGCATGGTACACCGCAGGATTTCCGCATTCGGCAAAACTGAGGAAAAGAGTGAATGAAGTCGAATCCATGGAAGCCCTGGAAGAACTTCTGCAAAGCTGGGAGTGAGATAAACGCTTTGCAGTTCGTCTTGAAAACAGTTCAACCCGGAAGCTTAAACGGACGACAATATTTTCCGTAAGGCTGAACTGTTGTAAAAAACGCAGAAAACAAGGGCAGATTGCTTGACAAGGCACAAAACGCAAGGTATAATTTTTGATTACAAGATAGCTGCAAAAAGTGGCTATCTTGTTTCACGAATGTATATTATGATATTGGGGTCAAAAGGTCTTTTGCCCCCAACAAGATGCCTGCGAATTGCTCCGTTACAAAGTAACTCTCGCAATTCTATAAACATTCGGAATCCGCATATTTACTGCGTAAATAGCTACTTCCTCATGTTTAGCGGGTCCCAAGTTCAAATGTCTTATCTTGCAAGCAAGAACGACATTTTGACCTTTTGACCCTGGCATCATAGAATTCCCAAAATTATTTGTTAAAAAGTGCAGGAAAATCTTTCGCTGCACTTAAAGTTATGCTGCTAAGAGCGGCATCAGGAGGTAAAGATGGAAGAAAAGAAGAACTTACTGACTTATGCAGGTTTAAAAGCTCTTGAAGATGAGCTGCATGATCTGAAGGTAAACAGACGTAAAGAAGTTGCCGGTAAGATCAAAGAAGCAAGAGAACAGGGCGACCTTTCAGAGAATGCAGAATACGATGCAGCAAAAGATGAGCAGAGAGATATCGAAGCACGTATCGAAGAAATCGAAAAAATTCTGAAAAATGCGGAAGTAGTTGTAGAAGATGAAGTAGATCTGGACAAGATCAGCGTTGGATGCAGCGTCAAGATTTACGATGAAGAATATGAAGAAGAAATGGAATACAAAATTGTAGGATCTTCCGAGGCAAACAGCCTGAAAGGAAAGATTTCAAATGAATCACCGGTAGGTCATGCACTGCTGGGACATAAAGTAGGCGATGAAGTAACTGTAGAGACTCAGGCAGGAGAAATCCATTATAAAGTACTGAGCATCCACAGATCTAATTAAGGAGTGACAACAGTGGGAGAACAGAAGAATCAAAAGACACAGGACGTAAATCAGCTGCTGAAAATCCGCCGCGATAAGCTTGCAGAACTGCAGGCAGACGGAAAAGACCCGTTTCAGATCACAAAATTTGATGTGACACATCACAGCCAGGAAGTCAAAGATCAGTTTGAGGATCTGGAAGGAAAGAGTGTAGTGCTCGCAGGACGTATGATGTCCAAGCGAGTAATGGGAAAAGCATCTTTCTGCAATATCCAGGATCTGCAGGGCAATATCCAGTCTTATGTGGCAAGAGACAGCATCGGTGAGGAAGAATACAAAGCTTTCAAAAAAATGGACATCGGAGATATCGTAGGTCTGGAAGGTGAAGTATTTAAAACAAAGACCGGCGAAATTTCCATTCATGCATCCAAGGTAACTCTGCTTTCCAAGAGTCTTCAGATTCTTCCGGAAAAATTTCATGGTCTGACCAATACCGACATCCGTTATCGTCAGCGTTATGTCGATCTGATCATGAACGCAGACGTAAAAGAAACCTTTATCAAACGTTCCAGGATCATCAGTGCAGTACGTCAGTATCTGAACGGACAGGGATTCCTGGAAGTTGAAACACCGATGCTGGTATCCAATGCCGGCGGTGCAGCAGCAAGACCGTTCGAAACACATTTCAATGCACTGAACGAAGACCTGAAGCTGCGTATTTCCCTGGAACTGTATCTGAAGAGACTGATCGTCGGAGGCATGGAGCGTGTTTACGAGATCGGCCGTGTATTCCGTAACGAGGGACTGGATACACGTCATAATCCAGAGTTTACACTGATGGAGCTTTATCAGGCATACACCGATTACCACGGCATGATGGATCTGACTGAGAATATGTATCGCTATGTTGCACAGACTGTTCTTGGCACAACCACCATTTCCTACAACGGTATCGAGATGGATCTGGGCAAACCGTTTGAACGTATCACAATGGTAGATGCTGTTAAGAAATATTCCGGTGTAGACTGGAACGAAATCAAAGATCTTGAAGCTGCCCGTGCAGCCGCAAGAGAACATCACATCGAATATGAAGAACGTCACAAAAAAGGCGATATCCTGAACCTGTTCTTTGAAGAATTTGTAGAAGAACATCTGATTCAGCCGACGTTCGTTATGGATCATCCGGTTGAGATTTCACCGCTGACCAAGAAAAAGCCGGAAAATCCGGAATATGTAGAACGTTTTGAATTCTTCATGAACGGCTGGGAAATGGCAAATGCTTACTCCGAGCTGAACGACCCGATCGACCAGAGAGCACGTTTCGCAGCTCAGGAAGAACTGTTCGCACAGGGCGATGAAGAAGCAAACCATACCGACGAAGATTTCCTGAATGCACTGGAGATCGGTATGCCGCCTACAGGAGGTATCGGATTCGGTATCGACCGTATGTGTATGCTGCTGACTGATTCAGCTGCAATCCGTGACGTTCTGCTGTTCCCGACAATGAAGTCACAAGGAGCTGCTAAAAATGCAGCAAACAACGAAGCACAGTCTACAGCTATCTTCACTGCTTCCGCACAGGACGCAGAAGAAGTGCCGGCAAACGACAACAACGGATTCTTCACACCAAACGACCAGATCGATTTCTCAAAAGTAGCGATCGAGCCGCTGTTTGAAGAAGAAGTAGATTTCGATACATTCAGCAAATCCGATTTCCGTGCCGTAAAAGTAAAAGCCTGCGAAGCTGTAAAAAAATCCAAAAAACTGCTTCAGTTTACACTGGATGACGGAACAGGCACAGACCGTACCATCCTCTCAGGAATCCATGCTTACTATGAGCCAGAAGAACTGGTCGGCAAGACACTGATCGCAATCACAAACCTGCCGCCAAGAAAAATGATGGGCATCGAATCCTGCGGAATGCTGCTTTCAGCAGTAAGCAACCTGAAAGATTCCGAGGAAGAAGAACTTCATCTTCTGATGGTTGATAATCATATCCCGGCAGGTGCGAAACTGTACTAAAAGATAAAATAATTTAAATGATAGAAAAGAGTCATAGCATTTATGCGGTGGCTCTTTTTTGCAAATCGCACAACAAACGTCAATGATGACAGAGAAATGGTAATTCCGAGACCATTTCGGGATTACAGCCGGGAGGAAAAGATATGCTTAACATTTATCTGGGGGAGATGAAGGAAGCGATTTATCATCCTCCGACATATTTTGATAACATGTATGAGGATGAGTGGATTACGGATCTATTATCTGTAAAAATGATAAAAGATGTGGATAAATCAGAGGTGATAGGTCCCCATCTGATAGAAAGCCCTGTTCTTGGACCAATCTCGCCGAAAGAATTGTCCGGTGGAGTGAAGACACTGATGCTTATGGCTTACGATGAAAATGACAGAGTGTTCAATGCTTCAGTCTGTGGAGATAATTGTTCAAAATGGATTTTGAAACTTGGAAAAGAAAAAGATCTGACAATCAATCTAAGGCACATTATGGATTTTGGCAAAGAAGAGTTTGAGGCTCAAATTTTAAATACAGGACAGATGGTTCATACCATGAAAGAATTTGTGGAGATTGCCGGAGAGTATGTGTAAGGTGAAGAAATATGCGTGGAAAATACAGGGTAGTCGTAAAAAATAAAAGACTACATTATGAATTTGAGATAAAAAGAAATATCACGATCATAAAAGGGGACAGTGCTACGGGAAAGACTACTCTGATTAACATGATTCGGCAGTTTGCCAATCTCGGAAATTCAAGTGGAGTAGATCTCATGTGTGATGTCCCATGCAGGACATTGGAAGGTGCTGACTGGAAGATTATTCTTAGAAACATTTCGGGAAATATTTTATTTATAGATGAAGAAAATACCTTTATCCGTTCCGAAGAATTTGCATCCGAAATCAAAGAATCGGATAATTATTTTGTAATCATTACAAGAGAAAATCTGTACAATCTTCCATATAGTGTGGAAGAGATTTATGGTTTACATTCTTCTGGAAAATATCAGAACACAAAACAGATTTACCAGCAGATGTACCGAATATATACAGATACAGCACAGATTCCTGTAGAACCACAAACTATCGTTGTTGAGGATTCAAATTCAGGATATGAGTTTTTCAAATCTATAGCAGAAGAACAAAAGATAAGCTGCAGAAGTGCAGGCGGAAAAACAAAATTATACAGTGTGCTTAAGAAATCAAATATGGATGAAGAAATCTGTGTCGTAGCGGATGGTGCTGCAATCGGGGCAGAAATGGAGAAACTTTATAAACTGTCACAGCAATATGAAAACATAAAGTTATATCTGCCGGAATCATTTGAATGGATTATCCTGAGATCAGGAATCATTACAGAAAAAGAGATTTCTAAAATTCTGGAGAGTCCGGAAGACTATATTGACAGCAGAGAATTCTTTAGCTGGGAAAGATACTTTACAAGATTGCTGGTTCAGAAGACGGAAGGCACACCTTTCAAATATCAGAAAAGCAAGTTGAATCCGGTGTATCTGCATGAGAAAAATAAAAAACAGATAGTGGAAAGTATGGAAGGCATGAAGCTGTACTTACACGTGTAAAGCAAATGCTTTCATAAAACACGGAAGTTCGTCATAAGCGACGGACTTTCTTTTTTTACTTTTGGATTGTTATTAGATGTTTGTAAAAAGTGACACCTAATCAATGACGAGTTGCGAATGAACGTCCATATCTTGAAAAAATAGATTATTTATGGTATGATGTTAATTGAGTAACTGTAACCAGAAGAAACGGAGAATACAAAGGAGAGTTACAGATGAGAATAAGCTATAATAAACTTCAAAAACTTATGATTGATAATCAGATGAAAAGACAGGATTTAATGCGTGCAGCGGAGATTTCATCATCTGTTGCGACGAAGTTGAATAAGAACGAAATAGTATCTCTTGAAGTATTGATGAAAATATGTCAGGTGTTTCATTGTGACATCGGAGATATATGTGAAGTTATATTAGACGAATAGAAGGAACATAGCTTCCGGTCAAAAATAAAATTGGATATTAAAAGGCTTAATGTCCACCAAAAAGGGTGAATTAGATGGTAGAAGAAACATATAGTGCGGGATTGATTTCCCAATCATTCTGGTTTGTTGAAATGAAGAAGGTCATCAAGCTGATTGACGAGGGAAAGTCCGAAGAAGAAATTAAAAAAATGTGTATAGACGAAAATCTTTTTGGTGCGGCAAAAGAGTATCGAGCCAAAAGGATATATGGATACATTTGGAATAGAGCAAAAAGATTGGATAAGACACTGATTGACTTGTTCTGTACTTCTGATTTGGCAACTCAAAAGGTAATCAATTTGATTGCTATTCTCAGGTCAGACCGATTGTTCTTTGAATTTATGTTTGAAGTGTATCGTGAAAAAAATATACTTGGTATTCCGGTAATCGAAGACGCAGATATAAATATTTTTTTCAAGAATAAAGAAATTCAAAGTGAAGATATTGCAGCTTGGACAGATGGTACAAAACGCAGGCTTCGCTCAATATATTTTAACTATTTGACCGATGCAAACCTTTTAACGGCTGTTGAGAAGAAGAAAACAATAACGCCACCAATTCTTGATATTGCTTTAGAGCATTATCTTGAAGTGTGTGGAGATAGTGCAATGATAAAAGCAATTACGGGGGTGGACTAAATGATGTCGCTTGACGAACGATTAGATAAAGCAGAAGAAATGATACAAAAACCCTCGTTTAGAGAGAACAAAGGGTTAGGTAATGAAGTCGGATACTATATCTTTGATTATCCGGCTGAAAAAGAATTGTATATCCGAGAGAGGATAGAATACATCAAGAAAAAAAGTGAAAACTCAGATGATGATTTCAAGGTTGTAGTGTTTGACTTGTATGACATTATGATTGATATTCTTATCAAAAAAGGATATTTAGAAAAGTGTTATCAGTTTGAAAAGACAAAAGGCTTTGAGAGAGTATCAAAATCCATCAGCAATATGTTGAGGATAACATCATCAGACAGTCTGATAGTAAATCATATCAGGGATAATACGCCGGAGAAAGCGGTTGTGTTTATTACTGGTATTGGAAAGTGCTATCCGATATTGCGTTCACATACGGTACTGAATAATTTACATCAGGTCATAGATAATGTTCCGGTAGTGCTGTTTTATCCGGGTAATTATGACGGTCAGGAACTGGTGCTGTTTGGAGAGATAAAGGACGATAACTATTACAGAGCATTCAAGCTCGTAGATTAAGAGGAGAGGGAATATGATTATCAAGAATATGTTTTCAAAGCCTATCGACAGAGATATTAAAGGCGTAATCAAAGTTGGACAAGATGATGATGCAAATATCAAGCAAGAACTTGAAGAATATGTTGTGACAAGAGAACTTCAGAAACATTTTTCTGATTTCTTTGCAAGCTACAAAAGAGGAATTACCGGAAATACGGACAAGATGGGCGTGTGGATTTCCGGCTTCTTTGGAAGTGGTAAATCTCACTTCCTGAAGATTTTATCCTATCTCCTTGAAAATAAAGAAGTTGGCGGTAAGAAAGCGGTTGACTATTTTGTAGATGATAATAAGATTTCTGATCAGATGGTACTTGCAGATATGAAACTGGCAGGTACGATTCCGACTGATGTTGTCCTTTTTAATATTGACTCTAAAAGTGAAGTGAATGGTAAGCAGTCTAAAGTTGCCATTGTTTCCGTGTTACAAAATGTGTTTAATGAAATGCAGGGATTTAGTGGTTCCAATCCGTTTCTTGCAGATTTGGAACGCAAATTGACCGAAGAAGGAAAGTACGATTTATTCAAAGAAAAATTTGAAGATAGCTTCGGTTCTACTTGGGAAGAATCACGCAGCGACTTTGATTTCATTCAGGACGATGTGGTAGAAGTCCTTGATGAGATTGGTTTTATGAGCGTTGAAGCAGGCAGAAACTGGTGTGAGAAAGCTACCGGAGAATATGTATATAAGGTTGAGGATTTTGCCCGACTTGTCAAGAAATATCTTGACAAAAAAGAGAGCAATCATCATATCGTATTCCTGATTGATGAGATTGGACAGTACATAGGCGATGATTCCAAACTTATGCTGAATCTTCAGACTGTAACAGAAGATTTGGGTACTGCCTGCGGCGGTAAGGCTTGGATTATCGTGACAAGTCAGCAGGATATTGATTCAATTACAAAAACAAAGGGAAATGACTTCTCGAAGATTCAGGGACGTTTTGATACCAGACTTTCTCTTTCATCTGCCAATGTAGATGAGGTTATCAAAAAGAGAATCCTTGAAAAGAACGAAGCAGGAAAACAGACACTTACACTACTTTATGATGATAAGGCGACAGTCATTAAGAACCTGATTTTGTTCAATGATGGTGTTGAAAAGAAATTATATTCCGACAGAGAAAATTTTGCGGATATCTATCCGTTTATTCCATATCAGTTTAATTTACTTGGAAGTGTACTGACTTCCATTCGTACTCACGGTGCATCCGGTAAGCATCTGGCAGAAGGCGAGCGTTCTATGCTTGCGTTGTTCAAAGAATCTGCCGTAAAGGTTATGAACGATGAACCGGGAACGATTGTGCCATTTAATATGTTCTATGACGCCCTTGAGCAATTCCTTGACCATTCTCACAAGGGTGTTATTTCCCGTGCCTTAGATAATGACTATCTGAATCCGAACCACGAAAAAGAATGCTTTGATGTCAATGTACTGAAAACACTCTTTATGATTAAGTATGTTAAGGAAATCAAAGCAAATATTGAGAATATCACAAGTCTTATGGTATCCAATGTGAATGATGACCGTATGGCTCTTGCACAGCAGGTAGAGGACACATTGAAACGTCTTGTTCGTCAGACTTTAGTTCAGAAGAACGGAGATATATATGTATTCCTGACAGATGAGGAGCAGGAAATCAACAGAGCGATTGAATCACAGAATGTAGATTCCGGAGAAGTCATTGCAAAGGTATCCGAGATGATTTTTGACGGTCTTTATGATGAAAAGAAGTATCGCTATCCGGCATTTAACGGAAGATATGCGTTTGCTTTCAATCAGGTTGTTGATGATAAACCGTATAAGGCAAATCAGAATAATGACATTACATTGAAAATTCTTACTCCGAACAGTGATGAGCGAGCAGATGAAGCAACAATGCGAATTCTGTCCGGTCAGTCAAGCTGCGTACTTGTAGTATTGCCTGACGACAGAACATTTCTTGATGAAATCCGTTCTGCTTTGCAGATTGAAAAATTTATCCGCTTTGATGCTACAAATACAGTGACACAGTTTGAAAGCATTAAGGAAGCTAAGAAAGTGGAAATGCGTGAGAGAAATGGTGCTGCAAAGCTATTCCTTTCAGAAAGTCTGAAGAATGCAGAAATCTATGTGAATGGCGATAAAATTCAGAGCGGAGCAAAGGAAATTGCTTCTAAGATAAATGAAGCACTCGGTAAGTTGGTTTCCACAGTTTATCATAAGTTGTCTTATATTGATACGGCAATGAGTGAGTCGGACATTCACACACTGTTCAAGAATAATGGACAGCAGCTTACTCTTGTAGGTACAAATATAACAAAGAATGAATTGGCTTTATATGATGTCAATGATTATATTGCTTTGAACACACAACGTCACATGAAAACATCTATGAAGTCCATTCTGGAACGCTTCTTAAAAGCACCGTATGGATTTGTAGAAGCCGATGTGCAGTGGCTTGTTGCTAAGTTGTTCAAAAATGGCGAAATTGCAATGTTTGTTAATAACGATGCAGTTACATTGCTTTCAAAGACTTCGGAAGAAATTATCCGTTATCTGACACGCAAAGAGTTTAATGAAAAACTGATGACTGAAAAGCGTGTAAAAGCGAATGAAAAACAGAAGAAATCTGTCCGTACAGTAATGAAAGAATTGTTTAATGTTACTTCGGCAAGTGATGATGACGATGCAATTATGAGAAGCTTTCTTGGTTACGCATCAAATCTGAAAAATGACCTTGAAAAATTAGATATTCATTATGCGACACAGACTGCATATCCGGGCAAACAGTTGATTGCTTCCGGTAAAAAACTGATGGCTGATGTTCTGCAAATGAAATATTCCAATGAGTTCTTTGCAGGTATCGACCGTAAGAAAGATGATTTCCTCGATTTTGCTGAGGATTATGAGCCTGTTAAAAAGTTCTTTGCAGGAGAGCAGAAGGGCATATTTGATAAGGCTCTGAAGCTGATGAAGATTTACGATGACAGTAAGACATTCATTGTAAACAGTGAAATAGAATCCGTTGTAGCAGACATTAAGTCCATTTTGAAGAAATCTGTTCCTTATTCAGAAATCTTCAAATTGCCTGATTTACTGGACAAGTTTATCAATCTTTATAGCGGACTTCTTAACGAAATGCAGAAACCGTTAGATACTGCTATTCAGGAAGCAAGACAGCGTGTTTTTGAAGAATTGCAAGATAAGAAATGCCACGATAAATTGGCAGATAAGTATGTAAATCTGTTCAGAGAAATCAGTGATAAAGCAATGAGCTGTAACAATGTGGCTACACTGCAAAATATCAAAGTGGAAGCAGACGTGCTCAAAGTTCGCTGCCTGAATGAGATTGAAAAAGAAGAAGCAAAAATCATTGCAGCAGAACAGCCTGCTCACGTAGCAGAAACCGGAAATTATGGTGGAGAAACGATTGCTCCGGCTGTACCTGCTCCAAAGGTAAAGAGAAAGAAAACAGTCAGCATTAAATCTATCAACAATGCGGCTACATGGCAGCTTGAGAATGAAGCAGATGTTAAGAAGTATATTGCAGAACTTGAGAAGAAACTGATGAATACTTTGGAAGAAGATACGATTATCAACATTGAGTTTTAAGGGAGGATTACGATGAACGAAAACCCAAAAGTTTTTATATCATATAGTCATCAAGATGCAATTTATGAAAATAAAGTTTTAGAGTTTTCAAATAAGCTACGTTCAGAAGGCATTGATGCAAGTATTGATTTGTATGAAGAAGCACCTTCTGAGGGGTGGCCTCGTTGGATGGAAAATCAAATTAGAAAATCAGATTATGTTTTGGTGTTATGTAGTAAATCATATTATGAAAAGTTCTATTCGGATGAAAAAGGTAAAGGTGTTACTTGGGAAGTTAGTATAATATATCAGTATTTATATGATTCCAATGTAGAAACCAAGAAGTTTATTCCGATTTTTTTTGAAAAAGGAGAAGAAGAATTTATACCAACACCAATAAAATCATTTACTTATTATAATATTGGGGCAGATGAGGGGTACAATAACTTGTACTGGAGATTAAGAGGTGCTCAAAAGACTGTAAAGCCACCTCTTGGTAAATTAAGACCATTGCCAGAAAAGGAAAGAAAGACAATGTTTTTCTCAACGCCAATAGATTTGAAAAAGTGGAATGAGGCACAGTGGAGAGGAATGTTGTATCTGTTTTTCCCTGTAAACGACCATCCTCCTATTTTAGGTTTTTTGTTTCATAATTATAGTGTGGCAAAAGAAATTTTTCAAGAATGGAAAGAAAATATGAAAAATGGATATGCAGATAATTTCCTGAGAATAGATTTTATTGAACCACCATTTCCAAAAGGATGTTGGGTTAATAACACAAAAGAACGTAATTATGGTAAAGGCTATTTTGTTCATTTAGGTGCAAACATCGATGAAGCTACTCAGCGAGGTATAAAGGGCGGTATTAAGGTAGATGAAATGATTTTAGCTACTTTGAGCAGATATCAGTGGATGGATGATAGTAATAATCGTAAAATTTTCAAGCAAATAGTAGAAAATGGAAGTGATTATGAGATAATGCCTATTGGAATAAAAGACAGATCGAAACCAATAACACAAGAAAATTTGATTATAGATTCAAGAATGACAATAAAAATGAAAAGTGTATATTTTACATCAGCAATGGATTTGAATGAAAAGGATATTTGTGGGTGTGTATTAAATAAACCAACATCTTTCTAGGGAGAAATCGAGATGAACAAAACAGCAATAAGAAAATTTGCAGAATGGGCGAGAGAAAAGCTCATTGAAGATATTAAATATAAAGCCGGACTAGTTGGTATTACAGAGAACGGAATTGCTGAGAGATTATCTCAGTCAACAAGTGATTTGCATTTTTATGATGTTGGTACAAAGGATTATACGAAAATCTCCGGTATTGAAATTAAACAAAGAGATGCTCTTGTAAAAGCAATTCAGACAAAAGAACGCAGCTATAAGAGTTATCAGGAAACATTTGAGAATGTAATCGAAGAAGTTGCATATACTTGGTTCAACCGTTTGATTGCGATTCGTTTTATGGAAGTCAATGATTATTTGCCTTCCAGTGTTCGTGTGCTTTCTTCCGATAATAAGGCAAAGAAAGAGCCGGATTTAGTAACGACACCGTTTGATACGGATTTAGAATTTACATCTTATGAGCAGGACAGAATTATCCAGTTAAAAGATGATAATAAACTGGACGAATTATTCCGTATGCTCTTTATTAAGCAGTGCAATAAACTTCACGATATTTTACCGGAACTGTTTGAAAAGACCGATGATTATTCGGAATTACTTCTTACAATTTCGTTTACAGACTCAGAGGGGATTATTCATCATCTTATCAATGATATTGAAGATGTCGATTTCCGTATTAACGATGAAATGTACACTGATGATGGAAAAATAAAGGCTGATGGTCAGGTTGAAATCATTGGTTGGCTGTATCAGTATTATATTTCAAAGAAACACGACGAGATTGTAAATATCTATAAAGGAACAGTAAAGAAAGCAGATATTCCGGCAGCAACACAGTTGTTTACAACAGATTGGGTTGTGCGTTATATGGTGGACAACTCTTTGGGAAGATATTGGATTGAAAGGAATCCACAGAGTAAGTTGGCTGAAAAACTGGAATTTTTTGTCACGCCTAAAAATGGAAAAATCCAGTATGTCGATGAAAAAATTAGTCCGACTGATTTAACCTTTTTCGACCCATGTATGGGTAGCGGACATATTCTTGTATATGCATTTGATGTGCTTATGGAAATTTATCGTGAAGTAGGATATTCAGACAGAGATGCGGCATTAAGCATTGTTGAAAATAACCTTTTCGGTATGGATATTGATAAGCGTGCATATCAGTTGGCATATTTTGCAGTAATGATGAAAGCTCGCAGTTATAATCGCCGTGCATTGACAAAAGGTATATCCAATAACCTTGCAGTTGTTGAGGAAAGTAACTCTATTGATAAATTTGCTTGTAATGGTTTAACAACGGATAGTGAACAGAATAAAATTGGCGAATATTTAGTAGAAGCATATAAAGACGCACAGGAAATCGGAACGTTACAGACAATTGAAAAGAAAGATTACAAGGAATTTGTAGAATATTTAAATAATATTGAGAGTGGAACTGGACAGATTGACCTTTTCTCAACAGAGTGGTTAAACGATACACTTCCAAAGATGTTGCAGCTTGCAAAACAGGCTGAAATTATGAGTAATAAGTATGCAGTTGTGTGTACCAATCCTCCATATATGAATAAATTGGAAGGACAGTTAAAGAAATTCGTTGTTGATAATTATAAGGCATATTGCGGAGATTTGTTCAGTGTATTTATTTACCGCAACTTTGATTACTGCAAAATAAATGGATATTCTGCATTTATGACGCCGTTTGTTTGGATGTTCATAAAGACGTATGAGGCTCTTAGAAAATATATTATTGATACAAAGTCAATTACTACACTTGTACAGATGGAATATTCAGCTTTTGAAGAAGCAACAGTGCCAATATGTTCATTTGTTTTAAAAAATGGAAAAGCAACTGGAAAATCATTGTGCTTTAGGTTGTCGGAATTTAAAGGTGGAATGGAAGTTCAAAAGCAGAAAGTACTGGAGGCTCTTGCAAGAAAGAACTGCGGATATTTTTACGAATCTGTCCAGTCGAATTTTTCTAAAATTCCAGGATCTCCGATTGCTTATTGGGTGAGTAAAGGAATAATGGATTCATTTGTGTACGGGGAATTATTAGGAAATATAGCGGAAATAGTAACTGGAATGTCTACAGGAGATAACAATTCTTACTTGAGATTTTGGCACGAAATTTCAGAAAAAAATATTTCCATATATTCAGATAAAATGGAAGAAATAGACTTGGTTAAAACACCGTGGATTCCGTATAACAAAGGCGGTGAAGCAAGAAAATGGTACGGAAATAATGATTATGTGGTTAAATGGAAAGAATCCGAGAAATTTCATCGGCCAAGACCGACGTTTAGCCATCTCTATTTAAAAAAAGGCATTACTTGGTCATTTGTTACATCAGGGATGTATTCGGCTCGATATTATCCGAATGGGTTTTTATGGGATGTAGCAGGATCCCCCTGTGTAATTACCAATGAGAAGCTGATGTATTATGTTTTAGGATTTTTATCTACAAAAATAGCAAATCAAATTCTCAAGATTATTAATCCTACAATAAATTGTCAAGTTGTTGATATGCAAAATACTCCAATTCTTATCAATGAGGAGAAAATGGATGATGTACAGCTTATCTCTCAACATAGTGTTGATGTATCAAAAGAAGATTGGGACGCCTTCGAAACTTCATGGGATTTTAAAAAACATCCGTTGCTTTGCTACTCCTCTGATAAGGTGTCAATAGCTTTTGAAATATGGTCAAAAGAATGTGATGAGCGTTTCAATCAGCTTAAAGCAAATGAAGAGGAACTTAATCGCATTTTTATTGAAATTTACGGATTGCAGGACGAATTAACACCGGAAGTAGAAGATAAAGACGTCACTGTTCGTCAGGCTGATTTACAGAGAGATATTAAGAGTTTAATTTCTTATGCAGTTGGCTGCATGTTTGGTCGCTATTCTCTTGATGAAGATGGACTTGTTTACGCAGGTGGAGAATGGGGTAACAGCAAATATGATACTTTTATTCCTGATGAGGATAACTGTATTCCAATTACAGACGAGGAATATTTTGAAGATGATATTGTCGGTCTGTTTTGTGCTTGGCTGAAAAAGGTTTATGGAGAAGGTACTCTTGAAGAAAATCTTGATTTTATTGCCAACGCTCTTGGTAATAAAGGAAAGACAAGCCGTGAAGTAATCAGAAATTATTTCCTGACAGATTTCATCAAAGACCATATTAAGACATATCAGAAACGCCCGATTTACTGGATTTTTGATAGTGGTAAGCAAAATGGTTTTAAAGCTCTTGTTTATATGCATCGTTGGAACGCAGATACCATTGGTAATGTTCGAGTTGAGTATCTTCATCGTATTCAGCGTGTATATGAAAAAGAGATTACACGTATGCAGGAAATTATAGACAACAGCCACGATAACAAGGAGATTTCCAATGCTACAAAGCGGAAGGAAAAGCTCCAAAAACAAATTAAGGAAACCAAAGACTATGATGCTAAAATCGCTCACTTGGCTCTTTCCCGTATCGACATTGACCTTGATGACGGTGTAAAAGTTAATTACGAAAAAGTGCAGACCGCCGATGGAAAGAAAATGCAGATTTTAGCGAAGATTTCGTGAGGAAATACTGTGAAAGAAAGTAGAGGACAGCCAATAAATGGCGCACTTTAATAAGCTGTC
>OCHC01000315.1_pt1 | contig 57378 bp, 45 predicted proteins | sample 1538641 | NCBI WGS metagenome assembly OCHC01 (sample SAMN04571714, study PRJEB22368) | human gut metagenome | biome: human gut; material: stool | host: Homo sapiens | place: Luxembourg | collected 2012-08-17
TGAAATCAAGCACTTCTTCGAGCAGTACAAGGCTCTGGAGCCGGGCAAGGAAGTCCTGCCGGGCGATTACTGGACCGGCGCCGCTAAGGCCGAGGAGGAAATCGTGGCCGCTCGCAAGCGCCTCGCCGAATCCGAAGCTGAGTGATTTCGCCCCTTTCTAGGTAGCGACTTTACGTAAAAAGCCCGTTGACGTATGTACTTACACGTGTCAACGGGCTTTTCACGTATTCAAACGTCCCAAAACCTCCAGATACTGGAAGAAAACGGACAAAACCATACCCTCCAAGTGTCCGGATTCCTCCAGCGAGTGGAAGAAACAGCCCACAGGCGGGATACACTCATATCACACGCGCATATTCGCTGGGGCCGCTATAGTGGAACACGTAATTCACGGCATGCGAACAGTATTCGCAGAATTCAAAGCCCGCTGGCTGGCGCGGCAGTTCTATGTCGGTACCCCTAGGCGTAGGCGGACGTGAGACTCCGTCGAGGCCCATCCCGTGGGAAACCGGCGGGATGAACCTATATACCAGCTATGTTGGTTCAAATACTATTCATTGCCGTTTCCGTATCTATGGACGCGTTCGCCGTTTCCATCGGCAAAGGCCTCACCGTCAAAAAACTGCGTGGCCTCGACGCGTTCAAAACCGCCCTCTGGTTCGGCGGATTTCAGGCGCTTTTCCCGCTGCTCGGCTATTTCGCCGCATCCACGTTCAGCAAATACGTGACCGCCGTCGACCATTGGATTATTTTCGGTCTGCTCGTCCTCATCGGCGGCAACATGGTGCGTGAAGCATTCGAAGAGGATGAGGAAAACGCCAAGGAAACCGCCGATTTCGATTGGAAACACATGCTTCCGCTCGCCGTGGCCTGCAGCATCGACGCATTCGCCGTTGGTGTCAGCTTCGCATTCATGACGCTGAACATTTGGATTTCAGTGATCATCATCGGCATCACCACAGGCCTGTTCTCCGCAGCCGGCCTGTATATCGGCCGCGCATTCGGCTCGCACTGGCAGAAACCCGCACAGATCGCGGGTGGCGTCGTACTCATTCTGATCGGCGTGAAAGTACTGCTGGAATATCTCGGATTCCTCGCATAACAATCGCAAGTCAGATAAAAACAGATATACTACAGCAAAAGCCCGTAATCACACATGATTACGGGCTTTTGCATTACGAATTATTGTAAAAAGATTATTTTCTTATGATTGCTTTCCCACGATTGAAAGAATCGCATTACCAAAGTATGACGTTCGCATACGATGCAAGACCGATCACAATTCCGGAAATCATAACCGGCAGCAGCGCGATGCCGATCCACGGATTCTTGGATTGTGGATCGGGATCGGCATTACGATTCCACCAATACGAGCACGCATCGAGCGCAACGATCAGCAACAGCGACACGATCACGGAGACAGTCCACGCCGGGCTCACGGCAAACTCGGCGGAAGCCGCGTTTTCGCCGGAACGAATCGGCAGCAACGTTGACAAGAAACACCAGCCCGCGCTGCCAATCATGGCAACGCCTTCCACAACATTGTGCGACAGCGAACGAATCAGATGCGTACGGTTCTCACGCGCCATCTGACGCCCGAACGAAACCACAATCAGCAGGATCAGCAGACCGCCAACACCGGCAATCCAGCCTTCCTGCATCCAAAACGTGTCTTCGTTGCCCAAACCAGCGGGGAAAATCGCACGTCCAAGCATCACCGTCGTGGCACACACCACGGAAAGCAAGCCCGCAACCACGGAAATCACATGACCCACAACACCATCGCGGAACGGATTGAACACGGCAAGCAGCGCAATCATCGCCACGGAAGCCACAACGGTGAACGACACGATTGCAGGCTCTTCCGTATTCCCATAGGAAATGCCAGGAATCAGCGCAAGCACAACCAGCACCACATATGCGGCGATTTGGACGGCAAACACCTTGCCGAACGAGGGTTTCTGAGCCGACTTGACGGCAGCTTTTTCAGAGGCGGTCATTTCGTCCCCTTTTCATGTTTTTCCATAATGTGGTCATTACGTATGCAATACCATTAAATGTAGCCGCAAGTGTCCACATAGTTCAGATAAAATTAACGAAACACCGATAACACACAACAAGAGTACAATCGCGGCAACGATACAAAACCAGTCCAAGAGACAAAGGGAGCTAACGTGACGGATCTGACGCTTATGACGTTCGCTAGCGACCCAGCTACCGTGCTTCCTTCTCTGGCGCTGCTTTCCCACCGTGTGCGCGTGCTGCCGATGGATGCGGCGAGTCTGGTGAAAATGCCGGAAAGCACCATTCTTTTCCTTGACGCGCGAGATGACTTGGCCACGGCGAAAACGCTGTGCCGCCTGATTCACGCCTCCGGACTTTCCACGCCAATCGTGCTCATCCTCACCGAGGGCGGATTCACCGTGGTCAATTCGCAGTGGGGCATCGCCGACGTGGTAGTGGCGTCCGCCTCTCCGGCCGAGGTCGAGGGACGTCTTCGCTTGGTGTCGGAGCGTGGCAACTCGCCGATCAACGCAATGTATGGTTCCGGTGAATCGGGCGTGCAGAACGAAGACGGCATGATCCACTCCGGAGACTTGGTAGTGGATACCAACGGCTACACGGCAAGTCTGCACGGGCATCCAATCGACTTGGCATACAAGGAGTTCGAGCTCCTCAAGTATCTCGTGCAGCATCCGGGGCGCGTGTTCACCCGCGCGCAGCTGCTGCAGGAGGTGTGGGGCTACGACTATTACGGCGGCACCCGTACGGTTGACGTGCATATCCGTCGCCTTCGCGCCAAGTTGGGCGGCGAATACGAGCATGTGATCGGCACTGTGCGCAATGTCGGCTATCGTTTCGACCCTCCCGAAGAGGAAGAGAGCGAAACTGCAGCTAAGGATGCCGCGGCCCGTAACGCTTCGAACGAAGGCTGATTTTCTTACTATCCGCTTGTTTTTCAGACGATTTGCAATACTTGCGATTGTTGCAATTGTCTGCGATTTGGCTGTCGGCTATTTCACTTTCGTGCGTGCGGTTGCACTATTCATGCGACGGTAGACTGGTAACGTGCCCAAGGAATCGAAACAAGCGCGACTGTCACGCATGCATCAGGAATACGCAGTATTGTGCGAGGAGATTCCGCATCCGAAGTGCGCGCTGAATTTTTCGAATCCTTTTGAATTGCTGGTGGCGACCGTACTGAGCGCACAAACCACCGACAAGCGGGTGAATATGGTCACGCCGGAATTATTCGACGAATATCCGGGACCAGACGCACTTGCGAGCGCCAATCCCGAACATGTGGAAAGCATCATTCATTCCATCGGATTTCATCATACGAAAGCAAAGAATATCATCGGACTTTCTTACGCATTGTGCGAACGGTTCGATGGCGAAGTGCCACAAAATATGGACTCTTTGACAAGTCTGCCAGGCGTGGGGCGCAAAACCGCGAATGTGGTGCTTGGGAACGCTTTTGGCATGCCAGGTTTTCCTGTTGACACTCATGTGATTCGTGTGACCGGTCGACTGCGCTGGCGTTCGGATTGGGCGAGCGGCTCTCCTGATCCCAAGGCCATTGAACGTGAGATCACCGCATGCTTCCCACCCGAGGAGTGGACAGATCTGTCTCACAGGCTGATACTGCACGGTCGTGCCATATGTCATGCTCGCAAGCCGGACTGCCTGAACTGCCCGCTTAACGACACCTGTCCCAGCGCATTCGCAGCGTAGTTCCGTATCGGACCTTCCAACGGGGGGTTCTCCCACCCACTGGAACAATCACCCCGTAGATGCAGCACCCGCTGTAGCACGTGTCAACTAGACTCGGCAGCATGGAAGAAGAAAACGGGCGTGAAGCCAAGCTAAAAGCCGAAATCACGCGGTGGCTGGTCTTTTTCGGCGTCGCCATCATGCTCAGCGTCATGACCTGGCTGGGCTGGTCGCTGACAAACCGCAAAAATCCGATCACCTCCTTCACCACGCTCGTTTCAGATTCCTCCGTGGCCATCGGCATTCAGGGCAGCGCGCCGGAATCGCTTGACATCCGCAGCGAACAGGGCACTGCAATAGAGCAGGCGCTGCTCGAAAACGTGTACGAGACCTTGGTATCACGCAGCGAAACGAACAAACTGCAGCCGTCAATCGCCAAATCATGGCAGATTTCCGACGACGGACTGACCTACACGTTCACGCTCAACACCAACATGACCTTCGCCAACGGGCATAAACTCGACTCGTCGGACGTAGTCTGGTCGTTGCAAAACGTCATCAACAATAATTACGTGGGTGCCGACCAGCTCGGCGATCTCAAGGAAATCACCAATCCTGACGAAAACACAGTAGTCATCGCGCTTAATCAGCCAAATCCAAGGCTTTTGCGCGCGCTCAGCGGGCGTGCCGGCATCGTCTATGACGAGGAAAGCAAGGCGAATTACAGTAAAAAGTCCGTAGGATCGGGCCCGTTCACCGTGGCGAGCATGTCGAAATCGCAGATCGTGCTGCAACGCAACGACTCGTATTGGGGCACCAAAGCCGCAGCATCGCAAATAACGCTGTATTACTACGCGTCCGAAGATTCCCTGGTCAGCGCCATGGAAGCCAAGAAAATCAGCATGGCATTGCCGTTGAGCGCATCAGCGGCGGACGAGCTCAACCAGCAAAGCGGCATCAATTCCGACAGCGGCATCAGCTTCGACAAAGTGATGCTCGCCTTCAACAACGGCACCGAAAGTCCATTCTCCGACGAGCAGATCCGCAAAATGACACGGTACGCCATCGACGCCCAATCCATCGCCAGAGACGCTCCGGACGCCTATTCGCCGCTCGGCGGTCCGATCAGCCCGCTGGAAGACGGCTATGAGGACTTAAGCGAACTGTTCCCATACAATCTTGAACAGGGCCAGCAGATGCGCAGCTATTTCGGTGCCTCCTATATCGCCGACATCGATCTGTTAGTGCCCAAGAAATACGAGCAGATCGGCAATACCGTGAAATCGGCGATCGAACAGCTCAATATCGGCGTCAATCTGGAAGTGCTTGATTCCGCGGCACAAGTCACGGAACGCATGAACGCCGGCACGTACAATGTTGCGCTCACCACCATGAGCGGCGAAAACGATGCGAGCGTATTCACCGACGGCCAAAGCATGTTCCATTATGAGAATGGTGATGCGCAGCAAGCATATGCAGATGCGATGGCGGCCACCAACGACAACGATTATCAGGATCGCATGCGCACGTATGCACGCACCGTCAGCGAGAACGCGGCAAGCGACTGGCTGTACACGCGTAAGAATTTCATTGCGGTAAGCGACCAGTTGCAGGGATATCAGAAAAATCTGACCGACCGGCTGCTTCCGTTAAGCAGAATAAAACTGCACTGATTTTTCTGCGATTATTTCGCGATTTCGGCATTCGGTTGCAGTTCCGTAAGTTGTCACATTCGCTTTCTAGACTAGCGTTTATGACTGAAAGCCAAGATAATACCATCAACGCGAACCTCACGCCGCTGCCCGACAAGGTCGGCGTGGACGGTCTCGAAGACAAGTGGCGCGGAGTCTGGGACGAGAGCGGAGTCTACAAGTTCCAGGGCACCCGCGACCGTAAGGCCGTTTATTCCATCGATACCCCGCCGCCCACCGTTTCGGGCCACCTGCACGTCGGCCACGTGTTCTCCTACACGCACACCGATGTGATCGCACGTTTCAAGCGCATGAACGGCTACGACGTGTTCTACCCGATGGGCTGGGACGACAACGGCCTGCCGACCGAACGCCGTGTGCAGAACTATTACGGCGTGCGCGTGGACACCTCCCTCAAGTACGACCCGAATTTCGTGCCGCCGTTCGAAGGTACTGATGGCAAGAAGATCGACGCCAAGGATCAGGTTCCGATCTCCCGTAAGAACTTCATCGAACTGTGCGAAAAGCTCACCGCTCAGGATGAGAAGCAGTTCGAGGCGCTGTGGCGTTCCCTCGGCCTGTCCATTGACTGGACGCAGACCTACCACACCATCGGCGAACACCCGCAACGCGTGGCACAGAAGGCATTCCTGCGCAATCTGGCCCGCGGTGAAGCGTACCAGAAAGATGCTCCGGGCCTGTGGGACGTGACCTTCCAGACCGCAGTGGCTCAGGCCGAACTGGAATCCCGCGAATACCCGGGCTTCTACCACAAGGTGGCATTCCGTTTCGAAGACGGCACTCCGATCTACATCGAAACCACCCGTCCGGAACTGCTGGCGGCCTGCGGCGCACTGATCGCACATCCGGACGACGAGCGTTACAAGCAGTATTTCGGCCAGTACGTCTACTCCCCGCTGTTCCATGTGAAGGTGCCGATTCTGGCGCACAAGGCCGCGGAAATGGACAAGGGCGCCGGCATCGCCATGTGCTGTACGTTCGGCGACGTGACCGACGTCGAATGGTGGCGCGACCTGAACCTGCCGTTGCGTTCCATCATCCAGCGCAATGGACGCATCGTCATGGACACCCCGGATTGGATCGAAGACGAGGAAGGCAAGCGTGTCTTCCAGGAGACCGCCGGCAAGACGACGTTCTCCGCACGCAAGGTTATCGTCGACGCACTGCGCGAATCCGGTGATCTTGACGGTGAGCCGACTCCGACCAAGCGTATGACGAACTTCTATGAGAAGGGCGACAAGCCGCTCGAAATCGTCACTTCCCGCCAGTGGTACCTCAAGAACGGCGGTACCGATCAGCAGCTGAACGCCGAGCTGATCGAACGTGGACGCGAACTGAACTTCCACCCCGATTTCATGCGCGTGCGTTACGAAAACTGGGTGAACGGTCTGAATGGCGATTGGCTGATCTCCCGTCAACGCTTCTTCGGCGTGCCGTTCCCGCTGTGGTATCCGGTGAATGAAGATGGCACCGCCGATTACGATCATCCGATCGTGCCGAGCGAGGATCGTCTGCCGATCGATCCGACCGACGATGTGCCGGAAGGCTATAGCGAAGACCAGCGCGATGTGCCTGGCGGCTTTACCGCAGAGCCTGACATTATGGATACGTGGGCGACCTCGTCGCTCACCCCGCAGATCGTGACCCGTTGGGAAGAGCCAGGTGAAGAGAACCAAGCGATTTTCAATGCCACGTTCCCGATGGATCTGCGCCCGCAGGGTCAGGACATCATCCGTACTTGGCTGTTCTCTACCGTGGATCGCGCGCATCTTGAGAACAAGTGTCTGCCGTGGGCCAATGCCACCCTGTCTGGCTGGATTCTCGATCCGGACCACAAGAAGATGTCGAAGTCCAAGGGCAACGTGGTCGTGCCAGACAAGCCGATCAAGCAGTTCGGTGCCGACGCGGTGCGTTATTGGGCCGCTGCGGCACGTTTGGGCCTGGATGCCACCTACGACGAAGGCCAGATGAAGATCGGCCGCCGTTTGGCCATCAAGTTGCTCAACGCCACCAAGTTCGCGCTGGCCATCGGCCGTGAGGATGAGAACCATCATGTGGGCGCTCCGGCAACCGCAAGCTGGAACCCTGCCGACGTGACCGAGCCGTTGGACCGCGCAGCCATGGCCAAGATGGCCCTCGTGGTGCGCGAAGCCACCGAAAGCCTCAACAACTACGAGCATTCCAAGGCTTTGGAAGTCATCGAGAACTACTTCTGGCAGTTCTGCGACGATTACATCGAACTGGTTAAGAACCGCGCATACGGCACCGCTGACGCCACCGGCCGCGTGCCAAGCGAGAAGGCTGTGAAGTCCGCCCGCACCGCGCTGGGACTGGGCTTGGATGCCTTCGCACGCCTGCTAGCACCGTACCTGCCTTACGCCACCGAAGAAGTGTGGAGCTGGATGCATGAGGGCGAAGGCTCCGTGCACCACGCCGCATGGCCGAAGGCTGAAACGTACGATGCGGCCGCCGCAGCCGTCTCCCCGGAGCTGCTCACCCATGCCGGTGAAGCTCTGGCCGCGCTGCGTGGCATCAAGTCGAAGGCTAAGGTTTCGATGAAGACTCCAATCCTTTCCGTGCAGCTGGGCGTTTCCGACGAGGCACGCAAGTCCATCGAAAGCGCATTGGACGATATCGCCGAAGCTGGGCGTGTGACCGGACCGATCTCCTTCACCTCGCCTGCAGCAGCCGAAGGCGAGGACGAGGCCGCCACCGACGTGACAATCGCTGAAAGCGAGCTGGGCGAGCCGCCGGCAAAGAAACCTAAGAAGTAATCTTCTGAAATCATATCGGCCGGTGGTTCTCACGGGACTGCCGGCTGACGGTAAAGCCTCCTTTTGGATTGCCCCGCATTGCGGATTTCGGTATCGCAAAAGGAGGTTTTATCGTATTCTTATGCTTTTGGCGAGATATGACGGGCATATGAACCCCGTATTCGAAAAACCGGAAAATCACATTCCCTGCCAGAATATGTACCCCCGTACTCGAAAAAGCCGCATTCCCGATGCGCAATCGCAGTCAACGCACGAAAGAGGGCATCAAAGCGGCGTTCCAAGCCGAAATACGTACCCCCGTATCCGAAAAAACCGGGAAAACCAATCCAAATCGCTCTTATTCATGAACGGGGGCGCGCCAAAACAACCACAAATCGCACCCGCCGGCGGAAACAGCCAATCTACAGTATCGGAACAGCCAGCAAATACTGCGCGACGCCAGTCGCCTTTGCGGAGCCAGCCGACAGTCCAGATTGCATCGCACCGTCCAAAATCTCGGCCGCGGCAGCCAACTCAACCGTCTCGTCGATCAAATCGCCATTATTTGGCGCAAACTCGCCTTTCGACAAACCGTAGCCCGAAATCGGCATCGAGCCGGCGGATTCGGAACCGCCATCCGAAGCGGCGGAATCGCCCTTCTTTGTGGAGCCATCCACTCCCCCAACCTTCGCCACGTTCTTCGACGTGGCGTCCGCGGCCGCGCCGAATGACGGACGCAATCCACCCGCATAGCTCATCACATCGTCCATGCTGATGGCATTCTTGTCGTCAACCAAGCTGGAGGAATCGGTGGCATTGCCCTTGGCCTGCACCCGTTCCGCCTTGCGCTGAGCCTTGACGCGCGACTTCTCGGCCTTCGCGCACAACGCACGCCCAGCCGAAACGACACGCATTGAAGCAAGCACCGAAGAGCCGTCAGCAGCGTTGGAATCCGATGTCTCGTCATCCGAATCCAGCTGATCAGCAAACCGCACGATGATCTGATGGAATGCGCCGGCCTGCCCGATGCGCTCGCTAGCGTCCGCCAACGCGGTCATCGCTGCGGAGACCTTGTCGGATGCGGTTTTGAGCTTCTCATTGCCCTTGATGCCGGCACGCACGTCGGCGATCGCCTGGTTTTCGTATTCGGACGCGGTGCCGGTGGTGGCGCCCAGTTCCTTGAGTCGAGCCGTGTATGCGTCGGTGAAGTCCATCGAATACGGAATCATCGCGGAGGACAGCTGTGACTGGCCGACGCTGTAATCCTTGGAGCCGCGCTGCTGCTCCTCACCCGCGCGTTTGCCGAGCTCTCTCACCAGCCCGGATGTGCCGCGCTGTTCGATGGTGCGGATCACCTCGTCGACCGCATCAGCGGCACCAATATGTCGGTAGGCGGCGCTCACGTCGTTGACGGCGTTGGCAAGATCCGCCACGGACTTGGCTACGGGGGTGTCGCCGTTCAACTCGGCTGCGGTGCCGAGAATGGCGGACAGCTGTGTGGAATTGCCGAGTGAGCCGGACAGATGCGTGGTATACGAGCCGACATACGCCTCGACATAGGTGTCGAACGCCTGCTCATGCGCTTTGGAACGCGTTGAGATAGTCTGTTTGGCGATCGCTTTTTCGTTGTCCCGAAGCTTTTCCAGTTGAGAAATGAGCTTGCGATTGCGCTGCGAACCAACGTTGGTCAACCCGTCCACCAGCGTCGCCGCACGCTTGGTGAGATCAGGCAGCGATTGGCCGGCATCGCCATCCACCGCGGCGACGGCCAGCGAGCTCATGGAGAAGCGATTCGCCGTCACATACGTGTTAAATGTCAGATCCTCACCGGGTTTGCCGACTGCGGCCACCAGTGTCGAGGTGTTGTCCGACGAAACGGCCACACCGTCATCAGCGGTCACGTCATTGCCGACGCGACTGGGGATGGTGAAAGCGACAATCGGCGTCAAATCGGCCGTTTTGTCGGCATCAACGGCATGCAGGGTGATGCGCACGCCAACCATTCCGGAAGCGCCGGAAATTTCGGAAGCGCTCACATTGGGACCGTCAAGAGTGAATGTGGCGGACACTTTCCACGGCATTGGCACAGTGCCTTTGGGAACGCGCTGTGATGCGTGCGATGCAGAAGTTCCGCTTTGGGTCAGGAAAAGACGGCCAGGCTTGTCGATGGATTCATACGCGCTCATCACGTCACTTTGCGTCGCCTCGACCGCATATTGCCTGTTCTGCCGCACGGCCGTCGCCACGTTGACCGCATCGACGGCCGCGACCGGAATCGCGGCGACAAGCGCCACAGCAGTAGCTGCGGAAAGATGGCGACGGACGTCCCGTGGATGAATCGTAAGTGCGTGACGCATGCCGGACCTCGCAATCGCAATCGTAATTCCATTCCAAAGCATTCAATGTAATGCCCGGCATGCCCCGAAATACTTGTTTTCCGCCGAAAACAGACAGGTCAGGCGAATACGTCGAGCACGCCCGGATCTCCACCGTTTTCGGCAATGCGCTTATGCCTACGCTTGGCTTCGGTCACCACGAATTCGCGATACATTTCGGCGATCTCAGGGTCAAGACCCGCGTCGACGGCAATGCGATGCAGACGTTCAATCTGGTAGTTCTCACGCTTGTGATCGGCCGGTGCAAAGCCTGCACGCGCCTTCAGCACGCCCACTTGGGACGTGTATTTGAAGCGTTCCGCCAGCAGGGAGACGATGGCCGTATCGACATTGTCGATTGACTGGCGCAACGCGGCGATTTTCGCCACGGCGTCGGCGACCTCAGGATTGCTTTGCGCGGTACTCGCATCGATGACGGTTTCGGTTTCGTGTTCTTCTTCTGGCCGAAGCCAGTCGTGTTCGCTATCGCTCATGCATACAAGACTACCGCGCGAATGTCACTTGGAGAAGTACCGTTGCAGCACAATCGTGGTTTCAGTGCTCACCGGCACCGTCTGATGGATGACATTCAGCAGGTCCTCAAGCTTGCCTGGCGAGGCCGCGCGCACCGTCAGCATGTAGCTGGGAGAACCGGCAACGGAATCGCACGACATAATGCCGTCGATATTCTGCAACTTGTCGGGAATCTCGGATTCCTTGGAATAGTCGATCGGCGTCACCGCAATATAGGCGCGCACGGCAAGCCCGCGCCTCTCATCGTCGATGACGGCCTTGTAGCCGAGAATCACATCGCGACGTTCCAACTTCTGTACGCGCGACTGCACCGCGGAAATCGACAGTCCCGTAGCGTCCGAAAGCTGGGACAGCGTGGCGCGGCCATCCTCCTCCAACATGCGGAGAATGGTCTCGTCGATATCGTCGAATTGGGCCACGTTCGCGTGCGTGGTGTCGGGTTCGTTGCCGTTGCCTGTCATACATACCCCTTTCCAACAAGCATTCTGCATCGGCCTGGCGGGACCGACTCCCCTATGCAGCTCACAGTTCGTCCATTACCATACCCACCCCAACACACAATCCGTCAACCGCGTTTTCGTAATATTTCCTACGAATTTCGATTTTCAATCACTTGTCTTTTATTTTTTACATATCTCCCCTTGTAAGGCAATATGATTTTCGTCTTTCAACTTTTGCTTTCGTATTTTTTAGCATGTCGGAATTTATGTATCGCATGTCCACAACGTGATCACCCATGCATCTGCAATGCCCTGAGGATATGCGAAAGGGTCGTATGACAATTGCCATACGACCCTTGGCTTGCTTACCGCAAATTGCGATCACTCGCGACTAATTGCGATCAATTGCTGCCGTTATTCGCGTTATTGCTGCTTTGCTGAATCAGCGACGCCATGAAGTCACGGTTGGTCGCGGTCTTCTTCAGACGTGGCACGAGCGTCTGGTAGGCCTGCTCAGGTTCGAGACCGCCAAGCAGTCGGCGCAGACGGTAGATAATCGGCAGTTCCTGCGGATCGGTGATGAGCTCCTCGCGGCGGGTGCCGGAAGCGTTCACATCAATGGCCGGGAATAGGCGCTTGTCTGCCAGTTCGCGGCTCAGGCGCAGTTCCATGTTGCCGGTGCCCTTGAACTCCTCGAAAATCACCTCGTCCATCTTGGAACCGGTTTCCACCAGAGCGGAGGAGATGATGGTCAGGGAACCGCCGTTTTCAATGTTGCGGGCGGCACCGAAGAACTTCTTCGGCGGGTACAGCGCTTGGGCGTCAACACCGCCGGAAAGGATACGGCCGGAAGCCGGGGCCGCGATGTTGTAGGCGCGGGCCAGACGGGTCATGGAGTCGAGCAGCACCACCACGTCCTGGCCGAGCTCCACGAGGCGCTTCGCACGCTCGATGGCGAGTTCGGCGACCGTGGTGTGATCGGATGCCGGACGGTCGAAGGTGGAGGAGATGACCTCGCCCTGCACCGTACGTTCCATATCAGTGACCTCTTCCGGACGTTCGTCCACGAGCACGACCATCAGATGGACTTCAGGATTGTTGGTGGCGATCGCGTTGGCGATGTTCTGCAAGGTGATAGTCTTGCCGGCCTTCGGTGGAGACACGATCAGACCACGCTGACCCTTGCCGATCGGCGCCACAATATCGATGAGACGGCCGGTGAGCTTGCCCGGCGCGGTCTCCTGCTTCAGACGCTCCTGTGGGTACAGCGGGGTGAGTTTGTTGAACTGCGGACGGTTCTGCGCGGCCTCGACGGTCATGCCGTTGATGGAGTCGATGGACTGCAGCGGTACGAACTTCTGACGTTGGTTACGACGGTCGCCCTCACGCGGGGTGCGGATGGAGCCGTGCACCGCGTCGCCTTTGCGCAGGCCGTACTTCTTGACCTGGCCCATGGAGACGTACACGTCGTTCGGCCCCGGCAGATAGCCGGACGTACGCACGAAAGCGTAAGAATCGAGCACGTCGACGATGCCTGCGACTGGCACGAGATCCTCTTTCGGCTCCTCGTGGCGCTGTTCACGTTCGACATTGCGATCCGTGCGATCGTTACGGTCGGCACGATTATTGCGATCATTGCGATCATTACGATCGCTGTTACGGCCACGACGATCATCACGCTCGTCATAATCGCGGTCACGTCCACGCAGACGGCGTCCGCGATGATCCGCACGATCGTCCCTGTCGCTGGCACGACCACGAACACGACGTGCAAAATTGCCATCCTCGGTTTCGCCATGGCGCTCGTCGTCCTCGTTGCCCTGCGAAGGCAACGTGGCGAGAATGTCGTCGAGATCGCGCACGACATCCTCATCCTTCGGCTCCTCCACCGCACGGCGGCGACGACGCGGCTCAGCATCGACCTCATCGTCCTTGCGATGGCGACGACGGTCGTCCTGCTTCGGCGAAGCATCATCCAGTCCCAATTCGGCGAGCAGATCGGTGGCCGCTTCCGTGTCACGGCGACGACGGCGCTTCGGAGCCTCGTCAAGGCTATCCAAAGCGTTCACAGCGGCCATAACGTCCGCGGCATCCTCGCCGGGCGCCTCGGCCTGCTTGCGGCGGCTGGAACGCTCAGTGTGCTCAACGCGGGCCCTTCCAGAGGTTTTGGAAGCCGACTTTTCGGAATTCTCAGCATCATCGGCCTTGACTTCGGCAACCTCAGCAGGCTTGCCGACCTCCTCGGCCTGAGCTGCCGGTACTGCCGAAGCGGCGAACGCTGCGGACTTCGGGGCGCGCACGGTCACGCCGGCCGGCGCCTCGCCACCGGAACGGGCGGCCTGAAGCGTCGCTACAAGTTCCGGCTTACGCATGGTGGAGATGCCACGAAGGCCCATCTGCTTGGCGAGCTCCTTGAGCTCAGGCAGTTTCATGTCTTCAAGATTCGGGCTGGTTGCCACTGGTTTTTGCCTTTCCCCTAGCTTCCGCAGGCACTCGCCCACGACAGCTGTAAAAAAGAGATACGGAAATGTTCCGCCACTGAAAGTCCGCCGCGAAATATCACGGTTTTCGAACTTTTCTAACCATACAACGTTATCCAGACCAACGCAACGCAGGTGTGCCAACGTATTCATGCCAACCGCAAATCACAAATCACAATGCAAAAGACCCGTCATGTGATCACACGACGGGTCTTTGCCTGCAACAACAGTATGTCAGACTTACCGAAGCTTACTTTTCCTCGTGGTAGCTCTTGTCGGTATTGACGGACCACACGTTCTTCTTGGACGTCTTGCCATTCTTGATATTGCCGACGGCCTCGATGGCGGTGGCCATGGAATGGTCCATGTTGTTGTAGCGGTGCTGGCCGTTACGGCCGACGCAGTACAGATTACCGAAGGAATCGAGGTATTCCACGAGCTCAGGCATGCGGTCGTACGTGTCGAAGTAGGCCGGATATGCCTTCTTCACACGCTCACGATGGGAATCGAGCACGTCCTGCGGGCCGTTGATGATCTGCATGCGGGTGAGCTCCTGGATGGCGAACTTCTTCGCTTCCTCGTCAGACATGTTCCAGAAGGAATCGCCCTCTTCGCAGAAGTATTCAAGACCGATCCACACGGTGTTGTCTACGTCCTTGACCAGGTACGGGCTCCAGTTGTTGAAGATCTGCAGACGGCCGACCTTGTAGCCCGGATCCTGCACGTAAATCCAGCAGTCAGGCACGATCGGCGGATTGCCGAGGGTAGGAATGTCAGTGGTGTTTGACAGACGCAGGTGCTTGACGAGCAGGCCTACGGTCACGAAATCACGGTACGGCAGACCGTTGGCGATTTCGGTCATGTCCTTCGGCGCAGGCTTGCTGGAAGCATCCACTGCGTTGATGAGGTCCTTGACAGGCATGGAGGAAATGAAGTCATCCGCCGTCATTTCGATGCGGTTGCCTTCAGAATCCTCATACACCACAGAAGCGATCTTGCCGTCGTCCTGGCGAACCTCCACCACATTCGCGTCGGTAATGACCTTCACGCCAGCCGCCTCACAGTTGGCCTCAACGGTTTCCCACAGCTGGCCCGGACCATACTTCGGATACCAGAATTCCTCGATCAGCGAGGTTTCGACCTCAGCATTGCTGCGCTTCTTCGGCAGGAGCTTCTGGAACGCGTTCTTCAACACGCCCATAATGCTCAGGCCTTTGACGCGTTGCGCACCCCAATCGGCGGAAATCTGGGACGGATGGCGCCCCCACAGCTTCTCGGTGTACCCCTCGAAGAACATGGAATACAGCTTGCGGCCGAAACGATTGATGTAGAAGTTCTCCAGATTGTCTTCCGGCAGCTTGTGCACCATGGACTTCAGATAGCTGAAACCGGCAACCAACGTAAGCTTCGGCCCCATGGCCTTCAACGTGTTGGCGCTCAGGGAAATCGGGTAGTCAAAGAAGTGGCGGTTCCAGTAAATACGAGACACGCGATGACGCTTGAGCATCACCTTGTCTTCGACTTCCGGATCAGGGCCGCCCGGTTCCATATCGTGCTCACGACCGAGCTTCTTGTCATCATAGCTTGGCGCGCCTTGCAATGGAAGGACTCCCTTCCACCAATCCATGATGCGTTCGTCCTTCGAGAAGAAACGATGGCCGCCAATATCCATACGGTTGCCATCATGCTTGACAGTGCGGGAGATGCCGCCGAATTCGCGGGTCGCTTCCAACACGGTCACGTCGTAGTTCTCAGAGCCACCGTCCTTGACGAGCTCCCAAGCAGCGGTCAGGCCCGCAGGGCCACCGCCGATAATCACCACGGATTGCTTTTGCGTCACTTTGAGGTCTCCTTATGAAAACAAAAATCCCTGATAGTCTACCCGAGGGTAGGGAAACGAACATCGCATCTTGTGCGAATGCTTACAAAATCAAGCCAAGTCAGGCAATACCAAGCCGAGCAAAGCGATACTCGACCATATCGACTATATGGAATCAGGAATGTCGATATCGGTTTTTTGCACTTCCTCGACATTGACGTCCTTGAAAGTGACGATACGCACGTTCTTGACGAAACGACTGGAACGATAGACGTCCCACACCCACGCGTCGGTCAAACGCACGTCGAAGTACACGTCCTGACCGGCGGAACGTACGTTGAAATCGACTTTATTTGCCAGATAAAAACGACGTTCCGTCTCAACAACGTAAGTAAATAATTTAATAACGTCGCGATATTCCTTATACAAAGCCAGTTCTGCGTCGGTTTCGTAATTATCGAGATCCTCGGCGCTCATCACTTACCTTCCACATCACGCTTGCGACCACGACCGAGCGTACGCCACCAAGCTTCCTTCGACGTCTTGCGCTCGCCAGCCGTATACGGCCAGCTGTTTTCGACATCGGCATCACCGTTAACGGACTTACGATCGTCACGCTTGCTTTGCCGCGCAGCATCCACGCCTTCAACGTTCTTCCGCTGGGACGCAGCCACATCATCCGCACCGTCAGAAAGAACTTCCCGCACGGATTGCGCAACCGCCGCAGCATCGTCGGCACCCACACCTTCCGTATCAGGTTTCGTGGCATCCTTCTCATTCAGTCGAATGGCAATCGAATGTTCGCGTGCGCTCAAGGCCTCCTTGACGCCCGGATTGTCTTCGATCACGTGCATACCGAACGCATCAAGCGAGCGGATCGGATCAAACTCGTCAACCAGCGTATCCATAACGATCAGATCCTGGTAACGGTTCTGAGAGGCGTTCCACAGGGCGTCGCGGGAGCGGCCGGAAGGCACGAATCCCAACGACTGGTACACGGACACGGAACGCGTGTTCTGTTCGGGCACGGCGACCCAAATGCGATGCATGCCAAGGCCTGCCGGCTCCGGTGCAAGACCGTACGTCATCACGCGCGGCATGATGTCTCGCGAATAGCCACGGCCCCGATAATCCTTGCCAAGCACCACCTGAATGCGGGCGGAACGGGCCCAACCGTCAATATCGATCAGGAAAATCATGCCAATCACATTGTCGGAATCCGCAGCGTCAGTCTCACCATCGCCATCATGATCGGCTTCGGTGACGATGGACCATGCGATCGTGCGACGTGATTCCGGGTCCCCCACACCGGATTCGGACGGAGCCTCACCTTGGGACCATGCCACGGAACGACGCACCCACGCACGCACCGCGCCACGCTCGGCAACCCGGTCCTTACCGGTGATTCCGGAAGCACCGACATACGCCTCGATGGCGTCCATACGGTCGAGATCCTCGACCGCGGCCGGGCGTAGATGCACCATCTCGCCCTTGATAGGCGGCACAACGATACGCTTCGGCAGCTCACGTGACTGCTGATCCGACTGCCTCTGTGCTGCAGCTTCAAGATTCTCTGGCATTTTTCCTGTCCCCTACGTCATTGCAGGCACGACCGTCGCCGCACCCATACCGAGGGTATTGTACCTGACTGTACGTCAGCTGTGAATTGGCGCGGCGGCAATCGTTGTACATCTTCCTCTATCAGCATAACTTGGTATTGAGAGACACGGCGGTAATCGTAAAAAACAACTGGCGATTATGCTCTTCCCTTTCTTTCGGAAAGATAAGAAAACGCACGTTCCAAGTTTTTTTGGAACGTGCGTTTTCATGCGATTCAGCAATCGTAAGTAATCGTTGTAAACGTTACTTGATCTTGCTCATCACGATCTTGGTGACGGCCTTCGCGTCAGCCTGACCGCGAGTGGCGCGCATGACGGCACCAATGATGGCGCCCATCGGCTTCATGTTGCCGCTCTTGAGCTTTTCAACGATGTCAGGATTGGCTGCGAGAGCTTCATCCACGGCCTTTTCAAGAGCGCCGTCATCAGACACGACCTGGAAGCCATGCTTCTTGACGACCTCATCCGGAGTGCCCTCGCCGGCGAGCACACCTGCGACGGTCTGCTTGGCCAGCTTGTCGTTGAGCTTACCGTCGGCGATCAACTTCTCGACTTCAGCCACATCGGCCGGAGTGATCGGCAGCTCTTCGAGGCTCACGCCCTTGTTGTTGGCTTCACGGCTCAGCTCGCCCAGCCACCACTTCTTGGCACCGGCTGCAGAGGCACCGGCCTTGACGGTTTCCTCAAGCAGATCCAGAGCGTCGGCGTTGAGCACGTCGCGCATCTCCAGATCGTTGAAGCCCCACTCGCCCTTCAGGCGGTTGCGGCGCTCACGCGGCATTTCCGGCATCTGGGCCTTCATCTCTTCGATGTGCTCCTTGGTGATGTGCAGCATCACCAGATCAGGATCCGGGAAGTAACGGTAATCGTCGGCATCGGACTTCACACGGCCGCCGGCGGTGGTCTGCGAAGCCTCATCCCAGTGACGGGTCTCCTGCAGGATCTCGCCTCCTTCGGAAAGGATGGCGGCCTGACGGCGGATCTCGTACTGGATGGTCTTTTCGATACCGCGGAACGAGTTCACGTTCTTGGTTTCGGAACGGGTGCCGAACGGATCGGACGGGCTGTTGCGCAGCGACACGTTCACATCGGCGCGCATGTTGCCCTGTTCCATACGGGCGTGGGAGATGTTCAGCGCACGCACGATGTCGCGGATGGCGCGCATATATGCACCTGCGATTTCGGGGGCACGGTCTCCGGCGCCTTCGATCGGCTTGGTTACGATTTCGATCAGCGGCACGCCTGCACGGTTGTAGTCGACCAAGGAGTGATCGGCGCCTTCGATACGGCCGTCAGCACCACCGACGTGGGTGTTCTTACCGGCGTCGTCTTCGATGTGGGCGCGTTCGATCGGCACGCGGAACACAGTGCCGTCTTCAAGTTCCACATCAAGATAGCCGTTGCCGTTGGTCGGCTTGTCGTACTGCGAGATCTGGTAATCGCGCGGCATATCCGGGTAGAAGTAGTTCTTACGTGCGAACTGGCTCCATTCAGCGATTTCGCAATGCAGGGCAAGACCCAGCTTGATCGCATAATCGACAGCGGTCTTGTTGACCACCGGCAGAGAGCCCGGCAAACCAAGACTCACCGGGGTGAGCTGGCTGTTCGGATCGCCGCCGAACGAGACTTCGGCCGGGCAGAACAGCTTCGTGGTGGTGCTCAGCTCAACATGGGTTTCCAGACCGATGACCGGGTCGAACTTCTTGACGGCATCGGCGTACTTCATCAACTTTTCAGCCATTTTGTTTTCTTTCCTCCGATGCTTCTTACTTGTTCAAGCCGTCAAGCCACGGGGTTTTCAGGGACTGCCAGATCGGGCCGTTCCAGCCTTCCTCGAGAGCCGCCTCAAGAGCTGCGGCAGGCTTGTACATGACCTCGTCGCGCTGCTGCGGAGCGAGGAACTGGAAGCCGACCGGCAAACCGTCGTCGCTCAGACCAGCAGGAATGCTCATAGCCGGAACGCCGGCAAGGTTGGCCGGAATGGTGGTGATATCGATGGCATACATAGCCATCGGATCCTCAGTCTTCTCACCGAACTTGAATGCGGTGACCGGGCTGGTCGGACCAACAAGCACGTCAACCTTGTCGAAAGCCTTCTTAAAGTCATCGATGATCAGGGTGCGCACCTTCTGCGCGGAACCATACCATGCATCGTAATACCCGGCAGACAGGGCGTACGTACCGAGGATGATACGACGCTTGACCTCGTCGCCGAAGCCGGCTTCACGAGTGTAGGCCATCATGTTGGCGGCGGTCTGGGGGACGCCCGCCGGCGGCATGACGCGCAAACCGTAACGCATGCCATCGTAACGGGCCAGGTTGGAGCTGACCTCGGACGGCATGATGATGTAGTACGCACCGAGGGAGTACGGCAGGTGAGGCAGAGACACCTCGGTGATCTCAGCACCCATTTCCTCGAGCTTCTTGACGCTTTCGTTGAAACGTGCCATAACGCCCGGCTGGAAGCCTTCGCCGCCGAGCTCCTTGATCAGACCGACCTTGAGGCCCTTCAGATCACGCTTCATGCCTTCGCGGGCGGCCGCCACCATCGGACGCGGGCCTTCCGGAATGGACGTGGAATCACGCTTGTCATGGCCGCCGATCACTTCCTGGAGCAGGGCCGCGTCGAGCACGGTGCGGGAGCACGGGCCGATCTGGTCGAGCGAGGAGGCCATGGCAATCGCACCGAAACGGGAGACGCCACCGTAGGTTGGCTTGACGCCGACGGTACCGGTCAGCGAGCCCGGCTGCCGGATGGAACCGCCGGTATCGGTGCCCAGAGCGAGCGGAGCTTCGAATGCGGCCACGGCAGCTGCGGAGCCACCGCCGGAACCACCCGGAACGCGCTCGGTATCCCACGGATTATGGGTGGTTTGGTAGGCGGAGTGCTCGGTGGAGGAGCCCTGCGCGAACTCATCGAGGTTGGTCTTGCCTAGCAGCGGCATGCCCGCGGCCTTGAGCTTCTCAATGACGGTAGCATCGTACGGGGGCACCCAGCCTTCGAGGATCTTGGAGGCTGCAGTGGTTTCGATGCCCTTGGTGACGATCATGTCTTTGATGGCGATCGGCACACCAGCGAGTTCCGGCAGTGCGGACTTTTCCTCATCGGACTTGGAGTCGAAGGCATCGGCCTGTTCGAGGGCCTGTTCGCCAGACACCTTCAGGAAGGCCTTGATGCTCGGCTCAGCAGCCTCAATGACTTCGAGGTGTGCTTCGACCAGCTCGCGGCTGGAGACTTCCTTGGACTTGATCTTGGCCGCCATCTCAGCGGCGGAAAGCTTGACGAGTTCGCTCATGTCACTCCTCCCCCAGAATGCGCGGTGCCACAAACATGCCGGCTTCGGAAACCGGGGCGCCCGCGGTTGCCTCTTCCTGAGTCAGCGGGGTTTCCGGCACATCCGGACGCAGGTAGGCTTCCAGCGGAATCGGGTTCGCGGTCGGTTCCACATCGTCAGTAGCGACTTCCTGGACCTTGTTGATAGATTCTGCGATGACGTTCAGATCGCCCTGCAGACGGGTGATCTCCTCGTCAGTGAGTGCAATTCGGGCCAAATCGCCCAGATGCACGATTTCTTCTTTGGTGAAAGTAGGCATGTCCCTAACATTAACGCGTCTGTGTGACGAGCGCCCCGCCCATTTCGCCCATCGCCCCAGCCTCACGCTCCAGCCGCAACAGCCTCGCCACCGGCGAAGATTCCTCCAGTGACTGGAGGAATTGGAGCGATAGGAGCCGGTCAGGACTGGGGTGCGGCATGCTGGGCAATCCAGGCATGCATGGAAACCGCAGCGGCAGCTCCGGCGTTAATGGAACGCACCGAACCGAATTGGGAAATGTAGACCACATCATCCGCCAGCTCAAGCGCCTTTTCGGACAGTCCCGGGCCTTCCGCGCCAAACAACATAAGGCATCGCTTCGGGAAGCAATACGTTTCCATCGGCACCGCACCCGGAATGATGTCAAGCGCAATCACCCGCGCAGCCTTCAACTCAGCAATGCGCTGATCGATCGCCGCCAGCTCCGTCATATAGGCCAGCTTGTTCCCATTTTCAGCCCCACTTGCGGCTGGAACATCCATTGACATGCCAGATGGAGCACACTCAGTAACACGGCCTTCATTCAGCGAAACGGCATCGTTCGTACCGGCACCGTGCCCACTTTCCGCATTTTCGTGCACATGTAATGCGATTGCAGAGGCTTGCGATTGCGCCGCCGCGATTTCTCCGGCAATGCGCAGCTTCCAACATTCAACCAGTTCGGTTATGGAAGGGTGGTTTTCGACATGCTGATACAGTTCCGTCATCAACGCGCCCTTGCGATTCCACTTATGCGGACCGACGATATGCACGCGTTTTGCCTGAAATGCGTTGGCAGTGCGCACCATCGATCCGATATTGAAATCATGCGTCCAGTTTTCTACGGCAACCTCAAAATCATGGCGACCATGAGCATCAAGATCGTCTTTGATGGCCGAAACCGTCCAGTAACGATACCGGTCAAGCACGTTGCGGCGATCACCTTCGTCAAGCAGAGACGAATCGAATCGACGGTCATAATTCGGCGACCGCGGATCATCCGGACGGGGCTCGCCAAGATGCGTTTCAGCCCACGGCCCTACGCCCACTTCACGAAAGACCGGCTCTCCGGATGCTTTCGCTGCAATATCGATGGGATTAGGCTGATGCACGCGATTCCTCCTCACAACTCGTTAATCGATTCAACCAGACGCAAAGTCGTGAAACGTTCCGTGAAACACGATATTTAACGTCATCGAACCACCAAATACAACCGAAAAGCCGCGATACTTCGATACTTAGTATTGCGACACTTAGTGAAGTTCCGATTCCTTGAATACTTCCACAAACGGCAGATCGGATTCGCTTCCGTCAACCGGATTGATGACCTTGATAGAAGGCGACGCCATATCGACGCCACCAATCAGCGATGCGACGGCAAGCACTTTAGCGCCCTCGTTTTTCACCACGGAGAAGTCAAGGCTCAGCTCGTTGCCATTGCGCAACGTAACCAACGAGGACGTCTGCACATACGACTTTTCAGACAACCAAGAATCCAGCAAAATCACGCGCTTGCCTGTGATCGAAGGCCCCTTGATGGACGGATACACGAAATCCATCACAAAACCGTCAAGGTTCTCCCCACGCGAAGCGGCCGCCTGAATCATGGCGGACACCAGCGGAACCGCGGCCGCGGTCAACGCACCCACCGCGTCGAAATCGTCCACGGAATAACCGGCCTCTTCCAACGTATCCAACAGGATATGCCCAACGATCGAAGCGCCACGATGGTCGAACAGCACGGAGGAAAGCTCCGAGAATGGCTTGTCGGCCATTTCAGCCTGCAACAGCGACTTCAGCTGGTCACGCGGCTCAAGCATGGCGAAATCAATGTCGCTATGCGCGGGAGCATCGGCAGTCGCAGCAACCAACTTGGTCTTACGGAAAGTCTTCTCTTCGGTCATGTTCCTAGCCTATCCTTCCGGCTCGTCAAACCTTACCTCATACCGACACGTATCAGGCAAAGGTTACTATGCGCTGGTTTCGGGAGCGGTGAGTTCGCGGACATCGGCCTTTTCGGACGCGATCATGTTCACGGGTTCAATAATTCTGCTCTGGTCGACGCGCTGCAGCTTGCGTGCGGTGACCAGCACGCGCGATTCCAGTGACGAGGCGAACGCATTGTAGGCACCGACCGTTTTGGTGATGGCGGATCCCAGCTTGGTGGCACGGTCCCCGAGCACGGCGAACCGTTCATACAATTCGCGAGACAGGTCGAACAGCATTTTTGCGTCATCGGTCAGGCTTTGCTGCTGCCATGCGTACGCCACGGACTTCAGCACCGCCCATAAGGTAATCGGCGAAGTCAAAGCAACCTTGCGCGCAAACGCGTCGTCCATCAGCGTCGGATCGGTTTCCAAAGCCGCCTGCAGCAAGGATTCGTTGGGAATGAAGGCGATCACGAAGTCCGGCGCGTCGGCGAACGCATTCCAATAGGCCTTGTCGCCCAAAGTTTTCACATGCTCGCGCACCGCCTTGGCATGCGCATGCAGCAATTCCGACTTTCGTGCCAACTCCTCAGGCGTGGCGGTATCGGGAATTTCACACGCTTTCTGATAGTCGGCATATGGGGCCTTCGCATCGATCGGAATGGTTTTGCCGCCCGGCATGTGGATGATCATATCCGGACGCTGCGTGCGACCGTCCGCATCAGTGACGACCACCTGCGTATCGAAATCCACATGTTCCAGCAGCCCGGCGGATTCCACGATATTCCTCAACTGCGCCTCACCCCACGCGCCGCGTACCTTGTTGTTGCGCAATGCGGACGACAGGGCGTTGGTCTCGCGGTCAAGACGGGCCTGCTGCTCGCCAAGACCCTTGAGCTGCTCGCCAAGCGCACCCATTTCTCGCTTGCGACCCTCTTCGATTTGCGAAACCTTCTGCTGTAGGGCATCAAGATTCTTTTGCACGGGCGCGAGCGCGGACAATACCTTGCTCTGCTCCTGCAGTTTTCGCTCGTTTTCGACCTGCTTGCGTTCCGCTTCGGCCGCGGCACGCTCACGCTCACGCTCCACACGTTCCTGTTCGGCCCGCTGGGCCTGCGCGAGCTGCGATTTGAGATAGGTCAACTGTTGGGCTAACCCTTCCGCCTGCGTGCGGTATTGGGTCACCGATGTGGACAATTCGCTGATTTCCTGCCGATCAGCTTCGATCTGCGCTTTCGCCTCGTTAAGATCGGCGGTTTTCGCATCACGGGCCATTTCCTGCCCTTTGGAACGGCCCGCAAAAAAGCCGGCCGCGGCTCCAAGCGCGGCCATAACCACCAGAAGAATCACCACAAACACAGGATTGTCGAACATATGTTCTATATAACAGCATGCCCAAGACATCTTGGAAGATCAAAAATCGCAAGACATCCGCGTCCAGCTGCATTATGCTTGGAGCCGAAAGCATGCTCACGAACATGCGGCAACGCGAGCACGCTGAATATTCGAGAGGCATTCAAGAGGCAATCCGGGGGTTCGGAAACGCATGGGATTCGATTTGTTTATGACGGTGGCGGCGATTGTTGCGGCGGCCGTGGCCACTTGGGCCATCCTCAGGCTATTCCTAAGCGAAAACGATGGCATAGCCCCCTCCTGCCAGCGCATCACCGATGAAAAGCCCGCCGAGAATCACACCGAAAATCCAGACGAGGAAGCCGGCGAAACACACCGAAGCGACATCGCCAAGCGTCTCGCCATCTCAACCATACTGATCATTCCCACATTCACCGTAACTATGCTGACATTCGGCGGCATCACACTTCCCCACTGGCTGACCAATCCATGGCTGCACGCCATCATCGCCACTCCGGTCATGTTCTATTGCGCCGCGCCGATGCACAACCGCGGTACCGCCGCCCTGAAAAACCGCACGCCCAACGCGGATTCGCTGCTATCGCTCGCCATGACCGTCGTGTACGTCTACAGCCTGCTGGCGTGCGTGGTGTCATGGATTATCCCCGCAGGGTCACACAATCAATATTTCGCTTTCGCAAGCATGGTCGCCGTGCTGTCACTTGCGATTTCGCTGATCGAGCAACCTCCCATGGCAAAGAAAGCATCGGAAGGCGATATTCCGACCGCACATTCGCAAGAAACACAAGAAACACAGCAAAGCATGGATATGCTTATCCAGGCCAACATCACATATGAGATTCGCACACAGGTAACGCAGATTACCGCAACCATGACGATGGTCATCGCGGTGTGGACGTTCGCTTTGTGGCTGATTTTCGGGCTTCAGCCGAAGCTTGCGATTGCCGTGTTGATCGGCGCGACGGTTTTAACGGTCGCAGGCTTGGTTTTGCAGGCATACGACCGCCTACCGTCACGGTAAAACGGTTTTCAAAAAAAGAAAATCGCGCAGTCGCACGAAAAATGGGCGGACCCGCATGTGCGCAGTCCGCCCACCGTCAACGGTTAGACCGTTTTCGTGGCTCGGCCAATCGACAGTCAGTCAGGCCAAACCGATCAGCCGACTGACTCCGAACGTCACTTAACTTCCGCCGAAAAATCGTCGTCGATCTGCCCCGGCGCCCACGAGGAAAGCTCCAAATGGTCGCCGCCGGTCTGGTCCACAAGCACGGTGTCGCCGTCGTGCACTTCGCCAGCCAGCAGCATGCGCGCCAACTGGTCTCCGACTTCGGTTTGCACCAAACGACGAAGCGGACGAGCGCCATACGCCGGATCGTAACCGGTGTTGGCGAGCCAATCGCGCGCCGAATCGGTAACATCCAGCTTGATGCGGCGATCCGCCAAGCGGGCCGAAACCTGCGCCACCTGAATGTCCACGATGCCGCCGAGCTCTTCGCGCGTAAGCGGGTGGAACATGACCAGTTCATCCAAGCGGTTGATGAATTCCGGCTTGAACTGCATGTGCACGGCGTCCATCACGGCCTTCTTCTTGGCTTCGTCATCCAGTTCGGTGTTCACCAGGAACTGCGAGCCAAGGTTGGAGGTCATGATCAGAATCGTGTTCTTGAAGTCCACGGTTCGGCCCTGCCCGTCGGTCAAGCGGCCGTCGTCGAGCACCTGCAACAGCACGTCGAACACTTCAGGATTGGCCTTTTCAACCTCATCGAACAGCACCACCGAATATGGGCGGCGACGCACGGCCTCAGTCAGCTGGCCACCCTCCTCATAGCCGATGTAGCCCGGCGCAGCACCGATTAGACGAGACACGGAGGCCTTCTCCATGTACTCGCTCATATCAATGCGCACCATGGCTTTTTCATCGTCGAACAGAAAGTCGGCGAGCGCCTTGGCTAGCTCCGTCTTGCCCACGCCGGTCGGTCCAAGGAACAGGAACGATCCTGTCGGGCGGTTCGGGTCGGAAATGCCAGCACGCGAGCGGCGTACCGCATCAGAAACAGCTTGAATAGCTTCTTTCTGGCCGATCACACGTTTGCCGAGATAATCTTCCATGGTCAGCAGCTTCTCGTTTTCGCCTTGCATGAGGCGGCCGACGGGAATGCCCGTCCAGTCGGACACGATTTCGGCCACGGAATCGGCGTCGACGCGGTCCGGCACCATCGGAATGTCATCCGCCGCGCCGTCGTCGCCAGCCACGCCGGCCGCACCATTCTTGGCCGCCGCCTCGTTTTGTTCGGCTTGTGCAATCTCCTTCTGGATGGCCGGAATTTCGCCATAGTTGATGGCGGAGGATTTCGCCAGATCGCCTTCGCGCTCGTACCGTTCAGCTTGGGTGCGCAGTTCGTCGAGCTTCTTGCGCAGGTCGCCGATGCGGTTGTGTCCGTTCTTTTCGGCGTCCCAGCGTGCTTTCAGACCGTTGAGTTTTTCGCTTTTGTCTGCGATTTCCTTATTGAGGTCGTCGAGACGTTCCTTGGCGCTTTCGTCAAGCTCGCTTTCGGCTTTGCTTGCGGCGGCATCGTCTTTCGGATTGCCAAGCAGGTATGATTTCTCCATTTTGAGTCGGTCGACCTGGCGTTGCAGTTCATCGATTTCCTCAGGTGAGGAGTCGAGTTCCATGCGCAGGTGCGATGCGGCCTCGTCCACCAGATCGATGGCCTTGTCTGGCAGCTGACGGCCGGAAATATACCGGTTCGACAGCGTTGCCGCAGCCACAAGCGCGTCGTCGCCGATGGTCACCTTGTGGTGGGCTTCGTATTTCGGCGCGATGCCGCGCAGAATGGCGATGGTGTCTTCAACACTCGGCTCTCCTACGAACACTTGCTGGAAACGACGTTCCAACGCCGGGTCCTTTTCGATATTCTCTCGGTATTCATCGAGCGTGGTGGCGCCGATCAGGCGTAGTTCGCCGCGCGCAAGCATGGGCTTGAGCATATTGCCCGCGTCCATGGATCCTTCGGCTGCGCCCGCGCCAACGATGGTGTGGATCTCATCGATGAAGGTGATGATCTGCCCGTCGGCGTTCTTGATTTCCTGCAGCACGCTCTTCAGGCGTTCCTCGAATTCGCCGCGGTATTTCGAACCGGCCACCATGGAGCCCAAATCAAGCGAAATAAGCTTCTTGTTTTGCAAGGTTGTCGGCACGTCGCCGGCGACGATGCGCTGTGCGAGGCCTTCCACCACGGCGGTTTTGCCCACGCCCGGCTCGCCGATCAGCACCGGGTTGTTTTTGGTGCGTCGACTCAGGATCTGGATCACGCGGCGGATTTCCTGATCGCGGCCGATCACCGGGTCGAGTTTGCCTTCTTTCGCGGCCGCAGTCAGGTCGGTCGAGTATTTTTCGAGGGCTTTATACGAGCCTTCAGCGTCGGGGCTGGTCACTTTCGCGCCTCCTCGAATCGATGGCACGGCTTTGCGTAACGCGTCGGCGGTCACGCCGTATTGTTCCATGATTTGCGCGCTTTGGTTTGGTTTTGCCGCTGCGATGGCGATGAGCAGATGTTCGGTGGAGACGTATTCGTCGCCCATCTGATGCATTTCCTTGCCCGCTTGCGCAAGCACGGCGGACAGTTGCCTGCTGACCTGTGGCTGTGCGGTGGTCGATCCGCTGGCGCTCGGCAGCTCGTCTTGCGCTTGGTGCACGGCTGCGCTGATGTTCTGCGCGTTACCACCCGCGGCTTCGATCAGTCCGCGAATCACGCCGTTTTCCTGACGCAGCAGCGCGTCAAGCAGGTGCAGGGTTTCGACTTGCGCGTTGCCTGCGGCCGACGCATTCTGCACGGCGTCGGAAATGGCTTCCTGCGCCATTGTGGTGAACTTCTGTTCCATATCATCCTCCATGGTTCGCGTCGAACGTCCGTTTTCGCACGGTTGTGTCGGCGCATATGTCGTTGTCTGATATGCTCAACCAACTTCGCCACCATTCTATTCCCAAAAGTTGAGTCCGCAACACTCAACTTTTGCTCACCGAACGAAAAGTCGTAAAAACACGAAAGGCCACCACCCACGAAAGGTGACAGCCTTCATATCCGCAATATGCCAATCGACAATCAGCCGCGCACTACCACATTGCGCAGGCTGCCAATGCCTTCGACGTGCACGATCGCCTCGTCGCCCGGATCGAGATGGCCGGAAGCGTTCGGGGTGCCCGTCAGAATCACATCGCCCGGCAGCAGCGTCGTGAAGCTGGAGATCGCGGCGATCTGCTCGGGAATGCCGTGAATCAGGTTCGCCGTGGTGCCGGAAGCCAGCTCGACATCCTCGCCATTCAACGTGAAGGAGATCTTCGCATCCTTCCAATCCAAGTCGTCACGGGTCACGATCCACGGGCCGAGCGGGCAGGACGTGTCGAAGCCCTTCGCACGCGTCCACATCGGGTCGAGCCCCTGCAGGTCGCGCAATGTCACGTCATTCACGCAGGTGAAGCCGAGCACATAGTCCATGGCCTGTTCGACCGGCACGTTCTTGGCGATACGACCCATCACCACGGCCACTTCCGGCTCGAAATTCATGTCGTTCGAATATGACGGAATCACGATCGGATCATCCGGACCAATCACCGACGTGCTCGGCTTGGAGAAAATCACCATGTCTTCCGGAGCATGCTTGATGTCGGAATGGCCGGCTTCATGCATGAACTGCGCGTGCGCCTCATAATTCTTGGCCAGACCATACACCTTCGACGGAATCACCGGAGAGAGCAGACGAATGCCATCGCCATCCACCGGAAAACGCTCGCCGGTCGGCTTCACGCCGGCACCGGCCAGAGGATGCCCCTCAAGCGCTACGAGATAGTCTTTGCCGTCGCTTTCGTCGGTCTGCACGAAAGCGTATTGCGGTACATCATTATGCGAAAAACGTGCGATTCTCATGCTTGCCAGTCTACCCGCAACAATCGTCGAATCGTCCATATCATCGACATGCAACGCCCGACAATCAAAAACATCGAAAAAAAAAACGGGCCATCACATCATACGAAGGCCCGTCACAGGAAGAAAACGTCAGATAAAAGCACGCTCGCCGAAAATCGCAGTGCCAACGCGCACAATAGTGGATCCTTCCGCAATCGCGAGTTCCATGTCGCCGGTCATACCCATCGACAGTTCACGGCAGGACTGCGTGCCAGGCTCCCCCGATGCGAGAATACGATCGCGGGTTCTACGCAGATGTTCAAATCCCCGGCGAATGGCAGTTTCATCGCTCACATGCGCGCCAATAGTCATCAGCCCCTGCAATTCAAGCCCGTCCAATGTGCCGATTTTCTGCGCGATACGAATGGCATACGCCGGATTGCAACCGGATTTCGACGTCTCGCCCGATTCGTTGACTTCCAGCAGCACGCCCACGGTGACGCCGCGCGCCACCGCCCTACGTGAGATTTTTTCCGCCAAATCAAGGGAATCAACCGATTCGATAGCGTTGACGACCGGCAGTACCTTGCCGATTTTGTTGCTTTGCAGCTGGCCGATCAGATGGAACGGAATGCGCTCGCAAGCGACTTCGGAATCGTCTGAAGCGGACGCGATGCCGGAATCGCCGGCAACACCCAACGCAAACCCGCGTTCCGCACAACGTGCCATCAATCCTTCGGCCTTCGCCGTCACTTCCTGCGGACGATTCTCGCCGATCATGCGCACGCCCGCGTCGATTGCAGCCATGATCTCGCCCACATCGCGCGTCTTCGTAGCAGCAAGCAGGCGCACGGAACCCGCGTCACGACCGGCATGCTGCTCGGCCGACGCGATACGATCCAACACGCGATGCACGCCATCGGCGATCTGCACGGCGCGCACGCCGTCAATCACCTCATTGGCAAGATTCTTATGATCCATGTATGCGGTCATATTCAGCCTCTTATGTTCAATCCCAACTACCTCTACCAGAGTAAGAAGAAGCCCGTACGACGGTCTGAAGTGAAGTGATAAACCGACCGATATTCGCACGGGCCAATAAAACAGACGGCAGTAGAAGGGGGACTTCAAAGACACCGTCCGACAATCACTATATGCAAGATTTATTAAACACGCGCCGAAAAAATTTTTTCTTTAATTTTTTTCAGCTATCGCATTTCATACCTGTATTTTTTTTCAATTGACATTCCAAAGCGTCTATACGATCCTTCAGTTCAAGCACCTGACACATCAACGACCGAATCTGCCCCAGCTGAACGGACACCAGTCGTTCGCGCGTCTCGGAAGACAACGACCCCGACGAACCTCCGATTTTCGCAGCGGCCATGATATCCGAATCCGCCTTCCAGCGCGCGATATTACGTTCGACACGCTTGCGACCGACAATCGCAGGACTCAATCCAGCCGACGTGAAAATCGAACTCGGTCTCTCACCATCCAAATATCTGCGCATGCAGCTGATTTGAAAATCACGCGAATACGTAATCCTGTTCGGTGTAACCGACTCAACCGCCGGCAACGCACGAAGATACTCGACCTCCGTATTGCTAAACTGCCTTTTCGTCATATCGACCCCATTCACCCGACAAAACGGAATACCTTTTCCACGCTCGCAGATTACCTTCGCAAACGAACGTACCAGAACGGCATATACTACCACCTTACACGCGATGGTATGGGGGTTTACGCCATCCGAATCGCCCTACGCTGAACCTGAACGAACCCCAGAAGGTACAGTTACGTACTGTCACCATCGATGCATCAAAGGAGTCACCATGACCGGCCGATTCGCACCCACCCCATCAGGCCGCATGCATATCGGCAACGTCTACGCCATGCTTGGAGCGTGGCTTTCCGCCCGCAAAACAGGCGATTCCATACGATTGCGCATTGAAGACATCGATGAGCCGAGAGTCGTTCCCAACGCCGCCGAAACCATGATGCACGACCTCGACTGGCTCGGTCTCAACTGGGATGGCGAACCAGTATTCCAATCAACGCGACACACCCTATATCAGGAAGCGCTCAATCTTCTCAGCAACCTCAACATTGACGAAATCAGCGATACTATTAACACTATCGGCATTAGTTCCAACGATTCCGATTCCTACGGCACTACCGCAAGCAACACCACAAACACCCCCGACACAACGCCGCTCATCTACCCCTGCTTCTGCTCGCGCGCCGATATCCGCGCCGCATCGGCGCCGCAGGAAGGCGACCGTTTCACCGTATATCCGGGAACATGCCACCGACTCATCGCCAACGACCCGCAGCGCGTGAAGCAACGCCTCGCTAACGGCGATCGCCATTCGCTGCGCATCGCCACCACCGACACCACCATCGCCTTTCATGACGAAGTGTTCGGCAACCAGCGTTACAACCTCGTCCAAGACATCGGCGACACCATCGTCCGCCGATCGGACGGTATATACTCCTATCAGCTGGCCGTCACCGTGGACGATCTTGACATGGGCATCACCGACATTGTGCGCGGTCGCGACCTGCTTCGTTCAAGCGCTTTGCAGATTTATATCCGCAAAGCCCTTATCTCCGCGGGATTCCAGCCTTCTGAACCCGCCGAAGCAACCATCTCATACGCGCATCTGCCCCTTATCGACAACGCGGCCGGGCAACGTCTCGCCAAACGCGAACGCTCGCTCGACCTCGGCATTCTCACGGCGCACGGCGTCACCGCGCAACAGATCATCGGCTATTGCGCATGGCTACTCGGCTTGCAAGGAAACCACGAACACACTGAACCACAGCCCATGAGCGCGGCCGAAGCGCTTGGCGAATTCAGCTGGGATGCCGTCCGCGCCAATACTTCGGATCGTGTGCTCAACCAAGCCGAGTTCAACGCGTATTTCGGCCTGTAGCCACGTTCCGCAGCCTTATTTCCGCTTATTCCGCAGTCTTATCCTGTTGTCACGCAGGTGGCAGCACATCTCGTTCACGGCAGCACTACCAGCCAATAGTAGGTATGCAAAAAGCCTGCTTCCCTTGAACCGGAAAATTCCAAGGAAAACAGGCTTTGCGTGTCAGTTCTTATATGTCAACCGCAACTTATGTGACGGCCAGACAAACAAATCACGGATGACCGCAGACGATCAGACGAACAGCTTAAACATGGCCGCACCGACGATGGCACCCAGAATCGGGGCGACGACCGGAATCCAAGCCTCGTCCCAGCGAGAGGAACCCTTGGACGGAATCGGCAGGATGGCGTGCAGCAGTCGCGGCATGAAATCGCGGGCTGGGTTCAGGCCAGGACCGGTCGGACCACCCATGGAGGTCACGAGGCCCCACACGATGAAACCAACCACGATGGATGCGGCAGCATGGTCTTCCTCTCCCCACGGCAGGGACAGGCAGCACAGTGCGCCGACCACGAGCACGAGGGTGCCGAAGAACTCGTTGACGAAGTAGTTCACGCGATCGTTGTGGGCATCGGTGGTGCAGAAAGTGCCAAGGATGGCGTTGGCGTCTTCGGTGTCCTTATAGTGCGGATAGTAGGTGATATATACCACGAGCTGACCGGCTGCGGCACCGAGCAACTGAGCGATGATGTACGGCAGCACCAGGTTCCAGTCGAACAGGCCGTTCACCGCCTGGGCGATGGTCATGGCCGGGTTGATGTGCGCGCCGGAAACGCCACCGAACATGAGCACCGGGAACATCACACCGAAGCCGTAGCCCATGGCGATGTTCAGCCAGCCTGCATGGTGGCCCTTAGTGTTCTTCAGTTCAACGTTCGCGACAGCGCCGTTGCCGAAGATCATCAGAATGGCGGTACCGAAGAATTCGGCCGCAAGTTTAACAAAAGTCGAGTATTCCACTGCTGTTTCCTCTATTGCTTCTTCTCTGTAAGAATCACATTGCTGTCAATTCCGCTCTCGGCGGACAACAGCGTCCAACATTACTCCCCACACTGGAAGTCGAACACAAAAAAGTTTCGACAAGCCGGCGACTTGCCGGACGGCCATGCAGAAATCGGAAAACAAAAAAGCCTTGGAACCGGAGTTCCAAGGCTTCATCTGTGCCCCCTCAGGGATTCGAACCCTGGACACGCTGATTAAGAGTCAGCTGCTCTAACCAACTGAGCTAAAGGGGCGTTGGTCTTGCGAGGTTTTGTTCTCGCTGAGCACGAGAAGTAAATATACTCAGAATCAAGAAGAATGCAACTCTCGGCGTGTCGCGATTGTAAAACCGCTATTTTCCAACGATTTCAGCATATTACGAAAGTCGCAGGAAAACGCGATTCAACCATCATATTCACCACTCGACCAGCGCAGGCAAGACTTAAAATTACAATTTCTTCACAATTTTCCTAAGGCCAGCAACGTTGCCGATCCTCAAGCTAGCAAAAACCAGCGCAAGCTGCTTTCCAACAGCGTCGCCAAAACCGATAATGCGATCATTCCGAACGCGCATATCAATGGTGTGGAATCGTTGACGGTCAACAAGGATGGCAAGGTCACGGTCACGCTTGATGACGGTGGCTACAATTACTGATTAGATATGAAAATCCCCCTGCACAACTGTTTTCAGCTGGTGCAGGGGGATTTTCCATGCTTAAGCTCAGACGTATCTCAGTCTGAAGTCATTCATCATGGCTGCAACGAATGCAGTCTCGATGAATGGGGCCGAAATCACTCAGCGACAACCTTCACGGTGAAGGAAGCGGTGATTTCCGGGTGCAGAGCGACGGTCGCAGCGAACTCGCCGGTGGTCTTGATCGGATCCACGGTGATGTTCTTCGGGTTGACGTCAGCCTTGGAAGACAGAGCGATGGCGATCTTGTCGGCGGAAACGCCACCGAACAGCTTGCCGGACTCGGAGACCTTGGCAGCGATTTCAACGACGGAGCCCTCGATCAGACCCTTGGCGGCAACAGCCTCTTCGCGGGTGGCGACGGCCTTGGCCAGACGAGCGCGCTTCATGGACTCAATCTGAGCAGCAGCGTTCTTGGACCAAGCAAAGGCGAGGCCCTGCGGAATCAGGTAGTTACGAGCGTAACCGGCCTTGACGGTCACGACGTCGCCCGGGTGACCCAGGTGATTGACGGACTTGGTAAGAATAACCTTAGCTTCAGCCATTGTTCAAACCTCTCTCAGATCAGCGACCGGAAGTGGCGTACGGCAGCAGAGCCATCTCGCGGGCGTTCTTGATAGCCTTGGCGAGCTCGCGCTGTTCCTGCACGGAAACACCGGTGATACGACGGGAACGAATCTTGCCGCGATCGGAGATGAACTTGCGCAGCAGGGCAACGTCCTTGTAATCGATCTCGGTGACCTTAGCGGCCTTCAGTGGATTCGGCTTCTTCTTAAACGGCTTGACCGGCGGCTGCGGCCTCTTGCGTGACATCTTGATGTTCTCCTTAAAATCTGGAAATTGCTTTTCTTTTAAGCTGCGATCCGGGTCGGATCAGAATTCCGGTTCGTCGCTGCTTCCACCAAATTCGGAGGAGCCAAAGGAACCGAACGATGAGGAACCGGAATTATCCGAATTGCCCCACGGATCCGATGCCGGAGCAGGCTGCACAGCGGGCGCGGCATTGGCTGGAGCGGCAGCCCCACCCTGATAGCCAGCGCCACCGGAATACCCGGCACCGCCCTGATAGCCACCGGCATTGCCGGCGAAGCCACCGTTGTTGAACCCGCCGTTGCCGCCAGCGAAAGCATTGCCGCCACGATTGCCGGCAAAATTACCACCGTTGGCATTGGAGGTTCGCGTGACCTGGGCGGTCGCATAACGCAGGGACGGACCGATCTCATCGACCTGAAGCTCGATAACCGTGCGCTGGGAACCATCGTTCGCCTGATAGGAACGCTGCTGCAAACGACCCTGCGCGATCACACGCATGCCCTTGCTCAGGCTCTGCGCGCAATGTTCGGCCATGTCGCGCCACGCGGAGCAGCGCATGAACAAAGCCTGACCATCTTCAAACTGGCCCGTATTACGGTTCCAGGTGCGCGGAGTGGAGGCAATCGTGAAGCTGGCCACGGACGAGCCGTTGCCAACCGTACGGATTTCGGGATCAGCCGTGAGGTTACCCACCACAGTGATAATCGTTTCGCCTGCCATCGTTACCTACTTACTTTGCAGCTTATTGTTTTGCAGCTTGAAAAGCTTAGAATTACTTACTTGCGAAGAATCTTCGTACGGATGACGGATTCGTTCAGGTTCAGCAGACGATCGAGTTCGTCGCTGGTGGCCGGCTCAGCGGAGTAGTTGACCACGACGTAGTTACCTTCGGTCTTGCCGGCGATTTCGTAGGCAAGCTTGCGACGGCCCCAGATGTCGATGTTCTCGACGGCACCGCCTTCCTTGGTGACAGTTTCCAGATACTGCTCGGTCAGCTTCTTCAGACCGCGCTCATCCAGCTCAGGATCGGCAATGAACATCAGTTCGTACTTATGCGCAGACATCACCCACCTCCTTCGGACTATCGGCCATGGACCTTCCATGGCAGGAGTGTGTATGCGTACTGCCTTCACGCATCTATATATAAAGGGGTATAAAGATACGGTTCAGACAACCTGTTCAGCATAGCCCTTCTGCTGGACGAGCGACAATCGCGCACATTCCGCAAAACAGGCGCGTCATGGGCACCCGCATTGTTATATTGAATACGGCTATTTTTGTACGGTTGGTATACCGTATTTACGCGACTCTAATTGTGGAAGGCTAAGCATGTCGGCGATTCTCGAAGGCACTCCGGATAAAAAACTGGCTTTGGTGACGGGTCGTGCATACCCTGAGCAGGCCCATGAAACCGCGAAATACCTGGGAATTGACGTGCTTGAGACCACGGCTTACGATTTCGCCAACGGCGAGATGTATGTACGTTACACCGAGCCGGTGCGTGGTGCCGACGCGTTCGTGATGCAGGCGCATACCGAGCCGATCAACAAGTGGATCATGGAGCAGCTCATCATGGTTGACGCCATGAAGCGCGCTTCCGCCCGTTCCATCACCGTGGTCGCGCCGTTCCTTGGCTATTCCCGTCAAGATAAGAAGCATCAAGGTCGCGAGCCCATCACCGCCCGCCTGATTTTCGACCTGTTCCGCGCAGCCGGTGCCGACCGTATTATGACGGTTGACCTGCATGCCGCTCAGGAGCAGGGCTTCTTCGATGGTCCGGTCGATCATCTCACCGCTACTCCGGTGCTGCTTGACTATGTGCGCAACAACATGCCGCTTGAGAACACCACCATCGTGTCTCCGGATGCCGGCCGTATCAAGGTTTCCGAGCAGTGGGCCGCGAAGCTGGGCAATCTGCCGCTCGCCTTCATTCACAAGACTCGTGACACCACTCGCCCGAACCATGCCGAGGCGCATGGCATTATCGGCGAGGTCGAAGGCCGCGACTGCGTGGTGGTTGACGACATGATCGACACCGCAGGCACCATCTGCGAGGCTGTGCGCACACTGAACGACTCCGGCGCGAAGTCCGTGACGCTGGTTGCCACGCATGGCCTGCTGTCTGGTCCCGCCGTGGAACGCCTGAGGAATTGCGGTGCCAGAGAAATCGTACTTACCGACACCGTGCCGGTTCCGGAAGAGAAGCGTCTTCCGAATATGACCGTGCTGTCTGTGGCCCCATTGCTGGCCGCCGGCATCCGCTCCGTGTTCGAATCCGGTTCCGTTTCCACGCTGCTCAACGGCTTGCCCGAAGACATGCGTCCGCGCAACATCTACGCCTGATTCGTAATCTTTTCAAAATAAAAACTCGCCACCACCCGGTCGGCGAGTTTTTTTATATGTACTCTATTTCCTTTTCTTAAAGAGAGAAAAGAGAGGAATCTAGCTATCGTCCGATATATGCTTCGCGGATTTGCGCGGCATTGCCGTAGGAGGCTTGCGCGCCGTAACCAGTGGCGGCATATGCGGACACGTACGAGGCGAGTTCGGCAGCTTCGGAAAGTGCCATACCGGAGGCAAGACCGGCGAGCACCGTGCCCATGAACGAGTCGCCGCAACCGGTGGTATCCACCGCATTGACCCGCACGGGGGCTATCCGCTGAATCGGCGTTGCCGAAGTGGAATCCAATACCACCGAACCGTCACCGCCGAGCGTCACAATCGCCTGTTCGAAACCGAATCCGTGCATCGCTTCCAGCGCATGACCCCAGTCGAAACCATCCCAATCGTCGTTTTCCGGCTCGTCAATACCAAGCAACTGCACCATTTCGTGCTCGTTGACCAACAGAATGTCGGATGCTTCAACTAGTTCGGCCGGCAGCGACGGAGTGAACGGCGAATCGTTAAGTAGCACCTTCACGCCCGCTTCGTGGCATATGCGTGCGGCGGCCGTCACTGTTTCGATCGGGCTTTCCAAGCATAGGCCAAGCACGGAAGACCGTACCAGCGCCTCACGCACGGATTCCACATAATCCACAGTGACCTGCGCGTTCGATCCCGGAGAGTAGACGATGGTGTTTTCGCCAGTTGCGTCCACGGTGATCACGGTTGTACCGGATGCTCCAGGCACGCGGCGAACATGCGTGGTATTCACACCAGCTTCGCCTAGGGCGCCCAGCAGGAAGTCGGCGTTGGAATCGGAGCCTACCGCGCCGAACATTTGCACGGTTGCGCCGATGCGCGCTGCGGCGGCCGCCTGGTTGCCGGATTTGCCACCTGGCAGCAGCTGCAGCGGACCGCCGGTGATGGTCTCCCCCGGCCCTGGCAGACGCTGTGCGGTGACGGTGTAATCCGCATTCATCGAGCCGATTACGGACACCGTGCCGTGGATGCGGTCCAATGCAGAGAGAACTTCAGTCGCGCTCATCTTTGTCTTCCTTAAATGAAGAGGAGATTTGTGAAATATTGTTTTTCAGTAATCGCAATTTTACAAATCTCCATTGTTTATATTGAGGATGTTTTATGCGATTGTTTGGCCGGTTACGCTTATTCGGCTTTGGTTGCGAGTCCGGAGATGCGGGTCATGAATTCGTTCAGGAAGCGCGGCACATCAACGCCGACTGCCACCTTCATGGTCTTGACTGGATCGTTCAGACGGGTTTCGTCACCGATGGTACGTCCGCGGGTCGGGCCTTCCACGTCGACCTTCATATTGATGTCAAGGGTGGTGACGAGGGTCGGGTCCACTGCCACGCCGACGGCGAGCGGATCATGCAGTCCGCAGCCGCCCAAGTGCGGGGACGTGGTTTCGTAGGCCTTGATGTAGAAGTCGGTCATGTCGGCCAGAAACCTGCCGGCCTTGGTGCCGAGGTCACGCCACTGCTGGGTTTCCTTATAGGTGAGCAAGGTCTGCAGGGTTACGTCGAGGCCAATCATGGTGGTCGGAGCGCCGGAACGGAACAGGTGGTCGGCGGCTTCCGGATCCTGCGAAATGTTGGCTTCCATGCAGGCGTTGCAGTTGCCAGGTACGGTCAGCGCGCCGCCCATGAGCACGATTTGGCCGATTTCGTCTTTGATTTCCGGAGCTTTCTTCAGTGCGGCTTCGATGTTGGTCATCGGTCCGGTCGGCACGTAGACGAGATCCTTGCCGTAGGTCTTCACTGCGTCGATGATGAAGTCGACCGCGGATTCGGTTTCGACGGAACGGTTGGAATCAGGGATGTCCACGTCACCGATTCCGTTGTCGCCGTGGATGAATGCGGAGATCGGCAGCACTTCGAAGTGGTCGGTGGTGCTGGAGTGCGGCAGGCCTTGATACACCTTGACTTCCGGATGGCCGAGCAGGTCGGTCACGGCCAATGCGTTGCGCACACCTTGCTCGACAAGCACGTTGCCATAGGTACCGGTGATGCCGATCAGCTTGACTTCCGGGCTTCCCAGGGCATACGAAATGGCAAGTGCGTCATCAACGCCGGTATCAAGATCGAGAATCATCTTTTTCATGCGTGTGCCTTTCCTCTTTGACGAGCCTGACGACGGTCCGCCACCATACGGGTGCGCCGTCAGTTATACATCGAACACATTCTTCGGTTGTGTTGTGCGTTGACAAGATTTATGATAAAGCGTTTTATCAATAACGCAAATTCAACACCACACGCACGGCGTGTTGCCTTTATTTCCAATATTTACAGAATATTGGGGATACTGATGTCACTGCATATCGAGATTGATCTACGCCACCCGTTTTTCACCGGTCTGCAGCACCTAAAAATGGCGGTTTACGCGCAGGCCGCCTGCACCAATTTCGGCGTAAGCACCTCAACCTGCGGATCGGAAAGCCATGGACGAGCAGCCACCGAATCCATACCGGACTTAGTATGAACCGAAACATCAATCCGCCCACGCAACATATCCCAACAGGAGGCGGCCAGATCAGTCACACTCTGTTCAACGGTGGTCATACGCCAACCAAGCCCGAATCGCTTGAGAATATTGTCGTAACCAATCACCTGCATATCCTCAGTAACGCGCAACCCGCGCTCCGCCATACGCTGACGAAAACCAAGCGCCATCACATCATTGCAACAGAACACGGCAGTCGCACCGCCATCAATAATCTGATCAGCAGCACGATAGCCACTACCGAAACGGTAATCCCCCTCAGCACACAGCGCAGAATCAAAATGCTTTCCCGACTGTTCGATAGCATCCACAAAACCACGACGACGCTCCGCGGCACTCAACTCCGCAATATCGCCAGTGACAATACCAATACGAGTATGACCACCCTCCAACAGATACTGGGCAGCCAAACGGCCGCCAAGATAATTATCAAAGCCAACCGCATCACACCAACCGCACTGAGTCAAACGGTCGATCAACACCACAGGGCATGACACAAGCGCCACATCCTCACGCAACCGCCCAACAGCATCGCCAGCACAGGACTCGCGCGCCGGAATCAGCATCACACCGTCCACCCCACGAGCCGGAAGACGCTGCAACAACTCATGCTCAGTAACACGCGAATCATCGGAATTGGCCACAATCAGCGAATACCCCTGCGCAGCGCATTCATCCTCCACGCACTTGGCAAACGCCGCGAAAAACAAGTTCTCAATATCAGGCACAATCAACGCCACCAACTGGGATTGCTTGGTCACCAAGCTTCGCGCGCTCTGATTCGGCACATAATTCAGTTTCTTCGCCGCATCGGCAATGACCCTGCGCTTCTCCTCGGACACGCGAGCAGGACGATTATTCAGCACCAGCGAAACCGTCGTCACAGACACCCCTGCGGCAGCGGCCACATCCTTCAGTGTCGCACGATACGCCATCCAAACCCCCTTAAAACGTTTATCCTTCCAGCATAAATACCACGCAAACCTGACGCGCCCAGCATCGCAATAACAAACAAATTCCTTTCACAGCAAAATAATCCACACTATTTCCACCGGTAAATCGTTTTTCGAAAGTGTTTTTGCACACTCGCAACGTTTGTCCAAAATGAGCGCCGCACAAGAAAAAAGGAACCAGCAATGCGGCCAACCACGCAGAAAAACAATGCGAGACCGCGCAAAACCATCGTCATCGTCGCAGTGATCGCAGTGGTCGCCATCGCACCCACCAAACGCTATGAGAGGTCGAGATCTCCGTCCGTGCGTAGAAACTCCATCAGGTTGAGATGCCTTACGCCGTCACGTTGCATTGGCAGCTGGTCCAAACTGAACAGGTATTTCGGATACCCGTCAGCCAGCTTCGTGAACGGACGGAATTCACGCTCCTCAACATTAGGATCCTGCACACTCATCGACACCTGCACATAGGCGTACCGTTCCCGCTTACGCACAATGAAGTCGCACTCCAGCTTACCAATAATGCCCACGCTCACCTCGTAGCCTTTCGACCTCAAATGCACGTACAGCGCATTTTCCAAGGCTGGTCCGTAACTCATTCGCGTACCAGCGTTACGCGCGAATCGTATGCCAGGATCCGCAAGATAATACTTCTCCCTCCTCTCAACGACCTGCGCGAACGCAAATCGAATCGCGGGCATTTGTAGAGGACCTTCGCACTCTCCAACAGCCGGACATAGTTCGCAAGAGTCTCACGTTTGACCGTCACGCCTTCGCCATGTTTCATATAGTCGACGATCCCCGACAGATTCGTGGGAGCTGCATAGTTGTTGATGAGATAGTCCTGCACACGCTGGAAGGTATCGCGGTGACGCACCACTTTGCGTGCGGCTATGTCTTTGTCGAAGATCTGCCCTATGACATCTTGGATATACATGGCTTTCGCATCAAGATCCTCATATTCCAGCGCTTTCGGAAACCCTCCATAGGTGAGATACTCTTGGAAAATCTGCGACTCCGGCTTTTGGGGAAGTCCAAGATACTCACGCATGCCGAGATATTCGCTGAACGATAGGGTGAACATTTCCAGCTCAATGTAACGGCCTGTCAATTTGGTGGCAAGCTCGCCGGATAGTAGGTATGAATTGGATCCGGTGATGAAAATCGAGCAGTCGCCTTCTTCACGCCATCCATTAACGATGGCCTCATACCCCTTCACGTTCTGTATTTCGTCGATGAACAGGTAACGCGTTGAAGCTGACTTGCCCAGGCTATGTTCAATGACCGCATCAAGCTTTTCCGGAGTGTTCACGCCTTGATATTCTCGACGGTCAAGATTGATGTAGCAGATATTGCCTTCCGCGACGCCACGTTCCCGCAGCTCATCCATGACACTGCACAGCAGACTCGATTTTCCGCAACGGCGAATGCCTGTGACCACCTTAATGAGTCCCACATCGTCATAGAACGGACGAAGCTTGGCTAGATAATGCTCTCGACGATACATTTGCATGTTTTACTCCATCATCACGGTTTTAACGGTGATAAAATTACCCAAAAGAACAACTTTGCCCCGTTAAAAGCTCATTTTACATGCTCAACAACAGATTTTATACCCCCATCATCACCTTTAAGTTCTCTTATTACCTGTTTACAGCAATTTAACGGGGTCAAAGTCGTTCAAAGATACAACTTTGACCCCGTTAAATATACTTTCGCACCGTATCTGGCTTATATACGGCAGATTCGGGAGACTTGGATTCACAGCTGGGTCATTAGGCCAGAACGTACATCCGGCTCTCGCAGCCATTTCCTGACGAAGCCATACTTGCAGCACGCTATTCCCCAATCGCCACTTACCGAACCCAATTGCCAGGCTGCGCCGCATCCACCATGACGCACCGTCGCAAACGCTCCCGTCTGACGCGCTTTACTGACCTTGGGCGCGGTAGCGGGCTTCGGTGGCGGCTTTGGCGGGCTCCCACCAGGCACGGTTGGCAACATACCAAGCGATGGTCGCTTGCAAACCGGCTTCGAAATCGGTGTGCACAGGCTTCCATCCGAGTTCGGTACGCAGCTTACTAGAGTCAATCGCATAGCGTCGATCATGCCCGGGACGGTCACGCACCCAGTCGAACGCATCTTCGGCACACCCCATAAGTCGCAGAATCATACGCATTACGACAATATTGCTCATTTCGCCATCTGCGCCAATCAGGTACGTTTCACCGATCCGACCGCGCGTAAGAATCTCCCACACCGCAGAAGAGTGGTCTTCCGTATGGATCCAGTCACGCACGTTCTCGCCTGTGCCATAAAGTTTCGGCCGCACACCTTCCATGATGGATGTGATCTGGCGTGGAATGAATTTTTCCACATGCTGGTACGGCCCGTAATTGTTGGAACAGTTGGAGATCGTGGCGCGAAGCCCGTACGTGCGAACCCACGCGCGCACCAGCTGGTCGGATGCCGCTTTCGACGCACTGTATGGGCTAGACGGCTTATACGGCGTACTTTCGGTGAATTTGCATGGATCGTCGAGCGCAAGGTCGCCGTACACTTCGTCGGTGCTGATGTGGTGGAATCGCACGTCATGCTTACGGGCGGCTTCAAGCAAATGGAACGTGCCTTCCACGTTTGTTGTGATGAAGGGTTCAGGATTGGCGATGGAATTGTCGTTGTGCGATTCGGCCGCGAAATGCACGATCGAGTCATGACCAGGCACGATACGTTCCAGTAACGCAGCATCGCAAATATCACCTTGCACAAGTTCGACTTGCGATTGCGGAAGACCGGCGATATTTTGCGGATTTCCGGCATAGGTCAGTTTGTCGAGCACGGTTATGTGCACGTCAGGATGGTTACGTGCCACATAGCGCACGAAATTGGCTCCGATAAACCCACATCCGCCGGTCACGATGATGTTGCGCGGCTTGAAAATCTCACTACTCACAATTTCAGAGTACCGGCAGGGTGGCATAGTTCATGGAGCAATTTCACACCTACCTCATATATGACAGATTTGGAAGGATGGCCGGAAATATCTACGAGACACTCGTTCGTCCACAGCTGAACACTAAAATGTACCCGGTTTAATTGTACAGAGCCTCCAATTATAAGGGGACTATCTTTTTGAAGGATGCGACGATGCCTATTTTCTCGCCCGACCGTCACGCTTGTGCGCCTTCATACGTAAAACTTACTAAGCAGCCGATTACGGGCGGAGCGTATCGCCCTCTTGCGAATGACGAAGATAGCAACGCTTGCGCTCTATCCGCCCTTTCAGGTCACCATGGTTCAAAGCTGTATACGCAGAAATCAGCAATTCACGCCATCTCCGATAACGCAAGCGTTTTCATTCCCAAAGTCGATGCGCCCCATCTGCCAAAAACGACTGACGACAAGTCCATTGACGAAGCCATTAACGAAGCTGCGAACGACAGTACCCATTCAGTTCCCCCGTCTACTGAAATTCAACTCACGCAAACTGACAAACATCCTCTGATGCAGGCTATCGAGGTCTGCAAACAATCCGTACACACTACGGCAAAAGCACTCTCCACCGCAGGACATGCAGTTGCAAAAGCTGCCAAAACCACCGGCCACGCCATCCATACCGCCGCCACAGCGGTAAAGACCGCATGGCAAACTTTCGTTAACTTCAAAGCCGTACGGCTCATCATCAAATTCTTCAAGAAAGCATATGCACTCTGGAAGAAGCGTATGAAGTTCTCATACGCCTTCTACACCAGCGTGTTCTTCCTGCTCACTTCAGCGGAAGTCATTTTCCTTCAATGGGGAATGTATTCCGAGCCCGAATATGAAAAGGGCACTGAAATTGACGAAACGACGAAAGTCCTTCAAAGCGTTGGCGGACAAGTCACCAGATTCATCAGTCAAATGTGGCTTGAGCAGAAAAACGTCTGTCTCGTCAGTTTTATGGGACTGGCTTTAATCTATCTTGCGTTAATTTTTGTAACGAACCGATTCTGGATTGCCACTCTTGTTTTTGGCGTTGCCCTTACTGCTTTTGGAGTCGCCAACAGCATCAAAGTCCAGCTGCGAAATGAACCGATCATTCCCGCTGATTTGACATTCATTTCAGGCGGGGACACCGGCAGCATCATGTCATTCGTACCGAAATCCAGCCAAACGTTCGTTAATGGCGCAATTACTTTCGTAATTTGGTTCGCAATTATCATCTTCGCTCTTTTTGTTCTGGACGGCCGTAGACGTTTCATTCATTGCTCATGGCGCCGCCCTATTGCCAACGTCAAAAACATTGTTGGCAATGTCTTCCGCATACTCGCAGCAATACTCAGCGTTGTGCTACTGAGCACTTATGTCATAGGCTTAGGCACACCTGGCTCAGGTACTTACAAATGGGCTAAAGATAATGGGTACGCACCTCAGCTATGGGATGCTTTCGGAGATGCTCGAGCCAATAATCCGGCCACCACATTCCTTAGCCTGTCAAAGGTCAAGGCTATGGATAAGCCCGACAATTACAGTCAAAAAACCATGGAATCTCTCGCTAAGAAATATGCGAAAGAGGCGCAAGCCATCAACCAGACTCGGCCGAATAAGCTTACGGATAATACCGTCATCATGATTCTGTCCGAAACCTTCTCCGACCCCACTCGAGTTCCGGGTGTTTCCTTCACTCTTGATCCAATACCGAATATTCGCAATGTCAAAAACACGACCACTTCCGGACTTATGTTGTCTCCCGGTTATGGCGGTGGTACAGCGAATATTGAATACCAGGCTTTGACTGGTTTGAATCTTGCGAATTTCAATGATTCTTTGATTGTGCCATATCAGCAATTGGTGCCGAACCAGAATAATCCCTACTCCTTCAACCAGATTTGGATGGAAAAGTACGGGAAGAATGCTTCCACTGCAGTGCATCCGTTCCAGCAAAGCATGTATCTGAGAAACATTAATTATAAAAAATTTGGTTTCTCATACCTATACACGCTTGATAGCAAGATCCCTCTGGAACATACCGGTTGTATCGATCGTTCGCCTTATGTGAGTGACAGCGAAGCATATCAAAGTATTCTTGACCTGATCGACAAGCAACAAAATTGGAAGTCCTCGCAGTTCCTGCAGCTCGTCACCATGCAGAACCATCTGCCCTATGGCGATTACTATGACAATAACGAGTTTTCAGATGCCAATATTTCAGAAGATTTATCTGATGGAGAGCGTTGGAATATCAACACTTACACCAAAGGCATTAACTGGACCGACCAGGAAACGGCGGATTTTCTTAATCAGCTCGACCAAATAAACAAGCCAATCACCGTTATTTTCTATGGAGATCATCTGCCCGGTATCTACGACACGGCAGATATGGATAAGAACAATAAAACTGTTTTACATGAAACGGATTATTTCATTTGGTCAAATTCCGCTTCGCCTTCTCATGACACGAAGGTCAATCCCATAACTACCGCATACACGTCATCCAACTATTTCATGCCGCTGGCTGCGGAACACCTGAACGCCAAGGTATCGCCGTATCTTGCAATGCTTACGGAATTGCAACAAGAAGTTCCTGCAATGAGTCGTGTGATTGGTACCAACGGCGGTATCGGGCAAGGCAAGGCGACGTACTTGGATTATGCTGGCAACAACATCAAAGCCACAGCTTTAAGCACTAGGGCAAAGAAACTACTCGAAGATTACAAGCTGATTCAATATGACCAGACCGTGGGCAAGGACTACCTCAAGAACCTAAATTTCACACAAATCTCATATGAATAGAAATTGGGGTGCACAAAAAGTCCACCCCAATTTCTATTCATAGAATTCCACTTTTTAAGGATTAGTTTATTTTGCTCCTCATACGCGGCGGTCAACGCGATATCGATTACGTTGTGCATGCCATGTATCGCTTGCGAGTAATGCTCAAAAAAACGACAAACATGGCCCTTAACCCTTCCTCTGTACTCTACGAATTCATCACAGACAACAAAACAAAGTATCTCGTGCCAAACCATTCTTCTGCATCAACAATATCGAAAACTGAGCATTCAACGTCCAGACATTTTTCATTCGCTTCCGTACGTCGTAGAATCATCATGGCATACTAAATATGAGTCAAATAACGCAATCAAGGAAAGCCGCATGTCTACCTCTGAACCTCTGATTTCAATTATTGTTCCCGTTTACAATGCGGAAAAGTACCTTCCATATTGCATCAAATCCATTCTTGGACAGTCATACCGCAATCTTGAAGTAATTCTTGTCGACGACGGAGCGAAAGATTCTTCTCCGCAGATTTGCGATTCTTATGCTGCCAAAGATTCTCGAATCAAAGTAATTCATCAAGAAAATGGCGGCATCGGAAAAGCACAAAACGCTGGACTTGACGCAGCACACGGCGACTATATTGCATTCGCGGATAATGACGATATTTTAGATCGCTGCAATATTGAACTGCTTCTGCATGCTTTACTCGACTCCGGAGCAGATATGAGTAAAGCCCGTTGGCGACAGTTCGGTATTTCACAAATTAATCAAATCGCAGAATTAGCTCAGCAAAGCATATACCGTCCAGAAAAAGTTTCTATAATCAAAAACCCTCTTCATGCATATCAAACAGTTTTTTGCAAAACACTGCGACTTATCGGAAACATACTGAGACAAAATACAGAAGCAAAGTATTTCAATGAAGCTAACTGGTGCCGTTTATATAAGAGAGAACTTTGGAACGGCATCCGCTTCCCAGAGGGAATGTATGCCCAAGATGTAATGGTCGCCGGAAAGCTTTATTCACGCATGTCTAAAGTCGCAGATGTAAATCATATACTCTATTTCTGGCTGCAATCCCCCGAATCGGTCACCCATAATGAACGTAGTTTCAAATTCTTCCATGACAATGTAATAGCAGGAGTGTCTAATTTCAACTTCGCCATTGATAATGGCATACTACCAAAGCGCAGTTTCTATACAATGACAACGCTCCTCAAGCAAGAGAATGAATCTCCAGATTTAGCAAGTAATTTCGCTCTTCAAAAAAAAGATACAGCTCAAGTGAAATCCGCACTTCAGCGACTTACTAAAACGCAAAAAATACAGTGCCAAATTTTAACAGCGATACGCCTTTGCGAGAAAAAAATATATGATATAAAAATCAAAAATAGAAAGTAATCATTTTAAGAATAAATCAGAACTGAATATTTGCTTGTTTTGAGGCCATCGTTATTGCGTATCGAGACCACCGCTTGTTAGGCTCCTTTCACCATGCGAGGCACATGTGGTGAAAGGAGCTGCCAACATGGTAAGGAAAATCAAGGCTAAGGCGATACTCCGCCCGAACGACCAGGGCCTGTCCGGCAGGACGATAGCCAGATCTCTGGGAATCGCGGTAGAGCGTGGCCGAGGTGCTGTCCGCCTCGACCACCGCGGAAATCGCCTATCCGGACGTGGTGTTTTGCTTCAATTTTTCTTAAGCAATTGGGGGCGGTGCCGTTTGTAACAGGGCGCGGATGTTTTCTTGGAGACTGAGCGAAATGATTATCGTATGTTCAGTCTCCAAGAAAACATCCGCAGCCCCTAACGTCCGAAATCTTGCGCACTTTCGGATTCCGGCCCTGACGCAAGAGGGCATGGCCCGCGTCCTGTGTGTACGATTTTCATTCGCCAAAACAAAAAACCGCGATTGGAAGCCAGGAGACGGAACCATGCCCGAGAACATCATACAGATCGACCAGAACCTGCTCGAGACCAGGCTCGACCGGCTGATCACCGAGAAGATGACGCAGATCCTCAACGCGATGCTCGACGCCGTAACCGTGGCGTCCGTCCGGTTGCGCCAGCGCCGCAGCGTCTCCGGCGCGACCCCCAGATCCTTGGCGACCTGTTCGATCGCCTTGGTCTCCGACGAATACGAACCGTGCGACTCGGTCAACAGCCTGACCGCCTTCGCCTTGAACTCCGGCGTATATCTCGTGCCCTTTGCTATGATTCCATCATCTCCCCTCAAGTTAGGGGAAATGCGGAACAAGAATCAGTTCATATCAAATATTTCTTCTAGTAGCATGGGTGTGCGATTCTAGAAAATCACACACCCATATTACTTGTTTTATTTCTCTCTCACCCAGTAATTTCCAGATGTTCGAGATAGATTCGGATTGTAGTATGGATCATTATCGACAATCGTTGGATATTTTGCATAGAATTTCGCAGACTCACTATCGAGACGAGCCTTTTTTGCCTTGCTCTCAACATCATATCCTCGTGTCACGGATTCATAATGATAGAGTTCAACTTCATGTGTCCAAAGAATATCCTTCTTCAATTGATCGTGCACACGGATGCAGAAATCGACATCATTATAAGCAACCGCAAGAGACTCGTCGAACCCGCCCACAGTCTTAAAATCTTCGGCCTTCACCATGCAACACGCAGCAGTGACAGCATAGTAATTGACATTTTCAATCAATCGGCCGAAATATCCGACATAGCCACGCGGGAAACCAACCTGGATATGTCCCGCAGCTCCACCAAGACCGAGCACTATTCCTGCATGCTGAATTGTTTCAGTAGGATAATAAAGCTTCGCACCCACAACTCCGATACGTTTCAACTGAGCAAAAGAGACCATTCGAGTCATCCAAGAACGACTTATCACTTCTGTATCATCATTCAAAAACAGCAGATACTTTCCATTGGCTTTCTCCGCCGCTAGATTATTGATTCGAGAGAAATTAAATGGAATATCAATCTCTTCAACACGGAAGCGATCTCCCAACTGTTTCTCGAATCTGGCGTAGAGATCCCACATATGAGAATTAGTACTACCATTATCAGCAATAATAATTTCAAAATTAGGATAATCAGTTTTCTTGATTATAGAGCTTACACATCGTTCGATGTTGTCATACCCGTCTTTCGTCGGAATAATCACTGATACCAAATCATTGTTCTTTATTGCGTAATGCACACAATATATGCCGTTAGGACCAGCAGAAGTCACTTCAGCCTCAATACCACGGCGTTCCATGGCTGATTGAAGAGCACGCAACCCCGCATCCGATGCATAGCTCTTTGCGCCACCACTAGATGCCGTCGAAGTTGCGAGCGTACGCCAATGATATAGAACCTTGGCAATATGCCAAATCCGATCAGGTGTAGTCTTCTCCACGAAACGCAGTACAAAATCGTAGTCTTGGGAACCTTCATACCCTACTCGGAAGCCACCAATCTCATCAACGATAGCTTTCCGATAAACACCAAAATGGCTGATGTAATTAGTACTTAGCAGCAAATCCGGCGAATAATCAGGCTTAAAATGCGGATCGGACCGATTGCCTTTCTCGTCTATCTTGTCTTCATCGCTATAAATTAAATCTAACTTAAGATTGGAATTAATCGCCTTAGCCACTTCAAAAAGTGCTTGCGGAGCAAGTTCGTCATCGTTGTCCAACAGACCAACGAATTCACCTGTGGCAATCTGCAAAGCGGAATTAGTCGCTCTGGAAATATGCCCGTTTTCCTTGCGGAAAACAACCTTGATCCGGGAATCTTCATTACTATATTTTTCAAGTAATGGGCGGACATGAGGTTCTGTTGAGCAATCATCGGCAAGGCACAGCTCCCAGAACGGATAGTACTGGTTTTTAATTGACTCAACACATTTTTCCAACCATATTGGGTCTACGTTATAGACAGGGACGAGTAACGAAATTAAAGGTTTGCAAGACATGCCTTCAATCTGTTTTTTCACATCCGCCAAATCGTAGTGTTCAGTATTCCTAATCAGCTTCTGATAGGCAGCTTTTTGATGATATGGAGCCCAGTATTTCTCGATTAGCCGCATTCCAGTGCTACGAGGATGCCTCAACAAGGCAACTTTCCTGAAGAATTCACTCATTTTCTCCAAGAAAGGAGAAGATTTCATTGGAATCCGCACTTCCAGAGAATCTGTCGATGTGGAGAAATCCAACACGGGCTTTTCTGCAGCTAAAGCTTCACGAGTTCCAAGTACTTTCAAGGTTGCCCGGAAACCTAAAATTGAATTAGCTGGGACCGGATGAGCAGCATTAACATCAAGACGCACAATTCGCTCAACGGACTTAAGAGTCGCATTGCGGCACCGACCTAGGCTAATTTCAACATCCTCATTTCCATGGAAATCAGCAGCCCAACCTGTAATTACAAGTTCAGCATCGTCATCTACAAACTTGGCCGAATCAATGCTGTATTGTATTCCTCTTTGTTTTTCCCTGTAGTCACTAGGGAAACATGCGGCGGCAAAAGGATCATTAAGAGATTTTCGACTCTTTTCATATGCAACTATATCTTCCTGTTTTATATTCAGATTAGTACGCTTGGAATCAGTGAATCTCGAGTACGGCTCCCATAACGTTGTCTTAGACGTTTGTTCAAAAAGCCTCACGCAATAGTCAATGCCACGAATCCCTGGAGCAAGCTTTTTCGTGAAGCCTCCCAACATTTGGAAGTCGTGTCCATCAACGAGCATGCAATCTTCCGTAACTGAAAAAACATCACGAGGAAGAAGATCTCTGAAATAATATCCGATTCCTTCATCCCATTCACCACGCATCTCGAATGGTTTACCAGACTTAAACGCACGGAGCGTAACGCCTACATTCAGAATCCTCTGATGGGTATCGAAGATTTTACCGCCAACGACACCGATTCGAGCATCCTGTGCATAATTGACCATTTCCCGAAGCCACTCAGCATTTTGGGGTTGAAGTCCGTCCAAGAAAACAAGCTTTGTCTCCCTACACTGCTTAGCGACATCGTCGACATGCTCAACCGTCGTCCGGACAAAACGAACATTAGGATATTTAGTCAGTTGCTTCAACTTTGCAAATTGGACATCATTATACGAAGTCGTAATTACTGCAACCGAAGGCAAATCAAAACTATAATCAATTTTGTATGTGCCCAAATTATCGAGCATTCGTACATTGCCCGCAATGCCACGTCGTTTAAATGCAGCCTCTATAGCTTTCCGACCAGCTTCATATGCATACATTTTACTTGTCGGATCACCGGCCACAGAACTCGCCAAAGTGCGCCAATGATACAGCATTTTAGGAATATGATGAATCCTCACAGCCTGTTCAGTCGCTCGAAGAACGAAATCATAATCTTGGCTGCCATCGAATTCGCTCCTCAGCGGCCCAACTTTATCTAGCAACTGTTTAGAAACAACTACAAAATGGGTTATGTAATTATGCCCGAGCAAAAGGTTCGGAGAATAATCCGGCTTAAAGAACGGATCGAAACGAACCCCATTTTCATTAATCTTATCCTCATCGGAATATATAAAATCTGTCTCGGGATTCTCATTGATGGACTTGACAACTTCGTAAAGGGCCTGTGGGGCAAGCTCGTCATCATTATCCATGAATCCGACATAATCACCTGAGGCAAGTTCAATAGCGGAATTGGTCGCTTTGGAAATCTGACCATTCTCATCACGGAAAGTCACTTTGATTCGTGAATCTTCTGCAGCGAAAGCCTCGAGCAGAGGCCTCACATGCGTGGATGGAGAGTGATCGTCAGCAAGGCAGAGTTCCCAATTCTGATACCATTGATTCTGCATTGACTGTACACATTTACGGAGCCATATCTCATCAACGTTGTATACAGGAGTAACAACAGAAATCAATGGTCGACGCTTAAACGATTTAAGTTCACTCTTAGCTCGTTCTGGATTAGTGTTTTCATTGTGTTTAATCCAAGACTCATAAAAACTTTGCTTTTTGATGAATCTTCTTTTCACTGCTCCAGCCAATGCTTTAGCCCCTTTTGGAGTCCAAGCATGAGTCAGATAGGACGTTATTTGTTGAAGTCTACGATGAATGAATTCCATACGCATCTTCGTAATCAATTTCGAAACATCAATTTGTTTCGACAAAGTTTGTCCGGGAGTTTCACACTTTAGAGTGAAAGAAGAAATTTTTTCCGGTATTTCAATCCTAAAACCAGCACGTTCTTGATCATTGAGTCCAAATATAGAATTAACTGCTGGATGTGGAACTCTCGCTATCTTGATTTGAGCAACATCCGTTTTGATGGGCAATGCCTTTGAACGCATCTTGTCCACAGCCCATCCGGTAATAACGGTCCTACTCTTTCCTCCAAGATTTACTACATTTGCACCATCAATCAGCACTTGATATGAGCGGTTATTTAGTAAATATCCCATTTATGCTAGCCTTTATTAAATTGTTATCGAATCGTCACTTTGACAGTCTTTTGCGGATTCACAACAGACATCACCTCAGCCGCAAAACCCTTTATATGGAAACGACAGGCATTCTCGGATAAAACGACTCGTTCAGAATCATTCTGGAGCGCAATGTTGATCCGATAATCGCCAAAAGCAAAAACATTATCTACAGAAAAAACAGCTTCATGCTTGCCCGCTTGCAATTCCTTCTTCTTATCTTCAGAAAAAGGCATGGAAAGTACTGGAACATTCCGCCCATCATACATATCAAGGTATAGCTGCGAGACAGGGATAGCGCGGTCAGTCTCAAACTGAACTCGAATATCAAAATTCTCACCCTCAGCCAAGAATTTCTGTACAGAGGAATCAATCTCCGTAGTCACAGATTCGATTGCAATAAAATGGCTCTGCTGTTTTTCCTGTTCCTGTGCTTCGATTACTTCCTTCGGCGGAAGGAAAGAATCTGAGTATGCATCAGCTACTGCATCTGGATCACCAATCTTAGTAATGCGACCGTCCTGAATCAGCATCGCGCGATCGCAGTATCGACGAACATCCGGCATGGAGTGAGTGACAAGGATAATGGTCTTTTTCTGTCTCTTTGCTTCAAAGAAATAATCCTGACATTTTTTCTGGAAAGCCTCATCTCCAACTGCCAAGACCTCGTCAAGGACTAAGATATCACCCTGAGACTTAATCGCAATGGAGAAAGCTAAGCGAACTTGCATACCACTTGAGTAGTTCTTCAGCTTCTGCTCCATGAATTCATTCAACTCTGCGAAAGCGACAATATCATCGTACATTGCATCGATCTCTTCATTTGAAAAGCCGAGCATGGCCCCATTAAGATACACGTTTTCTCGACCAGTTAGCTCAGGATTGAAACCAACGCCGAGTTCAATGAACGGAACCAATTTTCCATGAGTCCGAATAGTCCCATGATCCGGAGTGTAAATCTGGGAAATCAGTTTTAATAAGGTCGATTTTCCAGAACCGTTCTTACCAACAATGCCAAAGAACTCCCCCTCCTTCACATCGAAGGTAATATCCTTTAGCACGTGCTGAATTCTGTATCCACGAATACCTCTTATCCAATTGAAGATGGCATTCTTCAAGCTGCCGGCACGCTCAGTCGGCAGTCTAAAGCTTTTGGCAACATTAGCGACTTGCAGCGCAATCGCCCTATTCGTTTCTTTTTCCACAGTCATCTTTATCACACCAACTCCGCAAAGTGCTTTGATTTCGCCGTAAAATACCACAGCCCAGCAAAGAAAATAAGAATGGAGAATAGAATCGGCCAGACAGCGAGTACATGGTTACCTTCCATCTGCCATACAGTCACATTGGCCTGATCGACAAGTACATAACGAGCATCCTGAACAATCTGAGCAACAGGGTTCAAAATCAAATCAAGCTTGGCGACAATCGGCCCCCACATACCTCCACGGGATGAAATCATGCTTATCGGATAGATAATCGGGGTTGCATAGAATCCCGCCTGCATGACTACTTCCCATATTGGATTCAAATCACGAAGATTCACATACACAGCTGACAAGAAGAACGCGATGCCGAGAGCCAGAATATAGAGTTCCAAAATGAGAGGCACAATCAGTAAGCATGACCAAGTCAGATGAACGCCATTAATCAGCATAAAAATAATGACGACGATGAAATTCAAACCAAAATTAATCAATGCACTCATCGACGAGGCAATGACAACAACATATTTTGAAAAGTGAATCTTACGGAGTAAATCACCATGTCCTACAATGGACATCATGCCTCCTGTAGTGGTTTCATTAAAGAAATTCCACATAACAATGCCCAACAACAGTGCCACTGCAAAGTGAGGAATACCATCGCCAAACCGCATGAACTTCACAAAAACGAAGTACATGATAGTGAACAATAATAATGGTTTCAAGATTGACCACAAATACCCCAGCACAGACTGCTGGTAACGAAGCTTAAAGTCCGTGCTGACCATTGCTTTCAACAGTATTCTGTTCTTTTTAGTGAATATTTCAAAGATATTCAAAACATACTCCTCACACTGCTTGAAAAAACGCTCAAACAGCTCAGTTATTTCCACGTTCTTTGACGATTATCTTATTATCAACCACATCTTTCAGATGCTTGCCATAGGGGCTCTTCCCGTACTTCATGGCAGCTTCCAGAAGCTGATCACGAGTAATCCAGCCATTCTCATAAGCAATTTCCTCCGCAACTGCAATAGGAAGTCCCTGAGCTCGTTGCACGGTTCTTACAAACTCCCCCGCTTCAAACAGCGAATCCATAGTGCCCGTGTCAAGCCAAGCATATCCACGTCCCAATGTCTGTACGTTCAATGTGCCATCTTTAAGATACATTTTGTTCAAATCTGTTATCTCAAGTTCGCCACGTGGACTCGGCTTTACTTGTTTTGCATACTCAGTCACTCGTTCATCATAGAAATAAAGTCCTGTCACCGCATAGTTAGAAGCGGGATTTTGCGGCTTCTCGACGATGCTAATTGCCTTATTATTTGAATCGAATTCAACGACTCCGTACCGCTCAGGATCATCAACATAATACCCAAATACAGTCGCCCCATGTTCCACTGCAGCAGCTTTACGCAACGTCCGGCCAAGACCGTTACCATAGAAAATATTGTCGCCGAGCACTAAAGCACAAGGTTCTCCGTTGATAAAATCTTCGCCGAGAATAAATGCCTGCGCAAGGCCATCAGGCGAAGGCTGAACTTTGTAAGAAAAATTAACGCCATATTGACTTCCATCACCAAGCAACCGTTCAAAATTTGGAAGATCATGAGGTGTACTGATAATCAGGATATCTCGAATACCAGCCATCATCAGCACGCTTAGCGGGTAATAAATCATCGGCTTGTCATAAACCGGCAGCAACTGCTTCGATGTTACCGTGGTCAATGGATACAGACGCGTGCCTGAACCGCCTGCGAGAATAATACCCTTCATAGCACAACCTCATTTTCGGTTTGATACCTATATATCTATTAAGCTTACTCAAGTTACCGAGTCAATCCTACTGAGTCAAAAAAAAGTACATGGCAATATACGTGTCTCTTCATACAAATTCCATGTCTCAACAGGGGGAAAGACACTTCTCATGGTTCTTAAAAACACGCCGTTGGATATAATGCTTTCCAAGCAATATAGCCGATTTTTACTCAGAAAATATAACGCTCGAGTTCAATTTGTAAGTGCAACGCCCGTCTTCGTGTTGATTGCCTTTGATTGTAGCTTGGAGATCTCATCGTCCTATACCTCGTTGGGCGTTTTGTATCCGAGGAGTTCCATGGGGGTGTCGTTGACCCCCTTGACGATCGCGTCGAGCTCGTCCTGCGTGAGATCCTCGAAACTGGTTTCCCTGGGCAGATAGCGGCGGATCCTGCCGTTCCTGTTCTCGTTGCTGCCGCGCTGGTACGAGCTGTACGGACCGGCGAAATAGGTGAGCATGCCCAGGGCCTCGTCCACCAGCACGTGCAGGGACGCCTCTGTGCCGTGGATTGGATACAATGTATTAGACAGTCCGATGAGGGACGAATGACATGATTGAAGGCCGACGCTGGCCGGCCCGAAGCATTCACGCCATTACGACGAAACGTTCAAACGACAGATCGTGCAGTCGTACGAGAACGGCAAACCCTCCCGGGAGATCAGAGCCGAGCGCGACATCGCGCGATCGACCCCGCGGCGCTGGATCCGGCGGCTACGTGTGGTTGTCCGACGACCAGCGGCTCCACTTCACCCGTGGATGCCGGAGCCCGAAGGAATTCACCGAATAAGGACTCGTCCTCTAAGGAACTGTCCAACACGCCGTTGTCAATCCATGCCAGATGATGCTCGCAATGCAGCTTCTCGATCAGGATCCTCTCCTCGGACGACAGGTGCGAATACTGTTAACCCATGAGTGCGACACCTTCTTGGGTTAGAAACTTCAAACACTTCCAACCCTAGACAAGGTGTTGCACTTCTATTTAGAACTCGGGACGATATCGTTCATTGCGTCTCTCTGTTATTCTGTTTATCCCTGTTTCGCAACATACATACAGTGGAAACGCTAATATAGCTTCTATGGTTGAAGAGACGTTTAATCCCAAGAACATTATTGTGACCGGTGGCTGTGGTTTCATCGGGTCGAATTTCGTGCATTACGTGGTCGAGAACCATCCGGACGTGCATGTGACCGTTTTGGACAAGCTCACGTACGCGGGCAATCCGGAGAACATCGCGGGACTTCCCGAGGACCGTGTGGAGCTCGTGGTGGGCGACATCTGCGACGCCGACCTTCTGGACAGGATTGTACCGGGGCATGACGCGATCGTGCATTACGCGGCCGAGTCGCACAACGACAATTCCATCGCCGATCCGGAGCCGTTCCTCAGGACGAACGTGGAGGGCACGTTCCGTCTGCTGGAGGCTGTGCGCAAGTATGGCATCCGCTACCACCACGTGAGCACGGACGAGGTGTACGGCGACCTCGCCCTGGACGATCCGGCGAAGTTTACGGAGCATACGCCGTACCATCCGTCCAGCCCGTATTCGTCCACGAAGGCGGCGTCGGACATGCTGGTGCGCGCGTGGACGCGCACGTACGGCATCCGCGCCACGATCTCGAACTGCTC
>OCHC01000329.1_pt1 | contig 55362 bp, 48 predicted proteins | sample 1538641 | NCBI WGS metagenome assembly OCHC01 (sample SAMN04571714, study PRJEB22368) | human gut metagenome | biome: human gut; material: stool | host: Homo sapiens | place: Luxembourg | collected 2012-08-17
ATTCTACCATAGGAGGTGCTTTTTTTCTATTGTCCGTTTTTCACGGTCTTGTTCATTTCATGAGTTGCTTTTTTCTTTTCTGAATTTTTCTCTGATTTCCGATATTGATTTCAGTTCGTTATTTCTCATTACATACCAATAATTAAAACCGTTTAGCCGTTTAGCCTTGGCCTGCCTTACTTGAGCTATACATGTATGCATATCTACTTCTTTTTCATGATAGAGCAATTTGCCGTTGGGCAACAGTTTTGCCTGAGCTTGCCCGTCTTTTGTATAAAACCATTCGTTGGCAGTAAAATAATTGCTTTCAATCATTTCATCCATTGTTGCACGAACCGGTTTTTCATCAAATTTCGCTTTCGATATATCGGTTTCAATATATTCCGTATTATCTAATCTTATTTTTCCGTATTCACAGTATTTTTTATCTCTCTCGATCATGATGTAATTTCTTCCGAGAGATTTTGCGGCAACGCCTGTAGTCATTGTTCCGCCAAACGGGTCCAATATAATATCACCCTCATTTGAACTAACAGCGATTATTCTTTGGAGCAACTCCAGCGGCTTTTGTGTGCTGTGAAGTTTTTTTCCGTTTTCATCTTTCAGTCTCTCACTGCCGGAGCAAACGGAAAATCTCCAAACAGAGCCCATTTGTTTTCTTATTCCGTTTTGATAATCTTCCGCCGCCACAGTATCTTTGTTTAATTCTTTGGCGGTTTTATAATTAAAAGTGTACTTGCTCTTTGCGCTTTTTGTTGCCCAAATCAAAGTTTCATGGCTGTTGTTAAGACGCGTTCCTTTAAAATTCGGCGTAGGGTTAGTTTTATGCCAAATTACGTCGTTGATTATCCAAAAGCCCAGTTTCTGCATTATGGCTCCGATTGTATAGATGCACTGCATTCCTCCGATAACCCAAATGGAGCCGTTTGGTTTTAATATTCTTTGACATTGCGACAACCATTGCTCGGTAAAATTCTCATAACTCTCCAGAGAAGAAAACTTGTCCCATTCATCATCGCATCCGTCAAATTCTGAGCCTTCAACTCTTGTTAAACTGCCTTCCACCCTCATCCAATAAGGCGGGTCTGCAAATATTAAATTTACGGAGTTGTTGGGAATTTTCTTCAGCTCTTCCAGAGAGTCTCCGTTTATTATTGTATTCAGCTCCATAAATCAGTGCCTCTTTATTTTCTCTTGAAAAATCAGGTTTTTAACAATATAACGCTTTGCCAGCGATTGAAATTCCTGTTTATGATAACATATTTTTTATCAAAAGTAAAACCGGAAAAAGTCATCTGTAAAATTCAATCATTTTTCACAAAAAAGAGCAAGTTTTTCGCGCTTCGCTCTTTTAATTTTTTTATTTTTTACATTATTATAGGCTGTAATATCCATTGATTTATAATAATATCAATGATATTTTGTTAAAATTCATTTATCTCATTGTTGATTTTCCTCGCAGTTAAGCCAAATTTTATGACGAATAGCAAAAGTTAAGTCCTTTATGTATAATAATTTTTTTATGTTTAAAAAATTAATTATGAGAACAACAATATTAAATCACTTATACAATCGACAACACAAATTAAATTTCGATTGTTCATATCAGCATCGAAGATGCAACTTATCATTTTAAACAGAAGTTCTCCTTATTCATTTTACACAACTTAAATTTTTAGGATTTTGCAATACTTATTTAATGAAATCCTTAGGATTTCGTGCGGGTGTATTTTTGAATACAAAAAAATATCGGCTATGCAAAGCATAAGCCTACAACACAAAAGAAACAACAAAAAAATACAACACAAGTTACTAATCTAAAAGGAGACTTGATAAATCAAGTCTTACTGAATTAAAAATGGGCGTAAAACGCCCTCGGGTTATTTTGTGAAAGAAATGAAAGACTTTTCTTGAATTTCTATAAATTACACTACGAAAGGATATGAACAAAAAAGTTATGAAAACAAATAAAAACAGAATTTTAAGGAGGCGATACCTTAAACGAATTACAAATTACACTTGGTGAAAAAGCAGGCATAAATGCCTGCCGGGTGTAGTTTTGAACAAAAACAAAAGTTTTACTATTACATAAAGGAGTGAGCAAAAATTAAAATACTTAAAATTCATTTGAAAGGTTGTGATCAATATGTAAATAACTGTTGCTAATTCCAAATAGCACATAAGTGCTTGTTGATGTTTTTGTGATTAATGTTTTCCTTACTTGTTTTAATAAATTTTTCTTCCTTGTTTTGAGAAAGGGGGCTGCGTTAGGCAGCCCCCCGAGTGTTTTTTTGGAGCATTTAGGAAAGATGAAATTCTTTTCTGTTGCTTGAGACTGCATCTTGAAATCAAAAATCTCTTCTTCTTTTGGTTTCTCCTTTCTTTCTTCGTTATATTTACTTGATTTCAAGATGCAGTCTTGCATACAAAATAATTTTCAATTTATTTTAATTAAGAAAGAGGTGAATTAAACTTTGAACAATGATTATTACGTTCAAAAATATGCTAAAGCAATTGCAGAACACATTTTTTCCGAAAAAGACTGCAACTCAGAAAATTGCGCCGTTTATACTTTGGTTCCCGTTAACTGTATCCGCCTTGTAAAAGACGGTCGGGAAACGCCTGCGCTTACAGAAGATATTAACGGTAAAACGGGCAATCTGAAAATTGATATTGTTTTATGCGTTAAAAAAGAAATTGCATTATGCGTGGTGTTAAATCCCGACACCAGGCTGTCAAAACTTTTCCAAGGCCCGCTGCGCGGATTGCCTGTTAGCGAGCCTTCTCATGCGTGCAGTACCGGCACTTTTGCGTCTTACGCAAAAACCGCGCTGGAAAGATACGCAGAAAAAAGCGCCGACAAAACTGTAAAACACGCGCTTTCTGTCTATTCCGTAAAATCTCTGTGCTCAATGAATTCTGATATTTCGGAATATGACAATGAGAAAATAAATAATGTGCTGATGACGGCGCGCGCTGTTGACGAGAATTTAAATATTACCGAGTACGGCAGTGCCTGCGGCATAATGTGCTGTTATTCTTCAAGCCCTCACGAGCCGCACGGGGTCAAAAAATCATTTAAAGCGTCTGCAAACAGTCCCGAAGTATTTGTAACAAAAAAATATTTCAAACTGAAATCTTCGGAAGATAAAGGTTCTTTGATGCCTTTGGAAGACCGCTTGAAATGTATTGATGAAGGAATTCCGTGTGAAAAAACATACGGACAGGTTTTAGCAAAAAAGCTGAATACATTTCTCAATACTTCGCTCAGAGAAATCATGAGAAGTAATAAATCAATCTATTTTCATCTTCTCAATGATATTGCAGATGCAAAAAAATTCATATCAAAGTCTGTTCCTAATGTTCCTCAGCCTGAAAAGATAATAACATACGGAGACCTGGTGAATTTCCTTTACCGTATGGACAGTCTTAGCAACGGAATAGATTTCAACTACAACGATTTCAATATACTCTTTTCTAACATTCTCGTTGATTTAGGCGAATTTGTTTACAACAGTAAATGCAAACCAAGTCCATGCCGCGCCCACAAAGCGGCAGAACCTAAGCAAAGAGAACCCAAAAGTTTGGAAGAGCGTCTGAAAGCACTTGGCAGTAAAGAAGATTTAGCCGCTTCAGTCTATTCAATGCCGCTGGGTCAGTATTATTATGCCGCCTCTCTGCTGATAAACAGCAATTATCCTAACTGGCTTTGCAGAGAAAAGCTGCTGAAAGACCCGGAATTCATCTTTGCTGCTCAGGACACATCAGCGTTGAAAAAAAGTGTCGCTCATGCAGTCTTAAACGAAAGAATAGATCTCTATCAAAGAAACGATAACGACTGCACTGCCACCGACTTATACGCATCATTGCTGTTTTATATATTGATTTTGCCGTTGGTTGATATGAACAAAATTAAAGAACAAAAAATAATTAAAACATAAAGGAGGCTGATAAATATGCCAAATATAATTAAAGAAACGTGCAGCGGAACCGTACTTTACACAATTCAGGATTATATGCTGAAAAAGCGCGAAATCGAATGTGTAGGTGAAATCAATTCACAAACCGTAAATTCTCTTATCCGTCAGATAAGATACCTCGCAAGCGAGGACGACGAAAAAGAAATCACAATGTTCATAAACAGTCCTGGCGGTGAGATAACCAGCGGACTTGCATTGTACGATGTTATGAAATCCGTTAACTGCCCGATACGAACAATATGCACAGGCATGGCGGCGAGCATGGCGGCAATTCTGTTTACTGCCGGAAACCAACGAGACATTTTTGAACACGCGCGGGTTATGATCCATGACCCTCAGCTGGTGCAGGGCTACGGCGGCAGCACACTAACAGTCAAGGCAGTTGCCGAAGACATGATGCGCATCCGTGAAATTACCTGCAAGATACTTGCCGAGCACACCGGCAAAGACCTTGAAGAAATCTACGATAAAACAGCAAAAGACACGTACTTCTGCGCTGACGAAGCCGTGCAATACGGCCTTGCAGACAGAATAATTCACAAAATATAAAAAGAAAGGATGATTTGATGAAAACAATGAAAAACAAATCAAACACAAACCAAAAAGCCGGCAGAAGAATTCTGGCAAAAGGCTGTTACATAAGCAATGACACATGGGCAACGGGGCTTAACAACAATGATATTATCATAGGCCCCAGCGGCTCCGGCAAAACCCGCGGTTATGTGAAGCCTAACATACTCCAGTGCAACGAGAGCATGATTATTGCCGATACCAAGGGCAATTTGATAAAAGAGCTGAAAAGCCCTCTTGAAAAAGCCGGATATAAAGTAATCGACATGAACTTTAAGAATTTGGCAAATTCTTACGGCTACAATCCCTTTGATTACGTTCGCTATGACGAAGCAAACGAAAGATACAATGAACAGGACATTTTGACCATCGCCGCCGCGGTTATACCCAAACCAACCAGCAAAACCGACCCGTTCTGGGAACTTGCGGCAAGAATGTACTTTACAAGCGCCGTTGCATACACCTTGGAGTGTCTCCCGAAAAACGAGCACAACCTTGACAGCGCAATCACGCTGTCTCTGCAAATTTCCAACGGGAATTACGGCAAACTTATCGACGAACTGGAGCAGGTTAATCCACGCAGTCTTGCCGTAAAGACTTATAATCTGTTTAAAGACACCTGCCGCAGTGAAAAAACAGAAGCCAGTATTCTTGCCATTCTGGGAGAAAAATTCAACGGTCTGATGATCAATGAACTTCTCAGAATGTACAAAAAAGAAGACAGGATTGATTTCAGCGCGCTGGGAAGAGAAAAGACAGCGGTATTTCTCTCAATAAGCGATACCGACAGGTCTAAAGACAGAATAATAAGTCTCTTTTACACACAGGCGCTTCAGGTGCTTTGCAACAGTGCGGATTTTGACTACGACGACTGCCGTCTGCCTGTGCCTGTAAGATTTATTCTTGATGACTTTGCCACAAATGCTTACATTCCTGATTTTGACAATATAATTTCAGTAATCCGCTCACGCGAGATCTATGTAAGCATAATTCTGCAAAGCATAACTCAGCTTGACGCGCTTTACGGCTCAAGAAAAGCAAAAACAATAATCAACAACTGTGACAACTGCTTATACTTAGGCGGTCAGGATATTGAAACAGCAAGCTACATGAGCTATAAAGCCAACAAATCAATTACAACGATACTGAATATGCCTTTGGAAGAAGCGTATCTCTTTACCAGGGGCAGCGAACCGCGGAAAGTAGAAAAATACGATCTGACGGAACACACAAGATATCGCGAACTTCCTGAAAGCCGCAATATATCTGTTGAAAAGAAAAATACGAAAGGATGTGATGCATATGGGATTTGATTGGGAATATTTATTGGACGCTGAAGGCGAAGACATTGCTGAAGCATATGAAGACGCCGTTTACGAAGCGAATGAATATTTCAAAAATCACTATACGCCGACACAAGAGCCTGTGCAGGATTGATAACCCTGCGCAGGCTTTTTTATCCTTGGTTTTATTTACAAGAAATCCAATTTATATTATAATCGATATAGTAAAAATTCGGCGCACGGCGCATTATGAATTACAGAATTATTTAATTATGAGGCTGTGAAACTATGAGTACAGACTATATAAAAAGCCTTGACGCAATATTAAAAAATGATTTTACAGAAGAAAATCTAATTTATCTTGAAAGAAGAATAGACACCGGCTTCCAGCAGTTAAACAGCAAACTGGGAGGCGGTCTTTACGGCGGACTTACGGTGCTGGGCGCCATTCCTGCGCTGGGAAAAACAACGTTTGCAATACAGCTGGCCTGCAACATTGCGCAAAACTGCGAAACGCCAGTACTGTATTTTTCCGAGGAAGTACCTGCCGCAAGAATTGCCGCAAAAATAATAAGCCGTAATCTGTACCAAAACAGAAAAGCAAACATTGACGGCGCTGAAGATAATAACTTTTTACTAAATGAAAATCAGTTGATGAACAGCGCAAATCTTCATTTATGGGAAAAGCAGAAAAAAGAACTTGAAAATAAGATAAGCAACCTATTTGTTGTTGATAAAATCTGCTCTGCAAATGAAATAGCGGCCACAGTACGGGATTTCATTAAAGCAAGAAAAGAGGACAACAAAAAATGCGTTCCGTTTGTTGTAGTTGATTATCTTCAGATTTTACCACCGCCGAAAGACGCTACTAATTTGTCTAACAAACTTACTGTTGAGCGAAATCTTGATATTATGCTGGAACTGGCTCATTCAGACGACGTTCCCGTATTTCTTATAAGTTCCTTGAACAGGGCAAATTACGAAGGCCCGATAAAAATGGCGGCTTTTAAAGAGACGGGCGGCATAGAATATTCAGCCGACGTTCTTTTAGGCCTGCAGTTAAGCGAAACTGACGAACTTTCGGATAGTGAAAACTCTGAAGAAGAGAACAGCAAGCGCCCGGTTGAAATTGTCGTTCTTAAAAACCGTTACGGAAAAGCAGGCGAAACAATCAAATTTAATCTTATAACCGAATTCAGCTGTTTTGAAGAAGCCGAAAATTCAGAAAACAATGGGAAAAACGCAGCTGTTAAAACTGATAAGAGCAAAAACGAAATATCTGTAACAGAAGATGAAAATATAATGGATACTGAACCTCAGGCTGAAAAAGCAGTCTTAGTTTCGTATATCAACAACACTAAAATCGCAAACGAAATAAGAACAGGCAAAGCAAAAACAGACTGCATAAACAAATGCGTTGTATCTGCCCGCAATCAGGAAGAAGCGATAATAACAACTTATAAAATATCAAATCCTCTCTCTCGTTTTGACTGCGACGTTGCCGACGCGATATACTCAATTTTTAAACGCGGGACAGGCGAACTGTCTTTAAGAAATATACTTCACGAGTTGTCAGGGGATAACAGCCAGACGCTTAATCAAGGTTTCAAAGACGAGATAGGAAACAGTATTAACAAACTGATGTCAACTAATATTGAAATTGACTGCACCGCTGAAATGAGAGGAAGAAGCGTAATAACCGAAAATGAAGTCAAAACTTTTTCAGGAAAGTTTCTCGATGTAATTCCCTCTGATAAAAAGAAGGGGCATTACTATTTTAAATCCCGAACTCCGCTTAGGAAAATTATGCCGTTGTATGGATACGGAGAAACTGCGACCCAGATAATCCGCTTCCCTTCCGCTTTGCTTAATTTAAACAAAACCGTTTCGGACACAAAGGAAAATATTACAATAAAGCGATTTTTAATTCAGCGTTTTGAAATTATCAGAAATGAAAAAAATAATTTCAAAATGAAAAACACAAAGAAAATAAAATGCAGCATAAGCGTTGACAAAACAGGCGGAGAATCAATCTGTTCCTACTGCGGTGTTGATATTTCCAGCAATGATTACCAGTCTGTTTCGGCATGGAAACACAAGTACCGCACAGTACAGCAAAATGTTGCAAAAATTCTGGGATATTACAAACACACAGGATACATAGATTATTTCACATCAGATGCTACAGGTTCTGCTGTTGGAAATATCTATAACCCATTTGAACTTTAAAAGGCAGGTTCAAAAGCGTTTGTATTAAAACTTTTGATTAAAAAATAGGAACAAAAAAGGCGTGTAATGAATTTTATCATTACACGCCTTTTAATATTTTTTTGATAACGGCTGTGGGCTGTAATTAAATCATACTACCGCTTTTTCCAAAGCAAGAATGAGCCGTATTTTCTCTTATGCCTTGCAGCCGTAAATATAGTAACTGCCAAAACAGCAATTGAGAATAAAGCACCGGCAATTACGTACGGAAAAGCTTTTATCTGCTTCTCCACTTTATCACGGAAAACCTGAAGCTCATTGCCGTTTTGCTCGCCTTCTACCAAAGATGTTATATCGTTCTTTTCGCATATATCAATAAATTCGTTGAGCGCTTTTTCTCTGCCGTCAAAATCGGTTGAAACCTGAGCGGCTTTTGCAAAAAGCGCGCCAGCCTTTGCTCTTTCAACTCTTGCCAGCAGTTCTTCATTTTCGCTCACCGCTTTCTCTGCCTTTTCAAACATAGCAAGATATCCGTCTATATTTTTCGCAGACAAATATGAAGTTGCGTACTGCCAAGGTTTTGCGTATATATACAAATCTTTGCCCGATTCTTTAACATTTCTCTGAAGAGCCGAATAATATTCAGCAATATACGGTGCCGCATCTCCGTAATAAACGGTGAGATACTTATTGAAAACTTCTTGAACGTCGGTATTTCTGTCCCACATCAATCTTGCAAAAACATAACTGTTAAGCTCTGCAAAATCCCCGCCTTTATCAGCGCTCATTTGGTGGAATATACCGTAGACATTGTTGTCCAAATAAAAATCATTGTTTTCTTTAACAGTATCCAAAATCGGAAACGGCATGAGATAATTATGGAAGTCAATATTGTAATCCCAAATAACAATATGCTTTGCGACCTTGCCCCACGAAGCAACTAATTCATTAGCTTTTTTTGCGTGTTTGCCCACAGGGTTTGCATAGCCTGACGCACAGTCGCCGGGCATTAAGCAAAGTTTTATAATGACGTTATCCCTGGGCTTTATGTTTTTGGGCGGATCCTCAGTATAGTTATAAGCAAGAGTAGAGATATAATTATTGGGAAATTCTTTTGCTACGTCGTCAGCCAATCTGTTGATAAAAGTAAGCAAAGAACCCATGGGGGTGCCTTCCTTCTCATCTATCGCTTTGCACTTATCGCATTTACAGCCGGTGCCCCTGTTCTCCCACGTATCCATCTGGCTCACATCCCAAATATGAACGTCGGGATTGTCTCTCATTTCCTGCAGAACTTTCTGAGAAATTATCTTATATACATCCTCGTTTGTCCAGCACAGCTGTCCCGAAACAGGCCCCTGTTTATATGTACGCTTACCCATATAAAGGCTGTAATATTCGGGGTGTTCATCAAAATACTCTTCGGGAGGAACATATGTAAATGACGTATGAACCCAAGCATACCAATCGTTTGACCCGGCACCGTTGAGCCTAAGCTTGCTGTTCCAGCCGCCGTAGTTTTTTGTTCCGTCTTCATTTGTGCGCAGTTCCGGTTCATATGCATAAACATATCTCCATTCTATTGACGGAGTATGATTTTCCTCGCACACATCGAGCCAAATTGTTTTTGCTTTTGGAATGTAATCGTAGCTATCGGAAACATACATACATCCCAATTTATCTTCCAAAAACGCATAAATGCCGCCGCTCAGCCCGCTGTAATCCTTTGCTTTTATCTCAATTTTCTGCTCAGATACTTTTAAAGCATAGCCGCCTTTGCCTGCTTCCACATTTTCATCAAGAGCAATAATGATTGCTTTTTTGCCATTATATTTTGACTGTGGGGCAGTTTTAATCTCGTCACCTGTCATACTGCTCAAAGTATCGGCAAAAAATTCCACTGCGCTTTCAAGTTCAATTACATACCTGTCATCGCTGTTAGTAAATAATTCGTTAGGATAAACAATGCTGTCAAACAAAATTTTTCCGTTTTCTGCAAGGCAAACCCTGTTTTCTCCCCCGGCTGACAATTGCTCCAAAAAAGCCTTTTCGTCATAAGGAGTAAAATTACTGCCAAGATTTTCATAGTTTTCAGTTTTTGAACTACAGCCTACCAAAACCGCAAGCAAACTAAAAATACAAATTACGCAAACTAAATTTTTCATGCTGTCTTCCCCCTCCTATATTCAGCAAATGAAAACCGTTTTCACTGAAAACATAACACAATAAATCTGCTCTGTCAATCAAAAAATCGGCTCCTTATATTAAGACAAAAATGCCTTGTTTACTAGTTATTGCCGGAATTATATGGCAATCATCTCAATCGAGAAATTGCCGCAAAAGCCAAAAAACATCACGTTCTTTTTAATATAATAAAAGAGAGATATTTTTCGGAAAACAGCAACAAATTTTTCAAAATGAAAAGTGAATACATCAATTGACAAACTTGTTCAGGAATTATATAATGACTTTTAGCACCCCGTGTTAAAAGATGATCGGCGGAGGAATTTAATTGTTTGACCAAAACACACTAACGAATATAAGAAACAAAAATCTTTCCGATGTTCTGGAAACGCTCAGGAGAAGCGGCGACGCCAGTCTGGCTCAGCTTGCAGAGCAAAATTCTGGCGGTCTGACTACAGTAAAGAAATGCGTTCAGCAAGCTATGGATTACGGAATGATATGTGAAGCGGGCGAAGCGCATTCAACCGGCGGACGAAAAGCAATGAAATACTCTATCTGTCCCGATTACCAACACTTTCTCGTTTTGATAATCGATAACGGAAAGCTTTTGTCTACACTTTACGATTTTAACTTCAAAAAGATTTATACAAGAGAACTTCCCTTTGAAATGGAAGATTTTATGGGCGCTGTTTACAGCAGCGTTTCTTACGCCTATGAAAAATATCCGCTGGGCACCGTATGCCTTGCCATGCCCTGCGTGGTTAAGAACGGAGTAATAATCGACTGGTACTACAACCCGTCCTGCATAGGGTTAAATATTAAAGACAAGATAGAAGAGAAATACAAGATAAACGTCATAGTCCAAAACGACATGAACCTCACAGTACTCGGAGAAAGCAAAATAAGGAACAGCTCGGGGAACATTATCACTGCGCAGTTCAGCCACAACGGAATAGGCGTAGGCGAAATGGCAAACGGTCATGTCTTAGAGGGCAGTTCGGGATTTGCCGGCGAAGTGGGCTATATGAATCTTATTAGAAAAGACATTTCCGAAACGACTTATCTTGGAAAAATAATACGAAACGTAATAATATGCATCAATCCAGAAAAAGTAGTGTTTTACCAGATTGAAAAACCGAAAAGGCTCCAAAAAATAATCAGCGAAGCCACAAAAGGTCTTCCCGATTACGCAGTTCCGGAATTTATAGTTTCCGACAACTATATCGGAGGAATAACGGCAGGCTTCCACACACTGGTTAATAAGTACGGATTTTTTAAAAGAGCGGAGGAACTTTTATGAAAAATATTTTTAAAAACAAAACCGCAAGGGAAATAATGGCTTTTTCATTGCTTCCCTTCGGAATGAGCACGATTTACGGAATTATGAGCACGGCTCTTAATCTGTATCTGACTGACGTTTTGGGTCTTTCTTTAGCGATGACGGGAGTTGTGCTTTCCGCAACTAAGGTATGGGACGCTATCAACGATCCGATGATGGGAATGATAGTTGACAAGACCCACACTAAAATGGGTAAATGCAGGCCTTACATATTCTGGATGTCGTTTCCCGTTATCATAGTTACAGCTCTGCTGTTTGCTCCTGTTAACTTCAGCCAGAAAGGCAATTTTATTTACGCTATTGTTGCATATCTGCTTTACTACACAATCTATACAGCTCTTGACATACCTTATCAGGGCCTTACTCCACTGGTTTTCCCGGAGGATAAAAAAAGAGTTAAAGCGATTTCTTTCAGCAATATTATCGGCTCTCTCGGTTCCGTTCTCCCGTCTATACTGTTCTTTACAGTTGCAGGTCTCTGGGGAAGAGAACACCAAAAGGAAGGCTACTTCGGAGCGGCGCTTATTTTTGCCGCACTGGGCGGAATTCCGATGTTCTTCTCCGCTTTCGGATTTAAAGAGAAAGTATACATTCCGCCTAAAAAAGAAAAGTATATTGACGGACTTAAAATTGTATTTAAAGACAAAAAATTCGTATGTCTGACAATCGCAGCGTTTTTCTCCGCTATCGTTAACATGGGCGCAATGTTTTTGCCCTACTTCGCAAAATGGAACTGCGCAGGGGTTATTCCCATTGACGATCTGTGCGCATGGATAAAGAACACCTTCGGAATTTCTATCCAGCTCACCAGCGAGGGACTTCTTATTCCTCTGCTCCAGATAGGCAGCGGACTTTCTTACATGCTTTCTATGGCGCTGGTTCCCGTATTCCTCAAAAAAATGGATAAGAAAACGCTTTGGATCGGAGTTTCAATTTTCGGAATTATTGCCGATGTTCTGTGCTTTGTAATCGGAGTTTGGATTATTCCTTACAACACGGTTGCCGGCGCAGTTACATATACCATTATGCGTTTCTTTACAAACTTCCCGGTAGGCGTTATGACCGTTCTTCTTGTTGCAATGTTCTCAGATGTTGTTGACGACATTGAAATGCGCACCGGAAAAAGACTTGAAGGCACTGTATTTTCTTTCAGAAGCCTTGTAAACAAAATCGCAATAGCAGTATTCAACGTTCTTATGCTTGATATTGTTGACAAATTCGGATACAACGCGGACACAATGACAAAAATCACAGACAATCTGTCCCGTCCGCTTATTGAAAGCACAACTCAGGCGGCTGTTTACGGCGGAATAAACTACACAACTCTGCTAAACGTTATATTCTTCATGCTCACCGCTTTCGGAGCAATCGGTCTGCTTCTTCAGTCTATCCCGATGCTGTTCTATAAATTTGATGAAAAAGCTCAGGCAGACAAACTTAAAGCATTCCGCGAAGAAAAACAAAAACGCGAAATTGAAGAGCTCAACGCCATTGCGGCTGGCGCGGCATCTTCAGAAAAATAAAAAATTTATATATCTGTAGATTAGGGGGACATACAGATGAAAAAAACTTTTTTGCGAGCGGCAAGCGCTGCGCTGGCACTTTGCACTATTTTCAGTCTCGGCGCTTGCTCGAAAAAGAACGTAACAGAACAGCTGGAAGCAGGTCCCGCATTCAACAACATTGAAGAAACAGCTATGACCTGCGCAGAATACAGCGAAATAACTAACTCAGACGGTAACGAAACAGTAAAACTTAAATGCGGCGAAGAAATCGTTCTTCAGGCAGACAAAGCCTGCACCGTAAACACTGTTACAATAAAAGAAAACGGCAGTAATTGCACCGGTTTCTCAATTTTCGGCGAAGACGAAGCGGGAGAAAGAAAACTGCTTTTCGGAGGCGATGTAATTGACGATTACTTATACTGCTCCTTTGAAAGCGCTGAAATTTCCCGCTTGATACTGAGAATTGACTCTTCGGAAAACAACAAAGAAGTAAAAATATCTCAAATTAAAGCGTTTTACGCAAAAGACCGAGAAAACAATAATTTCATTGTAAACTCCTACTTTCCTATCAGCGAAGGAAGCACATATTTTCAGGACAGAGTAAACGATAAGGATTTTTCTCAATACTTTGACGTTATTACTGACGCCATAATAATCGGCGCCGTAGGCTTTACTAAAGAGGGCACTCTTGAATACGACAGCGATATGCTGAAAGCGGAAACAGAGGCGCTTAAACAGATAATCGGCGACAGAAACGTTAGAATTTGGTGCTGTATTGCAAATCCTAAAAAAGAAAACGGAAAACACGCCAACAATGATTCTGTTTATGCAATCAACAATAATCTTGACATACTTAATAAAAATCTTGTAAATTTATGTCAGGAGTATGGGTTCTGCGGAATTGACTTTGACTGGGAATATCCTCGTCTGCCCCATGTGTGGAGCGCCTACAGCAAAATGCTTACAGGGCTGGGCAAAGAGCTCCACGATAACGATCTGCTTTTGTCTTCCGCTCTGGGACCCTGGGGCATTATGCTGACAGACGAAGCAAAAGAAAGCCTTGATCTTGTCAACATAATGGCTTACGACTGGGCAAAAAATTCCCATGATAATCACAGCGAATTTTTCACATGCCATTATTTCAGCGCCGAATACTTCCTTAAAAAAGGTTTCAAAAAAGATCAGCTTCTTCTCGGCGTTCCGTTTTACGGCAACACCAGAGACAGCGGCGATTTTATGCAGTCGGGCTATTCAAACTTCCAAATCAATTCAAAAGCCCAGAACATCGGCACAATAGACTCAAGAGAATATTATTTTAACGGCTATGATATGATTTATTCAAAAACGGCTTATACATATGATATGGGCTTTGCCGGAATGATGATCTGGTGCGGAGAATTTGATTTTCCGATGAGCAATCAATACAGTCTTTTTTCAGCTATGAAAAACGCTGTAGAAAGCAGAAACAACACGCCGGAATAATCGGCGTAAACGACGGGGAGAAAAAATATGAAAATAATGAAAGCAACGTTCTGCCTGCTGCTGGCCTTTTGCATCGCAGCAGCGCTGGGCGGCTGTTCCGGGAGCAAAAGCGAAATGAACAAAACTCAAATTCAGCAGTTTACAACCGACGGTAACTCATTAAAAGTTGCCGTAATATCCGACACTCAGCTGCCTCCTACCGAAAAGCAGTTAAAAGAATCCGATGTTTATGTAAAAAATCTTGAAACCACTTTGGAATTTTTAAAAAGCAACGATGTGGACATGATTCTTTTTGCCGGCGATATCGGCGACTTGGGCACCCGCTTTGCCTTTCAAACTTATATGGATGTATTTGACAAGGTTTACGGCGATGATAAACCGATAGTCCAGACAATAATGGGCAACCACGATTACTGGAACAAAAGCGTATTTACAGCAATAAACCACAAGAAAGCTTTTGAAGAAATAATCGGTCACAGTCCGTGGACGCATTACGTTGTTAACGGCTATCACTTTATCGGCGCTTCGCCCGACAGCGGAAACATGACAAAGGGTTATAAAAAAACGGCTCAGTGGCTTGACAGCGAACTCAAGAAAGCAAGCGAAGATTCAGACGGAAAGCCGATTTTCGTTATTACCCACAACCAGCCTAAAGACACAAGCTATGGCAGTGAAGACTGGGGAGATACAACGCTTGACGCTGTTCTTTCAAAATATCCAAACGTAATTGATTTCAGCGGTCACGTCCACTATTCTCTGCTGGATGAGCGTTCAATCTGGCAGGGAGATTATACCGTTATAAACACTCAGTCTCTTTCTTACACCGAAATGGAAGAGGGCAAAGAAAACGGCACAATTCCTCCCAACGCAGATACCACCCCGATGGGCTACATAATGGAAATAAACAGCGAAAAAATTGAAATTCACCGATATAACTTTGCAAGCGGCAAAGAGGAAAAAAGCGATATGGTATGGCAGTTTGGCATACCGTATAACAACGACAAAAAATACTCCTTTGAAAGCCGTAAGTCGGTTAATAAGGCGCCCAAAATGCCAAAAGCAGAAGGGAGCGCAAAAATCAGCAGCGGCAAGGTAGTATTTACTTTCCCTGCAGGCAGTGACGACGATTTTGTCCACTCATATAAAATTGTTGACAGCCAAAACAACGAAAAACTGTTTTTCAGCGACTTTTATAACGGCATAGACAATATGGCAAAAACAGTTACCCTGACCATGGAGGACAGCAGTGCGGCGCCCGGCTCCGCGTATAGAATTTACGCTGTTGACAGCTGGGGCGAAGAAAGCGAAAACCACATTGAAATAACCATAAAATAATATTTTTGCTGGAGGAAAAAGAAATGGATATTAAACAGCTTTCATTTCGAATTGAATATCAGGTAAACAACGTAAAGCATTTGGCAACCGGTGCAGAAACAGAGCATTTTTCTTTGAAGACATCATTAAGCGACGGAAAACTCAGCGTAACACTCTGTCCAAAACAGAGCCTGAGCATTGATCGTTTTACAGTAAAATATCCTTACTCATTCAAGTCTGACAGCAGGATTTACGTCAACGGATACCAGAGCTGGACCGACAGTCTCGAATATCGCCCTGACGAACAGATGAGCGAACTTTCCACCCTTACCCAGTTCGGAGTAACGAAAACTCCCCTGAAAAAAATCGGATTCAGCGAATCCGGAGATCTGAATTTTCATAAATACCCACGTTGCAACGGAGTTTTCTACGGCTGGTCATACGGCTATGTTCGCAACGGCGGAGATATTGATTTGTTTGGCTCTCTCAGCGAGAGAAGCGGCTACACAACCGTTACTTTTGACGCAGGCAGAAACTGCGTTCTTATCGGCAAAGATCTTGAGGGCGTAATTTATTCAGATAACACTGAAATTCTTTCTTTCGTATTTATTTCAGACGAATACGAAAACGCTTTTGACCAGTATTTCAGCCTTATGGGAATAACCTGCCGTGAGCACAAAAAGCGCACCGGCTACACCACCTGGTACAATTATTACGGCTCAGTTACATATGACGTTGTAAAACGTGACCTTGAAAGTCTCTCTTCAATTGACGCTGAAATAGACTGCTTCCAGATTGACGACGGTTATCAGGCGGCGGTAGGCGACTGGCTCATCACCGATCTTAAAAAGTTCCCTGACGGAATGAAAGCCGTTGCAGATAAAATTCATTCAAAAGGAATGACGGCAGGTCTTTGGCTGGCTCCGTTTGCAGGGGTAAAATCATCGCAGTTATTTAAAAATCACCCCGACTGGTTTATTAAAGACGCCAACGGCAAGCCATACAAGACAGGCCACAACTGGGGCGGATTTTACTCGCTGGACATTTACAACAAAGACGCCGCAGACTATATCCGCCACGTTTTCGACGTTGTTCTGAACCAGTGGGGCTATGACCTTGTTAAACTGGACTTCCTTTACGGCGCCTGCGTTTTGCCCATGCACAACAAATCAAGAGGCGAGATCATGTGCGACGCAATGGATTTACTGAGAGATTGCTGCGGCGACAAACTTATTCTCGGCTGCGGTGTTCCGCTTATGCCCGCTTTCGGCAAGGTGGATTACTGCCGTATTGGTTCGGATATTGCTCTTAACTGGCATCACCGCCGCCACTCCACCCGCGAGGACGTTTCAACTCCTCACGCCGTCTCAAATACGATCTTCCGCCGCCATCTTAACGGCAGAGCCTGGATGAACGACCCTGACGTATTTCTTCTGCGCGACGAGAATATCAGAATGGATTTTAACAGGAGAAAACTGCTTTCCAGAATAAACTCTATTTTCGGCAGTCTTCTGTTTGTATCCGATAATGTTGGAAAATATGACAGCAAACAGCTTGAAGCGCTGAAAAAAGCATTTTCAAAAGAGGATTACAATGTAATCAGCGCAGGATTTATCGAACCGCATATTATGGAAGTTAAATACAGCTGCGAAAACAAAACCCAAACGCTTGTTTTTGACGTCTGGAACGGTTCGGTAATATCAGATACCGCAGAATAACAGCTCTGCGGTGAGGAGAAGGGGTTAATTTAATATGATTAAATCAAAGGCGGGGAAAATTATTTTAAAGGTAGTTTTATGTCTTGTTATTGTAATAGCGGTTTTGCTCTGCGCAAACACTGCGGCAACAGCAATAACCAGCAGTAAAAATCTTAAAGTTGCCACTTCATTTGACAAAGTTCAGTACGAGGAACAGCTTGTACCGTCAATCGGCGAAGACGGCTATCCGCAGTTCACTGCAGACAGACCAATAAGAATAATGCAGCTGACCGATATCCATATCGGCGGCGGCTGGATTTCAGCGGCAAAGGATAAAAAAGCTCTAAACTGCGTTGCCGCAATGATAAGCGCTGAAAAGCCTGATCTTGTAATAGTTACGGGAGACGTGGTTTTTCCGACACCAACCGATGCAGGAACTCTCAACAACAAAACCGGAGCAAAGATATTCGCTGAAATGATGGAAACTCTCGGCGTTTACTGGACGGTGACTTTCGGAAACCACGACACAGAGATATACGGCTATTATTCCCGAGAGGATATAGGGGATTTTTACGCGGGAGAAGACCTTAAATACTGCATTTTTCAGCCGGGGCCTGAAAATGTTGATGGATGCGGAAACCAGATTATCAACATAAGAAATTCTCAAGGAATTATTACCCAGTCGCTTTTCCTTTTTGATTCCCACTCCTACACGGATAAATTCGGAATTAACGGAGAATACGACAATATTCACCAAAATCAGGTTGACTGGTACAGCAGTTCAATATCAGCGCTGAACGAAGAAAACAAAGCGGTACTTGAAAAAGCAGACAAAAACGCACTCCCCTATTCTGCCGAAACTTATGAAAACGTAAAATCACTGGCATTTTTCCATATTCCGCTTAAAGAATTTGACGACGCATGGACCGTCTACACAGAAAACTCAAATAAAAATTCCAAAATCCTTAAGTATTATTACGGTATCAAGGACGAAAATGTTTGCTGTGGAGCGGGAAGCGATAATTTGTTTGAAACAATGCAGTCGCTGGACAGCACAAAGGGCATATTCTGCGGCCACGACCACGTAAACAATTATTCTGTGGAATATAACGGAATACGCCTAACATACGGGATGAGCGTAGATTATCTTGCCTACAAAGGCATCGACAAACAGGGGGATTACAGAGGCTGCACAATGATAACTGTTAACCCTGACGGTTCGTTTGACTGCGAAGCCCAAAACTATTACCAGGATAAATATCAGCCTAAATACGAAAAAGAAACAGTAACGTTTGTACACTGAAAATATTCCTTTGCGGGGGAAAAGACATGAAAAAAGTATTTGTTGTTTCAAAAACTCATCTCGACCTGGGTTTTACGGATTACGCCGAAAATATACGCAGAAAGTATATAGAATCGTATATTCCCGGAGCTATCTCGCTTGCAAAACAGCTGAACACACCGAATAAAAAGCAATTCATCTGGACCACCGGTTCGTGGATTCTCAAAGAAGCGCTTCAGGACGAAGACACCGCGAGGCGCAAAAACCTTGAATACGCAATCAGACGCGGTGATATCGTGCCCCACGCAATGCCTTTTACCACCCATACCGAACTGCTGGATGAGGAAACGCTGAACTACGGTCTTTCAATAGTGGATGACCTTGACGCTCTTCGTGGAAGGAAAACGGTTGCGGCAAAAATGACCGACGTACCGGGTCATACCCGTTCGTTGGTTCCCCTGCTGGCAAAAAAAGGAATAAAACTTCTTCACATCGGGGTAAACGGTGCTTCCGCCCTTGCCGATGTTCCCGAGTGCTTTTTATGGAAAGACGGAAAATACGAAATAATCGTTATTTATTCGGGCACATACGGCGGAGCGTTCAAATGTGACTTTATTGATGAAATTCTTTATTTTGACCACACCCTGGATAACCACGGCGCGCCGTCAGCAACTAAAATCAAAAGTAAACTTGCAAAAATTCAAAAAGAATATACCGGTTACGAAATAACTGCGGGAACTATGGACGAATACGCAGATATTCTTTGGGAACAGCGGTCAAAGTTGCCTGTTTTCCGCGGAGAAATCGGCGACACCTGGATACACGGCAGTGCCTCAGACCCCTACAAATCAGCGGCTCTGCGAAGACTTATGAAGTTAAAGCGAGAGTGGCTCAGCAAAGGCTCAATGCAGAGGAATACCCCTGAATACAACGGCTTTTCTGACAATCTTCTGTGTGTTGCGGAGCACACGTGGGGAATGGATATTAAGCATTATTTTGCCGACTACGAACACTATCTGAAAAAGGATTTTCAGTCAGCGCGAAAAGCCGATAAGGTTGTAATGCGCCATCCGCTAAGAGATTTTCCACAGAATTTTTCAATTATGACTGCCAGAATAGGCGGCGACTACGTAAACGGAAGTTACAGCGTTATTGAAAAAAGCTGGAAAGAACAGCGCGGCTATATTGAAAAGGCGGTTGACTGCCTTTCAGAAGAGCACAAAGAGCAGGCTCTCAAAGAGCTTTCCTCTTTACGCCCCAAAAATCCGGAACCCTGTTCAGGAGAAAAGAGCAAATACTGCGCCGAATGTAAAAACTGGAAACTTGAAATAAACGAAAACGGCGGAATCGGCGAACTTTCATACGGTTCTTCCGAAATAATACGCAAAAACAACTCGCCGGTTTTCGAATATCGCTCATATGCTCTTGGTGACTACAAATACTGGCTTAGCCATTACACAAGAGACCTGAATAAAACACGCCTTTGGGCAGTAGGCGATTTTGCCCGCCCGCTGCTTAAATACGCAGACGGACATTATGCAAAAGGCAGATTTTCTTACAGAATGACTGCCCTGCAATCTGAAACTCAAGACGAAAGCACACGCATAACCGTTAACCTTGCCTGCGATGAAACACTGAGTGAAACACTCGGAGCACCGCGGCTTGTCCAAATCGTTTACACTCTAAGCGAAAAGGGACTTAACATCCGCCTGTCGTGGTTCAAAAAAGACGCAAACAGACTTACGGAAGCACTGTTTTTCCGAATTTTTCCTGCCGCAGGCGAACCCACATTTAACAAAATAGGCGAAGAAGTTGCCCCTGAAGAAACCGTTTCCATGGGAGGCAGAAATCTCAGCGCTGTATTCGGAGCAACACTGAAATCAGCCGACGGTATTTATAAATTCATAAACACCGACGCGCCGCTTATCTCCATAGGAAAAGGAAAAATCCTTGAGTTTGACAACAAATTTGAAAGTATGGAAAAAGACGGACTTACATACGTACTTTACGACAACGTCTGGGGCACAAACTTCCCCCTATGGTATGAAGAAAACGCGTCCTTCTCTTTTACAATAGAGAAAGAATAAAAACAGGATAATACTTTTATGACCTTAGATTACGGTTCTATTAAAGAGCACGGAGCAAAACATGGATATTGAAAATAAATTTCCGGCATACGGCAAATGCAACGATGACGAACGAAAGCTGATTGACAGAGCCGTAAGCACTCTTTACGGTAATATAATTCATAAACCTCAGGGTGATGAGACTTTTGTTTTCAAAGACCGTAAAGCTATTTCTCCGTCGCCAAGAACATATCAGGGCGTATGGAACTGGGACAGCGCTTTTCACACATTGGCGATGAGTTACTTTGATATAGAAATCGCCCATGACCAGATGAAAATACTTTTTGATTTTCAAAGGCATGACGGCCAGATTGCCGACGTGGTTTATACAAACGGGAAAAGCGTTTTTCGCTTCACAAAGCCCCCTGTTCTCGCATGGGCTGTAATGAGAAGCGACATGATAAACCCCGATTTGCAGTTTTTAGAATACGCATACCCCCACCTTAAATTAAATCTTTCTTGGTGGGAAAACAATAGATTTGACGGTACACTGTTTGGCTATAAGGTTCACAAAATGGAAAGCGGATGGGACAATACAGTTAGATTTGACTTTCCGCACCTTATTCAGAATTGCTATGCCGTTGACTGCAACTGCTTTATGGCTGACTTTTACCGCGCAATGGAATACATTGCGAATAAAATCAACAAACAAAGCGAAGCGGCGGAATATGCTAAAAAAGAAAAATACTTATTTCAAAGATAAACAGCATTCTTTTTTCCGAAAAAGACAAAAGCTACTGTGATTACGATTTTAAACTCAAACGCTTTACTCACCGAATTTCTCCCGCCTCGTTCATGCCGCTTTTCTGCTCAGCGGCGGACAACGAAAAAGCAGAGTGCATGATTGAAAAGGCAAAAGATCCAAACTTCTTTTATCCGGGCATTCCCACAATAAGTTATAACAACAAACGTTACAACTCTTCAAAATACTGGCGCGGTCCGTGCTGGCTTAACACAGCTTATTTTGCAATTCACGGAATACGAAATTACGGGAATACCGCCCTTGCCAACGAGCTTACCGAAAATGTTCTTAATTTTTGCAGTCAAAATAAAGACTTTATATATGAATACTATGATTCAAAAACAGGAAAAGGTCTGGGGGCAAAAGATTTCGGCTGGTCAAGCGCGTTCATTCTTGAACTTATTAAAGAAAAATACTACTGCTGACTAAAGTAAAACACAGCGTATGAAACAACATACGCTGTGTTTTTTTATCGTTTTATTTTTCGGTTTGCTCATCCTGAAGAGAAACTGTATCAGCAGGTTTTTCGGCAGGAAGCGCGTGGGCTCGCCAGTCAAAAGAATAGTTTATTGCGCCGTGGGGACAGCTTCTTTTACAGTCTCCGCATCTGATGCACTCAACGCTGTTCGGCTTTTCGTAAACAGGAATATCAAACTTGCAGCTTTTCTGACAAACGGAACAATGAATGCATTTTTCTTCGTCCACCTTAAAGCGCATAAACGCAATGGGGTTGAAAAGCCCGTACACTGCACCGAGAGGGCAGAGATAACGGCAAAACGGTCTGTAAACAAAAACGGAAAGCACAATAAGTACAACAAGTATTGCCGTTTTCCATGTAAACAGCCATCCCAACACTGCCTGTAAAGGTTTGTTCGCGGCAATCAGAGGTATGCCGGCAAACAGCGTTCCTGAAGGACAGATATATTTGCAAAACCAGGGCTGGCCTTGACCTACAATATCAAGCACCGTAAGGGGAAGCACAATAACAAAACCCACAAGAATTACGTATTTCAAATATTTCAGCCACTTATCCCCGGGCAGCTTCTTTAGTTTCTTCGGAAAAGGAATTTTATAAAGCAGATCCTGAACCAGCCCGAAGGGACAAAGCCAGCCGCAGACAAATCTGCCGAATATTGCTCCAACGAAAATCAGAAATCCGACCACGTAAAACGAAAATTTATAATTCCTGTCTGCCAGCACTGACTGAAGCGAGCCGATGGGACATGAGCCCAGCGCTCCGGGGCACGAATAACAGTTGAGACCCGGCAGGCAGACAGCTTTCGTTTTGCCGGTAAAAATCTTGCCTTTTGCAAAACCGATAAGATATCCGTTGGTAACCGCCGCAAAGGCTATCTGAAACCATGTTCTGATGTCTTTTTTGCCTTTCTTTTTCTTCTTATCCAATGCCTATACACTCCGTACAAATATTTACCGCTTTGCGAAGCACTGTTTCTATCTCACCGCTCCAAATACCGGCCGCCATAAAGCACAGCCCCACAACAGCGGTGATTATTGCTGTTTTGTTTTCTCTTAAAAATCTCATTACTGAACCTCCGCCAGCGTTTCATCTATAATTTCAGCCCAGGAAGCTTTATCTCTGGCACCAACATACGCCATACCAACCTGATTGCCTTTGCTGTCAACAAAAAATGTAGTCGGAACAGATGTTATCTGGCTGAGAAGTCCGTACATATCCTTTGACGGAACAATATGTGTATAATCCGCTCCGGTTTTGCCTACTATATCCTGAGCTGTTTCAAGCTGGGTCTGGCTGATGCTTCCGTCGCTGTCTGTCAGGTCGGTAACAAGTCCCACTATCTGTACTCCCTTGCCGCTGTATTCATCAGCAAGTTCGCCCAGTTCGGGCATTTCGTTAAGACAAGGTGTGCAAAAAGTTGCCCAAACGTTAACCATAGTAAGTTTATAATCTGCTAAAGCCGTCTGGTCAACGGTATTACCGTTTAGGTCGGTAGCACTGAAGTTCGCCAAAATTCCAGCAGACGCGCTGTTTGATGAAGTGCTTTTATCAGAAGACGAAGCCGTTGTGCCGTCGGAAGCAGAACCGTCGTTCTGAGTGCCCGAAGAGCAGGAAGCGAGCATAATTACCGCCATTAAAGCCGCGGTTACGCTTAGTAATATCTTTTTCATATTCAAAACTCCCGTTCTTTTAATCTTTTCAGTCATTGTGATGATAGCAATTATAACTTTTGTTGTCAATAGTGTTGCTTATGCTTCGCCAAATATAATACAATGTATATAAATAATAAAATAGTATAAATAAAATTTACACTTTTTTCCGAAAATTCATTCTTGCCCTTGGCTTTCAATTATGCTACAATGGTGAAAGTACATAAAAATTTTCAGGGTAATGATGAAAAAAAGGTGCATTATGGACTTCAAAACTGTTTTTGGCCCATCAACAGGTGGCCCATCCGATTATTACCGCATTCCCTCAATGATAACAACGAAAAACGGAGTAGTTGTTGCCTGCGCAGACGCAAGATACTGCTCGGGAATGGACAATCCTAACCGTATTGACAAAGTCGTACGAAGAAGTACCGACAGCGGAAACACATGGAGCGAATACATAATCGCCGTAAAAGAACACGGAAAGAAACAGATGCGTTCTTCCGCCGCAATAGACCCTGTTATGACTTACGACGAAAACAACTCGCGAATATATCTCCATTACTCCCACACACCTGCGGGAGTTGGCATCCGCAACAGCAGATGCACTATGGGAACAGACAAGGACGGCAATATGGTCGTCCGTTCTTTCGGCAGAAAATTCATCTGCCGAGGCGGCAAACTTTATGCCAACGGCGGAAAAGCTACGGCTTACACTGTTGACAAAGACGGAAACGTAAGCAAAAACGGCTGTATCTGCGGCAACATTTACACCGGCGGACGATTTAAGCAGGAGCACACCTCTTATCTTATGATGTGCTACAGCGACGACGACGGACTGACCTGGTCTGAACCGCAGATTTTAAACCATATGGTAAAGCGAAGCGACATGAGCTTTATCGGGCCCGGCCCCGGCTGCGGAATAACAATCAGCCAAGGAAAATACAAAGGCAGAATAGTTGTTCCTATCTACTACGGAACAAGAACGTTTCCTCTGCGCCTGTCCTGCGCCGTGATTTACAGCGACGACTGCGGCAAAACATGGAAAATGGGAAAATCGCCCAATAACACTCGAAGCATCGGCTCAAAAGTCCTCAGCGACACAACGATAAAAAACAACGAGATGCTGACCGAATCTCAGCTTATAGAGCAGGAAGACGGAACGCTCAAATATTTTATCCGCAACCACGACCCGCGACGCAGTGTTGCGGTAGCATACAGCAAAAACGGGGGAGAAAGCTGGGAAGATTTCCGATGGGACGACAATCTGCCCCAGGCTATCTGCCAAATGTCGGTTATTAAACTGAAAGGCACTGAAAATCCCACTGTAATTTTTCTCAACCCCGCAGACAAAAAGAAGCGCATTAACGGCACCGTTAGGATCTCTGAAGACGACGGAGAAACATTTACAAACAGCAGACTGCTTAAAGGCGACGGTTTCGTTTACAGCGCAATGACCCAGCTGCCAAACGGCAAAATAGGCGTCCTTTTTGAACCTGACTCTGAATGCAGGGAAATACTTTTTGCATCGTTTTCAACTGACTGGATACGAGACGAAAGCGAATAAATTTCCGTTATGCAACGGAATAAAATCTGAATAATGAAAGGATTGGCGTAGTGGAAAACTCAAATAACGGTAACGAATCCAAAATCATGACGTTAATAAAAGACGTCAAACTTCACTGGAATGAGCCGGCTGAAGGCCGGTACATGCCTTTCAAGGAAATTTTAGCCTATGCCGGCGGCGGTATCGGTGTAAAATTCCTGTCGGTAATGGCACTGAATATGATTTTGTCATCTACCAACGTTCTGATAGGCAACACCCTGGGCGTTGACCCAATCGATATGTACATTCTTTATGTACTTTCGGTTTTGTCAAACATTCCGCTTTCAGGCGTTCGTGCTAACATTATCGACAACACCAGAAGCAAAGAAGGTAAATACAGACCTTACATAGTAAAAATGGGTATACCCAGCGCCCTGATAACTATTCTGTTTGTATGGTTCCCGTACGGACAGTTCGGCGCTCTTTTCGGCGAAGGCACTGTTTTCGGCGAAGACAAGTCATACGTTGTAAAGTGTGCTGTAATACTTATTCTTAACTTTGCACAGCAGTTCTTCTATTACTTCTATTATGAAGCATACGACAACCTGCTTCACGTTTTGTCTCCGAACACCCAGGAACGCGCAGACGTTGCAACAATCAAGGGCGTTATCTATTCTCTTGCGCCCTCTATCATCAACCTTGCAATGCCCATTTTTGCGCAGTTCTTTACAAACAACAATATGTACGATATACGCCTTTACAGGTATATCTATCCCCCGCTTTCTATCCTTTCCATTGTTCTTTGCATTGTTGTTTACGCTAACACAAGAGAAAAAATCGTTCAGGCAAAAACCCATATTATCCAGATTAAATTCATCGACTCACTGCGTGAAGTTGTAAGAAACAAATATTTCTGGATCATCGCCATGGGCACCTGGCTCAGCTTCCTTGAGACGTCTATCAACGTTGTGCTCCAGTGGCTTTACAACTACGGCGGTATCTGCAACGGAAGCCAGTTCTCGCTCATAACACTAATTTGCCAGAACGCAGGTCTTGTGGGAATGCTCCTGGCTCCCTTCTGTATCAAGAAATGGGGCAAGCGCGGCGTTCTTATTACCACCAATGTATTTAACATCATATTTATTGCACTGATGCTTCCCGCAATCGGTATAATCGATATGACTGGCAAATCAACCTCCGCACTGAATACAGTTCTTCCGCTGGCGTTCCTCGTTCTCTGCTTCTGGATGAACAACCTTATGAACGCTTTTGCTCAGATTCTTACTCCTACTATCAACGCAGATATCAGAGACTATCAGCAGTATATCAGCGGTGAAAGAATTGACGGAATGTTCTCAACAATTACCGCTCTCGGCGGCATTATCACCCTGGCTACAAGCGGTATCGTAAACGTTCTTTACAACAAATTCGGTATCAACGAGCCAATGGCAACTCAGGTTATGAACGACCCTGAAGTAATGAACAGAGTAATGAGAAACGGCTCAGTTGTTAAAGACGTAATTTCAGACGCAATGGCGTCAGGAAGTGTAAACGTTTCATACTTCTCTCTTTACGACGAAAGCATTCTCGCAACAATGCTGAGAGTTCTTATTATCGTTTCCATTGTAGGCGCTGTAATAAACGTTACACCGTATTTCTTCTACGACCTTACCGAACTTAAACAGCAGGGCATCGTCCGCGTTCTTAAGATAAGAGCGTTCTTTGAAGACTTCGGAAACAACACTCTGAGCGACCGCGACCTTGTAGAAGTTGTTGAGATGGTTGACAGCGCTCACGAGCTTATTGACGCAAAACCAGAAGATGTATCAAACGCAGAAATAAAAGCTGCCCGCAAGGCAAAAGACAAGCAGGCAATCCAAGCCGCTAAGCAAAAGCGCAAAGAGATCGAACAGCGCAATCTTGAAATCAAGCTTGCTCCTTTCGTAGTTAAAGAAATGAGCCGCTTCGACAGCGAACTCGGAAAAATTCAGATTGCCAACGCTCAGCGTATTTTTGACGAAGGACTTGACGGTCTTGAAACCCACAGCATCAGCGAGCTTAAGGCAAATCTTAAAGCCGCAAAAGCTCTTCCCAAATCAACGGAAGACGAAAAAGAAATTCGCAAATATCAGGTTGATTTCTGCCACACTCTGCTGACCGCAAGAAAATATCAGAAGAAGTATTACGACGGCAAAGAAAAAATTACAAAGCCCGACGATACTCACCTTAACGAACTCTACCAGACCGAAGAAAATTTCGACGAGAAGGAAGATAAGCTTTACAAAGATCTCTATAACGCTAAGGAGAGCAAGGACAAAACTGCTGTTGCCGATATTAACAAGCAGATCAAAGAACTTCATCTCCAGATCAAAAACCTCAACAAAGAGATCCGCGACGAGCAGAACAAACGCACAAGCTACAACCGCTCAGCTAAGCCGTTGCTTGACGCAGTACGTATTCTTCGCCAGGCTGAAAACTACACCCACTTTGACGAGATAAAGAAACGTTATCAGGAAATCAAAGATGCTGAAGCAGTAGCAGTTGCAGAGTAATGAAACTACCTATAAACACCCGAAATCATAAGATTTTGGGTGTTTTTTTTGCCGTTGCACATAGTAATATAATCTGCTAAAATATATCAGATTTAAGAGAAACTAAAGGCTTCTCTTTTGTTACTGCATGGAGAATAAAATGGAAAGAATTAAAAAGTTTTGCAAAAACGAAATAATTTTAATAGTGTCCTTTGTTTTGGCGGCGGCGTCTGCCTTTGCGGTTAAACCCGACAAAGGATATGCAGATTATATTGACTTTCGGACGCTGGCTCTTCTTTTCTGCCTTATGACTGTTATGGCGGGGCTGAAAAGAATGGGAGTTTTCCGCACCCTTGCTCAAAGTATGCTTAAAAGAACCAACACATTCTGCGGACTTTGCCTCATTCTCTGCCTGCTTTGCTTTTTTTCTTCAATGCTTATAACAAACGACGTTGCTCTTATCACTTTCGTTCCGTTTTCCCTTATCACTCTGAGACTGTCCGGTAAAACCGACAAAATGATTGCTCTTGTTACACTGGAAACAGTTGCCGCAAACCTCGGAAGCATGGTAACTCCCATAGGTAACCCACAAAATCTTTTCCTGTTTTCCGCGTTCAACATGACGGGCGGCGAGTTCTTTCCGAAAATTCTGCCCTATGGTATTCTTTCACTTGTGCTTATAATAGTATCGGCGTTTTTTATGGGGAATGAAAAATCAAACATCGTTAAAGAAACGTCAGACAGCGTTAAACCCGACGTAAAAAAATATGTTCTTTACGGTGCGTTGTTCTTGCTGGCTCTTTTGACTGTTTTCAGAGTAATACCCTATCCCGTTGTGCTGGCAATAACCCTCGTCGGCGTTCTTATTATGGACAGGAAAACGCTGAAAAAGGTTGATTACAGTCTGCTTGCCACATTCGTTTTTCTCTTTATTTTTATCGGAAATCTGGGAAGAATAGAGCCGGTTCGCGCATTCCTCAGCGATATAATAACTTCAAACGAAGTTCCGGTAGGTATTCTCGCAAGTCAGGTGTTCTCAAACGTGCCCGCCGCAGTATTGCTGGCAGGATTTACAAAGAATGCCGGCGATTTGCTGGTGGGAGTAAATCTAGGAGGGCTCGGCACTCTAATCGCTTCAATGGCAAGCCTTATTTCCTTTAAATTTATCTCACGGGAAAACATCAGCAAAGCTCGCTACCTTCTTATATTTACCGTTGTCAACGTAGTTTTTCTTGCAGCAAATCTTGCTCTCTGGGCAATAATAAGATAGAAACCGAGAGAATATCGACAAAACCTGCCGCAAGCGTTTGTTGACATCAACTTTCACACATGATAAAATAAAAATGTTCAGGGCCACAGGGAATAAATACTGTTAATTCCTTATGCGCCCTTTTTTTCAGCCTTAACGGGTTTAGGGGGAGAAATTATGCAATTTAACAAAGACGGCAAGTTCAAAATCATGCAGATTACGGACATGCAGGAGATACCGTCCATATCTCCTGATACTCTGGCTCTGCTTGAGACAGCAGTAAAAGAAGAAAAACCGGATCTTGTTGTTTACACAGGAGACCAAATTAAAGGCTACGGAGTAACATATAAAAGAAAAGGAAAGGCTCTTGAGCAGGCAGTGGCAAAAACAATCGGCGCACTGCTTAAACCTGTTACATCCCGAAACATTCCTTTCGCAGTGACCTTCGGCAACCACGACAGACAGGTAGGCATATCAAACAAAGACCAGTTTGAACATATTTATAAGGCTCTGCCAAACTGCGTCGGCGAACAGGCTGAAGGAATAGACGGCGGCGGAACGTGTTACATTCCCATAAAGTCATCTGACGGCTCAGGAAAAGACGTATTTAACCTTTATCTTTTTGACAGCGGAACTGACGCAAAAGGCGGCGGCTACGAAGCTTTTGACAAAAAAATTATCCGCTGGTACGAAAAGACCAGGGACAACCTTAAAAACAAAAACGGAAATTACGTTCCGTCAATAGTATTTCAGCATATTCCTTTGCCGGAATACTACAACGTGCTCAAACGCGTCAAAAAGAATGAAAAAGGCGCTATCCAAGCATTCAGAACTCATAAAAACGAATATTACAAATTAGGCGAAACCTGCGGCAAAGAAGATATGCTGGAGGAACCGCCCTCAATTCCCGATATCAACAACGGCGAGTTCGACGCACTTTCCGCCTGCGGCGATATTATGGCAGTTTTTGTTGGCCACGACCACAAAAACAGTTTTGTAGGCAGATATAAAAATATTGACCTTGGCTTTACCCAGTCCTCAGGGTTTAACGTTTACGGCAACCGAACAAAGCGCGGCGTTCGCTGTATAATTCTTGACGAAAACGCTCCCGGAAAATACGAAACATATACGAGAACCTACGAACAGCTTGTAGGAACGAAAGTATCACGCCCCGTATTTGACTACCTGACAAGCAAGGCGCCCGCTACAATGGACGCCGCAATTCCGATGATAGTCAAAGGAGTTTGCGCTCTCGTTGCCGTCATTGCAGTTATCGTACTGCTTGCCACATTGTTGTAAAAGGAGAATATTATGAGCGAGAAAAAGAAAGACAACGCCTTTTCAAAATGGACGTCAAAACACGCCGAACTTTGGAAATTCATTAAGTTTTCCATCGCAGGGGGCGGCTCGTCTGTTATTGAACTTATTGTTCACATGGTACTGCTTAACACTGCGTTTGCGGCCATGACAGCCCAGCCAATTGTAAACAGCACACTCAACATGATAGGAATAACGTCAAAAGGTTATCTCTATACATACCTTATTTCAACAACTGTAGGCTACGGCATTGCCTTCATCCTTAACCGCAAAATAACATTTAAGGCGGACGTAAATCCTACACTGAGCATGATACTTTATATCATCATGGTTGTATTTACGATTTTCGCCAACGGCTGGATCGGCTCCGCAATGACAACATTTGCCCAGGAACACCAGCTTGTCGGTAACTTTTGGGACCTTGTAATAAAAGTAATCGGTATGCTTATCCCCACTCTCTGGACTTACCCCTGCAACAGATTTATAATCCACCGCAGAAAGAAGCCCGAAGCGTGAGATAATAACGCAAAAAAAGAGACGGTGCGGTAAAATCACTGCATCGTCTCTTTTAATTTACTTAAACGTCAAGCATTGCCAAAATTTCGCTCTTGCTTCTTACTCCTACTGAAGCGTTAACGGTTTTACCGTCTTTTATTACCACCAAAGTGGGAATACTTGTAATGCCGAACATCTGGGCAAGTTCAGGCTCTTCGTCAACGTTTACCTTTCCTACAACTTTGTCGCTGACCTCTTCGGCAATCTCGTCTACCACCGGAGAAACCATACGGCACGGACCGCACCAGGACGCCCAGAAATCGATAAGTACCGGTTTGTCGGACTGTACTACCTTTTCGTTGAAGTTATTTTTTGTAATAGTTAATACTGACATTTTTATCATCCTTTCTCAGTTAATCTTTTGATTTATAATACAGCAGGCAGTGGCAATAGCCCTCAAAATCAGGGTCTTTTATCTGCTCGCGGAACTCACGGCACATACATTTTGTATCTTCCGTGCGCTCCAATCTGCACGGACAGTATCCGCCTGTGCGCTTGAGCCCCTCCTGCACTGTGCGAACAACTTCTTTGTCTTCATTTAATGTAATTTTCATTGTGAAGCCTCCTTCGCTGTTTTCATATGTATAATATCACAGCTAAAACATATTTTCCGTGACTGTGTCACATAAACCCCTATATATTATAAGGAGTAAAAACATGAACAATTCCCTTATTTTGACTGCGGGACTTCTTCTCCCGCTTTTGGGAACTACTCTCGGTTCCGCCATGGTCTTTTTCCTGAAAAAAGACATGAAACAAAGCATTCAAAAATTACTGCTGGGCTTTGCCTCAGGCGTTATGATTGCCGCTTCTGTATGGTCACTGCTTATCCCCGCCGCAGAACTTGCCGAAGAACAGGGCACAGCTCCATGGATTCCGACCGTTATCGGTTTTCTGCTGGGAATGGGCTTTCTTCTGCTTCTTGACAGCGTTATTCCCCATTTACACATTGATTCGGATAAGCCGGAGGGCAAAAAAGCGTCTTTAAAAAAATCAACAATGCTGATTTTCGCCGTTACTCTCCACAATCTGCCTGAGGGAATGGCGGTGGGAGCAGTATTTGCAGGAATGCTCACCTCTGACAGCGGAATAAACACCGCGGCCGCCCTCGCCCTTTCAATCGGAATTGCCATTCAAAACTTTCCCGAAGGCGCAATCATTTCAATGCCGCTGGTGGGAAAAGGCGGAATAAAAAAGCCAAAGGCGTTTCTTTACGGTTTCCTTTCGGGGATTGTTGAACCTGCCGGAGCGATAATTACCATTTTGCTGACAGGGCTTGTTGTCCCCATCCTGCCGTATATCCTTTCTTTTGCGGCGGGAGCCATGATCTACGTCGTTATTGAAGAACTGATACCGGAAAGCCAGAGCGGCTCCCACAGCAATGTCGGAACAATAGGCGCCGCAATGGGATTTGCCCTAATGATGGTGCTTGACATGGCGCTGGGATAAACCATATCTGTTTCTGCTATAATATTATATCATTACACCCCGAATGAAAATACATTCGGGGCTTTTTATTAACAATATGTAAATTATGCAATTAAATTAACATTTTGTTAAAAAATGCAAATTATAATTTCTTTGTCCGTATGAATATATATTACAAAATACACCTAAAATGCATATGGAGGTAATCGTATGTGCGGAATAATGGGATATATAGGAAATCAAAAAGCCAGCCCTATCCTTATGAACGGACTTAAAAAGCTTGAATACAGAGGATATGACTCGGCGGGAATAGCGACAATGGAAAACGGTGAACTGGAAGTGCTGAAAACAGTGGGCCGTGTTCGCTCACTTTACGACGAACCGAAACTTCAGTCACTGGAGGGTACAATGGGCATCGCTCACACACGCTGGGCAACCCACGGAAAGCCTTCAAAGAGCAACAGCCATCCCCACACGGACAACAGCGGAATGTTCAGCGTTGTTCACAACGGAATAATTGAAAACTACGCTCAGCTGAAAAGCGAACTTGAAGCTCAGGGATGCACATTTTACAGCGAAACAGACACGGAGGTAATACCAAATCTTATTGCCGCCTATTATAACGCAGACAAAGGCGACGAAGATATGCGTTTTCTGCGCTCGGTGCAAAATGCCTGCGCAAGACTTGAAGGATGCTATGCCATTGAGGTTATCTGTAAAAATTACCCTGACCAGCTAATTGTAGTTCGCAAATCAAGTCCACTTGTTATTGGAAAAGGGATCCACGAAAATTATATTGCGTCGGATATACCTGCAATACTTTCTTATACAAAGGATTTTTATCTGCTAAATGACAACGAATTTGTTCTCATAACCCGTGAGGACGTAAAATTCTTTGACAGCGGGCTGAATGAAATTCAGAAAAAAAGCGAAAGCATCAACTGGGACGCTTCCGTTGCAGAGAAAAACGGCTACGATGATTTCATGCTCAAAGAGATTTTTGAACAGCCGTTTACGGTTCGCGAAACAATAGGCACGAGAATTGCCGCCGAACACCCTGCAAGGATTGAGCAGCTGACACTGACAAAAGAGCAGCTGGAAAATCTTCAGCAGATATATATTGTTGCCTGCGGAACGGCCATGCACGCGGGACTTACGGCAAAACCGCTTTTTGAACGTCTTACAAAAATCAACACTCAGGTTGAAGCGGCGTCTGAATTCAGATACCGCAATCCCCTTATAAACGATAAAACACTTTGCATTTTCATAAGCCAGAGCGGTGAAACTGCAGACACGATAGCCGCGCTTCGCCTTGCCCGTGAAGCCGGAAGCACAACAGTTGCCGTTTCAAACGTAATAGGCTCATCTATCACACGTGAAGCAGACATGACGGTTTACACCCACGCCGGGCCCGAAATAGCCGTGGCTTCTACAAAGGCATACACCGCCCAGGTTACACTGCTGGCAATAATGGCTCTTCAGTGGGGCGAAATGACCGGAAGAGCTCCCGCTGATGAAATAAAAGAGATAAAGAAATCTCTGCTTACGCTTCCCGGCCAGATTGAGACGGTGCTGAAAAACACGGAAAAGATTAAAGCGTTTGCAGATAAAATCCATAAGGAAAGCGACGTTTACTTTATCGGCAGAGGCTCAGACTACGCCACAAGCCTTGAAGCATCGCTTAAACTTAAAGAGATTTCTTATATTCATTCAGAGGCTTACCCCGCGGGAGAATTAAAGCACGGACCTATCGCGCTGATTGAAAAGGGAACAACGGTTATCGGAACGGTAACCGACCCGGCGCTGATAGACAAATCCCTGAACAATCTCAGAGAAGTAATAACCAGAGGAGCAAAAGTTCTTGCGGTGACAAACCTTGATATACCGGAAGACGAGATGGACACGGTAATAAGACTGCCTCAGACGCATCCTTTGCTTAGTCCTGTTCTCGCTATCGTTCCTTTCCAACTTTTGTCATACTCAATCGCAAAGCAAAACGGACTTGACGTTGACAAACCAAGAAACCTTGCAAAATCAGTAACAGTTGAATAAAACAAAAAAGGCTGAAGCATTGTTGCTTCAGCCTCTTTTTTATTTATGGATTATCTGCACAGTTCGTCAAGCCGCTTTTGGCTTTCACAAAGGAGTTCTGGAGACGCCTCGTCAATTTTCGCAAAGGGAAATTCTATCTTAAGGTCGTCGTACTTAGACGTGCAGAGCTTGCGAAACGCCAAAAGTTCACACTTTGAAACGCATGAATGGGCTTTTTTTAATTCTGCAAGGCGAAGAAGATTTTCCTCATCGTCGTTTTTTGTAGGAATGAGCACCTGGCGAAGCCATGTTTCAATTCCGTTTGCGTCAAGATAATCGAGAAAATCAAGCACCGGCTTTTGGTGACAGCCGACGTATTTAAGATATTTATCGTCAGTTGTATACTTAATATCAAGAAGCACCAAATCGGTAAGCGACAAGAGTTTTTTTACGCTGTCGTTGAGAATACAGCCGGAAGTATCAAGGCAAGTGTTAATAGAATTTTCTTTGCACAGCTGAAAAAGCGCGGTGCAAAATTCGCTCTGAAGCAGCGCTTCACCGCCTGAAACGGTAACTCCCCCGTCTTTTCCGAAGTAACTTTTATATCTGCATATTTTGTCAAAAATTCTGCCTGCGGTGTATTCCTCACCGCCATTGAGTTCCCATGTCTCAGGATTATGGCAGCATGCACAGCGCAGAGGACAGCCCTGAAGGAACAGAACAAAACGGACTCCCGGCCCATCAAGCGTACCGAGAGTCTGTATAGAATTTACCCTTCCTTTTACTTCTCTTATATCCATAAAATCACATTGCCTGGTGGAATGTTCTGCTGATAACTTCCTTCTGCTGTTCTCTTGAAAGTTTGTGGAAGTTTACGGCATAACCGGAAACGCGGATTGTAAGGTTCGGATAAGCGTCCGGATCCTCATAAGCCTTAATAAGCGTTTCTCTGTTAAGAACATTTACATTGATATGATGTGCGTTCTTGGCAAAATAGCCGTCAAGCACGTTAACAAGATTTGTTACTCGCTCATCCTCTGTCTTTCCGAGAGTATCGGGAGTGATTGAGAAAGTATTTGAGATACCGTCGCGGCAGTCCTCATAGCTGATCTTAGCAACTGAGTTGAGTGAAGCCAGCGCGCCTTCTGTTTCGCGGTTGTGCATCGGGTTTGCGCCGGGAGCGAACGGAGCGCCTGCTTCTCTGCCGTCAGGAGTTGCGCCTGTGTGCTTGCCGTACATTACGTTTGAAGTAATAGTAAGCACTGACAGAGTATGAGTTGCGCCTCTGTATGCCTTAGTTTTGCGAAGTTCGGTAATTACTTTATGGCTCATATCCTTAGCGATAAGGTCTACGCGGTCATCGTCATTTCCGTACTTGGGGAAGTCGCCTTCTGTTTTGAAATCAACGATATAGCCGTTTTCATCTTTAACAGGATGAACCTTTGCGTACTTAATAGCGCTGAGCGAGTCTGCCATTACGGAGAAGCCGGCAACGCCGAATGCCATTAGTCTGTCCACCTCGGTATCATGAAGAGCCATCTGGCTTGCTTCATAAGCGAACTGGTCGTGCATGAAGTGGATAATATTCATTGTGTTGACATAAAGTCTTGAAAGCCATACGAGATATTCGTCAACTCTCTCCATAACCTTGTCATAATCAAGAACATCGTCGTTCATAACGTCCATCTGAGGTCCGAGATGAATTCCGGAAGTTGTATCATAACCGCCGTTGATGGCAATAAGAAGAAGTTTTGCAAGATTGCAGCGAGCGCCGAAGAACTGCATCTGCTTGCCGATACGCATAGCTGATACACAGCAGGCGATAGCATAATCATCGCCGTAAACGGGGCGCATAACATCGTCGTTTTCATACTGAATTGAATCGGTGTCGCAGGAAACCTTTGCGCAGAAACGTTTAAAGCCGTCGGGCAGCTGGTTTGACCAGAGGATAGTAAGGTTCGGCTCGGGTGAAGATCCGAGAGTATAAAGAGTATTAAGCATACGGAAACTGCTCTTTGTAACAAGAGTTCTGCCGTCTTCGCCAACGCCGCCTTCGCTTTCAGTGATCCACATCGGGTCGCCGCCGAAAAGTTCGTTGTATTCAGGAGTTCTGAGATGACGCGCCATGCGAAGTTTCATAACGAAATCGTCGATGAGTTCCTGAGCTTTTTCCTCGGTAAGAACACCTGCTTCCATATCTCTTTCAATATAAATATCAAAGAAAACGGAAACACGGCCAAGTGACATTGCGGCGCCGTTTTGCTCCTTGATTGAAGCAAGGTAAGCAAAGTAGGTCCACTGGATAGCCTCTTTAGCGTCCTTTGCCGGCTCAGAAATATCAAAGCCGTAAGAAGCTGCCATTGTCTTAATATCCTGAAGAGCTTTAATCTGGAGTGAAAGCTCACGTGACAGACGGATATGCTCATCGTCAAAATCAGCGCCGTTGAGAGCCTTCTTGTCTTTCTTCTTTTCCTCAATAAGGCGGTCAATACCGTAAAGGGCAACACGGCGGTAATCGCCGATGATGCGGCCTCTTCCGTAAGCGTCAGGCAGACCGGTAAGCACATGGCAGCGGCGTGCAAGGCGCATTTCGTCTGTATAAGCGCTGAACACAGCGTCGTTGTGGGTATCGTGATATTTGAACTCGTCCTCGATCTTGTCGCTTACTTTGTAGCCGTAAGCCTCGCAAGCCTGGCGAGCCATTCTCATTCCGCCGAAGGGGTTAATACCGCGGCAAAGCGGATGCTCGGTCTGAAGACCAACGATAAGTTCCTTGTCTTTATCAAGATAACCAGGACGGTAAGATGTTACGGTAGATACAGTTTCTGTATCTACGGAAAGAACACCGTCCTGCTGTCTTTCAGCTGCAAAAAGGGTCTCCAGCTTTTTCATAAGCTGTTTTGTACGAAGAGTTGCTCCTGAAAGGAAAGCGTCGTCTCCTCTGTATTCTTTATAGTTCTGCTGAATAAAATCGCGCACGTCGATTTCATCCTGCCACTTATTGGTCTTAAATCCATGCCAATTCTGGTGTGTCATTTAACATTCTCCTTTACACTTTCGGGTTATTTTTTTAACATCGCCTGAAAAAACAGAAAAGAAAAAGCAATTCTGCTTCATTCAAAGCGGAATTGCCCAGACGGTCGGCGATATACAGATACGCTCCCCTGCGGTAAACCCGCAAATCCGTCAGTTACGTATCCGTCGCAGTAATATTACTATATGGCCGTGATTTTGTCAATAGAAAAAGCGAAATTATTTTTGAAAAAATCAATATCTTGTATATATTGCCATATATTTGCCCACTCAAATACAATTTATGGTATTTTTATACAACACTGTCCCGTTAAAAAATTCACACAAAATAAAATATGCGCCATATATAAATGAAAAAGCACCTTCCGAATTTTAATAAGGAAGATGCTTTTAAATATATTAGCGCTTGGATCCCACATATTATAGTGACAGCCAAACTATAACAGAGCGTGTTTATTTCTATTAATATATTAACTCTTTTTGTGCACAACATACAATAATATTCACATTAAGAAACATTTATACACACAAACATGATAAAAAAATATTGAAATTAAAAGAAAAATATGAGAAAATCGAATAAAGGAGGGATTGAGAATGAATATTGCTGTTTGCGATGATGAACAGGCGGTTATCGCCACTATAAAGCAGATCTTTGACGGCTATCTTGCCGAGCACCCGCTTATTTCTGCTGAAATCTCTTATTTTACCTCTTCCGTCCGGCTTGAAAAAGAAATAAATAACGGCGCTGTTTTTGACGCGTATTTTCTTGATGTTATTCTTGACGGTAAAAACGGAATTAGAATTGCTTCTCTTATAAGGAGTACAAATTCCGAAGCACCGATAGTTTTTCTCACAAGTTCTAAGGATTATGCTTTGGCGGCGTTCGGGGTAAGGGCCTGCAACTATCTTTTAAAGCCCGTCTCATCAGAACAGCTTATTTTGGAATTCGAAAGAATTCTTGCGGCGTCCCAGCCGAAAGCTGTACAAAAAACTCTTTTCTCCGTGCCCAGTCTTCGCTCATCCGTTGATATTGTTATCCAGGATATTGTATATATAAAGACAACAGCCCATATTTTTTACTTTTATATGGCCAACGGACAGCGTATAGAAAGCAGTACAATGAGAATAGGTATTGACGAATTTCTTGAGCCTATTATTAAAACAGGCTGTTTTCTCCAGGTACGCAGAGGCACAATTATTAATCTGAATTACGTCAGAATGGTTTCTAATGATGAATTCGTTATGACAAACGGTATAAAGATAAAGCCCTCAAAGTCTAATTTTGTTGAACTGAGAAAAAAATACTTCGGTTTTCTTGCCAACAGCAAAGGAGAATAATGTTGCCTGAAATTATAGACATGATCACCCGCGAAGCGCAAATACCGATGTGCATGATTTTTACCGCACTGCTTTGCCCCAAGTGGAAATACAGCAAAAAGACAACAATATTTACAATAGTTATACTTAATATTGTATTTATTACTCTGAACAGTCTTTTATATAATTACGGCAAGGCTGACCCGTCGGTCGCCGCGCTTTTGATAATTCTTGACAGCTGCTTCTGCCTTGTGGCAATGTTTTTCCTGTCAGATATAGAGCTTTCTTTATTTACTTATATCTTTCTTTCCGCTCTTTCATTTACTTTCGGAAGCGAAGCATTTTCAAAAGCGCTGGCTTATTTTTGCGACGTTCCCCTTTCCGCCTCCAGGGTTCTTCTCTATATCGAGATAACAATAATGGAAGTCGTGGTCTTTAAGCCTGTATTTATGAAAACAATTAAATATCTGGAAAAAGACTGGCTCATTCGTTCAATGATACCCGGCGCTTTCATAGCATGTTACCTTATAAATGAGCTTACAAACGTTGAAAACATTTACTCCAATTCCTACATGGTTCCCTCTCTGCTCATTTCCATAGTGCTTTGCATAAGTTATGTGGTAACCTACCGCTCTTTCAAGCTGTTTTTATCAACCAGCGATTTCGCAATAATGAAAATCAAACAGCTTACATCAAACGAAAATATGGAAAAGCAGATTAAAAATATGGAAGCCCTTAACGATGAAATCCACACGTTACGGCACGATCTGCGCCACTCGATAAAGCACGTCTCAACACTAATATCCAGCGGGAAAACCGATGAGGCTCTTGCGGCGCTTCAGATGTTTGACGACAAACTGGACCAGACTGTAGACGTTACCCATATTTCTGTTTACACTGGCATTTTTCAGTTTGACGCCCTTTTATCTTATTACGCTTCAATATGTTCAAGAAACGGAATTGATTATAAAGTTGAATTATCCTGTTTTGACGCTTATGCCGACAATTTCTCAGCCATAGCGGTAATTTTTACCAACGCGCTGGACAACGCGGTTGAAGCGGCAACAAAAGCAAGCGACGCCAACCCGTTTATCAGAATACGGGATATTTCAAACGGCAGTAACGTAATGATCGAGTTTTCAAACACCTGTACCGACCAGGTAGTGTTTGACAAACGTGGAATGCCTGTAGCAGAGCGCCCGGACCACGGTCTTGGAATTCCGAGTATTTACAATATTGCGGAAAGTGCCTTTTCAGGCGGAGCGGACTGCGAACTCAACAATAATGTTTTTACTTTAAGAATTTATTTTTAATAATAAGTTATTATATCCGGCGGGCACTCGCCGGATTTTTTTATTTTTTTGAAAAAAGGTATTGACATTTTGTGTTTTATGGGTTATATTTATGTTGTAATGATTACAAGATAACAATCATTTCAAGGTGGTGAGACCCTTGCAGACTTCTGATATCGTGCAGTTGTTTAAGGAAAAACATTTCAAAGCAACGCCGCAGCGAATAGCGGTATACAAATATCTGTGCGAGCACCGCACACACCCAGATGTTGAAAGCATATACAAATCCGTCTTAAAAGAAAATCCGTCATTTTCCAGAACAACTGTTTATAACGCGCTTCAGGCGCTGAACGCCTGCGGACTTATTATCCCAGTTACGATTGACAGCGGCAAGGTCCATTACGACGCCGACACGAGTTTTCACGGCCATTTCCGCTGTGAAAAATGCGGAAAAATATATGACTTTATCCCGGAACTTGCGGGAGAAGAAGGGCTGACCGACTTTACTGTCAACCGAAAAGACGTATACTTCAGCGGCATTTGCAGCTGTTGTAAATAAATGTATATTTTAATTTAAAGGAGAAATAATTATGGCAAAGAAGTATTATTGTCCCGTATGCGGATACGAAAGTGATGAACCCATTGAGATCTGCCCCATCTGCAAAGCAAAGATGGCTGTTCGCGAGGAAGGCGCAGGAATGACTTGGGCTGCTGAACACGTTGTAGGAATTACTGACGGCGTAAGCGAAGAGATCGTTCAGGGTCTTCGTGACAACTTCAACGGCGAATGCTCAGAGGTAGGTATGTATCTTGCAATGGCTAGAGTTGCTCACCGCGAAGGATATCCCGAAATCGGTCTTTACTGGGAAAAGGCTGCTTATGAAGAAGCAGAACACGCTGCAAAATTTGCAGAGATGCTCGGTGAAGTTCTTACAGACTCAACCAAGAAGAACCTTGAAATGCGTGTGGCAGCTGAAAACGGCGCTACTCAGGGCAAATTTGACCTCGCAAAAATGGCTAAGGAAGCAGGTCTTGACGCTATTCATGACACAGTTCACGAAATGGCAAGAGACGAGGCTCGTCACGGCAAAGCTTTCGAAGGTCTTTTGAAGAGATACTTTGCATAAGAAGTCCACACTATAAAATACAGGCGGAACAAAACCCGCCTGTATATTTTTTACATTATAAATTCGAAAGGAGCGCTAATCATGTCAAATCCCATGGCTTTTACAAAACTTTCATACGGATTATACGTCGTTACCACTTGGAAAGGTGACAGCAAACCGACGGGCTGCACAGCCAACGCGGCGATGCAGATAACATCAGACCCGCAGACAATAGCAATCAGTATAAACCATGACAACTACACAAACTCCTGCATTAAGGAATCAGGCCGCTTTGCAATCAGCGTTTTGGGAGAACACACAGACCCGGCTGTAATCGGCTCTTTCGGTTTCAGAAGCGGACGCGACTGCGAGAAATTTGACACGCTGGATCCCATTATTAAGGGCTATATGCCAATCGTTCCCGGAACGGTGGCGTACGTCTGCTGTGAGGTTATCGACACAATGGAAACAAGCACCCATACCGTTTTTCTCGGAAAAGTAACGGATGCAGACATTCTTTCGGACGATACTCCGATGACTTACGCATATTACCACAACGTAATCAAAGGCAGATCCCCCAAAAACGCTCCCACATATATCAAAGAGGACGAATAATAAATATTTTAAATTTATTTTATTTTTAAATTATGAAAAGAAAAAGCGGTAGAGTTTTTTAACTCTGCCGCTTTTCCTTTTTAATCAGGATATGTGTAAAACGGTCTTTTTAATATCATTTTTTAAGTGGTTTTAATATTTTTTGGCCTGCTTCTAAGCAATAATTTTGAAATCATTTTATTTAACTTTTGTTGATATTTTCAGATTCGACAACTTGATTTCTTCTTTTTATGAATTTGCTCATTGCGAAATTAAACAATATGCAAGCTATTATTCCGCCTAAAACATTAAGTATCACATCGTCAATGTCAATACACCTATAATTATATCCTATCAGAAGACCTATAATAAATTGTATTATTTCTATAGACACAGAAACCAGAAATATATTTAATAATCTTATTTTTAAGTCTTTGATACAATAATAAAAAAATATTCCAAGAGGCATAAGCATTATAAAGTTTCCTAGAACAGATACCATGCCGTAAGGCGTATTGTTCTTAACGGAATCAACGACACTTTCAGCGATACTGTGAAACGGAATAAAATTATTTGGCATATCTTCACCTATTACGCCAATTCTTATAGGGAAAAAGCAGAATGCAATAATCATTAAAATGTATAAGCCAAATGATAAGTTAAATAATACCTTTTTTGCCTTTACTTTTCTTATAATCATTACTATTCCAAACAGTACTAATATTGCTAATCCTAATAAAACTATTCCCTGTCTTGTTATTGTCATAAACTCCACCTGTTTTTATATCAAATAATTACATATTATTGCTGCAAACGCAACATCGTCTAAACTTTTATAATAACAAACTAAGTTTGCATATAAAAACACTATTTATTTTTCTGGGTTTTTACCGTTTTTTTCAAAGTGCGCTATATATATTGTTTATCCATATTTTATATTATAAACATTTGCTTTGTCAATCAATCCTGCATCATCAGACAAAAAGGTTCAATAATAACACACAAAAATTTAACTCTGAACATTATTTTCAATATAAAAAACAAGGCTGCAGGTTTATACCTACAGCCTTGTTTTGCATACCAAAAAGAATCAGGACCTTGTCCAATAAGATAAACTTGATGTAGAGTAAGGGCAATAATTATAGAAATGATTGTACACCCCGTACAAACCCCATTTAGATTTAACATAGCATCCAGAATACCCTACTTTAACATTGCTTACCACTCCAGAATGCACACCTTTATAATAAATTATGTTACCTACTTTATATCCTCCTTTTTTATAACTTCCGTCACTCATATATTTTGACGGATCATTCATCCAATAACCATTTGAGTAAGATTGACTATACCACGCAAACGAATGGCAATTATACTTTTTGGTCGCAGATGATATATATTTTGCTCCTGGATATTTAGAGGCAATATAATTTTTACATTGTGTTTTTTCTTTTGAGGATAACTCTTTACCTGAATTTAAAACTCCAACCTTCACCGAGCTTTTCTTTGGTGTCTTAACGGTATGATTCCAATTATAATCTCCACTTGAAACAGAAATAGACTTAAAAGGATTAATCGACAGCACTTCCTTTGAATTTCCATTACTGTTATTTTCATGGTGACTTTCTTACGTTTCAGTTAATGCTGTAAAATACAGACATTTTGTAGCACTATAAACATCATCTTGCTTTTCGCTGCATTTTTCATAAATAGCGCTGTTAAGCTCACTGAAAGTATTGTCGTCCATATTATCAATAATTTCGGGCTGTGCGGCTAATATTTCAAGCGCACTGGGTTCAATAAAGTCATTGAACGAAGCATCATCAGCAGTTGCAGAATTATATAACCTGACAGTATTATATCTGCTCAATATTGCTTCTCCTGCATCTTTTCTTGATAATAATTCATCAAGCGCATTACACTGACTTCTTAATGCTTCAAAGCCCATTTCGGTAGTGTTGTACGCATACATATCACCCAGAAGCGGATAGTTCAAATAAGCAGAAACGAGTTGTTCAGTACTCATATCTTTTATTTTTTCGTCAGGTATCCGGCAGGCCGCTACCATTTCATCATGGGAAATGAACTCTTTCCATTTTGGGCTGTTGCTGTTTATTTCATACTCATATTCAGCGCTCTTAGCGACTTCATCATTCACAGCCGCATAAGCAAAAATATTTGTTGATAACAACATTGCCGTTGACAAAAACAGGCAAATAAGTTTTTTCATTTGTATCAGCACCTTTCATTTGCAGAAACCAAAAGAAACTTAATTTTTCATCAACGTCTATTTTTTGTTACAAAATTTTCCGCTGACAAAATATCATTATTAACTACTATAAGATACTGCGTCTTATCTATCTGATACGATACCAGCGTTTCAACACTATCTGTATTTTGCCGCTCAAAAAGATAAATGTCTGTGTTGTTGATATTTATTTTTTTTGACGAAGTAAATGTTCCGTTGATTTCCAAATTCTGAATATTTGTTTCTTCTTTATATTCTATTATTTTCACTTCAGTATTATCTTCAAAATTGATGACAAGTGTTTGTTCACCAGCGGAAGAATCATTACTGACAATTTCATAATCCATATAGTACAAATCAAAAGGAAGCATAATGTTTTCAATGCCGTTTTCTTCCAATTGGTTATAAAGAGGATTACCGTCCAAATTATTGCTGTATCTTTCCAATAATTCCTTGTCAGAATATCTAATAATAACTTTATTTTCAAATATGCTTACAAATATATCACTAATCTGCATATCATTTGCTTTAGCATAGGCTGTGATTCCAACTGAAACTGAAAGGACAACAATAACCGCAGCAATTATTACTTTTGTTAATTTTATTCGCGTATATCGTTTTCCTTTTATCACCTTTCCTTTACTGTTAGAAGCTTCTTCGTTGCCGTAACCGGTCAGACAATTCATGCAAGCATCGACAAAATCGAGATCGATGTCCTCAGGTTCCTTTTTAAGTTCCTTTTCCATCATATCTTCTATTGTCTTTTTATTTAATTCCCAGGAATTATCAGCGATAAATGCTTTAAAATCATTATCGTTCATTATTTTCATCTCACCTACTCTATTAGTATCACAAGGAGCAATTTGTTAGAAAAAAATTATAAATTTTTCGTTTCTTCTTTTACTAAATTTTTAATTTTCTTTCTCAGCACGAAAATTTTTTGGCGTATATTTGTTTCACTGCAATTATATTCTGCGGCCAATTCCTTTGTTGTTTTATATGCATTTCTATAATCTCTGCAAGTCTTTTCGAGCAAATCCCGTTCCTCACGGGACAATGAATTCAAAATTTTATTTTTCAGTTTAATTATTGTTTCTTCGTCAGTTTCGAAAAAATTCTGGTTATATGGAATATCTATCTCTTCGCCGTCAATTGAAATCTTTCTGTTTTTGTCTCTTCCAATGTCTCGATACTTTAGATTAACAAAATTACTTGCGGTTTTAATAAGGAATGCTTTAACATACTTAAATTCTGCATCCTTGCTCAATTTTTCAAATAATACTCTGAAGGTGTCTTGCACACAGTCTTCTGCGTAATCAGGATAATCCCCCAATTTGTAATAGCAATACTGCTTAATATAACCAACGTATTCATTGTAGTATTGCTCAAAAAGCGAATTGATGTTTTCGTCTTGCATGTATAAGTCTCTTTTTATATGTTAATTGTTAATATTTTATATCATAAATATTTGCTTTGTCAATCAAATCTGCACCAACAGGCAAAAAGTTCAATTATAACACACACAAACTTAACTCTGAACATTATTTTCAATAAAAAACAAGGCTGCAGGCATAAACCTGCAGCCATATTTTTTGCTATAAATAACTATCTTAAAAAATTTTTATTCCCAAAAATATTTGTTTATTTTATCGATACCTGAACCGTCATGAGGTCTGTTTTTAGTCTGCTCAAGCCGCTTTTCTGCTAACTTGTCAGTCTCGCCGATAATTCTGGCAGGATTTCCGCCAACTATCTTACCGTCAGGCACATCCTTCGTTACGACAGAACCGGCGGCTATGATAACATTGTTTCCTATAGTTACGCCATACATAATCAGCGCACCAAGGCCGATCATTACATTGTTCCCGACCACAATTTTATCCATATAGTAAAGGCATTCATTGTTGACCGGATACCCAGCTGCCTTAAACATGGTCTGATTTATATCGTGGGTTATAAATTTAACATCAGCGGATATCTTCACATTATCCCCGATTGATACAAGATAAGGCTCAGATGGAATGTGTTTTGAATGATAGACAACATTTTTACCCATATGATGAAATATTTGATACTTCTGCAATAACTTTGTTCTTTTTGCTGACTTATTGGTTATCATTGAAAAAATTCGGGCGATAGTTATTTTGTTCATAGCAACCTCACTTTACTTTAACTGATTTTGCACTGCTGTAAGAGCCGTACAGACGCGTATTGTTGGGATATTTATATGGGCGCACACGCACATAATAGGTGCGGTTTGACTTATTTGTCTTGATTGTAACAGAAGACTTTGAACCGCCTACATAAATCGTTTTAACGTCTGAGGAAAAGTCCTTTTTCGTAGAATACTGAACAGCGTAACCGGTGCACGTTACCTTGTTCCACTTAACGGTAAGCCTTTTATAAGAAGGCGAAGTTGCGGAAGTCAGTTTCGTTGCTTTTGGACGGGTGCTTGTTGTAAGCTTCGAGCTCTTTGCGCCCACTTTCGTCTTTGAATCTACGGTATAGGCCGCAACGTAGTAATAGTAATACGTTCCGGAGGCTTTATTCGTGATCTTATAAGTTGTTGTTTTGTCGCCCTTTACCGTTGCAATCTGCTTAGTCGTCTTGCTTGAGGGATAATACTGGTAAATATAATATCCAGTTGCTCCGGCTTTTCGGTTCCACTTAAGGATAAGAGACGTTGTTCCGTAGCTGTAAGTTGTAAGTCCCGTTACCTGGCCGGGAAGCGTATGCTTCGCGTTTATTGAAGAATAGGCGCCAACGTATGAGCCGTTTACAGCGCAGACTTTTACCTTATAATAATTTGTATCTGTAAGTCCTGACAGCGTAACCTTTGTGTCAGAAACAGTTTTTGTAAAGCTCTTTCCTGTTGTATCATTAAGGACATATACCTTGTACTGCTTGGCGCCGCCGGCTTTATTCCAGACATATGTCAGCGAAGTCTTTGTGCGGCTTTCTAGCGTCAGACCCGTAACCTTGGCAGGTACTATATTAAACTTAAAATACCATGAATATCCAAGGTAATCGCCTATTCCTTTTGCAGTTATCACAGCTTCGCCCACAGCTGTATTGTTTTCATAAAACAACTGATAGTCGGTATTGTTTACCAAAACTTTTGAGCCGACTTTGATCTGGGGCTGAGGTGTAATCGCCTTTCCTGTATACGCCTGGTCCGCAAGTCTTGTATAATCTTTGGTATAGCGGAAATTTACGTCCGCATTGCCGTTGATACCGTTTACTTTACCTGTGTCGGCGTACTGCCACATTGCGTATTCGCCTGTATACTTGCAGGAAGATGTTCCGTATTCAGCCACCCAGAGTTCATACTTGTTTCTTACCTCAGGCTTAATATAATTCATAAGAGCGTATCTGCTCATATAAAGGCCCGGGGTATAACCTGCCGCTCTGATAGCCTCGCAGAAAGTTTCAACAGCCTGGGAGCAGAATTCAACGCCCTTATTAAACTGTGAGCTCTCCTCCAGGTCAAAATAAACCGGAAGTTCAAAACTCTTGCCCTTAAGCGTTTCGATACAGCGAGCCGCTTCTTTTTTTACATTTTCAATTGTAGTCGCATAGCTGTACCAGTAAGTGCCGATTGGCATACCCACTGCTTTTGCGTTTTTATAGTTCTGTTCAAAATATTTGTCCGTCTGACCGGGGTCTTTGCCGTAGCCGGCACGGATAACGGCGAAATCAATTCCGTCTCCTTTGACCTTTGTCCAGTCAACGTTCGCCTGCCACTCAGAAACGTCAACGCCGTTCTGGATAACATAAGAGTCAAACTGACTGTTGTGCGAATATGTTTTTCCGGTATATTTAGAGACGGTTGACGCTGCAAAAACAAGCGCTGTGCTTTGAAAAGCCACCAGCAACGCAAGTACAACTGCGAAAACTCCGGATATTTTTTTCATAAAATCGTTCCCCTTACTTTTCAAGATACCAGTAATTAAGATCAATATATTTACTGCCATTCCCGGAAAGTGAGCCGGTTTTAGAATACTGCCATATATCGTAATCACCGGTATATGTGATGGATTCGTTATAATCTGCCACCCACTTCACTGTGTCTTTGTGAAGCTGTGACGGGAGCAATTTTTCATTGTAAAAATATGTTGAAGCATAAACTCCGGCCTGATATCCCGCAGAAGTTACCCTGGTGCAAAAAGCATTAAGGATATCCGTTGCTTCTTCCGGGGACAGATTAGCCTCTGCCAGTCTGCCTGTAACCTGGCCGTCACTGCCGTAAGCGTACTCATAGTCGATGAATACGGGCAGTTCAACATTCATATGCTTAATAGTTTTTATTACAAAATCTGCCTCTTCCTCTGCTTCTTCAGCAGTTACTGCCTGAGAATAAAAATACACGCCCACGGGAATTTCTGCCTTTTTGGCTGATTTAAGATTTTGCTTTGCCGTTTCGTCTTCAAAGATTTCCCCTTTGCCGTAACTCCTGTAGCCAACGCGGATAATGGCAAAGTCGGTCTCGCTTTTCAGCTTCTCCCAGTCTATATCCTGATTATGTTCAGACACATCAACACCCTGTACAACTTTCGCGTCTGTAGAAAAGAACTTTGAATCGTCATTGGAACGGAGTGTAAAAAAGCAGGAAACCGCCACAATAACAACAACGAGCAACAGGATAAAAGCCCCTGTAAAAGGCTTTGAATTCTTAACGGTTACATATTTTTTTGAACGCATCGCTCCGGTGCGTTTTTTCTTTTTAGTGTTTTTTTGAATAGTTTTCATGTTATTCTCCCGCAGTGCCTAATATGTTAAAGCAAAAACACCGCTTAGTCAACACACCCGCAAGAAAGTTTACAATTTCGGCATTATTTTACAGTCATAAACTTCGTATTGACAATATCTGTACACTTTGGTATAATAGTGCCGATACTTGTAGACTTTAAAGCGTTAAAGTATTCTCCCGTACTTTTAACAGTTTAAAGTATATGATTGACAATTACGCACTGCGCCGTATAATAATACTAATAATATACAAGGTGATAAAAATGACTAATTACGACAAAATGGACAACATGAAATTCATCCGTAAGCTTCCTATACCGCAGGAACTCAAGAAGGAAATGCCTTTGACCGATGACCTTGCGGCGGAAAAAGCTAAGCGCGATGAAGAGATTGCAAAAATAATCAGAAGCGAGAGCAACAAAATGCTTCTCGTTATTGGCCCCTGCTCCGCAGACCGCGAAGACAGCGTTCTTGACTACATAAACCGTCTTGCAGACGTTCAGAAAGAGGTTGCAGACAAGATCGTCATCGTTCCCAGAATATACACAGGAAAGCCCAGAACAACGGGCGCAGGCTATAAGGGAATGCTCCACCAGCCGGACCCCGGCAAGAAGCCCGATATGTACGAAGGTATCCGCTGTATCCGCAGAATTCATCTTAAGGCTATTGAGCAGACCGGTCTTTCCTGCGCAGACGAAATGCTCTACCCCGAAAATCACCGCTATTTAAGCGACCTGCTCTCCTATGTTGCAGTAGGCGCAAGAAGCGTTGAAAATCAGGAGCACCGTTTAATATCCAGCGGTATTGATATTCCAATCGGTATGAAGAACCCCATGAGCGGCGATCTTTCCGTTATGCTCAACGCAATTAAAGCGGCTCACGGCGACCACTCGTTTATTTACCGCGGATGGGAAGTTGAATCAAAGGGCAATCCTCTTGCCCATGCTATTCTCAGAGGAAGCGTTGACCGCCACGGCATCAACCATTCCAACTATCACTACGAAAACCTCAGAATGCTCTACAACATTTACTGCGACGGCTCAATAACAAATCCAGCAGTTATCATAGACACGAACCACTCCAATTCATCGAAAAATTATCTTGAACAGGTTCGTATCGCAAACGAGGTTCTCCATTCAATGCGTCATTCAGAAGATATTCGCAAAATGGTTAAAGGCTTCATGGTTGAATCATATATTGAGGACGGCGCCCAGAAATGGGAGGACGGAGTTTACGGAAAATCAATCACCGACCCGTGCCTTGGCTGGGAGAAAACCAAAGAACTCATTTACTCAATTGCTGATCAAATCTAACAACGAAAAATATTTAAGGCGGCAGAAAATGCCGCCTTTTATTTGCGCTTTTATCAAACAAAAATCCCTTTCCGAGTTGGAAAGGGATTTTTTATATTGATTTACTGTTTTGCTCCGGCGTCGAACATCTCAAGCGCCTTAACACTGGCGGCGAAACAGCCTGCCAGACCGTCTTTATTCATGTTGTCATATGTATCACGTCTTGTGTGATAATAATCTTCCAGTTTATGGTTAAGACCTGTAACGCCTGTTGCGCGGAAACCAGCCTGTGCAAACGCGGCAGAGTCAGTTGCACCGCCGAGAGGTGGAACCCAGCCCTTCTTGCAGGGTACGCCAGCCGCTTTTGCAGCTTCCATAAACAGATCTGAAACTTCCTTATCTGCCTTTACAGTGCCGTTAAGGTCGCGGTAATTTGTCATAAGGAATTTAGGATCGTGAATAGTGTCATAAGAGAAAATAAATGTGGGAACATCGTCGAACTCGCCTTTGTGCTGTTCACACCACGCTTTTGCACCTCTAAGGCCGGCTTCTTCCGAACCTGTAAGGATAACGCCCACCTCTGTATTTTCAAGAGTGATACCGGCGTCCTGAAGCGCTTTCATAACAGCAATACCCATATAGCAGCCTGAAAGGTTATCGTTTGCGCCGTCAACAACTCTGTTTTTGTTCCACATCCAGTAAAGACCGATAAGGAACGGAACAAAAATCAAACCAACAATGCCCATTTTTACAAGTGTTGAACTTGTATCGGCAACGCTGAACTGGATACCGTTCTGGGCAATATAAACGATTGAAAGAACAAGATAATAAACAGCGCCTACGCCGCAGATAACAGCGTGACCCTCAAAGCCTACGCCGCCCAGCTTATAGTTTACCGGCCATTCCCATGCAGCGTCCGGGTGACCGTTAAAGAATATGCGGCGCTTTACTTCGCCGGTGCATTTCTTAACTGCCGTAACGTTATGGCCTGTTTTTTCGGGGAAACATTTATCAATAAGTTTCTTATACAGTCCGAACTGCATAAACACAATAAACAGACCCGCAATAATCAGAAGTACAGACGCAAGCGGGAACACGAAAAACAGCGCAACCGCCGCAAGCACAAATGTAATAGTAAAATAGATCCAGCCGAAAAATGAGCCAGGATTTTCCTTAAACGACTCTACATCGGCACGCTGACAACCGCAGTCTTTCTTCAAAACTTCTGCCATGTATTCGCAGGCTTGCAACTCTCCCTTTGAGCCCGGATCACGCTTTTCAAAAGTTTTGCAGATATGGGTGATTTCGTCCACCATATAGTCTGCGTATTCGTTTTTCTTTGCGATGATGTTATTAAGATCCATCATAACAAACCCCTTTCCTCCTCATGGCTGCAATAAACGAAATAATTGCAACTATACTATTATAATACATTTACTTTAACATAGCGGCCATTGGTAATTATTAACAATTCATTAACAATCAATTAACAAACTGTAAATTACATTGCAATGAAAAATTATTGATATTTATTTGTCAAAGTATTGCTAAAGGACAAGGTATTATATTGAATTCAAGTGTCAAGCAGTGATTTTTTCTTTTTTGATTTCCCTGTGGAGCAAACCAAAATAAAGCAAAATTGCAACGATACAGTTAACTGTATCTGCAATAGGCTGGGTAATGAGAATACCCTGGTAACCAAAGTAATGGGAAAGAATTACCATAACAAGAGCATAAACTACGCCCTGACCGTTGATAGAAAGGATAAACGCTCCGAGAGCCTTTCCGGTAGCCTGGAAAGCGCAGGTTGTAACAAGAGTAAATGCGTAACAGCCAAGTCCGAGGATAATATGGCGAAGCATATTTGTTCCGACTTCAAGGATATCAGCGTCGTTCATAAACAGTTTTATCAACAGCGGAGCGGCGAGCCACAAAACAGCGGTAAGGGCAACAGCCATTGAACATTCAAACACATAGGAAAAACGCATTGTCTTGCGAAGCCTGTTAGAGTCTTTGGCGCCGTAATTAAATCCGATAAGCGGCTGAACGCCGAACGCAAAGCCAACCATTACAAGAACGGCAATCATGCTAACTTTAAGGGCAATACCCATTGCTGCAACCTTAAGTGTTCCGTAAGGCATAAGAAATCTGTTTGTAAGCAAAACGCAAAAGCTCTGAGTTATATTCGTAATGGACGCGGGAATACCTATTGCAAATATTTCCTTGAGTTCGTGAGCGGTAATTGACATAAGCTTCGGGTTTACCGAAAGGCGTTTGCTCTTCTTAATCAGGAACCATACAAAGAAAATATCAGTAAAAATATTTCCGATAACCGTAGCAACAGCCGCGCCTGCCGCGCCGTAGCCGAGAACAGAAATAAATATCGGGTCAAGAATTATATTCACAACGGCGCCGATAATGGAGCCAACCATTGCCGCGGAAGAGAAGCCCTCGGTTCTAAGCTGGTTAACGGGAGTGTAAGAAACAATTATAAAAGGAGCGCCGAGAACGATCCAAGTATAATAATCGGACGCGTACTCAAACGTATTGCTTTCAGCGCCAAGGAAATTAAGAATAGGCGTTCTGAAAATCATCATTAAAACGGAAACAACAATTCCGGTAAGAAACGCCGCGTAAAAGCAGAAAACGCTCAGTCGTTTTCCGTCGTCGTCCCGTTGCTGGCCGAAAAGCCTTGAGATTACCGAACTTCCGCCAAGACCGAATATATCGCCTATCGCAATCATTAGGGTAAATACGGGAGCGCCGATAGCAACGCCTGCCACAAGGTCCGTATTTTCGGTTTTGGCAATGAAATATGTGTCCACCATGTTATAAACAAGTGAAATTACCATGCTGAAAACAACCGGAAGCGCAAGTTTAAAATACGCTTTTGGAATAGGCATGCTTTCAAAAATTTCATTCTTATCTTTCATTGCTTTCACCTCCGAAATGTTCTGCCGGTTGATATTATTACAATTGCCCTGTTTTGTCAACAGATATAATATATTTTATACAAAAAAATCATAACCGCCGATTAAGCGGCTATGATTTTACTTTAATTATTGGATTTTTAATACCATTTTGTCACCCAACCGTCCTTGTCAGTTGCCGACTGCTTTGCCTTCGTGGTCGAAGTATTATTAGTCGTGGCTGAAGAACTTTTGGTTGTTGAAGATCCACTTTGAGAACCTTCGGGTGATTCAAAAGCAACGTCGTTATCTCCGGGAGCATTACCGTTATCCGCTGAACTTGAAGAAGAACTCTTGCCGTAGCCGCTGTTTTTGCTATTCGCCAAAGCAGTTGTGCCCGCCTTGACGGATGAAGTTTCTCCTTCTGCGTCAGAAGCCGTTGTTCCCGTTCCGTTTTCCGAGCTTTGAACAGACCGGTCACCGGATACGAGAGCGCTTTCCGTTACATTTGACGCATCAACGTCAGATGAATTTGAGTGGCTGCAGGCAACCGCAAAACATGAAACTCCAATCGCTAAAATAACGACTGCTAAAAATTTAATATTTTTATTCATTTCACTAGTTATCAGTCTTTAAAATAGTTAGCGGCGCTTTTGCCGAAATCAACAAAGTTATCGTCACCTGCGTCACTTGCAGTCATTACGTCAACTGAGCTGAATTTGCTTACCTTGAGTTCAGGCATTTCGTAAATTTCTTTCATCTTTATTCACCTCGGGATCAAATTATAAAATTACTGATTAAGCATTTCTCTTATAGCTTCTTTTGTTGCAGGGTCAACATCCTCATCTGCGAGAACTTCCTCTGCAACGCCTCTGAAGTTGCGGGTTACAGGCTGTGAATAATGTGTAACACCATCAATTACAACATAAGAGCAAGCTGTAATATTTGTATCAAAACCTGATTTGGGAACGTTTGTGAATACAAGATTGAATGTGGTGTATTCGTCTTCTGTGCCCTCTTCGTGTGTGATGAAATTTTCAGCTTTCAGCTTCTTAACGCCTTCTGTTTCGGGAGTAAGTGTATCTGTCTCTCCGTAAAGATAAAGGAAACCGTATTCATCAATTGTATCTGCGTCCTCTTTTGTTTCAAAACCGAAACGAAGACCGGAGTTTGAGCCTACTCTGATTGAGCCGCCCATTGCGTCTGTGTAAGACTTAGAGATGATTGTGATTGTGTCTGTCTGCGTAGTAGCATATTTGCTCTGCCAATCGGTGAAAAAGCTCCATTTTTTCATCTCGAACTTGTAAGATACATTGAAAGTATATGTACCTGCGGGAAGTCCGCTGTTAAGAGTAAATGTTGTTTTCATTGACTGACCGGACTGAGCATATGTGTTATTCGCATTTTGTTCAGAACCGAAACCGGAAACTTCAAAGTTATATGTTCCATCACTCATTGTGAAAACATTGTCTGTAGACAGGCAGTAATCTGTACTGTTAGTACCGTAATGCCAGCCAAGAGGATAATTTGAAGTCTGTGCGCTTGAGCTGTAGCCATTGCCGTCGCTCATGGTAATTGTGATAGGAGTATTGGCCTCAACTAACATTGTGCCGTCCTTGTTAACTCCTGTATACTCAAATGAGATGTAATCTCCATGAGAGCCGTTGTTCAGATTAACATTGTAGTACTGAGTGTCTGTAACAGTATTTACTGATTTGTTGAGCGGATCAGCTGCAAGAGCTGTAAGCGGAACAAGTGAAGTCAGCATAACAACTGCCATCAAAGTCGCCATGAATTTTACTGTTTTTTTCATTTTTGTGTTGCCTCCAAAGGGTAAAATTTCAAAATGTTTCCATCCAAAAATTCGCCGTTTTACCACCATTTACCAGAGGCAAAAGCAGTTTAAAATTAACGCTTTGGACAAGGACATTTTTACTTCAAAGTATATTATAGAAAGTTTTTTATTTACGTCAATGCAAAATATAATAAATCTGAAAAATATTGCACACAAGCCCAATAATTGTTATTAATACCAAAATATAATGTTATTTTTTTCAAGTTGAATTTATATGTTTTTTACAAAATAATACAATACATTGCAGGCTTTTTTGACTTAGTTTGTTTGAATTGTAACTATTTACGAATAGTGCTATTGTGTTGTTTTAATAATATTTCGTTGCTTAACAAATAGACTTTTAACCAAATTCACTTGATTTGCAAACATTATATTAGACACTCTAATATTTGACTAAAAAAAGCGCCTGATTATGAACAAGACCGTGAAAAACGGACAATAGAAAAAAAGCACCTCCTATGGTAGAAT
>OCHC01000330.1_pt1 | contig 55308 bp, 51 predicted proteins | sample 1538641 | NCBI WGS metagenome assembly OCHC01 (sample SAMN04571714, study PRJEB22368) | human gut metagenome | biome: human gut; material: stool | host: Homo sapiens | place: Luxembourg | collected 2012-08-17
GCCCGGTTGACCGGGTGTAGCGCAGTTTGGTAGCGCGCTTGAATGGGGTTCAAGAGGCCGTGAGTTCGACTCTCGCCACTCGGACCAAAGATGGCTGTCAAGGTCAGCAGGAGCGTTAAATCCGAAAGGATTTGGCGCTTTTTTGTTTTTACGGCTTCAAACGCGGCAGCGCTTGCTCCAAGCCGTTGGCGATGGAACGCTTGCGGCGTATGTCCAGATGGCCGTAGATGTTTGCGGTCATCTTGATGTCCGAGTGACCGAGCCACTCCTGCACGTCCTTCAGGCCGTAGCCCTCCGACAGCAGCATGCTGGCGCAGGTGTGACGCAGGTCGTGAAACCGGATATGGGGCAGGTCGTACTTCTTCAGCAGCTTGTGGAAGGTGTGGCTTACGTAGTCAGGGGAGTAGGGATGCCCGTCCTCCCAGGTGAACACGTAGTCATTGTCTATGTAGTCCTTGCCGAAGTGGTTGCGGTAGTATTGCTCCTGTTGAAGCAGGATTTTGAACAGTCTAACCGCATCGTCTGTCAGGGGAAAGCTGCGGAAGCTGGATGCGTTCTTGGTCTTGTTCTTCTCCACGACCTTCGTGACCCGAGCCACGGTGTGCCGTATGGTCAGCGTTTGCATCGCAAAGTTGATGCTGTCCCATTTCAAGCCCAACACCTCGCTGCGGCGCAGGCCGTACAGCGCGGTGACGTAGATGATGGGGTAGAGGCGTTCGTTCTTGACGGCGGTCAACAGATCGCGCATTTGTGCTTCTGTGTAGAACGTACCGGTAAACTGTGCTGCGTGGGGCATGACGACCAAATCGGCAGGGTTTGTCTGAATCAGACCGTCCCTCTGCGCCAATTTGAGCGTCTGATTGAGCACGTTCTTGTGCTGACGCAAGCTAACCGCTGATAGGCCGCCGTGGCCGTCAGAGCGCCCGAATTTGGCCTTTACGTTGATGTACGTCTGCAGCGTCTCGCCGTCAACATCGCACAGCCGGATTTGCAGGTCATCGAAGTAGGGGAGGATGTGCGCCCGGGCCTGAACCTCGTAGCCCTGATAGGTGACCTCGTCCACGCGATGCCGGACATCCTCCAGCCAGCGGCGCACGGCGTCACTGAATAGAATATCGTGAGGGGCAGCCTGCTCAGGCTTTTCGCCGAGCATGTCAAGCATGATCTGCCTGGCTTTGCCCTCGTTTCCTGTTACTGACAGACCTGTTGAAACCCAGGTCTGATTTTTTTTGCCATCTGTCGTATGCGTGAGTACGACATAGTATTTGTCGTTTTTTACGCGCAAGCTGGCTGTCATGAGAAGGGCCTCCCAAAGCATTGTGGCATAAGACTGCACCTCCAAGATTCGACTGTCGGGACGGGGCGTTTTCCTCGTCCGCAAAACCAGTATACTACAATCGTTACGATTTCAAAAATGTACGAATGGAACCAATATGGCGGCACAGCAATGCCGTGAAAGCGAGCACCTTCACGGCATAATCTGCTGCTATATTGGTTTTGCGTTTTTCTCCCCCTGCAAATTCCAGACAGGCAACCCTTCCCGGCGCTGTGCCCTGCAAGGCAGCCTTTGGGCCGGCCTTGCAGCATGTTATCACGCCTTCTTGGCACGCTCTTTGGACGAATCCAGATTATGGCGCTGCTTCCCCAAAAGCGGTACGGCAGAGGACGCTATTCAGTTGTCGCGAGAGGAAGTATATCTCCTCTCAATTACAATGGATAGCGTCGGAGAGTGGGAATGGGAAGGACAGAAAATAAAAATTTTACTTTTGAAGTGAGCACGGAGGGCGATGGACTCATTTTTTGGCATTTGAGCCTGAAATGTAAAAGAATTTAACAGAATTGTTGGCTTCCTGAAGCCGATAGTATATAAGGCAAAGGTGGGGTACGATCTGTTGCAGGATATTCTAAACCTTTGCAGTGTCTATTATTAAAGGCGGAAGGCTATGAATGAACGAATTACAGCAGCTAACTTACTATGCACCTATGCATCGCTAGAATAAGTTTGCAATTATCTGATGAATCTGGTATACTTAATTAAAACTATGAGAAGGATAATATCGGGCTGATTTTGAGAAAGAAGTGAGCATTATGAACATTAACAAGCTTGTTTTTAGAAATTTTAAGACCTTGGAGAATGTTTCATTTGAACCGGGGCGTGTAAATGTATTCATTGGTGCAAACGGATCCGGTAAGACTACTGTTCTTGAGGCGATAGGATTACTTTGTGCTGCTATGACTGATCGTATAGATAATTCGAGTATGCAGCGAAAAGGAATTCGTCTAAGCGTTCCGGGCCTTTATAAATCGGCATTTTCCGATTTGAAGAGAAAAGCGCCTACTATTAATTTTGACGTATCTTGGAGTCAAAATGAAAAGAACTATCAGTATGCGGTTAATTTAAATGTTCCAAATGAATCCGACTCAGCTAGACGAGATATGTGGCGGTATCATTCGGAAAAATTGACAGTAAACAATGAAACGGTATGGGGGAGAAGTGGAGCATCAAAGACGACTTATGATCCATATGTTGGCTTGCTAATGCTTGAACCAAATGAAGAACTAGCCGAGGTTAGAACAGAGATAGAAAAGTTTAAAAATTACGCGATTTATCAACCGAATACTCAAGCAATACGGGGAACGCTTCCGGATCCATATCAGGTCAACCCTATTGGCTTATGCGGTGGCAGGCTTGCGGAAGCGATTGAAGAAATTATAAGGAAGGATGAAGACGGCGAGAGCTATTTACAGGATCTTCCTTTAGACGATGTCCTCGAACTAATAGACTGGGCAAGTGGATTTGATGTAGCTTCGCCTAAAAAATCCAGTGTAAATGCTGCTGTACCAACATCAAGAAGAATTTTGGAATTCCAAGATCGTTATTTAACTTCAAAAACTAGTTTTACCGCTTATGATGCAAGCGAAGGAGCACTATATGTACTTTTTCTGCTCTGCTTAGCATTGCATCCTGATGCTCCTGGTATTTTTGCAGTTGATAGTTTTGATCATGCAATGCATCCGAGACTTGCGCGAGAGACAACAAGATTGTTCTGCAAAACAATTTTAGAACAGGACAAGACTGTTTTTGTGACAACGCACAATCCACTTGTTTTGGATGGGCTTGATTTAATGAATGATGATATAAGATTGTTCGCGGTGAACAAAAGCAGAAAATCTGGTCATACAACTTTGCAGAGAATACAAATCACCAAGGAACTCATGGATTCGGGATACTCGCTGTCGAGATTGTGGACGGAAGGAAGACTGGGAGGCGTACCAAATCTGTAACATGTTTTTGCTGTGGTTAAGCTGCAGCTTCGTTTTCGAAAAACGCGATACCGAGGGTTGCAAAAGCAAATCGCAAAAATGAATATTATGTTTGCTTTGGCAAACTTGATTTTAGCTGACAGACCCTGTCTGGCGGCTTAATTGAGCTTTGCCTCGCAAGCAGATTTTGGAATGCGTCTGACCTTTTGTGGTTGGACGTTTTTCTGTTTTGGGGAAAGCTCAATTGTGCGGTGTTGCCCTAAAGAAGAATTTTGTCAATGGATAGCGGGATCAACGGCACACAGCACAAAAGCACCAAAGCCACGCGCCACGAAATGCCTACGGTAATGGCAAACAACAAAAGCGGTGCAAGCATGGCGTAAAAGAACTGCGGCAGGTGGCTGGAATAGTACAGGTCCAGCTGCTCCACGCCCTCCAGGGCAATCTGAGTCAGGCCCGCCATGCTCATGTCATCGGTAGAACGCACACCAAGGCGAACGATTTTATTGTAGACGCACTCGCGCAGATTCTTTTTGACGCTGAGACCCAGTGTGTCCTTCAAGTCCCCGACAATACGGGTGGTGGCATAGCGAACCGCCAATCCGGCACAGGCGCAGACTACTGGTACCAGAAAAACACCCGCGCTGCCGCCGTTATACTGGACAGCAAGTGCAATGGACTAGCACAGAGACGCAGTGATGCCGACATTCGCAAACAGGCCCAGCACCATCCAGCCTACACAGAAGCCGATATACTTTTTGTTGCCGCCGAGCAGGCGGAGAAGATCCTTGTCTATCATTCGATATTCCCTCATGGTTTGTTTGCGCCGGTACAAGGGCGCAAATTTAAAATTAGCGTCAACTAACCAACGGACAAACAAATATCCGCCTGCAAACAAGCGCGAAGCGCAGCATTCATCACATACGTAAGAATGAAATGACTTCTTTTGCAAGCTGATGTGGATACGATTATGGCAGCCCTGTCGGAGCGTAATGAAAACAAAATGAAATCAAAACTGGGTTAGAAAAGGCTAACAACCTATTATTCTACAGATTTTTTAGCATTTGTTAAGCGGAAATAATTACACTTGCAGCATAATAGACCAGGCGGCAAGAAAGAACCGTTGGATATGACAAAATAGTGGTTGGGTGACAAAGGATATAAAACGATAGGATAAAGAAGAAATGAAGCAAGATAAAAATATTCGGCGCGATGAAAGCAGTTCTAACCCCGCCACTACGGCCATAAAAATCAAGGCTGCAACATGAACAAATGATTCATAAGCGTCTAAAAATAAACAGAAGCAAAAATCGACATAAAAATAGGGACGATATATCGCATATAAAGCGGAATGCAAGAATTGACATATCGAATAGAAACTGTCTGTTTACATTGTCACATCAGGGTGATAGGATGAGGGTGCAGTGAAAAACTTCCCCCAAATGGAGAAGATGAACGGCAAAGAGGAGTGAGCAGAAAATGGAGCAGGCAGTGGTAAAGATTCTGCTGCTGGGAATCTGCGGATATGGCAGTAACTACATCAAGGAAATTTCGGAACGCGACATTCCCGGTATAAAAATCGAGGGCATCTGTGAGGTCGTTCCCAACGCCGCAGATTTGTATCCCATCATTAAAGAACAGAACATTCCGATCTATCAAACGCCTGAGGACTTCTATAAAGAACATACCGCCGATCTGGCTGTTGTCTCAACGCCCATTCATCTGCATTATTCGCAGATCGTCACCTGCCTGACGCATGGATCGAATGTGCTGACCGAAAAGCCCGTCTGCACCTCGGTAGAGGGCGCACGCAAGCTGGAACAGCTGGAAAAGGAGACCGGTAAGTTCATTTCGGTAGGGTATCAGCTTAACTACTCCCGCGATGTACTGGCTCTGAAACATGACATTCTGGACGACCGCTTCGGCAAGCCCATCTACATGAAAGCACTGCACGCGATGCGGAGGGGTGATAAATACTACGCCCGCAACAGCTGGGCGGGGCACATTGATGTAAAGGGCTGTGCTGTGAACGACAGTCCGTTCAACAACGCCTGCGCCCACCAATTTCAAGTGATGACTTTCCTGCTGGGGGAGCGTCTGGAGCGCGCGGCCGAGTTGGCCGATGTACAGGCCGAACCCTATAAAGGAAACCCAAATGTCGACAATTTCGACACGATTACAGTACTGGCGCATACGGTATCAGGTGTGCCGCTGTGGTACGGCACAGGCCACGCCATTGTAGACAAGAAGCTGGGCCCTATAGCCGAATACCGCTTTGAGAAGGGCACGGTTTACTTCGGCAAAGATTTCGGCAGTGGGCCAATAGCCGAATATGTCTACATCGGCGATACTGGCGAGCAGATTGACTATGGCCGCATCCCCAAGGGGGAGCGCCTGCAGAAATTCTACGATGCGATTGAGGCCGTGCGCACAGGGAAGCATCCTGTCTGCACTGTACAGTGCGCGATTCCTCATTTGGAGGCGGTAGAAAAAATTGCAAAGCTGCCCATTGTTTCCATTCCGGCCGAAGGTGTGGAGGATATCCGGGAAGATGATGACACATTCCACACCATTGTAGGGCTGCACGACATTTTTATCACTTGTTACAAAAACCGGGAAATGCTTTCCCAAGAAGGATTACCCGGGAATAAATAAGAAGGAGAAACACCATGAAAAAACAAAGCACCCTCAAGCGCGCACTGGCGCTTGGCATGTCGGCCACTATGGTCGGCGCTACGCTGGCAGGCTGTGGCGGTTCTGCCTCCTCTACGGCAGCAACCTCTACAGAAACTGCATCGTCTGCAGCCACTGAGGCGGAAGCGACTACGGACAGTGACAAACCCTTTGCGGGCACTACGCTGACTTGGTACACCACATTGAACGGCAATGTCTCTGACAACTTCGCAAACCTTGGCGATACGCCATGGGCCAAGTATGTGGAGGAGCAGACCGGCATCACCATCGAATTCCAGCACCCGACGCAGGGCTCTGAGGCCGAAGAATTTGCCGTTATGCTGGCCTCCGGTGAGTATCCCGACATCATTGAGTATACATGGACAACTTATTCCGGCGGTGCGGGTGCAGCCATCAATGATGGCGTCATTATTTCGTTGGATGACTATATGGCAGATGCTACAAATCTGTCCAAAGTCATGCAGGAACATCCTGAAATCGGTAAGATGATCAAGTCCTCCGGTGGTAACTATTACTGCTTCCCCTGTCTGCGCGGTCTGGAATCCCCCAACAAGACCGAATTTTCTTCCGGTTTCCTGTATCGAGCCGATGCGCTGAAGGAACTGGGCTTTGATCAGGTGCCTGAGACGATTGACGAGTGGGAAGAAGTCCTGCGCGCCGCCAAGGCCGCCGGCTACAGCAAGCCGTTCACGACCCGTAAAGAGTGGGTCAAGGATGTCTGGTCTGCCGCTTACGATAACTGGGGCAGCTTCTATGTAGATGACGGTGTCGTGAAGAACGGTCTCATTGAGGACAGCCGCAAGGATTTCATCCAGAAGATGGCCGACTGGTATGCCGAAGGTCTGCTGGACAACGACTGGATGCAGGCGGATAAGAAATCCACCCAGACCGACTTCGTTTCCGGCAACTGCATCTTGGGCTACGCACCGTTCGGTCAGGGTCTCGGCAACTATACCAAGGCTATGATGGAAGCCGATCCCAACTTCAAGGAAGATTACATTCAGGCTGCTGCGCCCGTCACCTCTACCAAGGGTAAGAACGCAAAGTTCTCCAAGATGAACAACATCTATGACCAGTCCGGTGCTTCTGCCGCCATCTCCTCTCAGTGCAAGAATGTTGAAGCTGCTGTTTGGCTGCTCGACTGGCTGTACAGCGAGGAAGGTCAGATCTGCTACAACTTCGGTATCGAGGGCGAAAGCTACGAGATGAAGGACGGCAAGCCTGTCTACACCGATCTTATTATGAATAATCCCGATGGCATGAGCGTTGCACAGGCATTGGCTGCGTACACCCGTGCTTCCACCTCCGGCGCCGGTATCCAGAGCGAGGACTACATTGACCAGTATTACGCACAGGATAATCAGAAGAAAGCGCTGGAGCTTTCCATGAAGACCGACATGGGCGAGCATATGTTCCCGCCGACATCCGTTTCTGAAGAAAATCAGGATCGCTACTCCGAAATCATGAGTCAGGTTAAGACTTTGGCCGATGAGATGGAAGCCAGCTTCATCTGCGGCACCACCCCGATGAGCGAGTGGGATTCCTACCAGCAGAAGCTGAAGGATGCCGGCATTGAAGAGGCAGTCCAGATGATGCAGGAAGCATACGACACCTACATGGCAAACTGAGTTCCGATGCGATAAAGCGACAATAATATGTTAAAAATGGCATCCGGAGGAATGCTCTTTCGGATGCCATTTCCATAAGGAAACACTACGGGGTGCTGACAAGATTATGAACAGAATGACAGAGCTGCTGGAACGGATCAATTATGATCTGCCCGGGCTGAAAAAAGCAAAGATGTGCTATGCACAGGGGGATGCGGACGGCGCAATGGATGCGGTTATTGAACATTTTCGCACACGCACAACGCCGAAGTATCTCTTTACCGCTAAAGAAATGGAGCAGTGTAAGGTCGATGGCATCCTCGAGGATGCGCAGGAGACGCTGGATCATTATATCTATGGCCACAAGTTTGACGGCGAGATCGACTGGTTCTTCAACCCGACGGAGCATACCTCCCACGATAACGAGTGGACATGGTCGCTGTACCGCCACATTTATTGGCAGCCGTTGGCTCGTGCCTATGCGTTGACAAAGGATGAAAAGTACACGAAAGAGTTCCTGCACGAAATGACCGAGTGGGGCAAGGCATGGCCTGTAGCCCCCTTCATGGAAAATGAAGAGGATGCTGCAGCCAAGTACAAATTCCCCGGCCACTCCTGGCGCACCATCGAGACGGCCATGCGCATCTACACGGTCTGGCTGCCCTGTATGGAGGCGTTCCGCACCTCGCCCGCGTGGGATCGAGAGGGATGGGTAACATTCCTGACGCTGCTGTGTGACCATGCAGATTTCTTGATGACCCATTACAGCAACCACAAGAAGTCGTCCAACTGGCTGACGATGGAAAGCGGCACACTGCTGGAATGCGGCATTCTCTTCCCGGAAATCAAATCCGACTGGTTCATGACCGGCTACCGTCGGGTCATGCAGGAAGTAAAGTACTCCTTCGATAATGACGGCATCCACATGGAACGCACCCCCATCTACCACATGGTGGCTGCGGGCGTCTACTTCCAGTGTTACCGCCTGTGCAAGCTGAATGGCATCCCTGTGCCGCCCTACATGGAGCCAACGCTGGAAAAATCCGCACAGTTTATTATGAGTCTGGTCAAGCCCGACCTGTCCACGCCGATGATCGGCGATGCGGATCGGGATGATCTGACGACCCGCCGCTGCGATACCTCGCTGTACGAGGGTATGAACCTGACATTCGACCCCTACGATTTGAACGAGATGCGTGCGTACTTCCGTACCTGGTACGAGGAAACGGGTCGCGAGGACTTCCGTTTTATGGCCACCGCGGGCAAAGAGGGCACACCGCCTGCACAGCGCAACTACAAGTACATCCCGGCGGGTATCTATGTTATGCGCACAGGCTGGGGTCCGGAGGACAGCTACTTCCATGTACACGGCATCCAGCTCGAGCGTGGTGAGGTCAGCTCGCACTCCCACAACGACACGGGCCATGTGGAGATTCACGCCAGGGGCGAGGACATCCTGACAGACTCGGGCCGTTACATCTACAACAGCTCCTGCTGGAAGGATTGGCGGCACTACTTCCTGTCCGCCAAGGCTCACAACACGCTCTATGTGGATGACCACGAGATGGGTACCGTTCCCGGTGTTACCCGCACCCGCGGTGTGCGCACCTATCTGCACGCCTTTGAGGAAAACGAGCAGTATCAGCTTATCGACATTTCCCACAACGGCTATGACTTCATGGATGACCCAATGTTCCACCGGCGCCGCGTCGTGCGCCTGCCTGATGATATTTATGTCATTGAGGACCGTGTAACTGGCATCTGCAGGGAAGACCATGACATCCGCCTGTATTATAATTTTGCGTTTGGCCATCTGGATGGAGAAAACGGCAAGTTTGTCTATACCTCCCAAAAGGGACGCGGGTATACGATGACCGTACAGGCTGACAAGAAACTCGATTTTGAAATCCTTGAGGGCAGCGAGAATCCCATCGGTGGGTGGATCAGCTACGGTTACGCATGGCGCAAGCCCATCCCGCAGCTGATCGCCAAGCATAGCGGTAAAGCACCGATCCACTTTATTACAGTGCTGGCCCCGGAGGGAACCAAGGCTGAAACTGCCATCAATGGTGATGCCGCCATGGTCACGCTGGCTGGTGGCAAGGTATTGACACTGACAGAGAATGCGGTAGAACTGCATTGAGAAAGGAGCCTGCAAGATGAAATACGGTATCTGTACCGGCATCGAAAATGCCGGGCTTGTAAAAAAATTGGGCTATGACTACATTGAGCTTTCGGTGACAAAGACCATGGGCCTTGACCCTGCGGCGTACGCTGCAGGCAAGAAAGCGCTGGAGGAGAGCGGAATCGAGGCTGAGTGCTTCAACATTCTGTTCCCCAAAACGATGAATTTCGTTGATGGTAAGACAACGAACCTTGATGCGTTGGAAGCTTATCTGGAAAAGGCAATGGCAATGATTGCCGATCTGCATGGTAAAGTGGTCGTGTTCGGTAGTGGCAAGTGCCGTACATGCCCGCCGGAGGTCAAGTATTTGGACGCTTACGAGAACCTTGTCAAAGCCTGCCGACTGACGGGTGAAATCGCAGGAAGGTACGGCATCAGGGTGGTCATCGAGCCGCTGAGCCGAAAAGAAACCAATATGGTCTGTACCGTGACCGAGGGTGCATTACTGCAGAAGGATGTGGCCAACGAGAATGTAGGATTGCTGGCCGACTACTTCCATATTTGCGCCAACCACGATGACATCAACAGCATCGCAACCATCAAGGACTTTGGGCATATCCATATTGCGTCCGGCAATGGCCGGCGTTATCCGCTGCCCGGCGATGGCGAAAACTATGGCGAGCTTTTTGCTGCTCTGCACACGGCGGGTTATAACGGCCGCATGAGTATCGAGGGCAAAACAGAGAACATCGAGCAGGACGGTGCGGCCGCCCTTGCTTACTTAAAACAGTTGGAGGCGCAAAACAATGGCTGATAAAGTAAAACTCGGTATCATCGGCTACGGTCATATTGGCAGCCAGCATGGCCGCGCGATTCGGGACGGAAAGTGTCCGCAGGTCGATCTGACTGCGGTCTGCGACATTGACCCCGTCCGTCTTGAACTGGCAAAAAAGACGAACGGTGAGGGCATTCAGACATTTACCGATGCATCCGAGTTGATCCACTCCGGCGTGTGTCAGGCTGTCATCATTGCAGTGCCGCATTACCTGCACCCCTCGATGGCTATAGAGGCTATGGAGACAGGCCTGCATGTCATCGTTGAAAAGCCGGCAGGCGTATACACAAAGCAGGTCGAGGAAATGAACGCTGTTGCGGCCAAACACCCGGAGCTTGTCTACTGTATGGATTTCAATCAGCGCACGAACCCGCTGTACAAAAAGGTCAAGGATCTCATCGACAGCGGTGATTTGGGTGAGATGACCCGCGTTATTTGGATCGTTACGGATTGGTACCGCTCGCAGAGCTACTATGATCAGGGCGGCTGGCGTGCTACCTGGGATGGCGAAGGCGGCGGCGTGCTGCTGAACCAGAATCCCCACAATCTTGATTTGTGGCAGTGGATGTGCGGCATCCCTAAGCGCGTAAAATCACAGGTATACTACGGAAAGCACCGCAATATCGAGGTCGAGGACGACCTATATGCCCTTGTCGAATACGAAAACGGTGCGACAGGCTGCTACATTACGACAGTAGGGGATGCCCCCGGTACAAATCGTTTGGAAATTGACGGGACAAATGGTAAAATTGTAGTTGAAAATAACGAGCTTACCTTCTACCGTCTGCGTATTCCGGAACCGGAATTCAATGCCACCTACAAGGGTGGTCTTGGCAAGCCGGAAGTGTGGGAGTGCAAGATTCCCATCAAGGGCACCTACACCTCCCACCCTGGTATTATCAACAATTTCTGTGACTGCATCCTGAAAGGTGCAAAGCCCATTGCCCCCGGCGCCGAGGGCATCCGTGGTTTGCAGATTTCCAACGCTATTCACCTTTCGAGTTGGCTGAACGGCGAATGGGTCAACATCCCCGTGGATGGGGATCTGTTCCTTGAGAAACTGCAGGAGCATTGCAAGGAACCGGTCACAAAATAACAGCTGCCCGCAGCAGAAGCTAAGCCGAAGAAACGGAGTATACAAACGTGGCTGAAAAGAAAAAGTGGGCCCCTACAAAGATGTTTTTGCAGTGGTGCCTTTCCTATCTGCTGATTTCTGTTATTGCCCTGACGCTGCTTTTGGCATCCGGGTACAGATATCTTGATGTGCTGCGGGACAATTTGGAATACACGAACGGCATCCAGCTGGATATGACGCGGGTCTGGCTGGATCAGAAGGTCAAGCTGCTACGCAACATCACAGCAAAAGAGAGTAGCACAGCGGCCATTGAGGCCGTACGTCAGGCGGATGACTATGATGATATTCCACGGTATGATTACTACATGCTTACGAGGAAAATCTCTACAGATGTCATCAACTACGGTATAGGGGATGCATACTTTCTCTATTTTCCGTCCACGGATGCGATAGTATCCAACACGAAATACGGGCAAAGCCGTCGATTTTATGACCTTGTGCTGGAGGCTTATGACATCAGCTATGAGGATTGGATGGAAATATTGAAGCAGAACTTAGTGACAACGCGGGTATTTCAACCTGTTGTACAGGGCAAGGATAGCAAAAACTATCTGGTTCTGATGCGTCCGCTGAACATCACAAGCCGAGAGCCTGATAAGGCAGTGGCGGTTATGATCGTTGATTTGGAGGATCTGTTCAAGGCCTCTGATTGGCTGAATAACGATACACTGTGTATCAATGACCGCAACAACGGTGTGCTGGTTGCTAACCATGAACTCCCTGAGGCAACGGAAAATGCTGTCACAGAGCTGATTAAAAGCAGCGGAAGCCGTAAGTTTGACGAAGCGGCTCATAGAACGAGCAAGGAAGAATACATTTCAATCATTTCTTCCACTTACGAAAACTGGGATATTGCAGTCATTCTGAAGGAACAGGCTTTTGCATCGAAAATCATTGATATACAGAAGCTTTTGGCTGTTGTTGTCATCATCTACCTGCTGTTGACGGTAGCGGTTATTGCCAACAGCGCAGCCAAGCGTTATTTGAAGCTGCGCAACATCGTGCAGGTGCTGCACCGTGGCAATGTGGCTGACCCGGAGGAAAATCTGACCGATGCCTTCGCCTATATTGACAGCCGCGTACAGAAGCTTGTGCAGGATAATGTCGAAAGCTCCGATCTCATTGAACAGCAGCGCACCGTGATGCTGCGTGAGCAGTTTCACGCGATGATAACGAACGCAGATGCGGCAAACGAGGCCGATACAGACCAGCTGGAAAATCTCGGCTTCCCGATCCACAGGGCAAAACAGTATTATCTTCTGGCCTACCGCCTGCTGGAACAGGATCTTGCGAACGAGAAGGATCCTGACAAAATATATGAGATGCAGTGGTTCATACTCCAGAATGTAACCAGAGAGAATCTTACGAGCCGAAGTCTGGAGAACCTTTGCTTCCGTGAAGGCGGCATGCAGCTTTACATTATCTGGACCGAGAAGGAAGACCCAGAGATGCTTGAAAGCATTTTGTGGAGCTATGAATACTGTCGCAGCTTTTTGGCCCAGCATTTTGAGTTTCGCTATGACATTGCCGTAAGCAGTGGGCACACTGGTCTTGATGGGGTATATAAAGCTTACCGCGAGGTATGCCGTGTCTACCAATACCAGCAGCGCACGCAGGATACCGGAACGATATTCTATAGTGACCTGAAGGTACAGCCCAGCGACACGACAGTGCGCTACCCGGTTGAAACGGAGAACAAGCTGCATCTGGCTGTACGCAGCGGTGATGAAGGCGAGGCCTGTACACAGATTCAAGCGTTGATGCGCCAAAACCAGGAAAACTACTTGAGCCCTGCAGGCATGCAGTTCCTGGTGAGTAAGATCATGTCGACCATCGTGCGTGCAGGCGAACAGCGGAGCGACGATCCCGAGCTGGCCGAAAATCAAAATCGCGTTATGGAGGCCGCCCGCCGTGGCAGCACCGAGGCGATGGAGCAGGCGCTTTGCCGGTTGGCAGGCACAGTCTGCCAAGCAGTACGCGCCTCCGAACAGGAGGCGGCAGCGGATGAAAAAGGCCGCCTGTATCTGGAGATACGGGACTACATAGAAGCCAACTATTCGGATGCTGCGCTGAATGTAAATGCACTCTCGGAGCATTTCGACCGTCCTGCTCCGTTCGTCTCCCGCTACTTCAAGGAGATGAACGGTACGAACCTGACCCAGTATATTCACAAAGTGCGCTTAGAGCATGTGAAAGAAAAGCTGCTGCAGGACGAAAAATTAGAGACGATCGCCATCACCTGCGGGTTTGGCAGTCTGCGCAGCTTCCTGCGTATCTTCAAACAATATGAGGGTGTAACTCCTACCCAATATAGGGAGCTGCACAGCAAAAAGGAAGAAACAACCAATGAAAACATTTAAAACGGCAGTTATCGGCTGTGGTATGATCTCCAAAAATCATTTCAAGGCCTTGAAAAATGTCGAGAACGCCGAGTGTGTTGTCGCCTGTGATATTCGCCCAGAGCGTGCCGCAGCCGCCGCAGAAACCTACGGCATCCCACACACGGAGACAGAGTATCACAGGGTATTGGATAACCCGGAAATCGATGTTGTACACATCTGCCTGCCCCACTATCTGCACGCGCAGGTTGCCATAGAAGCCATGGAGCATGGTAAGCATGTGCTTTGCGAAAAGCCAATGGCGCTGGATCCCGCCGATGCCGAAAAGATGATCGAAGTCCGCGACCGCACGGGCAGGACGCTTGGCATCTGCTTCCAGAACCGTTACAACGATTCGTCCAGGTATATGCGCAGCCTGATGGATTCGGGCAGGATGGGCAAGGTTCTGGGGGCACGGGGCGCTGTGTTCTGGAACCGAAACCCCGAATACTATACCGAATCTGATTGGCGCGGTACCTTGGACAAGGAGGGCGGCAGCGCACTGGAAAATCAGGCAATCCACACATTTGATCTGATGCAGTGGCTCACAGTGCCGATCAAGACTGTGGAGGCAAGCTGCTCCACCAAGCGTCACAAGGGCGTCATTGAGACAGAGGATACCTGCGATGTCTTTATGACCGGCCCCAACGGCGAGCGGCTCGTCTTTTTCTGCACGAACTGCTATGTGAAAAATGCCCCCGTGGAGTTAGAAATCGTCTGCGAGAATGGCAGTATCCGCATGGTCGGCAACCTTGTCACTACTGAACTGGACGGCAAGACAGAGACGAAGGATTTCTCCTCCGGTACGGTGTTCGGCAAGGATTATTGGGGCAGCGGTCACGGGTTCCTTATTGAGGATTACTACACTAAGCTGGCGGCAGGGGAACGGTTCCCTGTCAGTGGTGAGGAAGCGATTGTCAGTACCAGGCTTCTCCACGCGGTTTATTCTTCCGCTAAAAATCACGAGGTCATCCGCCTTGACACAAAGGAGAATCAAGCATGAGCACAAAGAGCAAAGCCGCGGCGGCCGAAGAAAAAAAGCCGATCACCTTAAGCTCGGAGCATGTGCCCCTGAGCTACCGCATCAAAAAAGATCTGCAGCGCAACGGCATGATCTATGCGATGCTTATTCCGGTGCTGGTCTACTATGCCATCTTTAAATTCGGGCCGATGTTCGGTCTGTACATCTCTTTCATCGACTACAAGCCCGCCAGAGGCATTTTTGGCAGCAAGTTTGTCGGCCTAAAATGGTTCAAGTCTTTCTTCTCGGACTATTACTTCGGCCGTCTGCTCATCAACACCGTGCGCATTGCGGTGGCGGATCTGCTGACCTTCCCGCTGCCTGTCATTCTGGCGCTGCTTATCAACGAGCTGAAAAACAAGAAATTCTCCAAGACAGCGCAGACGCTTCTGTATGTGCCGCACTTTATCTCCACAGTTGTTATCTGCGGTATCGTTATCACGCTGACGAGCTCCACCGGTGCCATTACCGAGGTGCTGCACAACTTTTTCGGCATCAAAGAGCAGGCGCTGCTAAATAACCCGTCCAACTTCCTGCCGATCTACATTCTGACAGAGCTTTGGCAGACGCTTGGCTGGAACTCCATCATCTATCTGTCGGCCCTTTCCGGCATAGATCAGGAACTGTATGATGCGGCCAAGGTCGATGGCGCGAACCGTTGGCAGCAATGCCTGCATGTCACGCTTCCCGGCATTGCGCCTACCATCGTCATCATGCTGATCCTGAAGATGGGTAAGATCTTCAATGTCGGTTATGAGCGCGTTATGCTGTTGTACAACCCCGCAATTTACAACACCGCCGATGTCATCAACACCTATGTTTACCGTAAAGGTCTGATTGATGCACAGTTCAGCTATAGTACGGCGGTCGGCATGTTCAACTGCCTTGTCAGCTTCGCACTGGTCATGATCACAAACAAGATCAGCCAGAAGGTCAATGGCAGCGGTCTGTGGTAAGGAGGATACGATCATGGCGAATACAAATACCAAAAACGCACCGCGCGGCACCAAGATCAAGGAATCCTTCGGCAGCCGGCTGTTTGATATCGTGGATATACTGATTGTCTGCCTGCTGCTGGCCTGCGTGCTGATCCCGCTGGTCCACATCGTGGCGGCATCCTTCAGCAACCCGTCGCTCTTCGTAGGGCATAAGGGCATTCTGCTCTGGCCGGAAGGATTTTCTCTTGCATCGTATCAGGCTGTGTTCAAGAATGCCTTTCTCTGGACCGGCTACGCAAACACGCTGTTTATTGTTCTCGTAGGTACGGTTCTCAATGTTCTTCTCTCGATGGTTGCGGCCTACTGCCTGTCCCGCAAGCGTGTGGCGGCAGGTCCCACCATTATGAAGCTGCTTGTCTTTACGATGTATTTCAGCGGCGGTATGATTCCGCTGTACCTGGTTGTCAAGGGCGTTGGGCTTTACGGCTCCCGCTGGGCGCTGATCCTGCCCACCCTGGTCGATACCTACAACCTCATCATTATGCGCACCGCCTTTGCGGGTGTGCCTGACTCCCTGGAAGAATCCGCCAAGCTGGACGGCGCTAATGCGTGGACGATCCTGTGGCGTATCATGGCGCCGTTGGTAAAGCCTACGGTTGCCGTCATTACGCTGTACTACGCGGTCAGCCATTGGAACTCCTGGTTCAACGCCATGCTGTTCCTGCGCGATAAGACGCAGTATCCCCTGCAGCTGATCCTGCGCCAGATCCTTATCCAGAATGATACGGCCGATATGACCGCCGGCGCAGATTACCTGATAAGCGAAACGATACAGTACGCGACTGTTGTGGTTGCTACACTGCCCATCCTCTGTATTTATCCGTTCGTTCAGAAGTACTTTGTCAAGGGTGTTATGATCGGTGCCATCAAGGGCTAAGCTGCACAGTGAAAAGGAGAAATTACCATGCGCGTACCTTATGAGGAAATGTATAACGAATTTGTGCGGGTTCTGCTGAAGTACGGCTTTAACAAGGAAAAAGCGGAGATCTCCGCCAAGCTCTACGCCGATGCAAGCCGTGACGGTGTATACACCCACGGTCTGAACCGCTTTCCGAAATTCATCAAGAGCATTCATGATGGTATTGTGGACATCCACGCCGAGCCTGTGCTGAAGGAGAGCTTTGGTGCGTTTGAACGGTACGACGGCTGTCACGGACCCGGCAACCTGAACGCCTACGCCTGCACGAAGCGTGCTATTGAGTTGGCCAAGCAGAACACCATCGGCTGTGTGGCGCTGGCTAATACCAATCACTGGATGCGCCCGGGCAACTACGGCCTGATGGCGGTTGAACAGAATTGCATCGGTATTTTTTGGACGAACACCGTGCCCAATATGCCGCCGTGGGGCGGGCGTGACGCACGCCTTGGCAACAACCCCATTACACTGGCCATACCCCACGGGAATACGCCCGTGTTGGTGGATGTGGCTATGTCGATGTTCTCCTACGGTAAGCTGGAGGTCTATAAGCGCAGCGGCAGGCCGCTGCCTGTGGACGGCGGCCTGAACAAGGACCAGCAGCCCACGAAGAACGCTGCCGAGATCCTTGAAACACATGAGAGCTACCCCATTGGTTATTGGAAAGGCTCCGGTCTGAGCTTGGCGCTAGATCTTATCGCTGCCGCGTTGGCAGGCGGACGCACGACCCGTCAGGTCGGTGAGCTGCCGCTGGAAACCGAACTAAGTCAGGTGTTTATCTGCATCGACTTGGACAGCCTGCCTGACAAGGAAAATATCGCTGCCAATGTTGAGGCAACATTGCGCGATATGGAGACTTCTACCCCCGTGGAAGAGGGCCGCCCGGTTCATTTCCCCGGCGCGCATATGGCCGAGGTCCGCAGCGACAACATGGAGAACGGTATTCCTGTCGAGGAAGCAATCTGGCAGCAGGTGTTGGCACTGTAAAGGGAGGTGCGCGGTATGATCATACCGGGACTGGTATCGGCAACATTCAAAACAGAAAGCCCCGATTTTGTGCTGGCGGCACTGAAAAAAGCCGATCTTCATGCGGTGGAATGGTCGGAAAACTGGCATATCCCGGCGGGGGATACCGCGCTGGCCCGTGACCTGCGGGAGCGGACCCTTGCGCAGGGTGCCGAGATTGCGGCCTACGGTTCCTACTATCGCTTGGGCCAGAACAGCAATCCCGCTAAAGATTTTTTGCCCACGCTGCAGAGCGCTGCGGCACTGGGTGCCCCGCTCATTCGCATCTGGGGCGGCGGTACAGCATCGGCAGAGCTGGAGGCAGACACACGCAGGGAGTTGGCGGTCGAGGCAAGGATCGTCAGTGATATGGCGGCATCGGAGGGCATCAAGGTCGCCCTGGAATGGCACAAAAACACCGTCACCGATACGAATGAATCGGGTCTGTCCTTTTTGGACGAAGCCGCCGCAGAGAATCTCTACTGCCTGTGGCAGCCCACTGTAGCGCTGAATATGGACGAGCGGTGTGCGGGGCTGGATATGCTCGAAGCCCGTGGCCGTCTGCTCAACCTGCATGTCTACTACTGGCTGGAAGGCAAGCGCCGCCCGTTTGCGGAAGGTCTTGACGAATGGCGGCGGTACTTACAGCATGTCAACCGCAACGAAAAACGCTACGGTCTGCTGGAATTTGTGTTGGACAACACCGAGGAGCAGTTTCTGGAAGACGCCGCTCAATGGAAGCGGCTTTTGCAGGAAACGGCGATGAACTGAAGAGGAGAAAAGCAAAATGGCAGATTTATATGTAAAGAAATTTGATATGATCAATCCCTTTGTTGTGGCTTCGAGCCCCGCAACGCAGGGCGCGCTGAATGTTTTGAAGAGCGCTAAAATGCGGCCCGGTGCCATTGTGCTGCGCAACTATGGCCACGGTTCGGGCGGCGGCAGCTTTATCGGCCCTGACTCCAAGGCAATGTTCGGCGGAGAGATGGCCATCCACAGCCATGCTGTGGGCCGTCAAATCCCAGACAGTGTCGACACGCTGGAAAAATATTGTGAGGAAGTTCACAAAATCAAGAAGGAGATGGACTCTGACATCAAGCTGTGGGTGTCTGTCGGCCATTACAGCGACATCGTCAAGGGCGGTGATTGGGAGAAAAACTGGGCGCATCAGGCGGAGGAGCTCGCTCTCGCGGGTGCGGATGCTATTGAATTGCATTTCAATACACCGGGCGTTGCCGTGGCAAAGGACCGTACATTTGCTTACCATCAGCTGCTCCGCCATTCCATCGAATTGATGAAAAAGACAGTACCCAATATGCCAATCATGGCCAAGCTTGCCATCGAGTCCACCGACGCGCTGACCTCCATGCGAATTGCCGAGGCAGCCGGCGCTGCCGCCGCAGGCCCCACCGCCCGCTGGAAGGGCTACTACATGGATCTTGACTGGCGCGGCACCGAGGCCCGCCCCGGTGCAGGCTACGGCGGCACGCAGGCCACCCCGTTGGTGTGCTACTCCATCGCCGAGGCGCGCACCGCAGGTGTGAAAATTCCTCTCTATGGTGGTGGTGGTGTCTTCAATTATGAGAACGCAGCCCGTATCCTGATGGCAGGCTCTGAGATGGTGCAGCTGGGCGCCCTGGCCTGTGCCGGCGGCACGATGGCCTGTAAGAAGCTTATCAGCGATCTGAACCGCTGGATGGACGAGAACGGTTATGCCGACATGGATTCTCTTGTCGGCGACAGCTTGAAGCTGTTCCAGATGGATGCCGATTTTACGAAAAAGCGTCAAAATAAGCTGGCCGATGCCTACCAGACCGCCGACGCTGACCGAACCAAGTGTATCGGCTGCGGTCGCTGCGAGGATGTCTGCTGGCATCAGGGCATCGAGATCAAGGAGCGCAAGGCCTACAAGACCGATAAGTGCATCGGCTGCGGCTACTGCTTCCAGGTCTGCCCGACACAGGCGCTCTATGTGGATAAGAAGGGTATTCTCCGTTCCGCCTTTGAGGAAGCGGGCATCCGGCGGGGAAACAAGTAACAGAGGCATTGCTGTCAGCATGTCCCAGAATCAACGACCTGCCCCGGTGTACCACTGGTCGGCTGCTGCAATTCATCCAAAAATGACTATGGCGCAGCATGTGCAAGCTACGGCTGCACAGCTGCGCCGATTTTTGTAAGGAGATACAAAAATGACATCTTTTGATACAGCCCTGAAAGCCGACCTGCAGACCCTGCAGCACACGGTTGAATATGAGGGTCAGAACTTCCGTGAGCGCGATGCTGACGGTAATACACTGCTGCACTGCGCCGTGCGTTCGGGTAGCCTTGCAAAAGTGGCTTACCTGACAGACTTTCTCGCACTGGATCCGCTGGAGGCGAACCTTTCGGGCATCACGCCCTTGGACTTGGCTCTGCAAGACGGCCTTGATGAAATTGCTGCGTACCTTGCAAATAAGGCAGGCGTTGATCCCGCGCGAATCATTCACAACCCTGTACGGCGCGGCTTTTACCCGGATCCGTCGTGGATCCGCGTGGGCGAGGACTATTACATGGTCAACTCATCGTTCAGCTTTTTCCCGTGTATTCCGATTTCCAAGTCCCGCGATTTAGTGCACTGGACGACTGCCGGCTACGCCATTACAAACCCGGACTGGGCCAGAGTGGCGCGGTCCGAAGGTGGGCGCGGCTATTGGGCGCCTGATATATCCTACGATGCAGTGTCCAAGCATTATTTTATTACGGCTACCTACCGCGGCAATGAGGACGACGCGGAGCCGCGCTGTCAGATGGTCGTCAGTGCCGAGCGACCCGAGGGTCCCTACGGTGAGCCTGCGTGGATCCATGAGGACGGTATAGACCCGTCCATCTTCCACGATGACGATGGACGGCATTATATGCTGTTCAACCGCAGCGTGCGTATGGCGGAGCTGACGCCCGACTGCCGCGCCATGCGCGGCCCCGCACGGCTGATCTGGGGAGGAGATCTCAAGAACAAGACCGAGGGTCCCCAGCTTATGAAGCATGACGGATATTACTATCTGCTTGCCGCTGAAGGGGGAACGGGTGCAGGACATCGCATTTCGGCGGCACGCAGCAAAAATGTGTGGGGTCCTTATGAAAACTGTCCCTATAACCCGATTCTGCGCCAGGATGACGCGGGCGGTTATCTGCAGAACTGCGGCCATGGCAAGCTGCTGCAGGCTGCTGACGGACGGTGGTTTCTATGCTTCCTCTGCCTGCGCCGCGATCCAGATGGCACGGCCCCTATGGGGCGGGAAACATCGATTGCAGAAGTGACATGGACGCCTGATGGCTGGCCTGTGGCCGCTTATGGCCGCCGCCCACGAGCTGTGCTGAATATGCCGCTCCCCAAGGTGAGTTTACCTGCGGCTCCGAGCGGAATAACCTGCTGGAAGGGCGGCGAGTGGATTACCCAGCGCGCGTTGGACACCGCGAATTTTACCGTGGAAAATGATGCCTTGACGCTATGCGGAAATGATCTTGACCTGTGCGACAGGAAGATGCAGGGCTTGCTTCTTGTCCGCCAGCAGGAACGCGCGTTTACAGTGGAAACAGTGCTGGAAATTCCCGCTGCAGGTACTGCAGGTCTGACCTGTTACTACGATGAGCACAGCTATTTGAAATTCGGCGTTGGGCCGGAGGGCCTTGTATTGGAAGAATATGCAGGATATGAGGCGGTTTCAAGGCAAACAGCCCCGCTGCCTGCGGGCACATCTCCTGTTCGTCTGCGCGTTACAGCAACGGGCGGTCAACGACATTTTGCCATACAGGACGGAACAGACTGGCGCACGCTCTGGAGCATCCCAGAACCACACTACCTGACCAGTGAGGGCTTACAGTGTGGAAAGCGGTTCACAGGGGCTATGGTGGGCCTGTATGTACATGGGGCGTCTGCCGTCCTCTTTACCGATTGGAGCGCTGTATGGTCCTGCCCCGAAGAAAAGAGGTAACACAATGCCACAAGAAAAATTTCACTATAAATCGTTAGAAGAAGTCAAGCAGCGTGCCGCAGAGCTGGGTGTTGACCTGCCCTTTGCAGCCGACACCCACGCGCTGGCGCAGCCGCTGACCGTGCGTAATATTACCTTCCCGAACCGTCTGGGCATCGCGCCCATGGAGGGCGCGGACTCGACGCCCGAAGGCGCACCCACCGAGTATACGACCCGCCGCTATGTCAACGAGGCTATCGGTGGCAGCTCGGTCATCTGGTTCGAGGCAATCTCCATTGTGGAGGAGGGACGATCCTCCAAGACGCAGCTGTTGCTGAACCGCGACACATTGGACGAGTTCAAGAAGATGACCACCGCCGTCAAGGAGGCGGGCCTCAAGGCCAACGGCTATGCGCCGTATTTGATCATGCAGGCCAACCACAGCGGCCGCTACTCCAACCCCGACAACAAGCCTGCCCCGATGATTGCCTACCGCCACCCGATTCTGGAGCAGTACCGCGCCGCGGATGACTCCTGCATTGTCAGCGACGACTACCTGAAGGGTCTGGAGGTCAAGTTCGGCGAGGCAGCCGCCCTTGCCAAGGAAGCAGGCTTTGACGCGGTGGACATCAAGAGCTGCCACGGCTACCTACTGGCAGAGCTGGCATCCGCTTACAACCGCCCCGGCGAGTACGGCGGCAGCTTTGAAAACCGCTTCCGTCTGCTGAAAAACGGCATCCGCGCCGCCAAGGTGTACGAGGACGACAGCTTTATGGTCACGGCGCGCGTTGGCATCTACGACGGCTACGCCTACCCGTGGGGCTTTGGCGTCAGCCCGGAGAGCGGCACGACGCCCGATTTGACCGAGCCGATCCGCCTTGTGCATGAGCTGCACGACGAGCTGGGGCTGGATATGGTGAACCTGACGATGGGCAACCCCTACGCCACGACCCATGTGACCCGCCCGTTCGATTTTGGCAAGTATGAACCGGACGAACATCCGTTTGTTGGCCTGTCCCGCATGATCCACGGCATTGGCGCAGTGAAAAAGGCCGTGCCGGAAATGACGGTTTGGGCATCTGCACCTACTTACCTGCGAGCCTATGCTGATCTGTTCAGCGCAGGCGCGGTCGAGCAGGGCCTGTGCGATGGTATGCTGTTCGGCCGCATGGCCTTTGCTGACCCGGATTTTGCCAACGAGATCGTCAAAAATGGCCGCATCGACCCTAATCGGGTCTGCCTGACCTGCGGCAAGTGCGGCGATTTGATCCGCGCTCACAAGCCCACGGGCTGTGTCATCCGCGACAGTAAGACGTTTATGCCGTTCTACAAGGAATTCTTGGAGATCAAAAAGACCCAGCCTGCGAACTTCCGCGGCTGATGGAGAGGGTGTATTTATGAAAAAAACTGCCATCGTCACCGGGTCCAGCCGCGGCATCGGCTTTGCCATTGCCAAGCAGCTGGGGCTGGATGGATACAATATTGTTATGGTCGCCACCGGCCCACAGGAGAAAAACCAGCATGCGCTGGATGAGCTGAAAGCGATGGGCATTGACTGCGCCTATGTGCAGGCCAACATCGGCAGCGCCGACGACCGCAAGAAGATTCTGGACGGCGCACTGGCCGCCTTTGGCCGCGTGGATGTGCTGGTTAATAATGCAGGTGTTGCTCCCAAAGTCCGCGCTGACCTGCTGGATATGAGCGAGGAGAGCTTTGACTATGTTGTCGGCATCAACACCAAGGGCAATATGTTCCTGACGCAGCTGGTGGCCAAGCAGATGATTGCGCAGGAACCTGTCGATGGCCGCAAGGGCGTCATCGTCAATGTGTCGAGCTGCAGTTCGGTGGTGTCCTCCACCAACCGCGGTGAATACTGTGTCTCCAAGGCGGGTATCTCGATGCTGACGACGCTCTACGCCGACCGTCTGGCTGCTGAGGGCATCCTTGTCAACGAGGTGCGCCCCGGCGTTATCGCCACCGATATGACCAGCAAGGTGCAGGGCAAGTATGATGCCTTGATTGAAAAGGGCACCTTCCCCATCGCCCGCTGGGGCACGCCGGAGGATGTAGCCGGTGCGGTCAGCCTGCTGTGCAGCCCCCGCCTGCGCTACACCACCGGCAACTATATCGATGTGGATGGCGGCTTCCATATCCAGCGCCTGTAAGGGAGAAACGAAATGGAAAACGAAATTTTCCGCGCCGGAAATTATACCGCCAAGGTCGTCCGCTGCAACACGGCCATCGTGGGCAGCGGCGCAGCGGGCTTCAACGCCGCCGACCGCCTGTGGCAGCTGGGGCAGCATGACATCGTCCTCGTCACCGAGAACCGCGTCGGCGGCACCAGCCGCAACACCGGCAGCGACAAGCAGACCTACTATAAGCTGACCCTGTCCGGGGGCGACCCCGACAGCGTGCGCGAGATGGCCGACACCCTGTTTGCGGGCCGCTGCGTGGATGGTGATATTGCCCTGTGCGAGGCCGCGCTCTCGACCCAGTGTTTCTTGAAGCTGGTCGAGCTGGGCGTGCCGTTCCCCCGCAACCGCTACGGCGAGTACATCGGCTACAAGACCGACCACGACCCGCGCCGCCGCGCCACCAGCGTGGGACCCTACACCAGCAAGCAGATGACCGAATGTCTGGAAGCTGCCGTGCAGGCCAAGGGTGTGCCGATGCTGGACAAGACCCAAGTCATCAAAATTCTGGCGGACGGCGGTACGGTTTGCGGCCTGCTCTGCCTGAATATGACCGCGCAGGACGCCGCCGACCGCTTTACGCTGATTCGATGCAAAAACGTTATCTGGGCCACCGGCGGCCCAGCTGGTATGTACGCCGACAGCGTCTATCCCTTCAGCCAGTATGGGGCCACCGGCCTTGCGCTGGAAGCAGGCGCAAAGGGCAAAAACCTGACCGAATGGCAGTACGGGCTTGCCTCCGTTGCGCCGCGCTGGAATGTTTCCGGCACCTATATGCAGGTGCTGCCGCGGGTCTACTCCACGGCGGCTGACGGCAGCGACGAGCGCGAGTTTTTGATGGACTTTTTCACCGATGCGTACGATATGCTCAGCAAGCTGTTTTTAAAGGGCTACCAGTGGCCCTTTGATGTGCGCAAGGTTGCCCACGGCAGCTCCATCATCGACATTCTGGTGTATCTGGAAACCTGCAAGGGACGCAAAGTCTATCTCGATTACCGCAAAAATCCGGTGGACGGCGCGTTTAGCTATGAAGCCTTGCTGCCCGAGGCGCGCGAGTACCTGACCCGCGCCGGTGCCTGCTTCGGCACGCCAATCGAGCGGCTGGCGCATATGAACCAGCCAGCCATCGATTTTTACCGTGATAAGGGTGTGGATTTGTACACCCAGCCGTTGGAGATCGCCCTCTGCGCCCAGCATAACAACGGCGGCATTGGCATCGACTGCTGGTGGCAGACCGACGTGAAAGGCCTGTTTGCCGTGGGTGAAGCCGCTGCCAGCCACGGCGTCTACCGCCCGGGCGGAACGGCGCTGAACGCCGGGCAGGTGGGCAGCACCCGCGCCGCACAGTACATTGCCGCCCGCTGTCAGGGCGATGCCCCCGCCTGCTTTGACACAGAGGCCGCCGCTGCCCTGGCCGAGATGGGCGCACTGGCAGATGCCTGCCGCGCCGATACCGGCAATGTGCGCGCCCTGTGGCAGCATGCCGCCGAGGAAATGAGCCGCTGCGGTGCCGCCATACGCGACCCCGCGCAGATACGCGCCTACGGCAAGCAGGTGAAAGCGCAGCTTGCCGGCTTTGCCAAAACGGTCAAGGCGGGCAGCCGCACCGAGCTTGCCATGGTCTACCGCCTGCGCGATATGCTGCTGAGCCAGCACGCCTACCTGACCGCCATGGCGGACTATACTGCCCACGGCGGGCAAAGCCGTGGTAGTGCCCTGTACACCGACCTGACGGGCGGCGTCAAGCCGTTTGCCCAGCTGCCGGATACCTTCACCTTTGCCTTGGACGAAACCGAAGCCCCGCTGATTCAGGAACTGTGGTTCGAGGACGGCACCTGCAAGACCGACTGGCGTGCCCCGCGCCCCATCCCCGAGGATGACGACTTCTTCGAGAACGTCTGGCGCAGCTACCGCGAAACCGGCAATATCGATTGAATAACACTGATTGCTGTATATGCTGTTTGGGCTGCGGCAACGTAACCGCTCAACCACAGCCATCGAGCAAAAATAAGCTGGAGCCGATTTTGGCTCCAGCTTTATTTTTGCCTGACGGTTGAGATTGAGCGCTTACTGCAATAGCTTACTAGATTAAGGACAAAAGCCTACTCTAAATAAGGCTACATACAAAAACCTAGTTTTTTGATAGTGCGCATTTCTATAATAAGTTGTGTTTTGGACGATAATTTAATATATAATTAAACTTCATGTCATCAATTAATAATTGCATATAACGGGACTAGTAAATAAATATCTAGCGAAGTGTCCATATTAGGTAACCAATTTCTCCAGGGGCGTTTAGATTACACGCTATAGATACCTGGCGAATGGGTGGAGAGTGATCAAAGGCGGTGTGAAAAAGACGTGCTGGAAAATATTGGCGAAACAAAGCAGAAATATTATATGAAAGAAGTTGCCTCTGGTGTTTACTTTTTTTGATTTGCGGTATAACATAAACAGAAGGAGGTGCGCTTATGTTTGGTAAGAATTTGAGATATGAAGGGCTGTGTAGATGAATACAGCGAATGTTCCGTAGATGAAATTGCTGAAAAGTATATCGAAGGAACGCCGGAGGTTGGCACGGTTGGCGTTCATGTTGACGATACCAACAGATTGCCGAGGACTCCTGAAGTAATAACTGGAAGCAATAATGAGGATTCTACGCTGACTGAGGGAACGGTACATTATGATGTTCGCTTTGATGCGATTGCGCCGACATCAGCGCATGATGCGGCTTCGCAAGATGTGATTCGGCTTATTATTAACGTGGAAGCACAGACTGAGTTCAATCCGGGATATCCGCTGACGAAACGTGCAATCTATTATTGCAGCAGAATGATTTCCGCCCAGCACGGGCCGATATTCAAAAAGTCGGAGTATGGAAAAATCCGAAAAGTGTATTCTATATGGGTTTGTACAAAACCGTCCGATGAATTTCAAAATACACTCACAAGGTATTCGATTTGCCCGGAACAGTTGATTGGAAATGCAACTGAAAAATCAGAAAACTATGATCTTATGAGCGTGGTAACGATTTGTCTGGGAAAACCTGATTCGGAAAACTATACAGGTATTCTGAAATTTTTGGATGTGCTGCTTTCTTCGTCGAGAGCAGCTACGGAGAAAAAGAAAATTCTCGAAGAAGAGTTTGGCGTTGCAATGAGTGAAGAACTGGAAAGTGAGGTGCTTACTATGTGCAACCTTAGTCAGGGAGTCAGGGCCGAAGGCAGAGAGGAAGGCAGGAAAGAAGGCATCAGCATAGGAGAGATTGGGATGCTCGTTCAGCTTGTTCGAGACGGTGATTTGAAACCAGAGCGTGCTGCTGAAAAGGCTAAAATGACAGTCGAAGAATTCAAAAAAATAATGGCGAACTACCCATTGCAGGCTGTATAAAACAAAAATTGTGTATACGGTCACAGCCCTTAATAGCTCCCACCAGCACCAGCAGGTTGAACGCCAGTTGCTCTGCTTACTTTTCAGAATGCTGCTAATATTGCGAATAGAAGAACCTATTATGCGCTTACAAAAGCACGAACTTCTTGTACCGAAAGAGGCATGAAGTGTTCGTGCTTTTTTCGTTTTTGCAAGCGCTATCCAGCATGCTCTGTTCGGCTTTCCCATTTTGGCTTGTTCACATTATCCATCAAGTATAATTGATTGCTTACAATAAAATGAGTGCGGGAATAAAATCCTGAAATAAGTACTGGAATATAATTCTATTGGAATTTTAACAAAGTTCGACAGAAAAAGAGTGAGAACACGTTGAAATGGTTTGTTTGAAGGTTGTATTATAACTAATACGGACAAATGTAGTATGATACGAATCATTCAACTGGATGCGGATAGTAAATTAAATACAGTCAGTATGATGGCCACCTAAGAAGTCTTTTTTTGGCTTCTCTGGTGGCCTTCTTTATAAACCACATGCGGGAATTGTGAAATTTATATTTATGATTCCCAAATCACCTAAGCGACGCAATCCATTGTAACTGAGGGGATAGGTGATTTTGTGGTGAAACTGCTTAGTTGCGCTCGAAGCAGGGGACCTCCTAGGTGTGATTTGGCCGAAAAAATTCAAATCGCTATAGGAGGTCAAAATGACTGAATTAGAAATGTATGAACTTTGGCGCACACTTCGTTTATGGGCCAATTATAATCAGCTTAACCAGACGATAGAAAAAAACTGGCTTAGTAATTCGTTCAACAGCCATATCCTTGATTTGTTAGACAAAGAGGAAATTAAATACAGGTCAGAGAAACGTCTCCTTGGATATAGGAACAAGGGGAAAAGGCGACTTGCTGGTAATGCAAATCAGCCGATTATTATCAATATTGATGATGTGGCTGATGTCATTGATGTTCGTGCGGAAGATGAATTCGCTCGAGTAGAGCTTCTGGTATCATTGAAGCAGGAATTGGAAAGGCTCTCACCCAGAGAGCTAATGATTATTCGTACTTATTTGGATTATCCTATAGAGGTTGTGGCGAGGAAGCTTAAGGTTAGACCCAACACGATTTCTAAGGCACGAAGAAAAATTGCAAGAGAATTGAGAAAGAAGCTGGTTTGAGATGAAAAGGGAAGAACTATGGACTCCATCTGCAAGGCGGTTTGAATGCCTGCTCAAGGCTGCGCAGAATGGCGACTATAACGCATACATGAGTTTGATGGCGAGGTTTTTTAAGGTAATGGATGACAAGGCAAGGAATAACTACTTGCGCGATTACGAGATGTTTACGGCACTGGTTGAACGGGTCTCAGAAGGAATCTTTGGCTTCAGTTCTGAAGATGCGTATCAGCGTGAATTGAACAAGGAAAAACACCCGTCGAATAAGCGGAAGAAGTTCGGACACAGGTGATGATCCGAGCGTTAGCAGTTAATATTGAGTCAAATGAAAACAGATTGATGAAAGCGTAGCAATCTGTTTTTATTTGACTCGGTTGCGTTTTAAGCGAAATATGAATCGTGTACAAATTGACTGCTACATATAATAATCTATCGAATTTTAGCATCATTTACCTTATGAACAAGAGTCTATTTGTAAAATATGCTGAATTTGTGTACTTGTGTAATTAAAGTGAATCCGATTTGTTGATAAATGTCGAATTGTGTGCTATTATATCAATGAATACACTGGCAAAATATTGCGTTGGTAGACTGCTGAATTGTGCTAAGGATTTTTTATGAGTAATTTGTGGGAATGCCTTTTGCTGCTCAAAACTGCTTTCCCTGATTTCAGTTGCAGTATTGAAAATAATATGTGCAAAGAAGGACGAGGAGTAAGAACATGACAAGGTTTAGGCATGACTTGATTTTGCGGATGATAAAGCTGTTAGATGCTGTGCTTGTGACGATACCATTTGCAATGTGCTGGTATCTATACTATGCTAAGCGCGTTGCATCGCCGTACTATGCAATGGGCGATTACCTGGTCGTGGCACTGTTCTTTGTGCTGTTCATCATCTTTGGACGCGTTTATGACGCCTTTCTGATGTCGATGCAGCGTATCTCCGAAATTATCTACGAACAATTTTTGGCGGCTGCGGTCAGCGATTTTATCATGTATGTCGTGATCTGGCTTTTGTCCAAGCACCTGCCCAACATTTTTCCTGGCGTGGCAGCTCTTGTGGGACAGGTTATTATGGCCTCAATTTGGGCTTATAACGCTCACCACGCCTACTTTAAAACCTTCCCACCGCAGGCCACAGCTGTTATTTATGATACCAGACGTGGTATGGAGCAGCTGATTGGTAAATACGGTCTTGATGCCAAGTACAAAGTGGTCTCCACAGCTACGGCAGGGGAGTGCATCGAGAATCTTTCCATGCTGGACGGCATCAACACAGTGTTTTTGAGCGGCATCCACAGCCATGATCGGAATATTATTCTGAAATACTGTGTAGAAAACAACATTACCGTATTTGTAGTACCACGCATCGGTGACACCATCATGTCCGGTGCACATCACATGCATATGTTCCAACTGCCGATGCTTCGTGTTGGCCGGTATAATCCTCAGCCGGAGTATCTGTTTGTAAAACGACTGCTGGATATTGTCATTTCTGCTATTGCGCTTGTGATTCTGAGCCCGATCTTCCTAGTGACGGCTATTGCCATCAAAGCAACGGATCACGGCCCAGTCTTTTACAAGCAAATTCGTTTAACGAAGGATGGCAAAGAATTCGGTATCCTCAAATTCAGAAGCATGCGGGTCGATGCTGAAAAGGACGGCGTCGCCCGTCTTTCCAGCGGTGAGAATGATGACCGCATCACGCCCGTTGGCAAAATCATTCGTGCTTGCCGCGTTGATGAATTGCCGCAGCTTATAAATATCTTGAAGGGTGACTTGAGCATCGTCGGCCCCCGTCCGGAGCGCCCTGAGATTGCAGCTCAGTACTGTGAGGAAATGCCGGAATTCTCCCTGCGCCTGCAGGCCAAGGCTGGATTGACCGGGTATGCACAGGTTTATGGCAAGTACAATACTACTCCTTACGACAAACTGACTATGGATTTAATGTACATAGCTCATCCGAGCATTGTAGAGGATTTCAAGATTATGTTTGCCACTGTAAAAATCCTGTTTATGCCTGAAAGTACCGAGGGAATTTCCGAGGGCCAAACCACGGCGATGAGTGAAGAAAACCACTAAATATCGACATTTTCGTACATTTCGTCTGCTAAATATTGGAAGAAATTCCAGAGCGGAATCAGGTACAAATGCAGCTCTTGCAGTAGCGTTAAGCTGAAAATCCGGCAAATTGCCCTGCATTGTGGCGATACAGCACTCATGATAGTGCAAAATGCCGAAAACATGGGCGTGAGAGAGGGCAGAACGAGTGTGAATTGAGGCTTTTATGATCCGAAAAAGCACTTGTATGGATGCGACCGTAGCTCGTGGGTTTATGCCAGATGGCACTGTGATGATATTACCGACACTGTGGTGACTTTCACACAGCGGTTTCGGGGCTTGGTGATGATAACATCATCTGCGATTTCATCCCGGTCTTGGAGATAAAGGGCGGATGTGAGCAAGATGATGATAAACACATGGTCGCAGAGATGCTCATTCCTGTGGTGTAATCCGGCATAAGCAGGGGCGCTACCGTAGCATGGATGAGTGGAACCAGGACTAAAGGCAGGGGTTACCGTTTATTGTAGCGGTACAAGACATAGCGGCAGTGTGACTCACACTGCTGAGGACGATTAGTAGAGCTTTATAAGGAATAAACGGCTCAGACTCTTTGAGATGAGTCTGGGCTGTTTTGTGGTTGATAATATTTCATTGATGAGGAGTACAAAGATATGAAGGTGGCGTATTGCACTGGATTCTGGTGCACGAATATCGGAAACGGCTTTTTTAGCTTGGGTGTGGAGTATGTGCTTAAGAAAATTCTGGGCGCAGAGAATGTGACAGTCGTTTCAGATTATCAAACTTACACAACAAGTTACGGAAAGCGGCTGTATCCTCATAAGAATCAGCTTGAGTACATCGCAAAGCTCGATGTGGATTATGTTGTGCTTGCCGGCCCTGTGATTTCTAAGTATTTCCTCCCGCTGTGGAAAGATATCCTGTTGGAACTCAAAGAACGTGGTGTTGGTTATATGATTTTGAGTGCTGGCACTATGAAGCTTGATGCTACTGCCAGATGTGAAGTTGAAGAATTCTTTAAGCAGTCTCCTCCGTTTGTTTTTTCGTCTAGAGAACATGAAACCTATGAGGCGTTTGGGAAATACGCAACCAATGCGTATGATGGAATTTGCTTCTCCTTCTTTACCCCGGATTACTATGCTCCCTGCAAGATTGATTTTGGGCAGCCGTACTGGATTTCCAATTTTGATAAAATTATTGAGCCAGAAATCTGGGTCGATGATTCTAGCCGTAAACACACCCATGAATTTGAATTTGAAAATCAAAGGATTTTCGTTAATTCACCTTCTACGGTTGCATCAAAAACAGATCGGTTTACAGATGCATTGATTTATGTTCGAAGTCTTCTGCCAGCACCGAAACGTGAAAACGAAATCGGTCGGTATAAGCTGATAAGAACGGATCAGAGATTCCACCCGCATTTTAGAAGCAAAATTTACGCATATAAAAACTCCTTCTGTGCAGATATCCCTTACGGCTATATTAATCTGTATGCAAATTCTCAATTAACCTTGTCCGATAGAGTGCATTCCTGTGCGGTAACACTTGCATACGGTCATTCTGCAATGCTCTTTGTGAAGACTAATCGGGTGGGTCTGCTCGAGAGAGTTGGGGCAGGTGAAATAACAAAAAAACCTGTCAAATTGGATATGGAATTAATTGATGCCGAAAAGGAAAAGATGACAGAATGGCTTAAAGCTGTGCTATCATAATGGAGAAATAGCATGAGAATTTTATTTTGGCTTAGTATAGGCTTGGATCGAAGAACGCCATCAGAGCACTTACTTACTGCGATGATAGAGGCTCTATACAAGAGAGGACACACGGTTCACATTCTCCAAAAAGATACAGGTGGAGAAATTGAGGGACTCTACCCTAAACTTGAAAATCTAGGAGTTACAACAACAAAAATTCCTATGACTGCTGTAGCACATGGCAATCTAGTAAGTCGATACTTATCTGATTTAAGTTATGTGAAAAAATGCGATGAATGGATAAAACAAAATAGGAACTATGATAGAGTTTTTTTACAGTCATCAAATGTTGCGGGCTTTCAGATGTGGGTTTTAAAAAAACGAATGAAAACTGTTCGCACTGTTTTTAATGTTCAGGATATGTTCCCGGAAAATGCGGTGTATAGCGGAAAAATCAAAAAGAATAGTTTGCCTTATATATTTTTTTCAAGAACGCAAAAATATGCCTACGATAAAGCGGCAGAGATTATTACAATTTCTGAGGATATAAAGACTGAACTGGAAAGTAATGGAGTTAATGGGAGTAAAATTAAAGTAGTATATAATTGGAGCTATCAGGATAAACCGTTTGAAAGAAGTTTGTCCATGGACAGTGATATTCGGAAGCTGCTGCCCCAGAACAAATTCAATGTAGTATATGCGGGAAATATAGGAATCATGCAGAATGTTGAAGTTGTAATTGAGGCGGCGCGTAAATCAGAAGACCCAGATGTTTTGTTTCATATTTTTGGGGACGGCGCATACAAGCAGAAGCTTATTGAAAAAGCAAGCGATTTAAATAATGTGGATTTTTGGCCGATGCAACCCGTTGATAAAGCACCTGCCCTGTATGCCTGTGCGGATGTTAACATCATACCACTTGCGCAAAATATCTATCGTACAGCACTGCCAAGTAAGACAGCAACGTGTATGGCTGTCCATACACCTCTAATTCTCTGTATTGGGACGGAATCACTGTTTGCACAAAGGGTGAAAAGAGAAACAAATTGCCCAATTGTCGATTGCTCGGATGATAAAGGCCTCAGACGTGCAATAGAAAAAATAAAGAGTAAGGAGATAGTGTGCCACACAGAAGAATTCTTCTTAGACAATATGGAAATGTCTGTTAATAGCATGGTTTATGCGAAATCAATTGAAGCTGATGTAACTGCAAATTGACAACGCAAATTGATAATATCTGTTTTGGTTAAATAGCAAAGGAGAATAATTTAAAATGTCTGCATTTGATAACGCAACTCTTATGATTACTGGTGGTACTGGTTCCTTTGGTTCCACCGTTTTGAAGCATTTTCTGGATTCCGATTTGAAGGAGATCCGCATCTTCTCTCGTGATGAGAAGAAGCAGGACGATATGCGCCATGAGCTTCAGGCTAAGCATCCTGACACGGCTAAAAAGGTCAAATTCTACATCGGCGATGTCCGCAACCCGCAGTCCATCCGTGACGCAATGCCTGGTGTCGATTACATTTTCCACGCTGCTGCTCTGAAGCAGGTTCCTTCCTGCGAGTTCTTCCCCATGCAGGCTGTCCAGACCAATATCATCGGCACGGACAACGTGCTGCACGCCGCCATTGATGCCGGTGTAAAGCGAGTGGTTTGCCTGTCCACTGACAAGGCTGCCTATCCTATCAATGCCATGGGCATCTCCAAGGCCATGATGGAGCATGTCATCTACGCCAACGCCCGTGTGGCTGCGGAACGTGGCGGCACCACGATCTGCTGCACCCGTTACGGCAACGTCATGTGCAGCCGTGGCTCTGTCATCCCGCTGTTCATCGACCAGATCAAGGCCGGCAATCCCATCACTATCACCGATCCCAACATGACTCGTTTCCTGATGAATCTGGACGAGGCTGTGGACCTGGTTATGTTCGCCTTCCAGCACGCCAACCCCGGCGATCTGTTCATCCAGAAAGCTGACGCTTCTACCATCGGCGATCTGGCCAAGGCTGTTCAGCAGCTCTTCGGTGATACTGGTACGAACATCATCGGCACTCGTCACGGCGAGAAGCTGTTCGAGACTCTGATGACCCGTGAGGAGCGTTTGCGCAGTCAGGACATGGGTCACTACTTCCGTGTTGCTGCGGATAACCGTGACCTGAACTATGACAAGTTCGTGGTCAAGGGCGAAGTACATACCATGGCGGACGATTCCTACACCAGCCACAACACCATTCGGCTGGATGTGGAAGGCACCGTCAAGAAAATCCTGACCACCGAGTATGTCCAGAACGCACTGAAGGGCATTCCCAATGTCTAAAGAAAAGTTGCTGCTGGTTGGTGCCGGTGGCTTTGGGCGCATGGTGGCGGAACAGGCGATGTTCCAATACGACTGTGCTTTTGTGGATGATGGACAAGACGTGGACAATGAGATCTGTGGCATTCCGGTGGTTGGCGGTCTTGCTAATCTGCCAGAGCTGCGGATAGAATATGGTTTGCTGGTGGTGGGCATCGGCAGCAACCAGTTCCGAGCACAGGTGTATGAGAAAGCAAAAATTCTCGGATATACATTCCCGAATGTTATTGCTCCCAGTGCCTACATCAGTCCATACGCAAAGTTGGGCTGTGGCTGCGTGGTGCTGCAAATGCCTGTGTCCAGAATGGTGTGTCCGTTGGCAACGGTGTTCTGCTGAATGCCGGAACGGAAGTCCACTGTGATGCAGCGGTAGGAAACTACGCCCTTATTTACACCAACAGCGTGATCCGCACCGGCGCAATCGTAGGCAACCTTGCTCGCATTGGTAGCAACTGCACCATTAGCAATAATGTAACTATGCCGGATGGCGCGGACATTCCGGACTGCACCGCAGTACATTAAAGAGGCGATAGGATGAACATTCTAGTCACAGGTGCCAAGGGTATGGTGGGAACCGCCCTGTGCAACAACCTGAAAAATATCCGGGATGGGAAAAACAAGACCCGCCCGGCATTGAATATTGAAGAAATCTACGAGTACGATTTGGATTCCACCCCGGCGGAGTTGGACGAGTACTGCCGCAAGGCGGACTTCGTGTTCAATCTGGCTGGCGTGAATCGTCCGGAAAACCCGGAAGACTTCATGAAGGGCAACTTCGGCTTTGCATCTGACCTGCTGAACTGCCTGAAAAAGCACAACAATAAGGCAACCATCATGCTGTCCTCATCCATTCAGGCGACGCTGGTTGGTCGTTTCGGCAACAGCGAGTACGGCAGGAGCAAGAAGGCAGGCGAGGAGCTGTTCTTCCAGTATGCTCAGGAGACTGGGGCTAAGGTTGCCGTCTACCGTTTTGTGAACCTGATGGGACACAGCCGCCCCAAGTACAACAGTGCCGTCAGTACCTTCTGCTGGGCAGTGGCAAACGATGAGCCCTTTACCGTCAACGACCGCAGCACCGAGTTGGAACTGCTATACATCGACGATCTGGTAGAGGGAATGTTCGACCTGCTGGAAGGCAAGGAGCAGCACTGCGAATTTGACGGTGTGGAAACCGTTCTGCAGGCGGATGGTCGCTACTGCTGCGTCCCCGTGACCCACAAGGTCACGCTGGGCGAGATCGTAGATCTGCTGCAGGAGTTCAAGGCGCAGCCGAGTACGCTCATGATGCCGAAAATGCCGGACGGCTCCTTTGCCAAGAAGCTTTACTCCCTGTACCTGACCTATCTGCCCACAGACAAATTTAAGTATGCCCTGAAGATGAACGTGGATAACCGTGGCTCTTTCACCGAGCTGGTGCACACCGCCGACTGCGGACAGGTGAGCATCAATATCAGTAAGCCCGGCATCACCAAGGGGCAGCACTGGCACAACTCCAAATGGGAACTGTTCATCGTGGTTGCCGGTCACGGACTGATTCAGGAGCGGAACATCAACACCGGGGAAACGGTGGAGTTTGAGGTTTCCGGCGATAAGATCGAGGCTGTCCACATGATTCCCGGCTGGACCCACAACATCATCAACCTGTCGGAGACAGAGAATCTGGTGACGGTGATGACCTGCAACGAGATCTTCAACCCGAATCACCCGGACACATTCTTCGAGCCGGTGTAAGAGAAGGTACTGGTTGACGTTAGGAGATTTTTATGGAACACAATTTTAATTGGAAAAATGACGGGCGCACCAAGGTCATGATTGGCTGTGGCACCCGTCCGGAAATCATTCGGCTGGCTGCGGTTATCAAGCGCTGCCGTGAATACTTTGACTGCTGCGTGGTCTATTACAATCAAAACTGGGACAGAAACCTTTCCACCGTTTTCTGGGAGGATTTCGAGTTGAAAAACACCTTCGGGGAGTATGGCCCGGACATTTTGGTGCCGGTGGTTGGCGAGAATCTTGGTGTTACCTGCGGCAACATTATGGGCCGCAGCTATGAACTCCTCTCTGAATTGCAGCCGGAGGGCTATCTGGTGCTGGGCGATACCAACTCCTGCCTGTCCGCCATCTCTGCGAAGCGGCTGCACATCCCGCTGTTTCACATGGAGGCAGGAAACCGCTGTAAGGATGAGTGCCTGCCCGAGGAGACCAATCGCCGCATCGTGGATGTAATTTCTGACGTGAATATGTGCTATTCCGAGTTTGCCCGGAAGTATCTGGCAGATACCGGTCTGCCCAAGGAGCGTACCTATCAGACTGGCTCTCCCATGGCAGAGGTATTGCACATGAATCTGGAGAAGATCCAGAAAAGCGATGTGTTGGAGCGTCTGGGGTTGGAAAAGGATAAGTATATTCTGCTGTCCGCCCACCGTGAGGAGAACATCGATTCTGAAAAAAACTTCCTGAGCCTGTTTACTGCTATCAACGCACTGGCAGAGAAGTACGATATGCCCATCCTGTACTCCTGCCATCCCAGAAGCAAGCACCGTCTGGAAAAGAGTGGCTTCAAACTCGACCCTCGTGTCCGAGTCAATGAGCCGCTGGGCTTCAACGACTACAACAAGCTGCAAATGAACGCTCTGGCAATCGTCTCCGACTCCGGCACTCTGCCCGAGGAGTCTAGCTTCTACCTGTCCATTGGTCATCCCATCGCTGCCGTGTGCATCCGTACCTCCACCGAGCGTCCCGAGGCACTGGAAGCCGGCGATTTCATCCTGGCTGGCATCACTAGCCGGGAACTGCTCAACGCCACCGATATGGCGATTGAAATGAAGAAGAAGGGTGTCCTGGGCAAGCCCTGCCCCGACTATGTGGATGAGACCGTGTCCATGAAGGTGGTTCGCATCATTCAGGGTTATGTGAATGTGGTCAATAAGATGGTGTGGAGAAAGGGCTAAATGCTTAGTTAGCAGGTGGGTTCAGAAGATGATAAAATCAAAGTATATAGCAAAAATACTAGCCAAATTGAGAATACCGTCATTTGATAAATGTGAGCTAGATAAGACCTGCAATGTGAATTATGAGAGCGCATTGTCAAAGGTTAAAATGGGCAGATATTCATATGTTGGTGCAAGGACGACAATAACAGATGCACAAATTGGTCAGTTTTGCTCAATAGGAAATAGATGTAGTATTGGCGGTGGAATGCATCCACTCGATATTGTCTCTACTTCTCCGGTATTTCTAAACGGTAGAAATTTTTTGCACCATAATTTTTCAAATATTCAGTATACGCCATCAAAGCCTGTATGTATAGGTAACGATGTCTGGATTGGAGATGGTGTTTACATCAAAGCTGGAACTACGATTGGAACAGGAGCGGTTATAGGTGCACATGCTGTTGTAACCAAGGACGTTCAGCCTTATTCAATTGTAGCAGGTGTTCCGGCGCAAGAGATAAGAAAGCGATTTGACAAGGAAACCATTGACAGGCTTTTGGAATTAGAGTGGTGGAATTGGTCGGAGGCTGAATTAAAAGAGATGGGGCAATACTTTTTATCCCCCGAAGAACTTTTTTGTAAAATAGAAGGAGGTTCCATCAGTTTATGAAGATTGTGCATCTCTGTCTAGCATCTTTTTTTCCGGACAACTACTCATATCAGGAAAACTTACTTCCTAAATTTCATAAAGAACTAGGATATGACGTTGAGGTAATTGCGTCTACGCAGAGTTTTGATGAACATGGAAAAGTGTGTTATTTAAGCAACGTTGGTACATATAGAAACGAGTATGATATTAAGGTAACAAGGCTGCCCTATAAAACAGATAACAAGATTTGGAAGAAGTTGAAACGATATCAGGGATGCTATGAGGCAATAAGAAGAGCTAAACCTGACATTCTTTTTATCCACGGTGGTCAGTTCCTTGATATCGATCAGGTCGTGAGATACGCAAAAGAGAATCCGAAGGTCGTGATTTATGTGGACAACCATGCGGATTTTTCAAACAGTGCAACCAATTGGATATCCAAGAATGTGCTTCATAAAATAATATGGAGAATGTGTGAGAATAAAATCGAACCGTATACAAAAAAATTCTATGGTGTGCTTCCAGTTCGGGTTGAATTCCTAAAGGAAATGTATAATCTGCCTGAAAACAAGTGTGAGCTTCTAGTGATGGGAGCGGATGACGAAAAAGTTGAATCCGCAGCGAGACAGGAAGTTAGAAAAAAGATACGCATGAAATATGGTATTGCAGATGACGATTTTCTGGTTATGACTGGAGGAAAAATTGATAAGTGGAAAACCCAAACACTTCTTCTAATGAACGCAGTACAAAATATTGACAGAAAGAATTTAAAACTTGTGGTTTTCGGCTCTGTCACGCAAGAACTAGAAGAAAAAGTTAAGGAACTTGCAGATGGGCAAAAGGTGCAATACATTGGTTGGGTGCAGGCAAAAGACAGTTATAACTATTTTGCAGCCGCTGATTTGGTAGTTTTCCCGGGACGTCATTCAGTTTTTTGGGAGCAAGTGACGGGACAGGGAATTCCCATGCTAGTAAAAGACTGGCCTGGAACGCATCACGTTGACCTTGGTGGAAATGTGGCTTTTCTGGAGAATGATTGTGTAGAAGAAATACAGAAAAAGATCGAGGAGCTTCTTGACAATCCAGATGAATATAAAAAGATGAAGGCAGTTGCAATGGAAAAGGGGATGAAGGTCTTTTCGTATAGGAATATTGCTAAAAGAGCATTGTCCTAAAAAGAGGTCATTATGAGATATGCTAATTATGACGTAAAATTGCTACAGATGTGTATTTTGGCATCGATTTTCTCCCAAATAGAGTCTATATCAAGTTTAATGAGACCGATAATGTACACAGCCTGGATAGTGACAGCTGTTTTCTTTATAGCAAGAAATCGCGGTAGAATAGTTATCCATAAGTGTACAAAGATTTTTTTTGGTTGCTATTCACTCTTGGTTGTTGGATGTATATTGATGGCACTATTTGGTTCGAGGCATCTCGAAGGAAATTACATCCATATTATGTACATTCCATTAATTGTGTCAGTTATTGGGGAGAACTTTGCACCCTTTGCTCAAGACTCTGATTATGAGAAAATACTAAAAACATATTTGTATGGTGCTCTGGTATATGCACTTTGGGTCAACATAACATATTTCTCATCGTACAATGACTGGCTTAAACAGAATATGTATACATTTCTGCAAAAGAACTCCGCTGCTCAGATATGGGCAACAGGTATATTAATAGCCCTATTTCTTTTGGAATATCGCACAAAGTGGCAAAAGGTACTTGGATACGCTTGTGCCGGTTATTTGCTTCTATTGTGCGGCATAAGTCAGTGCAGAACGGCTGTACTGGCATTGGCAGTCGTGTTGGTTTGTTATATTCTCTTGAAATCAAAACATAAAGTTCGTTGGAGTTTCTTTACCCTAATCATTGTTCTCTTTTTGTGGAATAACTCAGTGACAAGAAGATTCATTGATCAAGCGTTACTTCTTACGAAATATGCTGGAGCAGATATCAATACTTTTTCAAGTGGCAGATTAGACGGATGGGATCGAGCACTTGCAGCATTTGCTAAAAGCCCTTTTTTTGGATGCGGACGTTATTATGTTGACTGTTCGTATATCTCGGTACTAGCGGAAATTGGAATCCTCGGATTTGTTCTTGTAGAGTCGGTGTGGATTACTAGAGCGGTATCCAATTTTAAAGCTGGGTCTGGTTTGAACTCGGATGCATTCCTTATGTGCCTCACCATGTTCTATTTTATAGAATCAGTTCTGGAAGGTTACCCCCCTTTTGGACCGGGTGTAAGCTCTTTTATGTTCTGGTTTCTCAGTGTAACGTTTGTTGACAATAAAGCCGAGAAGATACCGCAGGACGTTGGAGAAATAAGCAATGAGTAGTTTGAAAAAAAATATTGGACTTCAAATGTCCTACAGAGTCTTGACAATAATTACACCGTTGATAACGTCTCCCATCATTTCGAGAGCACTTGGTGCGGAAAAAATAGGCGTTTATTCAGCAACACAAGCATATGCAAACTATTTTATGCTGCTTGCAATGCTCGGTATTGAGTATTATGGTCAAAGAAGTATTGCGAGTACTCAAACAAGAAACGAACGGTCGGTGATGTTTTGGGAAATATACGCTGTACAATGTGGCGCATCGATAGCTTCTATAGTGATTTACTACCTGAGTGCCTATTTTTGGTCGTCTACAAGAGTTACAATCTTGATGATTCAAGGCCTATGGGTGATATCATGCCTGTTTGACATTAACTGGTTGTTTTTTGGAGTTGAGGACTTTAAGACGACTGTTACAAGGAACTTCATAGTAAAAGTTGCTACAGTTTGCTGTATTATTCTTTTTATTCGCAAACCATCGGATTTATGCCTTTATGCACTGATAATGGCGGGGAGCACAGCAATAAGTCAACTACTACTATGGACGAAAACGGTAAAATATGTGGACTTCCAGAAGGTGCAATTTGCGCAAATAAAAAAACACTTTTGGCCTATTATTCGACTGTTTGTTCCGATGATAGCGTTAAGCATATATCATTTTATGGATAAAACAATGCTTGATCTGCTAAGTACAGAAGCGGAAGTTGGTTACTATTATGCAGCAGATAAAATTATATATATCCCCCTTGGATTGATAACAGCGATAGGAACTGTTATGCTACCACGCATATCGAGCATAGTAGATGAATCGAAGGAAAAAACCGAAAAGTTATTAAGTAAGTCTACTGAATTAAGTATTTGCATGTCGTGTGCAGTAGGTTTTGGTATAGCAGCAATAGCTCGTGTGTTTGTTCCACTTTTTTTTGGCGAAGGGTATGAGAAATGTGTAAATCTTCTTGTGCTGTTTGTACCAGTTCTGTTTGTGAAGTCACTGAGTAATGTGGTTAATCAGCAGTATTTAATTCCTGCGAAGTGCGATAATCAATACACATTGGCTGTTACCGGGGGCGCTATAGTTAATTTAATCTGCAATGGTTTGCTTATTCCACAATTGGGGTCTGTAGGAGCAACGTTGGGAACGCTGATGGCAGAATTATCGGTGCTTATTATTTCAGCGCATTGTGCGAAAAAGGAAATTCGTTTCTTTCGGATGTTCTCAAGATATAGCTATTACTTGCTTTTGGGACTGATTATGTTTGTTGCTGTTCGATTCTTTGATTCATACACTCATATTGAACAATCGTTCATTCGGCTTATTCTTATGATAATGATAGGAGGGGGTGTTTACTCTCTACTCTGTCTGACTGTGTGGTTGAAAGTTAAGGAGAAATCAGTCTTTGGGAGCATCCTTATTTCGTTAAGCAAGAAAGGTGCGATAAGAAAATGAGCAAGATGAAAAGGGCTATTGAAAAGTTTCAGATAGATATTAAAATGAAACGGTTAGATCTTCATTTTAAAAGAGAATTGGAAAACGTTAGGAAAAAGTCACCCGTTGAAGTGAAATCCCTGGATTCTAGCCAGTTGAAGCAAATTAATGATTTTTATAATGGATTTGGATTTCATGGTGTTGACACGCGATGGCATGAGTATCTTTATGCAGTGACTGGGAGACATTCCGTAAATTATATTCCGGAAAATTTTTATCACTGTACTATTGAGCCCTTGTATACGAGAGGCTCGGTTGACCTTGAGGATAAGTCTATAATGAGTCGAATGCTTCCAGGTATTCGTATGGTTTCTAATGTTTTGATAAATACAAATGGTGTCTTTTTTGATGAGCACGATGATGTGCTCTCTACAGATGAGGCTGTAAGGTATCTGAATAATCTTGGTTGCGATTTAATTATCAAGCCCTCGAGAGAAACGGGGGGGGGTATGGGCGTTCGATTAGTTAATGCCGGCGGTTTCAATACAGCTATTTTGGATGTCTATAAAAAGGACTATATTATTCAGAAATGCATCGCACAACATCCACAGTATAAGGAGTTTAACCCGAGTTCCGTGAATACCGAAAAAGTAATTAGTATGTTCTTTAATGGTGAAGTGCATATTCTTACTTCTATATTGAGGGTCGGTGCTCCAGGTTCTCACACTGATACAGCGTCAACAGGAAAAGGATACACGGTTGGAATCGGGTTAAACGGGCAACTTAATAAGGAAGGGTACAATATTTATGGAGAACGAAGAACGTCCACGGCGAGCGGTCGAATGTTCGAGGATGTAGTTCTTTGCGGACATGACGAGATTTGCAGTCAAATAAAGAAAGCACATAAGATGCTGTCGCGCTTTGGCATAATTTCGTGGGACTTTGCAGTTGATGAAAACAGCGAACCGATTTTGATTGAATATAATTTGAATTACCCTGATGTGATGATTTATCAGATGAATAATGGTCCTTTGTTTGGTGATTTAACACAAACAATTTTGGAAGATGTCAGGGAAAAGCTAAAAAAGGAGAGATGATATGAAATCCCTAAAACGGGCTATGCAGGGAGCCTTCAGAAGTACGCTAACATTGATTTCGCCAAAATTAAACACAGCGGTAACATATCGTGTAAAGTTTGGAAGAAAATTGGATTTGACAAGGCCTACAACATTTAATGAGAAGGTTCTTTGGCTGAAATTCAATACTTACTGGAATAATGATACAGTAAAGCAGTGTGCGGATAAACTAAGGGTTAGAGATTATCTTGAGCAACACGGCTATGGCTACTTGCTGAATGAATTGATAGCGTCATATGAGGACGTTGATTCCATTGATTTTTCTACCCTTCCAGATCGATTTGCAATTAAGTTAAATGTCGGTTGTGCTTGCAATATAATTGTACAGGATAAGTCAAAACTTGATATTGAAGCCACTAAAAACACTATGAGAAAGTGGCTTAAGAATAACTATTGGCTTGGATGGTCCGAAATGCAATACAAGGATGTTAAACCCTGTATTCTGATTGAGAAGTATCTAGGTGGAGATGATGGTAGCCTGCCGGTAGATTACAAATTCTACTGTATGAATGGAAAAGCAACCTCTGTTATGGTTTGTGAAGAACGGGATGGAATACATCATCCGAAGTTCTTTTTTATGGACAGAAAATGGAATAAGCTTCCTTATACAGAGGAGGTATTTAAGTATCCAGACTTTGAGATTGAAAAGCCTGAAAGTATGGACGATGCGTTTGAAATAGCTGAATTGTTGGCAAAGGAATTTCCGTTTGTTCGAGTGGATTTATATATTGTAAGGAACAAAATTTACTTTGGCGAATTGACGTTCACGCCGGCGGCAGGAATGGATACGGATTTCAAATTCAGGGCTCCGGGGGCAATTAAGGATACGGACACTATTCTTGGAGAGTTGCTGAAGTTACCCGAGTGATTTTAGGAGAAAGACTATGAAAATTGCAGTTGCAGGTACCGGCTATGTCGGTTTATCCATTGCTACGCTATTGTCGCAGCATCATGAGGTTATGGCGGTAGACATCATTCCGGAGAAAGTTGATCTTATCAACCACAAAAAATCGCCCATTCAGGACGAGTACATTGAGAAGTATCTGGCAGAAAAGGACTTAAATCTGACTGCCACACTGAATGCTGAAGCCGCCTATAAGGATGCAGACTTCGTTGTCATCGCAGCACCTACCAACTACGATAGCAAGAAGAACTTCTTTGATACCTCTGCGGTTGAAGCAGTTATCAAGCTGGTTATTCAGTATAATCCGGATGCTATCATGGTCATCAAGTCTACGATTCCGGTTGGCTTTACAGCTTCTGTTCGTGAGAAATACCACTGTGATAACATCATCTTCAGTCCGGAGTTCCTGCGTGAGTCGAAGGCTCTGTACGACAACCTGTACCCGAGCCGTATCATTGTGGGTACTGATGTGGATAACGCACGTCTGGTAAAGGCAGCCAACACTTTCGCTGGCCTACTGCAGGAAGGTGCAATCAAGGAGAATATCGATACCTTGATTATGGGCTTCACTGAGGCAGAGGCCGTCAAGCTGTTCGCCAATACATACTTGGCTCTGCGTGTGTCCTACTTCAATGAGCTGGATACCTACGCCGAGATGAAAGGTTTGAACACTCAGCAGATCATCGAAGGTGTGTGCCTTGATCCTCGTATTGGCAGCCATTACAATAATCCCAGCTTCGGCTATGGTGGCTATTGTCTGCCCAAGGATACCAAACAGTTGCTAGCTAACTATGCTGACGTTCCAGAGAACCTTATTGAGGCAATTGTGCAGTCCAACCGCACGCGCAAGGACTTCATCGCAGATCGCGTGCTTCAGATGGCAGGCTACTACGGATATGGCGAGGATAATGAGTATGACAAAGCACAGGAGAAGCCTTGTGTGATTGGCGTATACCGCTTGACCATGAAATCTAACTCTGATAACTTCCGCCAGAGTTCCATTCAGGGCGTCATGAAGCGTATCAAGGCTAAGGGAGCAACGGTCATCATCTATGAGCCGACTCTGGAGGATGGCAGTACATTCTTTGGCAGCGAAGTTGTGAATGACCTTGAGGAGTTTAAAAAAAGTAGTCAGGCTATCATTGCCAACCGCTATGATAGCTGCTTGGATGATGTGCAGGACAAGGTCTATACTCGTGACTTGTTCCGCAGAGACTAATACTTATCGCAGCCATGTGTTCAACCACATGGCTGTGCTGCTTAAGTGTGCTACCTCTCCGTGGTGAGCAGCAGGCAACGGATAATTATCCGGCTAAAGGCACATTTCTATTCGTCAATTCACTCTTTGGATGAGGAAAAACTATAATGGGAAAGTATTTTGGAACCGATGGATTCCGTGGAGAAGCTGGAATTACTCTGACTGCAGACCACGCCTACAAGGTTGGCCGCTTCCTAGGCTGGTATTATAACGCTCTGCGTGAGCGCAACGGCAACAACGAGCCTGTGCGCATTGTAATCGGTAAAGATACCCGCCGTAGCTCTTATATGTTCGAGTATAGTCTGGTTGCCGGTCTGACCGCTTCCGGTGCAGATGCCTACCTGCTCCATGTCACTACCACCCCTTCTGTGGCTTACATCGCCCGAGTGGATGACTTTGACTGTGGCATTATGATCTCTGCCAGCCATAATCCCTACTACGATAACGGCATCAAGCTGATCGACTGCTACGGCGAAAAGATGCCCGAAGAAATCCTGCTGCTAGTTGAGGACTACATCGACGGCAAGCTTCATGTGTTCGATAAGGACTGGCCGGAGTTGCCTTTCGCTCACCGTGAGCATATCGGCTGTACTGTGGACTACGTTGCAGGCCGCAACCGCTACATGGGCTACCTGATCAGCCTCGGTATCTACTCCTTCAAGGGTGTCAAGGTTGGTCTGGACTGCGCCAACGGTAGTTCCTGGAATATCGCTAAATCTGTGTTCGATGCTCTGGAAGCTGATACCTATGTCATCAATGCACAACCCAACGGTCTGAACATCAACAACAATGCGGGCTCTACCTACATCGAGGGTCTGCAGAAGTTCGTGGTAGAGAAGGGGCTGGACATCGGTTTTGCCTATGACGGCGATGCTGACCGTTGCCTGTGTGTGGATGAAAAGGGCAATGTCATCACTGGCGACCATTTTCTGTACATCTACGGCTGCTACATGAAGGAGCGAGGCAAGCTGCTGACCAATACCGTCGTTACTACGGTCATGTCCAACTTTGGTCTGTACAAGGCTTTCGATGAGCAGGGTATTGGTTATGCCAAGACTGCAGTGAGTGACAAGTACGTCTATGAGTACATGGCTAAGAACGGCTGCCGTATCGGCGGTGAGCAGAGTGGTCATATTATCTTCAGCAAGTATGCCAGCACGGGTGATGGTATTCTGAGCAGTCTGAAAATGATGGAAGTTATGCTGGCAAAGAAACTGCCCATGAGCAAGCTGGCTGAGCCCCTGAAAATCTACCCGCAGGTGTTGGAAAATGTTCGTGTGACCGACAAGAAAGCTGCACAGGATGATGAAGCAGTGCAGGCAACAGTCAAGGCCGTAGCAGAGGCACTGGGCGACACTGGCCGTATCCTTGTCCGTGAGTCCGGCACTGAACCGGTCGTGCGTGTGATGGTGGAGGCTCCCGACCACGATACCTGCCAGAAGTATGTGTCTCAGGTTGTGGAGACCATCAAGAGCAGAGGCTACGGAGTTTGAGTGCAAACCTGAAACGAGGATGTGGAATCCTGCTGACTGCATCTGTGGTTCTTCTGTCTATCTTGGCGTTGATGCCTGATGCGGATGTTGACCGCGATGCAGGATACACTGCCTCAGAGTTAAGTATCCGAGAAACCGTAGATGGAAGCGTGACCAGCACAAGCTATGTGAATTCTGATGAGGTAATCACAGATGCCATTGATGTGGGCTATGCGACCGTGTGTAGAATGCGGGACGATAGCGACCGAGTTGTAGAGGAACAGTATCTTGATGCAAGCGGAAACCCTGTGGCAAGGTATGGCGATTATTACGGGTTGTCATATGAATATGATGAAACGAGTATGGTAATCACATATCTTGACGCAGAGGAAAACCCGGTAGAACGCAGTGACGGATACTCTACTATTGTTAGAACGCAGGTTGATGGCAGGGCTTCCGATGATTTCTACTACGATTTGAACGGACAGCAGGTACAGTGCGCCGGTGGATACTATGGGCTTCATCGTGAGTATAACTCTGAGGGTCAGAGCACTAGTTTGACCTTTCTCGATAAAGACGGTCATGTGGTGAGCACTTCATCTGGATATGCGATTAAGACATATCAGCGTGATATGGATGGTACCATTATCGGTGAGCAGTATTTTGACACAGAAGAGAACCCGGCGAGGTCTTCGCTTGGTCAGTATGGCGAGTTATATCAGTGCAACGAGCAAGGATACATCGGCCAGATCACCTATCTTGACGTAGATGGCAACCCCGCCCCTACCAATGAAGGCTATACCATCCTCAAACGTACCTATCATAGAGATGGCACAGCAGACACGGATATGTACTTTGATGCGGAGGGCAACCCAAAGGCTTTATCTAAAGGGCAGTACGGCATCAAACGCAGTGGTAAGGTGAATTTTCTGCTTGACAAAAACGGCAACATTATGCTGTGTGTGGACAACCTTCTGAATGGCTTCCCATGCATGGTAGTTGTTTTTGGCTGCGTTGTCTGTTTGCTGCTGATTGTTCTTCCTAAGAGCTTAAGCGTAGTACTGACGATTGTTTATGTGGCTTTCATCCTTTATGAAACACTGATGTTTCGCGAGTCAGGGAATGCAAGAACGAACTTTGTCCTCTTTTCCTATGCAGGAAGGTTCTTGAAAGAGCAATCTGTGAGAGTTGGGGTCATCAATAACATCTGGCTGTTCATTCCTCTTGGAATGGGGCTGTATAGATGGTTTCAGAAGAAGTGGGTGCTGGTGATTCCCTTCGTGATGTCTGTAGTAATCGAAACGACCCAGTATATTACGGGACTTGGCATCGCAGAGTTCGATGATGTGTTCGGTAATACTATGGGCGGTTGGATCGGTGTGCTGGTGGCGTACATCATAATGACGTGGCGTAACGAAATGGTTAATCATCGTCCTCAAAGCCACTCCACCCTATAAAAATCTCCTCAGCATCTTCCAGTCTTGACCAATCGAGATATTGCCCACAGTTGCCGCAATAAGATTGATATTCATATTTGATGACCATCTTGCACCGAGGGCAAATTGGGAAACAGTTCCGATCTCTATAGATTCGAATTGCGTTCACTGTTCTGGGCAATTGGTATGTAGGGGAGAGCAGTAGATCAAGGATGACGTGGGCAAAAGATGGTTTTGTTGGACACGCCATCCATTCCTCATCGTCAAAATCTGAATCATCCTCTTGTGGGTCAGCATCGATCTCATGCAGATAAGTGCTGATTTTCGAGGAAATAGTTTTAAGGATAGCAGATTTCTTGAGCAATGTTTTCATTTTAATCACCTCTGCATTTAAGCATAGATGATTATTTGACGGCGGTGTTGTATATTTGCTTGATGTCCTTGAAAAACACTAGTTTTTAGTATAATATAAGGCTGTGGGAAAGCTCTCACAGCTTTGCCGCTCGAAACTTTGCACACTTCTACGCGGTGAGTGGCAGGCAACACAGCGTGGGAGCTGTGGCTAAGATGCAAAACGCACACTGATTTGATGGTTTAGATGTAGGTGATGAAATGAGCCTAAAAGTAATCGAGCCGAATAAAGTTATTCAGGACGCTATTTACATTGAAGACTTTGAATTCAACTGCGGAAGAAAAGTTCCAATATATCAGGTCAATTCAATTTATGCACTAACGCAGATGATAGGATATGCAAAGTACATTAACGCATCATATGGTAATGTGCTATATCGTGGACAATGCAAACTGTATAAGACGATAGAACCTAGTATCTATCACGGGATTGAATCCACAAGAGCGAGAAATAGTCGGAATCATTTGCTGAATTTGGTGATAGACAGAGCAATAAACGATAAGGACTTTTCACATTTTATGAAATTGGACAGTAGTTCAATTTCAAGAACGAGATTGGAATCGGTTCTTCAGCACTATGGAATTCCGACGCATTATGTCGACGTTGTTGATAACCATTGGACGGCACTATGGTTTGGCGCAAATAAGTACACAGCTTATTTGAGGAACACATTTTGTAAATATGAGAAGCGTTCTGTGGATATGGGGGAACTTCTTCAGAAAAGAATCGAATTATCTGAGTCTGAATTCGATGCGTATTTAGAAACAATAAAAGATAGTATGTATCAATACCTTCTGTTAATTGCTGCTTCAAAGTCAGAAACTGCATCTGATAACGGCATCAGTATTGGTGATGATACGATTTCAGTTGATTTGAGAAGTACGCTCCCATCAACTTTTTTACGTCCACATGCTCAACATGGATGGACTATAAAAAGAAAGGCGCCTGATAATGAACATGGCTTGGATATGGCGAACAATGTTGTTGGAATTTTAAGAATTCGAGTGTGTGATGTTTTTAACTGGATCGGAAACGGAGAATTACTATCGCAAGAGAGCCTCTTTCCGAATCCTCACTTTGATCAAGGCTATAACGTACTGCTTAACCACAAAGAGTTTTTCGAAGGAACAGATTGGAAAATTCCAGTTGTGGTTTGATACGACCTTCGGAGCAGATTATTGCCATCTAAATCACACAGTGCTATACTAACCCTAAATCTTACATAATCTTATCGGAGGTATCATCTTATGCCCAGAACCAAAGGCAGCAAGAACCGCATTACCGCATCTACCGACTTCGATGCACAAATCGCAAAGTTGCAGAAAGACAAGGCGATGCTCGAAGAGGGTCTTTCCAAGACTGTCTCCCAGATCGAAGAACTGAAAACCGACATCAAGTCCTTGCGTGAAGGTCTAAAGCCGCAGAAGGCAGAAATCAAGCAGGCCGAGAAAGAAATCGCGAAGCTGGAGGCCAAGAAGGCTGCCGCTGAGGCGAAAGCTGCTGAAACTGCTAAGAAGGTCGAGGCCGAAGCTGTGCTGAAGAAGCTGCTGGCATCCGGTGTGACGGCAGATGAGATTCTCGAAAAGCTGAAATAAAGTAATGTGCCGTGTGGACTGAACTCCGAAGGTTTACACGGCATATTTTGAAGGCAGTTATATAGTTTGTAACGGAAATAAAAGCGAGGTGAAGTCTGTGGGTAACACACGCAAGCCCGGCGGCGGGCGGAAGCCATCAAAACCAGAGTATAGTGCGGAACGGAACCTAGCACAGCAGATGGAAGCGGCTGCTGACCTTTATACGGACAAAATGCGCCTGCAAGCCATCGCAGACGCACTAGCCCTCAACCCTATCAAGATTCGGAAACTGCTCATCACAGCCGGGGTCTACGAGTCGGACACGGCAAAACTTGTCCGGCAGACCTTCAATACCTTCAGAGAAACACAAAACTACTCCACTGCCGTCACCTCCACCATGGCTGCCTTGCGGCTGTCCCGTCCCTCTGTGACCTCTTATCTGCCGTATGAGAAAGGAGTGTACTTTCCGGAAGAGGCTGAGGCGACGAATATCAGTGCAGGGGCAGAGAGACAGCGACACTACCGAGCAGTTACAGCTTTGAAGAAGAACCCGTGTGAGGAAAACCTCTGGAAGTGCGTGGTAGCTTTTCGGGGCTACAAGTTCAAGACTCTGTCCGGCCTGCCCTTTACCTATAAGCTGAAGAAGGGCAGGGGAGATGAGTTCACCAAGGAACTGTGGATCGACCGCAGAGAGGACAGCAAGAGCCTTGCTTGGGGCTCCGTAATCCTGGCGTATCACAATATCGGTAAAATCGGAGAGGTAGTGGACAGACCCAAGGCGCTGGGGGACATCCGGGGTGTGTCGTACATTTATGGAATGTTCTACCGATTTGGCTTGATTGATATGCCGGAAAAGGTCAAGGAGAAGATGATGAAGTGATAAGGGCACGGGCGTATAGTTTGTGATAGAAATAAACTGCCCTCCGTGGATACTACAGAAGGCAGTCAGTTGGCTTATTCCCATTCCTCATCCCTAGCCTGCAGAAGGTCCTGTACTTCTTTTTCGGTTGCCGGGCGGATGGCAGGTCTGTTCTGATAGTCCGTTTTGCCGCAGTCTGGGCAACGTTCGGGCAGCGATTCCGCCTCAAAGCAGTAATGGCAGACATCGCAGAAATAGTAGTTCACTGTGTTTTGCACTTCCTTGTCATGTGGAAATTTATATGTCATCAGGATATTTTTCAATCCCAAGGTAGTCCTCGATATTGGTGATGCCCTCGCCGGACAGTTCAATGATGTCACCGAAGGGAATGATGACCGGCAACTCTTTCTCAATGCCCATGGCTTTTCTATCACTGTCCTGCATGACTTTCAGTTCTCGATAAACTGGGTCGATCATAACAACTGTGCCAGTCAGACTTATGTACTTTCCGGTACTTTCTGCGGTCTTCATAAAGTACCGCACTACGACCTTCATACCTTTTTTGACCTGCAGGAGCTTGTCGGAGAGAGTGTTCTTCTCCTCATCGGAAAGTTCGACTTTCTTCACCAGCAGCTTGCTGGCTCCCTCGCTGGAAATTTCATCATCGAAGCCACGCAGCGCGGCGAAGGGGCTGAATATCTTTGCCCGGTTTGAGAGTGCCATCCGGGGATACTTTACGGGTGGCTCTGGGCGGCTGAGATGGAGGATGTCTGCATACTTCTGTGCGACGTTTCGTCCTTCTTTGGTATTCCTGAAGTCTGCCATAGAATCCTCCTTGTTGCATTATTTGGCCTTGTGGCCGCCAATCTGACCGTTCCGTTCTCGCATAGTGGCTCCTTCCAGATAGTTGGTGCCCTTCAGAACAGCGTTTTTTCCGAACTTCTTCTTGATACCGATCATGGTCGCCTGTAGCGATTTCTCCCGTTCCAGTTTGCTGGTGTCGGTGAAAAGATCCACTTGCAAGATGCCCTGATCCTTGACCACACGGTTTGCTGCGATTGTTATTCTCCGCACAGTCAGATTTCTGTTGGCAATGCGGTCGAACAGTTCTGTGGTAGCGGCCATCAGTTGGCTGCTGAGATTAGTCGGGTTATCCAGCCGTGTACTGCCGTGGGCACCCTTCGGGACAGTGCGACCGTAGTGATCGATGTGGACAGGACCGTGATAGATGCCCTTGTCGCAGTTCTCCCGGTCATAGCCGATGTCCAGTGTCAGGCTGTCCGTGACCAGTCCCTTGTCCGTAAGCTGGAATACCAGACTGTCGGTCATCTCTTGGACGATGATTCGAGCCTTGTCATAAGGATAAGGGCAGGAGAGAACCTGACCTTCGGACAGGCTGTTGGTTTCCGGGCGATAGGCATTGATCTCCTTCATCCCGCAGGGTTCCAGCCCCCAGGCGTGGTCGATGAGAATCTCAGCGTCTATGCCGAACTCCTTGTAAAGTATCTCAGGAAAGTGAATGCTGGCTCTTGCCAGTTCACCCATCGTATGGATGCCATGTTTTTCCAGCCTGCGGACGGTGCCGGGCCCAGTCTGCCAGAAATCGGTGAGCGGCTTGTGATCCCAGAGCAGATACCGGAAGGATTCTTCGTCAAGCTCTGCGATGCGGACACCGTCCTTGTCCGGTGCGGCGTGCTTGGCGGTGATGTCCATTGCCAGCTTTGCCAGGTATAGATTGGTGCCGATCCCGGCGGTGGCGGTGATGCCGGTGGTGTACAATACCTCCCGAATCATGGTCATGGCGAGGTCGTGGGCAGACATTTTATAATGAGTAAGGTATGCGGTGGCGTCGATGAACACCTCATCGATGGAATACACCACGATGTCCTCCGGGGCAATGTACTTGAGATAGATGCCGTAAATCTGCCGTGAGACCTTCTCATAGTACGCCATCCGGGGCGGTGCTACCAGATAGGATACCTCAAGAGAGGGGTCTGCTGCAAGGGCGGTGGCATCGTAGGACGCAGCCAAAAGAGAGGGAACACCGTCTTTGTACACAGCGGTCTTGTTCCGGATGGCATCTCGCAAACGACCGTTGTTGACCTCTTTGACACGCTGCACGACCTCAAACAGTCGAGCTCTACCGGGAATGCCGTAGGACTTCAGCGATGGGGACACAGCCAAGCAGATGGTTTTCTCCGTGCGGCTAGCATCGGCCACAACCAGATTGGTGGTCAGCGGATCGAGATGCCGTGCGGCGCATTCTGCCGAGGCATAATACGACTTGAGGTCTATTGCCAGATATGTGCGCTGCGCCATGCTGTGTCACTCCCTTTCCGTGGTGGATTTCGCAATGTTATTTGCTTGCCTTTTCAAGTTCCTTGATTTTTTCCTTAAGAGAATCGATTTCCTGCGTTTGCCGATGGAAAATCTCGCGGTTAGCTTGCTCGTTCTTGTTATAGGCCAGAGCAAGAACCACCAGAGCCAGACGAAGTTCCTCGTCTGGAATGACCTTGCAGGCTTTAATCATTTCATCTTGGTCGGTAATCTCGGCGAGTGTACTCAGTTTCTCAAAGATGGTCATTGATAAACCCCTTTTGTTGGATGAGCTTATTGTGCCGTCCGCTCCACATACCAGCGGCCAAGCCGTCCGGTGAAGCGAGGGTCGATGTGTTCAAAGAACAGGTGCTTCTCCTGTCCTTGGATCAGGACAGTGAAACAGTCTCCGTTGCATTCGTTGTCTGCGGTTCCAGCCGGCCGGAAGTCCCGGACAGTTTCGATAGGGAATGTCCTTCCGTCCGCCCAAGTGATAGATGTTGGCTGCATATAGCCGGTTGAATCAAACTCCGAGGCGACCTTTACATAGATACGCTCGATCTTGTTTCGTTTGGGTATCGCCATGTGGGTCACCTCCGATCCTTAGTGCTTAGCCCGCAGGAAGCGGTTGTCGATATCAACGGGCAGTTGGAGGTGCTCACCGCGGCGAATCAGGCTGTACATCTTAAACGCAAAAAAAGGCGCTGGAATGCAGAGCTCTTTGGCAACGCTGAAAAAGTCGGTGTTGCCGGAGTGAATCAGATCCAGCACTTCCTCATCATCCAGTAACAGATCAGCGGCGAAGAAATTGGCCTCTCTTTCCAGTCTGCCGGTGGCCTGGTAAATGTCGAAATCCTGCATGGCCTGACACCGCAGGTGGTTTGAGTGTTCAAATATATGCCCAAGTTCATGACCGGCAATGACACGCTGCTCTTCGTAGGGAAGGTGAGGATTAACGGCTATGTATCGGACACGATTTACAATCGTAGCGAAGCCACGCAGACCATCCGCATCGAGTGATCTGGCAGGCCAGAGCTTTGTGTTGGGCAGCACATCAATCAATTCAAAAGGGTCACGGGTACCATATTTCTGAATCAGTTTTTGAGTATCGTCAAAGGTTTGAAGTTGTGTCATTCTTTCACCAACTTTCTGGCAGAAAATCAGGTGTCGTTATCTTCGGCATTCTTCCGGTATTTCTTCGGCGTGAACTTTTCACGTGCCACCTTCTTGGAATCCATAAAAATCCGCTGCATTTCAATGGCAAACGCCTTCTGATCTTCCTCCGAAAGAGAACCGCCGGCGAATAGCTCACGAGTCTGGCTGAGAATCTCGCTGGCCTGAGCTTGACCGCGCCGCCCATAGAAGGAGCCTACCTCGGTCATGAACTCCTCATTTTCGGTCATCAGATAATTGACGTCCGTTTCAAGCAGCTCGGCCAGCTTTGCATACATATCGCGAGTGCGGGGATAGGTGGTACCGGCCTCATAACCGCCAATGGTACGGCGGGTTACGCCCATCTGTTTCGCAAGTTCCTCCTGAGACCACCCCTTCTGTGTGCGGAGGTCTTTTAGTTTTTCCCCGAAGTTCATTGCTAGTGCTCCTCGTATTATAAAGTAGTAGTTATTAGAGTCCCTCTCCAAGGACAAAATGCTACAATAGACAAGGTGCTGTGGATTGGTTTAAACCTCCTCGTATTATAAAGTAGTAGTTATTAAAGTCCCTCTCCAAGGACAAAATGCTACAATAGACAAGGTGCTGTGGATTGGTTTA
>OCHC01000341.1_pt1 | contig 54087 bp, 38 predicted proteins | sample 1538641 | NCBI WGS metagenome assembly OCHC01 (sample SAMN04571714, study PRJEB22368) | human gut metagenome | biome: human gut; material: stool | host: Homo sapiens | place: Luxembourg | collected 2012-08-17
GTATTTACAGGAATAGACGACATTGTTGTTTGATTTATATGTTGTGTTCATATTTGTATTATACTATAGTTCATTAGTTAATACAATTACTATTTTGTCCATATTCCATTACTTGCATAAATTCGATGGACGCGTCTTATATCCCCATAGTTGAAGCAGGGGGTTTTACGACGCATTGGATAAAATACTATATTCCAAAACGACACAAAAAAATCGCCGAACCCCAGTAAAATCAAAAGGTACAGCGATTTTTTTGTTTAGCAACTGTCAAAGACAGGAGTATAAAACGGTTTCTGACCAATGTCAAGCCAGAAAGATTTAAGCCCTCTTACACTGTCTGATTTGCCAGACAGAATTCTTATAATTCCGGAATCACTGTCGTCCATAGATGATTTCCTATTTTCTGGAAATCCCCCTCCAGAGACATTACAGTTACTACTGCATCCTTGTCAGGAAACGCCAGACAGAACTGACCATAATTTCCATCGGATCGATAGGAACCGGCTTCCGGATTCATGACAAACTGATATCCATATCCAAAACCGGAATAAAGATTTCCCGGACTTCCTGCCACTGAATTATCCACCAGATTGGACGTTGCCATCTTCATGTACGACTCTGGCACCAGCTGTTTTCCATTATAATTTCCCTTGTGAAGAATCATCTGTCCATACCGGGTAAACTCATCAATATTCACATAAAGTCCATTAGCCGCATGCACATGCCCTTTCGGACACAAAGTCCAGTCTGGATTTCCAATTCCCAGCGGCTCAAAAAAGCGATTTCTCAAATATTCCAGAAGATTAACTCCCGCACGTTTTTCAATCGCGCAGCTGATCATATAAGTATTAAAATTGCTGTACAGCCATTCTGTTCCCGGTTTTTTTATCACTTTCGCATTCTCGAAGAAATATCGGATCCAGTCCGGAGTTGTGTAACGCTCCGGCCAGTCACAGAAAAACAGAGAGCTTTCCAAACCTGTAGTCATTGTCAGCATATTTTCCAGCGTTACATCCCCCAGATATCCTTCCGGATTCTCCGGTGCATACTCTGGAAAAATATCCACAATCTTCTCATCAAGTCGAATCAGCCCTTCATCAAGTGCGATTCCTGCCGCACAGGACACAACACCCTTGCAGGCAGACCAGGTGTTAAGGCGTGTCTTGACCGGCATTCTTTTATATTCTGCCGTTAACTGTCCTTCACGCCATATCTGCGCATACATAACATTGAGATTTTCTTTTAAAGTTTTGATAGCAAATTCATTGATCAGGTTCTGGTCTTTATTCATAAACATTAATCCTCCCACACACTTGTTTCCATCTTTACATCAGGACTTACACTTCTAAACCATCCGTAAGCCATGCATACTACAATGGCTATCAGACTGATGATTACTACCGGAAGTTTCAGGCTTCTGCAAGAATTGATAAAAATGCAGATATATGCAAACAGGCTCAAACAGCAGAGGAAATAATATTTTCCGTTAGAAATATGCATTGGTGATTTTTCCCATGCTTCTGCATGTTTTTTCGGAAGCTGGAAATACGCATAAATCTGCAGAAATGCCAATGCTGATGCCAGAAGCATAATATTATTTACAACATCACTGATAGAAAAGTCCAGTAACACAGGTAATATTCCCATAAGATAAGTAAATGTCATCAGTTTCCAGTAAGCCCCTCTTCTGTTCTGAGCTGCCCATGATTTCGGAAGCCATCCATCTTTACAGGACTGTGCAACCGGAATACAGTTATTGGAAATTGTTGAATTAATGGATGAAGACAGTGCAAGTACCGGACCACCAATCATAAATACTGTGAAAAGTGCCGGATTTAAAATATTTTTTGCAACCAGGGTAAGCGGCTGTCCGGCTACCTGATCCAGAGGAAGCACACCACTTGCTACAATTGCAACACCGCCATATACAACCATCAGTGTCGGAATACAGTACAGAAGTGCCTTTGGAATATCTTTATGCGCTTCTTTTGCCTGTTTACCATAATTCATAATGCAGGAATATCCGTTTGTTGAATATACATACAGCATGATTGCGGAAAAGAATCCTGATGGACCATTGGAGAAAAAGTCTGGTGCTGTAAACTCAAACACCGGATTTTTCAGCTGGAGGCATCCCAGAATAATAAACAGACCAAGTGCAACAAACAGCAGGATAACCAGAATTTTCTGTACCTTCGCCATTACATCCACACCACACAGATTGATGGCAAAGAACACACTCAGGGCTGCAATTCCAAACCATTTCGCATTAACCTGCGGCCACAGGGAATTTGCATACATACCAATTGCCACACCATAAGTCGCCAGATTGATCGTCTGTGGCAAAAATCCTACTGCATACATACCGGCAACTCGTTTGCCGGCCATATCTCCTACCAGAGAATAAAATCCTCCTCCAAGTTTCAGTGTAGATGTGATCCATGGAATTGGTGCAATCATCATAAATCCCCAGATACATGCAGCTACATATGCCAGCCATGCTGACTGACCAGTCAAAAGAATTGCCGGTCCGATCAGTGTCAGAACACCCGATCCAATCGCCTGTCCTACACCGATTGTATAAAGATCACTTCGTTTCAGGTAACCGGTTTTTTCTTTTATTTCCTTTACTGTTGACGACATAAAAGCCCCCCTTTTTTATTGACTTTAACATTAATAGTGTAATTAATTCTTTTTCTGACGTCATATGAATTATTTAATGCTATATTAACATCTAGGTTTCAAGATTTCTATTGACAATATTATTAAAAATACACACTTTAATTTGTGCATTATTTACATCTCTTTTTATATTAAGAAGAATTTTTTACTCCATTATATTGTAATCAAACTTTACACCTGTTATAATTTATTATACTAATCGTACAGTACAGGAGGTTTTCATGAAAATAGAACAGTTGATCCGTGAAAAAGTATCTTTCCTTTCTGCCGGTCAGAAGAAAGTCGCCGAATATATATTACAACACCTTGATTCATTCAGTTATTCCACCCTTGCGAAACTCAGCAAGGAAATTTCCGTAAGCGAAACCACTATCATACGCCTTGCCTATTCCCTGGGATTTGAAAGTTTTTCTGAAATGCAGCGTACTGTACAGAATGATATTCTTTCCGTTCCTACGGTTATAAAAGACGATTCACTGCTGGATAGCGGAAATTTTTATCAAAACATCATTGCCAATGAACTCCATTCCATGGAAAGCTGGGCATCTCATCTGAATCAGGAAGATATGGATCAGATTGTTACCCATCTGAGCAATGCCAAAAAACGCCTCATTGTTGGTGCACGCTCTTCCTACAGTGCCGCTCTCTGGATGGGAACTCTGTTGAATCAGCTTCTTGGAAATACCAAGGTGGTTCACGAATTTTACGATTCCAATTTCGAATATCTCACAGAAGCATCCGAGGATACAGTTGTTCTTCTGATCTCTTTTGCCCGCTATACCAAATGGTCTCTGAAATATGCACAGATTGCCAAAAATCATGGTGCAAAGATACTCGCCATCACAGACAGCATTTCATCACCGGCATGGGCGCTGGCAGACCACGCTATCATTACAGAGATCAATCTCAATGAAATGGGATTTAACTCCTTCTCATGCCTCTATTGTCTGTTTGACAGTATTGTTGCAAAAATCCGCAAAACCAGGTGCAAATCCATCAGTACACGACTTCATGACCTAGAAGAACTTTATTCAGACTTTGATCTTTTTTACGAATAATAATTTCAGGGGGGGGGATTATCATGCAGGAAATTTTAGATATTTTTCTTGAGAAATCAAAGCAACATCATTCCAATATCATCTACGCACAGATATATAAAAATGATCTTCTAAAAGAAGAATTCAGACTTTTTCCGGTCAAAACCCGTTTAAATATATGGTCTATAAGCAAGCCTTTTGTTGCAATGGCCGCAGGTATCGCAGAACGTGAAGGACTGATCACTCTTGATGAATATATTTATCCCTGGTTTGAAAAATATTTCCCGTCAAATCCTTCCGAAAATCTTTACAAAATAAAGATCCGTGATCTTCTTACCATGTCATCCGGTCAGAAAGATCCGCTCTTTTTCTGCGATGGACCAGAGCGATACAGAGAAAAGGACTGGGTGAGATATTTCTTTCAGAATGATTCTTTTCCCTATACACCCGGTACTCATTTTGTGTACAGCAATTTTTGTTCCTATATTTTATCTGTTCTTCTGGAAGAGAAATCCGGAACGGGTCTGCTGAATTATCTGCGATATCGTTTCTTTGAACCGGTTGGTATTCCGAATCCGGACTGGACCCTCTGCCCTCAGGGACATTGTATGGCAGCTAACGGACTGTATCTGACGATTGATGAATTGGCTCGTTTTGGACATCTGCTTCTGCATGAGGGTTCCCTGAACGGAAAACAGATCGTCCCAAAAAAATTCGTGATTGATGCCTGTCAGAAACATATCGATTCTTACAATCCACTGACGGAGCATCCGGATTACCAGAGCTATGGTTATGGATATTTCATATATATGGGACCTATGGAAGATACACTGATCCTGTCCGGCAATTACGGCCAATACTGCGTCGTTGACAAAAAACGTCAGATGGTATCCTGTGTCATGTCCCTGGATGGAAATGACCACAAAAAAATCCGTGATGACCTGGTGGATTCTCTTGCAGAATATTACGGTGTGAAAATTTCACATATATAAAAAAATGCCGCTCCCGCGGCCATATCATATGATATTCGCAATCCGCTCCGCTACTTGCTCATAAAAAAATGCCGCTCCCGCGGCATTTTTTTATATCACTAACCAATCCTCAACCATAGCTGTATTATGTAGCAGTACTGCCTCATTTCCCTTCGTTACAAAAATCCTCTGCACAAACACATCCACAACTTCGCCTTCCCGGACGGGTTCTTCGTCAAGGCTTCTTCTGGCGCTGAGTGTAGTGTTTCCTACACGGACTTTCAGTTCCAGGCTGCTGCCGCGGAATGCGACTCGTTCTACGATGCCCTCTGTTGCGGAGCTTTTATATTTCTGTTCCTCGTTCTTCTTAGTCACTTTTACAAACTCCGGACGGACAATGGCTTTTTCGCCTCCTGGAACTTCCTCGAAGTGATTGAACACCTGGTAATCATCGATCACAGAAGTCTGCCCGAAAAATCCCGCCGTAAACGCAGTATCCGGATTCTGATAAACCTCCAGTGGAGTTCCCTTCTGCTCGATCCGTCCACGGTTAGTAATAATAATTTCATCCGCCACCTCAATAGCCTCATCCTGGTCATGGGTAACAAAAATACTGGTGATCCCTAGCTTCTCGATCATATCCTTCAGCCAGCTTCGAAGCTCCGTACGGATCTTTGCATCGATCGCCGCAAAAGGCTCATCCAGAAGGAGAAGCTGCGGATTCGGAGCCAGAGCCCGGGCAAAAGCAACTCGCTGTCTCTGACCACCGGACAGCTGACTCGGATATCTTTTCTCCAGGCCCTTCAGCCCGATCAGCTCTACCAGTTCCATAACCCTCTGCTTAATATACTTCTTATCCGCCTTCTGCACCTTCAGGCCAAATGCAATATTATCATACACCGTCATATACCGGAAAAGAGCATAATTCTGGAACACAAATCCAATGCCTCGCTCGCTGGCAGGCACATCATTGACCACTCTTCCGTCGATGATGATCTCCCCGCTGTCCGGCTGCTCCAGACCGGCGATCATACGGAGAATCGTAGTTTTTCCGCTTCCGCTGGGCCCCAGAAGACCGATCAGCTTCCCCTTTTCGATACCAAAGCTTACGTTATCAGATGCCTTGTAATCCCCATATGTTTTATTGATATTTTTTAACTCAACGTACATCGCCTTTTTCCCCCTTTCCTTTATGCTCCAGAACATTTCTTGCGATCAGAAGGATCACCGCCAGGATCACAAGAATCGAAGAAACCGCAAATGCCGGAACATACTGGAATTCGTTATAAAGAATTTCCACATGAAGCGGAAGTGTATTTGTTTTTCCACGGAGATGTCCGGACAGTACGGACACGGCTCCAAACTCTCCCATGGCTCTGGCTGTACACAGCACAACACCATAGAGAAAAGCCCACTTGATATGCGGAAATGTCACCTTGGTAAAAATCGTCCAGCCTTTTGCTCCCATCAGTGCTGCCGCCTCTTCCTCATCGGACCCTATGGATTCCAGAACCGGTATGATCTCTCTGGACACAAATGGAAATGTGACAAAGATCGTTGCCAGGACAATTCCAGGAACTGCAAACACGATCTGTATCCCTGCACTTTCAAGAACAGAATAAAGAGGACTCTGCTTTCCAAAAACCAGGATATAGATAAGACCTGCGATAACCGGTGATACTGTAACCGGAACATCGATCAAAGTGGTAAGGAGCTTTTTTCCCCGAAAATGAAATCTGGTCATTGCCCATGCCGCACACAGACCAAAGATCGTGTTGCATACAACAGCCGCAGCCGTCGCCCCAATGGTCAGCTTCAGCGCTTTCAGCGTGTACTCATCTGTCACCGCCTGCACATAGCACTGCCAGCCCTTGCTCAGCGCCTGGGTTACAACAACCACCAGAGGCAGTACCAGCATCACAAAAAGAAAGATCACGGAAATCCCGATAAGGATCCATTTCACCGGCCCGGAAGCCTGCTTCTTTTTTTCATCCATTATGCATCCCTCCCTCTGATACGTTTCGTATTTCTTGCCTGCACCAGATTCACACCAAACAGGATCAGAAATGATACTGCCAGTGTAACCAGTGCGATAGCTGTTGCGCTTTCATAGTCAAACTCCTGAAGCTTTGACATGATGATCAGCGGCGTGATCTCTGTATAATAAGGCTTGTTTCCTGCGATAAAAACAACGCTTCCGTATTCTCCCAGGCAGCGTCCGAAGGCAAGTCCCGCCCCGGAAAGCATTGCCGGCAGAAGCTCCGGAAGGATAACCCTGCGAAAAACGGTGAATGGCTTTGCACCCATGACACGGGCCGCCTCCTCATAGGAACCGTCCAGCTTCTCCAGAACCGGCTGAATGGCCCTGACTACAAAAGGGATTCCCACAAAGATCAATGCCACCGTGATACCGATTCTGGTATATGCGATCTTAATACCGAAATTTGCAAAAAAGCTTCCCACCAGACCTTTATCGGATGTCAGGGATGTCAGTGAGATACCGGCAACTGCAGTCGGCAGTGCGAAAGGCAGCTCGATCATTCCATCCATGATCCTTTTTCCCGGAAAATCATATCTTACCAGCACCCACGCAAGGACCAGTCCCATAATAGCATTGATCACTGTGGCCGCAAATGCGGTAATAAAGCTTACATAGAATCCGGACAAAACCCTCGGCCGTGTGATCACCTCAATAAATTCCCGAAAACCCAGCCGCGCCGAGTATACTGTCAAAGACGCAAGAGGGATCAGAACTACGATACTCAGCATCGCCAAAGTCACTCCCATTGTCAGTCCAAAGCCTGGTATCACACGTTTACTCTGTTGTTTCTTCATTTCTGTCTCCCCTCTTTTCTATTCTAAGTTTCTGGTCTGTTACAAATTCCCGGTCTGCTGCAAATCTCTGACTCTTCTACAATTCTCTAATCTGTTGCAAATCTCTGACTCTTCTACAACTCTCTGATCTGTTACAAAATCTCAGGCTCTTCTACTCTTCATAGATCTCATCAAACACTCCACCGTCTGCGAAATGCTTTTTCTGAACTGCATCCCAGCCGCCGAAATCTTTGATCGTTGTCAGCTTCACCTTCAGGTTAAAAGTATCTGCATGCTTTTTCAGGATCGTCTGATCAACCGGCCTATAGTAATTCTCCGCGATCAGCTCCTGAGCTTCATCGGAATACAGATATTTCAGATATGCTTTCGCAGCTTCTGCATTATCATGCTTTTTCACATTTTCATCTACAACAGCAACGGACGGCTGTGCCAGGATACTGATGCCCGGCGTTACGATCTCGTAATCATCCGGATTGTCCCTTACAGAAAGAAACGCTTCATTTTCCCAGGCGATCAGCACATCCCCCTGCCCGTTTTCCACGAAAGAGGTTGTGGCACCTCTTGCACCGGAATCCAGAACCAGGACATTTCTATAAAGCTTCTTAATAAAGGCTTTCATCTCTGTCTCGTTGCCATTATATTTCTCATTTGCATAAGCCCAGGCTGCCATGTAATTCCAGCGGGCACCACCGGAGGTTTTCGGATTGGGAGTGATCACTCCCACACCATCCTTTGTCAGATCATCCCAGTCGTGGATATTCTTCGGATTTCCCTTCCGAACAAGAAATACAATGGTGGAAGTATAAGGAGCACTGTCATCCGGATATTCATCGATCCATCCCTTGTCGATCAAACCGGCATTCCGGATCGCATCAATATCATATTCCAGTGCAAGTGTCGCCACATCTGCAGGAAGTCCATTGGAAATCTCAAGAGCCTGCTTTCCGGAACCGCCATGAGACTGGATCACATCCACACTCTGACCTGTTTCCTCTTTCCAATATTTTGAAAAAATCTTATTATATGCTTCATAAAATTCTCTGGTCGGATCATAGGACACATTGATGATCTCCACATGATTTTTATCCTTTGTATTGTTTCCCGATACTGCAAAAGTTCCTGCCAGTACCACTGCTGCCAGTGTGATACAGACACCTGCAATGCGTTTTCTTTTCATGATCTGTATACTCCTTTACAACCACATTTTTATTTAGAAATCTTTTTCCCACCAATGTAACTGCTTCATTTCGCTGTCAAATCATACCTGTTCTTTCCGTTTACTGTGGTTCTGTAATTTTTTTATTTGAATTGAATACATTAAACCATATTATTCCCATTAATTAAATAGGAATATATGAAAACGTTTTCACGCAAATACTCTGGTCATAGCGCAACTGCATCCTGTCTGTCACTATATCTGCGCATCCGCAACACTCAGATACAATAATCGCTCCACATACTGTCCTCCACACTGCTGCAGCTGTTCCGTATCATCAGTCTGCCTTCCAGCTCCATTCGCACAATACCCGAATGCCCGCCCTTCAGCCGGTCCAGCAGCAGGTATAATGCAAATTTTCCCATATCCCCCTTGGGCAGGCTCACCGTTGTCAGCATCGGTCTGGTAAACTGTGCCTCCTGTATATCATCGCTGGATATGATCGAAGGCATATAATACCGGTTCCGAAATTTATTCAGGCACTTCAGCATTCCGATCGCCGAAATATCATTGGCACAATAGATTCCGGTTGGCATGTCGTCCGACTGAAAGAACTTTTCCATAGCCTCGTAGCCCTCGGCCTCAGTCTGCTTTGTTTCGATAACATACTCCGGTATCACATCCAGATCATGCTTCTTCAGTGTTTCCAGATACCCGTTATACCGGTCTTCGCTATGGCACTGGCCAATATAACCGATATTTTTGTGCCCCAGGGAGATCAGATATTCCACTGCCGCTGCTGCGATCTTTTTCCCATCACAAAGGACCTCATCCACTTCATAATTGGTAGAATTCCGGTTCACCGATACCACACTCTTATACTTCTTATTCAGCTTCTTCAAGGCCTCTTTATTACATCTGCCGATGATGATCAGTCCGTCCCTTTTCCCTTCCACCTCATCATACATTCCGTCGATCAGCCGGTCCAGATTCTCCCTTCGGCACTTCCGGTCATCGGAAAACACAGACATATACCATACTTTGGAAAGAATGCAGTTTTTATCATGGATCTCACTTTCGATCACCCGAAGGAGCTCCGCAAAAAACGGATCCGTTGTGGAAGAATCGGTTCTTGTCATCAGGATATTGATGTACCAGGTTTTCTCCTGCTTTGCGGAAACACCTTTTTTCAGATTCCGGGCCGCCTCGTTGGGCACATAATTCATCTCGATAGCTGTTTTCCATATCTTATCCCTGAGTCCGGAAACAGAACATTTATAATTGGGATTATTCAAAACTCTGGAAACCGTCGCCGGTGAAACCCCTGCCTTTTCTGCGATCTTCTTGATGGACATGTACCCGTCCCCTCCCTCTGAAAAAAGTCTACCCGCTACCAGTCCTGTAAGCTGCTCAACGTCATCTATGTAACTCAGCATCATCAGTGTAACAGAACTTTTTATCATTCCTTATTTCATAGTAATTAAATATGTTTTATATGATAATAAGAGTTTTGAAAAAAGTCAATCTTATTTTGTGAAAACGTGTTCTTTTTTTGTCGCATCTTCCAGTAGACCACCCGGATTCTGCGCCTTGCCCATCTCATTTAGCATTACATTACCAAACACGGCACACCACAAAAAAATACCTTACACAGAGTTACTGTGGAAGGTATTTTTTTCGATCATCACTTATTGTTGTCCTTTAATTTTCTTTTGATATATTCTTCTATCAATTCCAATAATTGTTTACCCGTTTCTATCTGTTCTTCTGCTTCTTCTCTTGTTGCAATATAAAAATCATCATAATCGCTGGCATGTCTGATTTCTTCTGCTTCTACGATTTTTCGTCCAAGTTTTCTGGGAAAAATCTCTGTTTTAATATAATTCTTATTGAAATTTGCTAATGCATCTTTATGACGTTTATATGCATTTCCATCTAATGCATGTATTGCTGAAATTGCATGATAAATACCATAATATGCCCGATTATTAGCACCTCGAAATTCTTTTGCATTCAAAAGAATTTCCGCAGCTTTAATATCACTTTGGGCAGTTTCAATCCGATAAAAAATAAGATCTTTCTGCGTTCCTTTTTCATCAGACTGCATCAAATAATTTTACCCCCTCTTTCTTTACATTTGCATAAAATGGATAAACATCAACCCAATTCAGAAAATGTTTTTCACTTTTTGCAATTGGCTTAATATCAAGATCATGATCCATATTAAAATCAAAAGTTTCTCCTGCCAATTCATGACGATACTGCTTAATATCTATATCAGACAGATCAAGGAGAATCATAATATCGATATCAGAATCTTCTCTATAATCTCCTCTGGCATATGAGCCGTATAAAATAACACTTTTCAAATGTTTCCCATATATTTTCTGTAATATTTTTGTGTATTGTTCCAACAATGTCTTCATCGATACCGGCATAATCCCGCCCCCTTCTATCTGATAAAACATCTTTATTCGATAACCACTATTTGTTCCATTTAATTATACGCTTTTATATCATTATTCCGCAATGAAATTTTTTCGACATAATTCTTCAGACATATAAAAACAGACTGAAAACCTGATATATATTCTTATCAAGCTCCAGTCTGTTTTGCGTGCTCAAACATATAAGATATAACTATGAGCAAATAACAAATGCGGATTGCTAATATCCCTTGAATTATTTAACCGTTACCTTACAGGTCAGTTTTTTAGAACCACTCTGAACGGTGATAGTTGCAGTTCCTTTTCTGATGCCTTTTACAACACCTTTGGATGTGACAGTTGCGATTTTTTTGTTGGATGATCTATAAGTGACCTTCTCATCAGTATTTCTTGGTGTTGCAACGGCTTTGATGGTGAAGGTTTTTCCTCTGTTCACGGTCTTTGTTTTTGGTACACCGGTGAGTTTTGTTGTTTTGATCTTTGTGACCTTAACAGTGACAATAACTTTTTTACTTCCGGCTTTTACTATGATCTTTGCAGTGCCGACTTTCTTTCCTGTGATAACACCCTTGGAATTTACTGCTGCGATCTTACTGTTGGAGGAACTGTATGTAATCTTATCCTTGCTTGTAACCGGCTTCAGAACAGGTTTCAGAGTTACTTTTTTTCCTTTGACTACACTGACTGTGGACTTCAGGTTTGTGATCGCCTGTGTAGTGACTCTGACTGTAACCAATATATTGGTCTTCACGCCACTATTCAATGTGATCGTCACCCATGTTGAACCGTTTTTATTTTTTGCGGTAAGTTTAAATGTGCCGTTCTTATTCACATTGGAAACGGTTACAAGGCCGGTGTCCTTCGGTGTTACACTCTTCAGATAATCGCCGTTGGCAAAATCAGATACCCGGATAGCTGTAGTAGACTGTCCATTTTTTAATGTAACCTGATCCGTATTTACACTCATATTGTAGGTCCGAGTTTCTCCCCAGTCCTGAAAACCACACCGTTCACATTTAAAATGCTGCTGGTAATCCGCTGTAAAAAATATCGGAGTTGGATTTCCTTTGCTGACAGTGTGTTTGCCTGAACCATGATTTACCCATTGCTCGTCCGTAAATTTATGTCCCAGTTCCGGAATGAGCACATCGCTGTCCTGCTGTATTTCTTCTTTTCCATCTTTATCCAAAAAATGTTTCCCGCAGGATGTACAACGATAGGTATCTTTCATTCCCGGATTCAGGCACTCTGCCGGATATCCCTTTTCTAATTCCAGAACATGACTTTCTGTTTTCGGTATTACCAAATCCCTGCCTTCTGTAATTCTCTGGGTTCCCTTTTCATCAAGGAATATCTGCTGACAGTAATCACAGATGTAATAGCCTTTTCTTCCTTCATTTGTACAGGTTGCTTCATACCCTTCAATGTATCTCATTGTATGATTCTGAGGTTCTGTCGGCAAGATCAGATCTGCCTCTGCTACTTTCTGTTTCCCTTCCTGATCAAGGAAATATTGGTAACAGCCGGTGCAATAATAGTAGGCTTTCTTTCCTCCATGTATACAGTTTGGCTCTTCTTTACTGTGATATTCCAGTGCATGGACACCGTTTGCAGGAATTGTTACGGATTCTCCTGAAATCTGCTGTTTTCCATCCTTATCCTGAAAATATTTAAAGCAGTTGTTGCAGAAGTAATATTCTTTATTTCCTGCATTTATACAGGTTGCATTATTGGCTTTCTGATATACCAGATTATGTTTTCCATTTACCGGGATCACTATGTCACTCGTGTTTGCTGACTGTTTTCCATCTTTATCCAAGAAATCACTACTACAAATACTGCAGTGATAATATGCCCGATTTCCACAGTTCGCACAATTGGCATCTCTTGCAGGATAATATATCATACTGTGTTTTCCATTCATCGGAATCACCACATCTTTCGCTACCTGTTTTCCATCTTTATCAACGAAATATGTGCCGCAGCCGGTGCAGTAATAACTTGCCTTATTTCCGTCTGATATACAATTGGCATCTCTTGCCTCACGATATATAATCCTGTGTCCTGGTGCCGGAATTATGATGTCTGACTCTGTGAGTTCTGTTGCGCCATCCCAGTCCGTAAAATTTTTTCCGCAGTTTTCACAGTGATAATATGTCTGATTACCAGACTGTGTACAGATTGCAATTTTCCCCTCATGATATGTCAGATTATGGCCAAATTTACTGATCGTCAAATCTCCCCAGACTACTCCTGATCCTTCTGCATTAGAAAAATCCCAGTTACATCCATCACAATGCCAGTATTCCCTATTTCCATCACTTGTACAAGTTGGCTTAACTTCTTCATGATGAATAAGAGGATCTTCTATATTATGAAAAGGAAAGTCGTTTTCTGTAGCATAGGTTTCCGCTGTGGAATCTTTATGTCCCATAACAAGACTATAAGTCTTTGTACCATCTAAATTATAACCAAATGCCTTTTTTTCTATCACTGCAGATGCATTGGCAATGTAAATGCTTCGCAGATTTGTACAATCGGAAAAGGCATTGGTATCAACATGTGTTAAGTTGTCCGGAAGAATGATTTCTACCAGATTGGTGCAGTTGGAAAATGCTCCATATGGAATTTCTGTAAGATTTTTTGAAAGTTTAATTCTATCTAAACGGCTTCCCTCAAACGCATACTCCTCAATTGTTGTCACGCTGTCCGGTAAAGTTACTTCTCCTAACATCGTTCCAGTGAATGCATTCTTTCCAATCTTTGTCAATCCATCTGGAAGTGTGATATTTTGTAAGGAACTACAACCATAAAATGTACTTTTTTTAATTTCAGCTACATTCTTTGGAATATTTATTGACTGAAGATTACTATTCCAGTAAAATGCACTTTCACCGATATCCGTTACTGTATCCGGAAGTTCAATACTACTGAATTTACAATTATAAAATGCCCCGTTACCTATTATTTTCAGACCTTCTGAAAAACTAATATTTGATAAGTTATTACTAAAAAACGCATCGTTACCTATTGTTTTCAGACTTTCTGGAAAACTGATACTTGATAAATTATTACCAGAAAATGCATTATCACCTATGCTTATCAAATTTGGAGGTAATTTAATTTCTGTTAAATTACAGTTACTAAACGCTCCATTACCAATTTCCGTAATTTTATCCGGTAAAACAATGCTATCTAATCGACTACAGTTAGAAACCAGTCCGTTACTTATATAATTCAGATTTTTAGATAATTTTATGCTTCTTAAATTACCACAATTCGAAAATACTCCTACTCCAACTTCTGTTATCGTATCTGGCATTGTAACTTTTTTTATTGCGCATCCCGAGAATGCATAACTGCCTATTCTTGTTATACTATCTGGCAGTCGAATATCGGTTAAACTGCTGCAGCCGCAAAACACACTCTCGCCTATCTCTATTATATTCTCTGATAGCTGAATATTGGTTAAACTGCTACATCCATTGAACGCACTCGCTCCTATCTCTGTTATATTCTCTGATAGCTGAATATTGGTTAAACTACTACATCCATTGAACGCACTCGCTCCTATCTTTGTTATGTTCTCTGATAGTTGAATATCGGTTAAACTGCTACATCCATTGAACGCACTCGCTCCTATCTTTGTTATGTTCTCTGATAGTTGAATATCGGTTAAACTGCTACATCCATTGAACGCACCCTCTCCTATCTCTGTTATATTCTCTGATAACTGGATACTAGTTAAACCGCTACAGCCCCGAAACATTTCTTTTCCAATTGCAGTGATTTTCTCTGGAATATTAATACTGGTCAAACTGCTACAGTCAAAAAATACATCATCACCTATACTAGTTAAACTTTCTGGCAAAACAATCGTGCTTAAGCTTCTGCACCAAACAAATGTATCATTTCCCAGATTTGTTAATGTTTTTGGTAATATAACACTGGTTAAATTAACACAACTATAAAATGCCCCTTCAAGTGAAGTAATTCCTTCCCCAATTACTACACTTTTAATCTTTTCATTCAAAGAAAAATACCTTTGTACTTCACCACTCCCCTCAATGACAAGCCGTCCATCCCCATACAATTTATACGTAGCATCACTTCCACAGCTTCCGCTATCAACAACTTCCGGGCTCTCGCCCACACCGGCAACTACTGCTTCTCCATCTGAAAAACCATCTTTCACATCTGCTTCTAATTCCACTGTATCAGAATTATCTGTTTCTGTATTTACCTCAAGTTCTTCAGCACTGTCCTCAAAAAGTTCAAGGTCACCAGTGTCGTTATCCTGCGAATCCTCTGAAGCTGTTTCTCCAGTGGTTATTGTTTCTCCTGCATTCGACTCAGCATCAGCAACATCTTCATTCTCAGGCACTTCTGAAACTTCTTCTACTGTATCTGTTGCTGTATCCGTCACTGTATCTTCTGCTTCATTCGTCTCTGCCTGAAATTCCTCAGCCGCATTCACAGACATTGTCTCCACCGGAGCCGCCGCTGTTGTCAGGATTATAGCCGCAGACAGCAGCCATGCAATGTTCTTTTTCTTCATAGATTTCCCCCATTTTCCAATTCACATTTATACTAAAATTATAAATTTCACATCACATTTAATCAAGCTTTGTTTAGAATATTTTTGTCATATTTTGTCTGTTTACAGACATTTTCGAACATTTTTTCTACTATAAAAACCGGCAGCTGCACATGTGAAAACTTTTGTACCTGCTTTATTACCAAAATACAAAAAATACGACGTGCAGTTATTCAAAAAGCTGTACCATTTTTACCTCTCAATCCTGATCCAGAAATCATCCTCTGCCATTCTTCCTTCGGTCTTTTCTATGATCATAAACGGATCATAAAATGGCAGATTCAAATCTTCTAATACCAATTTTATTTTGTCTCGTTGTCTCGGGAAACAACGAGATTCCAGAAATTCCTCGTATTCTTCAAAGGTTGGTTTTTCATTTCGGCCAAATGCTTTTTTAATAAAATTGTTTGTATAATTATATATTTTTACTTTTCTGCCTCTCTCATCCACATCAATAATCGTACATATTTCACTCTTAAACATGTACCATAAGCGTATCGGATATTCTTTTTCCGGCACGCGGAGGTTTTCCTCTATCTGAGGATACTCGTTTAAAATATGAACTAATGTCGTAACCGGTCCTGTAATATCCCGATTTTCACTTTCCCATCTTTCTATTGTTTTCTGAGATACATTTACTAACTTTGCAAAATCTTTTTGTGTAAGCTTCAATTTCTTCCTTAAAATTCGTATATCTTCTGCCCGTATCGAATGTTTCACAGCATATCCTGTCATTTTAGATTCCCCCTTTTTTATTAATATACCCTTATTTTAAGGGTATAACAAGCTATTTTATTCCTTATTTTAAGGGTTTTCTATATTTATAAAAAACCCGGCAGCTGCACATGTGAAAACTCTCCATGTTTCATCTGCCGGGCTTCTGTTTTTATTTTCTTTTGTATTCTTTCACTGTTATGGCGATTTTACGTACGCCTGCTTCATCGTTACTTCACCGTTATCTTACAGTTCAGTTTTTTCGCTCCGCTCTGCACGGTGATCAAGGCCGTCCCTTTTCGGATTCCCTTTACAACACCTTTGGAATTTACCGTAGCGATCCTGCGATCCGAGGAACGGAAAAGAATCTTTTCGTCGCTGTAATACGGCACGGTCACTGCCTGGATCGTGTATGTTTTTCCACGAAGTATGGTTTTTGTTTTGGGCACGCCGGTCATCTTTGCAGTCCTTACTGCGGCAGTATTGTTCAAAAAACGGAACCCATTTTTCTTTGCGTAAGTCTGCGCAGTAGAACCCTTTTTTCCGGCAATGACAAAAGTTTTATTTTTTCCACTATTGAAATTATAGCCGATCGCTTCTTTTTCTATCACTGTTTTACTGTTGAGGATCGTAATCTTTTTCATTGCCAAGCAATCATAAAAAGCATGGCTTCTGATCTTTTTCACACTGGCAGGTACTGTAATATTCCCCAGTTTTCGACAATTACTGAATACACCGTTCCCGATCTCTGTAAGCTTCTTCGGCAACGACACCTTTCTGAGATCTGTACAAAAAGAAAACGCACCTTCCCCAATAACCGTAACACTGTCCGGAAAGCTTACTCCTGTCAAACCGCAATGCCGAAAGGCCGCTCTTTCTATCCTGGAAACGCCCTGTCCAAGCGCAACCTTTTTCAGTTTCATATCTGCCTCAAATAACGATTCCGGTAATATTTTCACACTTCCCGGAATGCTGACAGATTCCAGACTGTTACAGTAACTGAAAGCATATTCATCAATTTTTGTTACAGTTTTCGGTACATCCAGGCTCATAAGCTTACTCTGGTAAAAAGCATATGCACCAATGCTTTTCAGTCCATCAGGAAGCTTGATCCTGGTGATCGCAGTATCTCCAAATGCTCTTACTCCAATACTCCGCAGAGTTCCCGGCAACGAAATCCTCTTCATATTTCTGCAGTCTGAAAAGGTTCTGTCACCGATTCCCGTGATCCCAGATGCAACGGTTACTGTTTTTATCATTGCTGATCTGTATGAAAAATCATCGGTAACCTTAACCTCCCCTTTTCCCTGTATCTGCAGGTTTCCATTGGAGTACAACCGGTAAACAGCTTTGCTTCCACAGGAGCCCTTCGCAACAAGCTTTGCAGTGCTCTGCACACCTGCTGCCGATGCTTCCTGCGCATATTCAGCCGCATAACCAGTCTGTGCATGTACAGCCACAGAAGATACACAGGACCCTGTCAGGATCATTGCCGTTGATAACAGTATTGCGATTTTTTTCCCAAACATAAAAGCTCCCTCCCCGAGAATCGATCGGATATCCACGATCTTCTCCCATGTAGCAACAAAAGGACCGACATACATCCGGTCCTCATGTTCATTATTTAGAATCTGTTGGTTAATCCAACCACATACATATCTTCTTTATATTCCGGGATCTTCACAAGAAGTCCTTCTGCAGTATCTTCAGTTTCTACCTTCACTGCCGGATCAAATGGTCTCAGCGCCCCGTGATAGCCCTTGATCAGGAATTCATTGGCACCTTCCTTCAGATGATCTGCAAACACATTCAGATTTCCGTCTTTCTGTGTATAATGGAGCTCGATTCCACTCTCAAGCAGCTCAGATTCACGGTCACTGCAGCGTGTTCCGTAAATACCGTCATGGTTTACCTTCAGCCATGCACCCAGGATCTTCAGTCTTCTTACCTGCTCCTCCGGGATAGTTCCATCTGCCTTCGGGCCGATGTTCAGGAGAAGATTTCCGTTATTTGCCACTGTTCCGACAAGAAGTGAGATCAGATCCGGAACAGAGATCAGCTTGTCATCGCCTTCGTTGGCATTATAACCGAAGGATAAGCCCATTCCACGGCACATCTCCCATTTCTCATTTCTGTTTACAGAACCGGCTTTATATTCCTTAGTAAGGAAATCGTGATAACGTCCGTTGAAACGGTCATTTACCACACCCTCCGGAACCTTATTGTAATAATGTGCAAAGAAATACGGCATCATCTCTTCACTCTGTGTCGGCCATCCGATATCATTCCAGAACACACTCGGTGCATAATCATCAACAAGCTCTTTCATCTGATTATAGGAATAATCTGCATATGCAAATGTCGGGCTGGCTGTTCCAAACAGATCATCATCCTCAAAAATAGGATCGTTTGCATACTGCCAGTCGATCAGTCCGGAATAATACAGGCCCATGCGGATTCCTGCGTCACGGACAGCTTCTGTCAGCTCACCGGTGATATTTCTCTTCGGTCCCATTTCTACGGAATTGAAATGTGTATATTTACTTGGGAACAGGCAGAATCCGTCATGATGCTTGGTTGTCAGAACAACATACTCCGCACCTGCTTCTTTGAAGATCTCTGCCCACTGCTTCGGATCCCAGTTTTCAGCTTTCCACATAGGAATAAAATCTTCGTATTTGAAATCTTTTCCGTATTTTTCTATATGATGCTTATATGTAGGGCCTTTTCCAATGTTCAGAGAATTGTAATACCATTCTGCATACGGATTATCCGCAAACCATTCCTTGGAATCAACCTCTCCCAGCTCCCATGTATGCGGTGCAAATGCCGGCACGGAATAAATTCCCCAATGGATAAAAATTCCAAATTTACAATCCTCATACCATTTTGGAACTGTGTGTGCATTTACAGAGTTCCAGTTTCCTGTGAATCTTACATCTCCCATAATTAAAATACCTTATCCTTTCTGTCCTTTCAAAAAGACATTATAATTTACTTGCTTCCCCCAACAGCTATTCTACTGTGATCTTCAATACCACCGGCATATCTCCCGCCTCAATACCCCCTCTTCCGCAGGAAATATCCAGTTCTTTATTTCTCGCAAATGCCGGATGCAGATCTGTTCCGAGGATCTCAATATCCCGGATCGTGGATTTCAAAAGCTTCATATCATTGCCAAGAGCTTTGATATGGATCTCTCCATCCTCCGGCCAGTGCAGAACAGTCGCATAAATATGATTGCTCTTACTTGTAAAACGGATATCCTCAGAAGTAAAGTGCTTATCATAGGTATCCGTGAAATGTCCCTCCGGAACCACCGTCGGTCCCTCTCCGAATATCTTCCAGTATCTGGTTCCGTATATCGCCTCTCCGTTTACCTTCAGCCATTTTCCCATTTCTCTCAGGATATGTGCATCCTCTTCCGGAATTGTTCCATCCGGCTTCGGTCCAATATTAAGAAGAAGTGCACCATTTTTGCTGACTACATCGATCAGATCCAGCACTACATCGGAAGGCTTCTTATAATCATTTCCAATGGTATAGCCCCAGGAGTTCTTAGCTACAGACGTATCATTCTGCCACAGATCCGGTGTGATATGATCTAACTGACCTCTTTCCAGATCATTCACTGCGCTGCCATAAACATATGCGTCAAATTTGGCATCAATAGCTGTTTCTTTTCCCCACTGTGCAGAACGGTTGTAATAATATGCTGCAAATTTACGAAGATACGGTTTCCATGCGTACTGCTGGATCCACCAGTCAAAATACACGATGGATGGCTGATATTTATCCACGATCTCGCAGGTGCGGACAAGCCAGTCCTGCATATGCTCCTCTGTCGGAGGATTGTCATAAATATCACTCATATCTCTGGTGATTCCTGCTGCCGGCCCATAAAGATCCGCATATTCCGGATCATTGACATCAGCCTCCGGGATCTGACGACCTCCATTAAAGAACCAGTAATGCTCTGCTCTGTGAGAAGAAGCACCGAGAACCATTCCCTCTTTCTCAACCTCTATCTTCAGCTCTCCGAGAATATCTCTTTTCGGTCCCATCTCAGCAGCGTTCCAGCGACAAAGGTCACTGGCATACATCTGAAATCCATCGTGATGCTCCGCTACCGGAACTACGAATTTCGCCCCCGCCTCTTTAAATAAGGCCGCCCATTCCTTCGGATCAAACTTCTCAGCCTTAAACTGAGGAATAAAATCCTTGTAGCCGAATTTATCCAGAGTTCCGTATTTCTCTGTATGATGCAGGTTCTCCTTAGAGCCTTTCACATACATATTTCTGGGATACCATTCGTTTCCGAAAGCCGGAACACTGTAAACACCCCAGTGGATAAAAATTCCGAATTTATCTCTTGCATACCACTTCGGCGTAGGATGCTCACAGAGAGAATCCCAGGTATCCGTGTACGGTCCCTGTGCGATCACCTCATCGATAAGAGAAAGGTATTCTTCTTTTTTCATCTGTTCGTCCTCTTTACATCTTTTATTTATATTGTATGGATGTCTCTATGTTATCATCAAACCTTTTGGTTGTATATGCCCAACAATTCACAAATAAAACGTTTCGTTTTTATACAAAACATACAACAAAAAAAAGACCTTGATGATGTTTTTGTTCCAACTTCATCAAAGTCTTTTCTTTTTTACATAATATTCTCTTCGATCACCTTTTCGATCCGTCTCTTCACTTCTTCTGCGAGCTCTGTGGTATGCATATCTTTGTATTCCTCATAATACATCGGAGGAAGGATATGCACCTGTACGGTGATCCTCTCTGTAGAACCGGTATCAAAAGCCTTAAAGGAATCGATCAGTGCAACCGGAACGATCGGGCATTTCGTCTTGGTGGCAGTCTTGAAGCTGCCGCCCTTGAACGGTCCCGGATGATTTCCGTTTTTACTTCTGGTTCCCTCCGGAAAGATCAGATAATTACGACCAGCCTTCACTTCCCGTATTACATTGACAATGACCTGCATGGACTGCTTCAGGTCTTCCCTGTCAATGATAAAGGCCTTCATACAGGCAAAAACCTGCTTCAGAAAAGGAATCTCTCCAACTTCCTTCTTGGCAACTACCGAAAAAGGAACCGGGCATGCCCGGATGATCGCCAGCACATCAAACAGTCCCTGGTGATTCGGAAAAAACATAAATCCCTTTTCTTTTGGGATATTTTCAGCTCCATGCACATCAATATGGATATTTCCGCCTTCAATGGCATGCTCATCTACCAGTCTCAGGAATGCGTATTTCTTCTCTTCCGGATAATCATCTGTATGCGCTGCATACCAGCAAAGCTTGATCCACCAGTAAGGAACAAAGACTATATTTCTGAGCACCATCAGCAAAATCCGCTTCATTCTTACATCCTCCCGCCTCTGCTTTATCCGTTCAGTTTCCCTGCGATCTTATCCTCGTATCCCGGATTCTTTTTCAGAAAAACCTCATAAGCCTTTGTATAATCTGTATAGGTTTTCGTAGTCATAAATTTCTGATAATCCTTAGCAGCCTGCTGGCTGATCTTATCTGAAATCTCAGAAGGCGCATACAGATAATACTTTTTGTCCTGGACCTTTACAAGATAGGTACTGATACATGGATATTCCTGCTCGTTCTCCAGAACAAGATTATAGCGGATATAAACATAAGAATAATTTTTGTTTTCAGAAATGGAGCCACAGCTGTCGATATTTACATCCTTTACTCCATGGGCCTGAAAATATTTTATCGTGGAGGAAATCTCTGTTTTCGCCTCATCCGATAACTTATCCGCACTGTAACAGCTCTGCATCTTTTTATTCTTGCCTGCTGCTGCCGCTTTGATGTAGCCTTCCACAACCCCCTCCGGAGTTCTGTGGCTAATCTTTCCGCAGCCTCTGGCCGCCAGAACGATCACCAGCAGGATCAGAATGATCCCCGCCAGTGTCGCAATGTGGACAAAATTCAGTTTTTTATTAGAGTATTTCAGCTTCTTTACTGATTTTTTTCTGCGTTTTTTCTTTGTCGTCGTCATGACTTATCCTCGACCTTATTCCTCTTCACTGCCTGTGACAGCTTCCTCTGCAGAGCCTTCTTCGTTATCGCCGGTTTCTCCGTCAGCTTTTTCGGTAGTTGTATCTGCTTCCGGATCTTTATCTCTTACCTTGGCGATACTTGCAACGGTTACGCCTTCTGTAAGATTGATCATCTTCACACCGGAGGTGATCCTTCCAAGAACAGAGATATCTGCACACTGCAGACGGATAATGATACCCTCTGTAGTAATCATCATGATCTCGTTCTCTTCGTTGACAGCCTTGGCGCCGACAACATTTCCGGTCTTCTCGGTGATCTTGTAGCACTTCACACCCTTACCGCCACGGTTCTGGACAACGAACTCACTCATAGCTGTACGTTTGCCCATTCCGTTCTCGGAAACTACAAGCAGATAATCTCCCTGAGTGTTCAGCTGCATGGCAACAACTTCATCACCGTCAGTAAGATTCATACCTCTTACTCCCATGGACGCACGGCCTGTGCTGCGGACATCCGTTTCCTTAAAGCGGATACACTGTCCGTCCCTGGTCACAAGAATAATATCTTTGTTATTATCAGTAGCCTTAACCTCGATCAGCTCGTCATCATCACGGAGAACGATTGCTGTAAGACCTGTCTTACGGACATTCTCGTAATCCTTGATCGGAGTTTTCTTCACAAGGCCTTTCTTGGTGGCCATCATCAGATAATGACCCTCTTCATATTTACGAAGCGGGATCACAGCTGTGATCTTTTCTCCCGGTGCAAGCTGCAGAAGATTGATGATCGCAGTTCCTCTGGCTGTACGACCTGCCTCCGGGATCTCATATACCTTCAGTCTGTATACACGTCCTGTATTAGTAAAGAACATGAGATAATGGTGCGTTGTCGTCATCAGAAGCTCTTCGATATAGTCATCCTCAATCGTCTGCATACCCTTGATTCCTCTGCCGCCACGGTTCTGGCTGCGGAAGTTGTCAACGGTCATACGCTTGATATAACCAAGCTTTGTCATTGCGATCACTGTATTTTCTCTCGGGATCAGATCCTCTGTAGAGATATCATATACATCGTATCCGATGGAAGTCTTTCTGTCATCGCCGTATTTCTCTGCAATGGCAAGGATCTCCTCACGGATCACCCGGAGAAGGAGCTTGCGGTCAGCAAGGATTGCCTGGAACTTGCGGATCTTCTCCATAAGCTCTGCATACTCAGCCTCCAGCTTCTCTCTTTCCAGACCTGTCAGTGCACGGAGACGCATATCCACGATCGCCTGTGCCTGCACATCTGTCAGCTCAAAACGTTCGATCAGCTCCTGCTTGGCGATCTGTACGTTGCGGGAACCACGGATGATGCGGATCACTTCGTCAATATTATCAAGTGCCTTCAGAAGACCCTCCAAAATATGGGCTCTCTCCTGTGCCTTATTAAGATCATACTGTGTTCTTCTGCGAACTACATTCTCCTGATGCTCCAGATAGTACTCCAGCATCTCTTTCAGATTCAGAACCTTCGGTTCCATACTTCCATGATTTGGAACAAGAGAAAGCATGATCACACCAAAAGTATCCTGCAGCTGTGTATGCTTGTAGAGCAGATTCAGGATCACGTTGGCATTGGCATCCTTACGAAGATCAATACAGATTCGCATACCCTCACGGCTGGAATGGTCGTTCAGGTCTGTGATCCCGTCGATCTTTTTGTCACGGACAAGCTCTGCGATCTTCTCGATCAGACGTGCCTTGTTTACAAGGTACGGGAGCTCGGTAACCACGATACGGGATTTACCGTTTGGCAAAGTCTCGATATTCGTCACCGCACGGACACGGATCTTGCCACGTCCGGTACGGTAAGCTTCCTCGATCCCTCTCGTTCCGAGGATGGTCGCTCCTGTAGGGAAGTCCGGTCCCTTTACGATCTCAAGAAGCTCCTCCATAGCTGTTTCTCTGTCTTCTTCTACAATGTTGTCAATGATCTTAACAACTGCATTGATAGTTTCACGAAGGTTATGCGGCGGAATATTGGTTGCCATACCTACCGCAATACCTGTAGTACCGTTTACCAAAAGGTTCGGAAAACGTGCCGGAAGCACAACCGGCTCACGCTCTGTCTCATCAAAGTTCGGCTGAAAATCAACCGTATCCTTGTTGATGTCAGCAAGCATCTCCATGGATATCTTGCTGAGACGTGCCTCTGTATATCGCATGGCAGCTGCACCGTCACCATCCACAGAACCAAAGTTTCCATGTCCGTCAACCAGTGGATATCTTGTGGACCATTCCTGAGCCATATTGACCAGCGCACCATAGATGGAGCTGTCACCGTGCGGATGATATTTACCCATGGTATCACCGACAATACGCGCACATTTTCTGTGTGGCTTGTCAGGACCATTATTCAGCTCGATCATAGAGTACAGAACTCGACGCTGTACCGGCTTCAGACCGTCTCTTACATCAGGCAAAGCTCGTGAGGCGATAACACTCATGGCATAGTCGATGTAAGATTCCTTCATCGTTTTTTCCAGATCCACTTCGTGGACTTTGTCAAAAATATTATCTTCCATTCTTCTTTATTCTCCTAGATATCAAGATTCTTAACGAATCTTGCATTTTCTTCGATAAATTCACGTCTTGGCTCTACCTTGTCTCCCATAAGAGTGGTAAATGTCAGATCGATCTCAGATGTGGCAGCTTCGTCCATGGTCACACGGAGAAGGATTCTCTTCTCAGGGTCCATAGTAGTCTCCCAGAGCTGCTCGGCATCCATCTCACCCAGACCTTTATAACGCTGGATCTTATTGTTTCCGTCACGTCCGATCTCGGTAAGGATATTGTTCAGCTCATCATCGTCATATGCATACCATACCTTTTTGTTCTTCTCCACTTTATAGAGAGGAGGCTGTGCCAGGTATACATATCCCTGCTTGATCAGCTCCGGCATGAAACGATACAGGAAGGTCAGAAGCAGTGTTGCGATATGCGCACCGTCAACATCGGCATCGGTCATAATGATGATCTTGTGATAACGAAGCTTGGAAATATCAAAATCCTCATGGATTCCAGTTCCGAAGGCAGTGATCATTGCCTTGATCTCTTTGTTTCCGTAAATCTTATCCAGACGTGCCTTCTCAACATTCAGGATCTTACCACGCAGCGGAAGGATTGCCTGTGTGGCACGGTTTCTCGCTGTCTTGGCAGAACCGCCCGCGGAATCTCCCTCTACGATATAGATCTCACAGTTCTCCGGATTCTTGTCAGAACAGTCTGCAAGCTTTCCAGGAAGTGACATACTGTCCAGTGCGGATTTTCTTCTTGTAAGGTCACGGGCCTTTCTGGCTGCCTCTCTGGCTCTCTGTGCAAGAACAGATTTCTCAACGGTAGCCTTGGCAACTGCAGGATTCTGCTCCAGGAAAATCTCCAGCTGTTTACTTACAACACTGTCTACCGCACCTCTTGCCTCACTGTTTCCAAGCTTCTGCTTGGTCTGACCCTCAAACTGCGGATTCTCGATCTTAACACTGACGATCGCAGTCAAGCCCTCACGGATATCATCACCGCTTAAGTTCGGCTCACTGTCCTTGAGAAGCTTGTTCTTACGTGCATAATCATTAAATGTATTGGTGATCGCATTACGGAAACCGGTAATGTGTGTACCGCCCTCCGGTGTATTGATATTGTTTACAAAGCCATAGGTGTTCTCTGTATAGGAGTCATTATGCTGCAGCGCAACCTCTACAGACACGCCGTCCTTCTCACCCTCACAGTAAATGATCTCCGGGTAAAGAGCCTCCTTGCTTCTGTTCAGGTAGCTTACAAACTCACGGATACCACCCTCATAGTGGAATACCTTCTCGCGCTCCTGTCCCTCTCTCTTATCCTCCAGAACGATACGAAGACCCTTAGTCAGGAAAGCCATCTCACGAAGTCTCTGTTTCAGGATATCATAATCATAAACAGTCTCCTCAAAGATCTCCTTGTCTGGAAGGAAATAAACCTTCGTTCCTGAAAGCCCCGGATCACAGTCACCTACCACCTTCAGCGGGTACATAGTCTTGCCACGCTCATATCTCTGTTTGTATTCCTTACCCTCTCGGTAGATGGTAACCTCCAGCCATTCGGAAAGTGCATTTACAACAGATGCACCAACACCGTGAAGACCACCGGAAACCTTATATCCTCCACCGCCGAACTTACCGCCTGCGTGAAGAATGGTAAATACAACCTCAACTGCCGGAATACCTGCCTTATGATTGATACCAACCGGAATACCACGACCATTATCTGTAACTGTAATGGAATTATCCGGATTGATATCTACATGGATCTCCGTACAAAAACCAGCCAGTGCTTCATCGACTGCGTTATCCACGATCTCATATACGAGATGATGAAGTCCACGGCTGGAGGTACTTCCGATATACATTCCAGGCCTCTTACGTACGGCTTCCAGTCCTTCCAGGATCTGGATCTGATCCGCGCCGTATTCTGTATTCTCTGCGCCCATGTCATTCCTCCTGTTCTTGTCGTCCGGACGTGTTTGAAAATTCATTTCTGCAGAACCATAGCAGCTTCAGAAATCATTACATCAAATCCTGAGCAAGATAAACTGATCTGTTAATTTCAGGAAATACTGTATTTTCATTTTGCAGAAAGCAATTCTCAAACCCGCTCCGGAAGTGTCATTTATACCTGTAAAATAAATATTTTTTACATACGAATACAGAGTTTATTATAGCACAAAAAAGCCTGTATTTCCACGCAAAATCATAGGAAATACAGGCAAAAAAGTATCTTATTAAATGCAATCCCAAAACACAGCACAATATGGTCTATACTGCAAGCAAATCATTTCGACAAAATCCGCACAGTACTTTTTATTACCACAAAAAAAAGCCACATACGTTCCCAAAAATCCTTGGTCACAGTATGCAGCTTATTCAATCATCCACGATCACGTTACCTACGATCCGTACCACAATTACACCTGATCATTCAGCAGAACCTTCTCCATCCAGAAGCGCCTTATAAATATCCCGCTTGGAAACACCACGATCCTTGGCAGCAAGCTTCATGGCATCCTTCCTGGAATTCCCCTGCTGCTCATACATCGCCACATGCTCCGCAATGGAAATCTCCTCCCAGGAAGCACGCTTCTCCGCCTCCATCTCACTGCGGCTCCTGCCCTCGATCACAAGAACACACTCACCCAGCGGCTTCTCATCTTTATAAAAATCCATCAGATCATCGATCGTAGTCCGGAATGCCGTCTCATGCTTCTTGGTCAGCTCTCTGCAAAGAGTCATCCGGCGGTTACCAAGCGCCTCTCTGAGCTCACCAAGAGTCCGTACAAGCCTGTGAGGTGCCTCATACAGGATAATAGTCCTGGTTTCACAGGAAAGCTCCTCCAGGATCGTTTTTCGTTCTTTCTTATCCGCCGGAAGAAAAGCCTCGAAAGCAAAACGCCTGGTATGCAGGCCTGACAAAGTCAGAGCAGTGATGCAGGCAGCAGGACCCGGAAGTGAAGTCACTTCAATTCCGGCTTCATAGCACATGGCGGCAAGCTCCTCCCCGGGGTCTGAGATACCCGGAGTACCTGCATCTGTGATCAACGCAATGTTTGTACCCGCCAGCAGCTTTTCCACGAGGACATGGCCCTTATCGATCTTATTGTATTCGTGGTAGCTGGTCATGGGGGTTTTTATATCAAAATGATTCAGAAGTTTTATGCTGTTGCGGGTATCCTCCGCAGCGATTAAGTCCACTTCCCGAAGGGTTCTTAGTACTCGAAGGGTGATGTCTTCGAGATTTCCTATGGGGGTGGCGCATAAGTATAGTTTTCCGTTTTGTTTCATATTTTCCTCTTTTCTCGCTTGACCGCGGGGAGTTTTTTCCACTTGGCCGTGGGGGAGTTGTTTCGCTTGACCGCGGGGGTTATTCCGCTTGACCGCGGGGGTTTGTTTAAGTTTGGAAACTTTGAAAACCGCAAAGGGGCCGCAAAGCCGCGCCCCCTCTGCACACCCCTTGGGCTTTTTTTAAGTAGTGCAAGGGATTCGCTGTTCTTATTTGTTGACTTGTGTCTGTATGCTTCGGTATTCAGCGCACTACGCTGTGCCGATGTTGTTTTATTTCTTCACTTTCTCAGTGATTCACTTCTGGCAAGGTGTCTGTATTCTTCGATACTCAGCGCACTACGCTGTGCCGATGTTGTTTTATTTCTTCACTTTCTCTGTGATTCACTTCCGGCAAGATGCCTGTATGCTTCGGTACTCAGCGCACTACGCTGTGCCGATGTTGTTTTATTTCTTCACTTTCTCAGTGACTCACTTCTGGCAAGGTGTCTGTATTCTTCGATACTCAGTGCGCTACGCTATGCCGATGTTGTTTTATTTCTTCACTTTCTCAGTGATTCTCTTCCGGCAAGGTGTCTGTATTCTTCGATACTCAGCGCGCTACGCTATGCCGATATTATTTCATTTCTTCACTTTCTCAGTGATTCACTTCCGGCAAGGTGTCTGTATTCTTCGATACTCAGTGCGCTACGCGTTGCGATCTCTCGCTTTGAATCTCAGGCGAGGGGAGGCAGGCTGCTGGTGGTGACGTTAGCGGAGCCCCCGTCAGCGAGGTGAGGATAGCTGCTGCCACCGAGCGCACTGTTTGAGCGAAGCGAGTTTGCGCGAATGGCAGCAAACCGGCGCCGCAGCCGAGCAGGGGGCACAGCGTGTCACCACCAGCAGCCTGCCTCCCCTCGCCGTCCCTTCACCAACCGAAGTACCACAGCCACCACTACCACCCAGCCATCCAGCGCAGCGCCGATGGCCCAAAACCTCCCGAGCAGCCACCCCAATCTCTCACAACCAAACAAACAACCAGGCAGCCACCCTAAACCACAACATCACAACATTCACACCATCCGATACAACTCCAAAACATCCTCCGTATAAACCCCAGGCCGCTCATAAACCACCAGCGGCCGCTCAACCCGGATTCTGGAATTCCCGCCCTTACAAGCCTCGATCAACACCATATTCGGCTCCTTATCAATAAAAGGATACACCAGCTGCATCCTCTTAGGCTCCAGCTTATACTTCGTCAAAGTCGCCATCAGCTCCACAAGCCGAAACGGCCTGTGCACCAGAAAAAACCGCCCCCGGTCCTTCAGGACCCGGGCAGCCTGACAAGCCACATCATCAAACGAACACAAAATCTCATGCCGCGCGATTGCCTTCGGAAGATGCGGATTCGTCAACCCATGCTGCCCGATCATATACGGCGGATTACACGTCACCACATCAAAAGAAGCCGCCCCAAAAATCCCGGCAGCCTCCCTGATATCACCCTCAACGATCCGAACCCTGTCCTCAAGACCATTATACCTCACACTACGGTCAGCCATCTCCGCACACTCATGCTGGATCTCCAGCCCCGTGAAATGCTCCCCATCCGTACGATCAGAAAGCAAGATTGGAATGATCCCCGTACCGGTCCCCATATCCAGCGCAACCTCACCCCTCTTCACCCGGGCAAAGCCAGACAACAGAACCGCATCCATCCCAAAGCAAAACTTCTTCGGATCCTGGATCACAAACAACCCATTCTGAAGATCATCCACACGCTCACCGCAATAAACCAGATCACTTCTCATTCGGCTTCGAATCTCCCTTTTTAACCTCTTTCTCCTCGTGGTCAGCAGAACCACCCTTACCCTTTTTTCTCTTAGGGCGGAACCTCAGATCACGGACCGGAAACTCCTGGATCTCCTTCTCGTCATTCACCTCAACCACGATCTTAACCATCTGCCGGAGAACATTCACACTCTGGACCGTACCCGAAACACCCTGCGGCGTCGTTACCATATCACCGATACCCGGAAGATTCCGGTTCAGCTCCTCATAAGTCTCCTGCTCATTCTTCAGACAGCACATCAGACGACCACAGACACCAGAAATCTTCGTCTGGTTCAGAGAAAGATTCTGCTCCTTCGCCATCTTGATGGAAACCGGCGCAAACTCCGAAAGATACGTATGACAGCAAAGCGTCCTTCCACAGATACCAATACCGCCAAGGATCTTCGTCTCATCACGGACACCGATCTGGCGAAGCTCGATCCTGGTCTTAAACACAGACGCCAGATCCTTAACCAACTGTCTGAAATCAATACGGCCATCCGCTGTAAAATAAAACAGCACCTTGTTATTATCAAAGGTATATTCCGCATCGATCAGCTTCATATCAAGCCCATGCTCACGGATCTTCTTCTTGCAGATCTTAAAAGCCTCTTTCTCCTTCTGGCGGTTCTCAGCCTCATGGTCCTCGTCCTCCTTCGTTGCAACACGGAGAACCTCCTTCAGCGGATGTACCACCTCGTCCTCCTTCACGCTGCGCGGCTCCAGGACAACACGGCCATACTCCACACCACGGGCAGTCTCCACGATCACATGATCGCCGACCTTTACCTTATAATTCTTAGGATTAAAATAATAAATCTTACCAACGTTACGAAATCTGACTCCAACTACCTTTTCCATTCTATTTCTCCCTAATTGTCAGGAACAGGAGCTCCAGGGCAAGTTCGAGATTAACATTGGCACGGAGACGCACCTTCGTCTTCTCCAGTGCCTCAAGGATTTTTTCGATATTCTCATAAGAACGCTCGCTGGCCTGCTCTCTGATAAAATTAATCTCCTGTTTAAAAACCAGGTTGTCAATTTCCCTTGTTGCCTTAAACATCAGAACATCGCGGAACCAGAACTGGAAAATATCCAGATAATCATTGATATTATTCTTATCAGCAGTCAAAGTCTTGATCGCCTCTGTCAGCTCATAAACCTCCATGGAATTGGCATATTTCAAAATCTTCAGGGCATTGGCAGTCATATCCGCAAACTCCTGAGAAGTAGCAGCCTCCTTCGCCTTGCCGATACTGCCCTGCGCATAAGACGCATCGATCTCAGCCTGATAATCCGGCACCTGAAGATGCTCCATCAGATATTCCTTCACAAGACTGTCATCCACCACCTTCAGATCCAGACGCACACATCTGGAACGGATCGTAGGAAGAAGACTGTCGATATTGCTTGTCAGCAGCATGATCACCGCATATTCCGGCGGTTCCTCGATAGTTTTCAAAATGGCATTCTGCGCCTGTACCGTCATCATCTCCGCATCCGGAATGATATAGATCTTATACGGACTGCAGTACGGCTTGATATCCACATCACGCACAACCTGGTCACGCACCTCGTCAATGCTGATGCTTCCAGGTTTCTCATGAGTTACTGTAATGATATCCGGATGATTCTTGCCGATCACCTTCTTACAGGAATCACAAGTCATACACGGTTCAGACTCTCCCGATTCACACTGCAGCGCTGCCGCAAAAGTTCCCGCAAGAAGCTTCTTGCCGGATCCCGGTTCCCCTGTAAAAATATAAGAGTGGGATACCTTCCCTGTCTCTATCGCATTCTTCAAATGCCTGATTATATCGTCATGGCCGATGATGTCATGAAATCCTGCCATAAGAATCACCTCTTTCTGCCTTTTGTGCCCTCCGTTATACCCGGCGGACATCTTTCAACTAATTATAACATAATCTTCTGTATAAAAAAAACTATTTTTCCTTATTGTACAGATTTTATATAATTTACGATCTCCTTCACACATTCATCCAGATTATGATTCTCAAAACGCTTCCATATACCTGCTTTAAGAATATTTTCCTCGGAAAAATCATTCTGGTCTGCAAGAAAACGCCTGCACATCTCCTCGTACTTCGGCACCTCCTGGGTCTTCTCCCTGGCAAGCGCACGCTCCAGACGCTCTCCGTCTTCCACCTCTATATAAATAGGCCACATCACTTCATTGCCGTAATACTCCCGGAGTCTCACAAAAGACTCCAGTGTACCGATCCCAAGATAGCTGTCATTACCCACAGACACCTGCCCGTCATCCGCAGTAAAATATGTCCACGGCCCGTAAACTGTCTGATAAGTACGCGCCTCGATCAGCTTCCCGTTTCTTCGGAACTCCTTCAGTTTATTCTCATCTGCAAAAAAATATTCTCTCCCGTTCACCTCTCCATCCCGGATCGGACGGGTAGTATAGATCACAAGCCGCTTAAGCCCCAGCTCCTGATCCTTCTCCAGCTGTCTGTAAATACTGTCCTTACCGGAAGAGCTTTTTCCCATAATGTAAAAAATCTTTCCCATATGTCTCCTCTGCTGCATATGCGTTACTATACACGCTCTGATCCGTAATACACAGAGCCGTCTGCTGCCACGCACCTCACATCTCATTTCTCACAACACACACCGTCTCACTGGTCTGGTCGCTCAGGCCCTGGACCTCAAAGCCCTGTTCCAGGTATCTTCTCACATTTTTTACGAAATGTCCAGAAATCTGTTCCCCCGGAACGATCAGCGGGATCCCCGGCGGATAAAGATACGCAAACTCCCCGGACGTACGTCCGATACACTCATCCAGCGGACACCGCTCACTCTCCGCATCCATAGCCTGGGAGATCCGCATGATCTGCTTCATTTTTCCGTTTTTCAAAGGCTCCTTCTCCACAGCCTCTTCTCTGTATTTTAACGATTCACGGCGGTCGATCTCTTCAATAGCATCACAAAGCCGCTCAAAGCCCTCCGCAGTATCACCCACAGCCGCCAGCGCCAGCACATAATTCTCCGCCTCCATCTCCATTTCCAGATGAAACTCACTCCGGAGGATCTGATGCAGCTCCCGGCCGTTCAGCGAACTGTTCACAGTAGAAAGCAATATCTTGGATCTGTCAAAATCAAAAACTCTCTGGCACTCACAGGCCTGCGGCGTTACCAGCCGGATATACTTACACTCGGAAAGACGCCTGCGTGCTTTTTCCAGATTCTCCGTAAACACACGGAACATCTCATCCCCCTCACGCTCCAGCTTATCCATGCACGCATCAATGCTGCTCATAAGAATATAAGAAGGACTGCTGCTCTGATAGATTCCCAGAAAACGCTTCAGTTTTTCCCGGCTTACACGATCACTGCACAGGTGGATCACCCCCGTCTGGGTCAGACAGGGCAGCGTCTTATGCACACTGTTGATCACCACATCCGCACCAAGCTGCGCCGCAGACACCGGAAAATAATCCGAAAACCGAAAATGCGCCCCGTGAGCCTCATCCACGATCAGCGGCACACCATAGTGATGCGCGATCTCCGCGATCCTAGCCACATCCGACACGATCCCGTCATAAGTCGGCGAAGTGATCAGCACCGCCTGGATCTCCGGATTTTCCGCCAGATACATTTCCACACGGCCGGGTGAAATTCCTCCGTTTATCCCCAATTTCGGATCTTCATGTGGATAAATATACGTGGCACTCAGCTCCCGCAGATAAATCGCATGGTAAACCGCCTTATGGCAGTTCCTTGCCACCAGGATCTGTCCCCCCTTATCCACAGCCGCAGACACCGCCGCCAGGATCGCCCCGGAGCTTCCATTAATACTGTAAAAACTCTCCGGCACACCATAAAGCCGTGCGACATCCTCCTGCGCCCTTTTCAAAATATCCTCAGCATGATGCAGGTTATCAAACCCGTCAATCTCCGTAATATCCCTCTCCACCGGAAAATCCCCATCCACAGCCAGCGGATTCCTCTTATGCCCCGGCATATGAAACGGATAAAAATCACTCTTACCGTACGCTTCCAGTTTCTTGTATAATCTGTCTTCCATAGTTCGTCCTTTCAAAAAATCCACCTCTGTTACTTTCCCCATATCAATATCATAGTTAGTTTCATTATACCTGAAACGAATTTTTCTGTCACTGACGATTATCCATATTTCAGATTTTTGCATCTAAGTCGGATGTATACCGTGGTAAATTTTCGCAGTAAACAGGTTGACAAATTATCATCTCGCACATATAATAATTTCAGAATCAAAAAACACTTTGTGTTTTTGTAAGGACGGCGTTGCGACGGCGTTCTATTTTTTTGCCAAAAAACAAGGAGGGGCTATCACCAGACGATATTCCCCTCCATTTTTATCACATCTCAGCAAAATCGATCCTCAGGTCCTCATAGATCCCCACCTTGATCGAATCCTGAAATGTATACTGCTCCGTATCCTCATTTTCAAAATCATACACCATTATCAGCTTCTTCACAGGATCCACGATCCAGTACTCTCTCACACCGGCAGTCCTGTATTTAAACAGCTTGGTATAGTAATCCATACGCCTGCTCGCCGGAGAAACGATCTCGATGATCCAGTCCGGAGCACCCTTGCATCCCCTGTCATCCAGCTTATCCGGATCACAGATAACAGAAACATCCGGTTCCACATAAGTATTCGTCTTCTCATCCAGATACACAGCAAACGGTGCAGCAAACACCTCACATTTCCCCTTATTAGACTCTATATAGTTACCTATCTTTCTGGACAAAATACTCGAAATCCTCTGATGCATCGTATTCGGCGGCGCCATATAATAAATATGTCCATCGATCAGTTCCGCTCTTTCACCCTCCGGCAAAGCATAAATATCCTCTATCGTATAAATTCTTTCCCTCAACAGCGGCATATCTCCACTCCTCTCAAAAGCACTCAGCAGATCATACACCATCATTCCGATCTGCACTCATACCCGCCTGCAGCAGCTCCATCCGAAGCCTTCCCCACAGGCTCACACCTTAAACCGATACCCCACCCCCCAGATCGTCTCAATATACTGAGGCTTGGCCGTATTAAACTCGATCTTCTCACGGATCTTCTTGATATGCACCGTAACCGTAGCGATATCACCCACAGACTCCATATCCCAGATCTCCCGGAAAAGCTCCTCCTTTGTAAAAACCCTGTTCGGATTCTCAGCCAAAAAAGTCAAAAGATCAAACTCCTTGGTAGTAAACGTCGTCTCCTCACCATTGACCCACACACGCCTGGCCGTCTTATCGATCTTAATACCGCGGATCTCGATCACATCATTCTTATGCACATTAGAACCAACCAGCCGGTTATAACGCTCCATATGCGCCTTCACACGGGCAACCAGCTCACTTGGACTGAACGGCTTGGTCATATAATCATCCGCACCAAGACCCAGTCCCCGGATCTTATCGATATCATCCTTCTTGGCCGAAACCATAATGATCGGCGTATTCTTCTCCTCACGGACCTGCCGGCAGATATCAAAGCCATCCACCTCCGGAAGCATCAGATCCAGGATGATCAGATCAAACTCCTCCTTCATGGCACGAACAAGCCCCGTATCACCACGGTTCTCGATCTCCACCTCAAACCCCGAAAGCTCCAGATAATCCTTCTCCAGATCTGCGATCGCTTCCTCATCCTCTATAATCAAAATCCTACTCATTCATCGGTACCTGCCACTCAAAATATGTGTAAATATACTCACATCGAGATAACGTAGACTCTCACGAGTTCTACTTACTGCTTCACCGTGTATGTTTTTGATTGACCGAAATCATATCTACTCACAAGTTCTTGTACACTCCACAGTCGTAAATTCCCGAAAATAGCCTTCGGTACATACTTACGTTTGCGTTTTAGTTATGCAACTTCGTAAGTTATTGCATCTCTCAAATTAAGTGCAGCATTGAGATCTCTGTCTTCGACATAACCGCAACTGCATTTGAATATTCTATCTGAAAGCTTTAAATCTTTTTTGACAGCGCCACAGCAGTGACAGGTTTTAGATGATGGATACCATCTATCTACTACTCGAAGTTCGATCCCATTTTCATTGCATTTGATTTGAAGCTTTGTTCTAAATTCATAAAACTTTTGTGATGCAACTGCTTTTGAAAGATGTCGATTCTTCATCATACCATTTACATTTAAGTCCTCGATCGTTATATAAGATGGCTTGGTCTTCACTATCTCAGCGATTGTCTTGTTAATGTAATCAGTACGGATATTATCTATCTTATGATGAAGTTTCTGTACCTTAAGTTTTTGTTTTTGTATATTCGCCCTTTGAGTGACTTCTCCTTTCTTTAGATTTTCATACTTACGGGAGAGACATCTCTGTTCCCGAATAAGTTGTTTCTCAAGCTTTTTCAGTCTTGCTGACTTGTTGATGTTCTTATAAGTCTTACCATTAGAAACAATGGCAAGATCCTTTAATCCCAGGTCTATGCCAATTCCTGCATTGGAATTATCAGCAATCTTGTTATCAGAAATTTCTACAAGAACTGAAACATAGTATCTGTCAGCTTTCATTGAGACCGTGCCGCTTTTAATCACATATCCGTCTTTAGCTGTTGGAATATATCCTTTTTCTTTGATACGGACCCAACCAAGTGACGGAATATTGATTCTATGCCTTTCGCAACGACAATCCTTTGGATTATTCTTTACAAAATACATCTTTACATCAGATCTGCCTTTCTTTTTGAACTTAGGAAAAGCACTCTCGTGATTGAAAAATCTTGTAAAAGCAGTTTGTCCATTATTTACTGACTGTGTTACTGCTTTTGAATAAGCCTCCTTGATCCACAAATACTCCGGATGTTCAGAAAGATATTCATTGTTAAGCCAGACTCTAAACCTGTTACTGCTCATAAACTTTTCACCGTTGTCGTAAAGTTCTTTATTATGGGCAAGATAGAAATTATAAATGAATCTACAAGTTCCTATCGTCTTATGAATCTTGACTTTCTGTTCCTCTGACGGATTTATTTCCGTCTTGAAGCTCCTTAGCAATTTCCACATCCCTTTCTATTTGTTTTTTATACTTACGAAGTCCGTACAACCTGCAAGAGAACACATGGAGTATTGAAACAATATCCTGCACGAGTTTTTGATTTTTTGTTCCATCACTTCATCTAATAATTCGTTCCACTTTTTACGATTGTAATTAAGGCCACTTCCATAATCTTCAATACACTGGTCTACAATAATACCTTTGGCATTACAAAACTATCGTAAAAATACAACTTGGTTTTGTAAATCATCTTTTTGATTTCTTGTAGATACCCTAGTACAGCGAATATTAAGTAACCGCCATATTGACTTGTCTGATTTTTCATCTGCTGCGTCAATATAGCAGAAACTTAATTTTCGCTGTACTAGCATAAATAACTACCTGACGTTGGTCATCTTCAGTATTTATTCCTTTGAATTGCAGATATTGGTCATAAGTGTAATAACGTCTATCAGTTGGAATTCGGTTTGCCTTTAGAGTTCCTTCTCTATCCCAACGCTGTAATGTTTTTACAAATACACCTAACAGTTCAGCAAAATCTTTTAGCTTGTAATTTGTGATATTTGATGTGTTCATAATAATTTACTCTTTTGAGTAAATTCAAACACATTTAATCATATCAGTCAACAGTTTTGATCACTTAAGATATTCTCCTGATATTTTCTGAGAACAAAATACATGATCGTTCCGATCCCCAGCCGGCTTGTGGCCCAGACCTTTCCACCATGATCCTCCATAATCTTCTTTACGATGGAAAGTCCGATACCGCTTCCTCCCTTGGAAGAATTTCTGGAAACATCGGTACGGTAAAAACGGTCAAAAATATACGGCAGATCCTTGGCGGCAATCCCCTTGCCGTTATCCTCGATCTCCACCTGGATAAAATCACCCACATCCTTCACCCGAAGCTGGATGATCCCCCTTGGCTTCTCCATATACTTAATGGCATTACTCACAATATTATGGATCACACGGCGGATCTGCTCACCATCCGCAATAACCTGCACACCCTTCTCCACATAATTGGCATACACAAGCTCGATCCCCCTGGTCTCCATCTCAAGCCCAAGCTCCTCCGCACAATCCGAAAAATAATCCTCCACATTCAGCTTGCTGAACGTATACGGAATACGGTTGGTATCGATCTTGGAATAAAAGGTCAGCTCATTGATCAGATGATCCATCTCATTGGTCTTATTATAAATGGTACGCACATACCGGTCCATCTTCTCCGGCGTATCCGCCACACCATCCATGATCCCCTCCACATAACCCTTCACCGCAGTGATTGGCGTCTTCAGGTCATGGGAAATATTGCTGATCAGCTCCTTATTCTCCTTATCCATCAGGATTTTCTCTTCCGTGGACTCCTTCAGACGCTTACGCATCTCCTCAAAATCCTGGCAAAGCTGGGAAAATTCATCATTCCCCTCAACCTCCAGCACAAAATCCAGATTCCCCTCCTTGATGTTCTTGGTAGCCTTCTTAAGCTTCACCAGCGGAACCGCAATGCTCCGATAGATCCACAGCCCTACGGACAACGCAGTAAAAACAAGGATGATCGTTGCGGTCAGGATCATATCCTTGGCCATCAACTTCACCTGGCTGCTGGAAGACTGCGGCAGCGAAATATCATAGACCATCTGGCTGGAATCCGAATCCTGGCTGCTGCTCTCCTGCACATGCTTCGCCTGCGTCTGGCTGAACCCGTACAGACTTGCTGAAAAAAGAAGCAGCGGCAGCAGGATGATCGCAACGAAGCCCACAATAATACGTGTTTTTAACTTCATCTGTATCTCCGTCCTTTATAAATTCACACATTCACATACACGTATTATAACATAAACTATATTCCCTATCTCTAAATTTTCTATAAAAAACCCCATCTCACCATGCAAGAAGCCCCCGGTACTGGCACTACCGGGGGCTTCACTCTTTATTCTTCTGAAACGATTATTCGTAGCTGTTGCAAAGATACTTCTTCAGAGTCTCAACCTTGTCCAGATGCTCCCATGGAAGATCAACATCTGTACGGCCGAAATGACCATAAGCAGCAGTCTGCTTGTAGATCGGACGGCGAAGGTCAAGCATCTTGATGATACCAGCCGGACGAAGATCAAAATTCTCACGAACGATCTCAACAAGCTTAGTCTCAGAAAGCTTACCTGTTCCGAAGGTATTCACACTGACAGAAGTCGGATGCGCAACACCGATTGCATAGGAAAGCTGGATCTCACACTTGTCAGCAAGACCTGCTGCAACAATGTTCTTTGCAACATAACGTGCAGCATAAGCAGCAGAACGGTCAACCTTTGTGCAGTCCTTACCGGAAAAAGCACCGCCGCCGTGACGTCCTGTTCCGCCGTAGGTATCAACGATGATCTTACGACCTGTCAGACCACTGTCACCGTGAGGTCCGCCGATAACAAAACGACCTGTCGGATTGATGAAATACTTCGTATCCGCATCAACCATATCAGCCGGAATGATCGCATCAAAAACATACTTCTTAATATCCTCATGGATCTGCTCCTGAGTAACATCCGGATCATGCTGTGTAGAGCATACAACAGCATCGATTCTCTTCGGCTTGCCGGCCTCATCATACTCAACAGTAACCTGAGTCTTTCCATCCGGTCTTAAATATTTCAGAGTGCCGTCCTTACGAACCTTTGTCAGCTGCTGAGCAAGCTTGTGAGCCATGTTGATGGCATATGGCATATACTCCTCAGTCTCATTGGAAGCATAACCAAACTGAAGACCCTGGTCACCGGCACCGATGGAATCCAGCTCGTCCTCATTCATATCGTCCTCTTTCTGCTCAAGAGCCTTGTCAACACCCATAGCGATATCTGTGGACTGCTTGTCAAGTGATGTGATAACCGCACAGGTATCTGCGTCAAAGCCATAATCCGCATTGTCATATCCAATCTCACGGATAGTATCGCGAACGATCTTCTGGATATCAACATTAGCCTTGGTTGTGATCTCGCCCATAACAAGTACAAGACCTGTTGTAGTAGCAGTCTCGCAGGCAACACGGCTCATCGGATCCTGTGCCATCATAGCATCAAGGATCGCATCGGAAATAGAGTCGCAGACCTTGTCAGGATGACCCTCAGTTACAGATTCAGATGTAAATAAAATTTTCTCCATGATCTTCTCCTTTTGTAATAAAACAATGGTTATATACATAAAAAACAGCCCGTACAATCCGGACTGTTTAAATTCTGTAAACAATCCTCTTATTGTTCGATTGCTCGCTCAGGTTGGCACCTTCCTGGGTTATCCGGGGTTGCCGTGGCTTCACAGATCCTTTGTATCTCCACCACTCTGAATAAAAGGCTATCTTTTATGAAATTTACTGCAACACATACAATATACTTATCATACCAAAATGTCAAGAGCAATTTTCGAGAAAAAATATCACCCGTTACTTTTTCATCCCCAATACATAAATATTCCAAAAAAAGAACCGGGCATCCACATCGCCCGGTTCTTCCATCGATCATCCTTCAGAATGATCCGTTATTTATTTTTTCTTCTTTCTCCTAACTCCATAAGCTGCACCACCGCCAACAATGATCGCTGCTGCAAGGATTCCAACCCATACGCCGATCGGTGTATCATCGCCGGTCTTTACAGAACGTCTTGCTGTACCGCTGGTATCGTTCGGAGCAGTTCCGCCCGCTGTACCATTATTCGGGATCGGAGTGATCCGATCATTTCCACCATGATTTGCTCCAGGTGTAGCAGTCGGAATCGGTGTCGGCTCGGAAGAAAGACTGTTAGTGATCTCCTTTGTTACAGTATATCGGTTATCATTATTCAGTGTAACCTCACCCTGACCGGTAACTGTATACTTAAAGGTATCATCATCAACCGGATTTCCATCCTTATCCGTCTCCAGAACAGTATAAGTAACACTGTTGATCTCCTGATCTGTTGGAAGATCCACCATTACCTGAACACTATCATTCTGTTTCAGAGTCACTACCTTCTCAAGCGTCAGCTCACCGTTACTTTCAGTGGAGAACAAACCTGCATAGAACGTATCATCCACAGTAGAAGCAACACCATCGATCATCACATTCTTCTTAATGTTGATATATCCGTTACGGCTGAATATATCGGAAATCTTTGTATAATAGTTATTTACATAAGCCGCAGCCTCAGTAACACCACTATCTCCACCGATCACAACCTGATTGGACTTCTCTTCACTCTCACCATTCGGCTTCGTTACATTGTAGTAGTAAAGATTCTCTTCATCCACCTTGATCTTCGTATTCTGCTGAAGAGGATTTCCATCCTCATCCAGCTCAAATACATAATAGGTGCCATCCGGAACATCCGTCCATGTAGCTGTACCACTGGAAGCATTCTGGATATGGATATCCTGTAAATAATCATCACGGAACGGGATCGTACCTTCCTGATCCGAAAAAACGCCAACCTTATAAGTTACATCCTCCTTCGTTTCCAGAGGAATCACATTGTCGTTCTCATCAACATTATAGATTCTCTTCGTAACCTGAATCTGTGTATGCTTCGGCGGATTACTTACAGACTTCGGATAAGCCTGCACATCGTACATCCAGCCCTGCTCCTGATCCGCAAAAGGAACGGAGATCAGCATCGGTGAAACCGTAACATCACTGGTGTCAACGTCATTCTGTACCACCAGATACATCCCCTCAGCAAGCTTCGAGAAAATCATATTTCCATTTTCATCCGAAGAATCAGTTTTTACCTCCAGCTCCACACCAGTCACAGCACCGGCCAGCGTCTCTGCTGCAGAACGCCAGGCATCTGCGGTAGTAATAGAATCAAAATTGATCCCCGTTGAAGCCAGTGCACTATCCAGCACAAAATGCACATTACCATCAGAAGTATCAACACCTCCGACCTTATAAAGCGCCAGGTTCACACCCTGAAGCGGAGTCGTTGCAGTACCATCCTCCGATTCCTGCTGAACCGTCAACGTCAGATTACCCATTGTTCCAGCTTCATAATCCCCGGCGAAAACCGGCTGCAAAACACTCGTGACCAGCATAGCCGTCAGCATCAGAACAGCCAGAAGGCTCCGGAATATTTTCCCTTGCTTTCTTCTATTTTTCATCGCTCTCTGCCTCCTCTTTCCTTTCTGAAAGCTGCTTCTTTTTCCGTTTTTTGTCCCTATGACGGACGATCAGATAAATCAGCAGGATCAGAACAACAAGCACTGCAGCGCCGCCGGCCAGAACCCTCTTCGGATCCACAACAGCAAGCTTCTGCGGTATCGTTTCGTCATTCTTTGTATCTTCCACCACATATTTCGTCCGCACTCCCCGGACAAGAAGCCTGTGGGTGTTAACTCCATAAGGGGTACACGTGATCAGAGTCACATGATCTTCACCCTCAATAATATCCAGGTCACTGGTCTCATCCGGAAGCACCGTCTTGATCTGATCCACCTTATAGGCCAGATGCTTGCCAAGAATGTGCAGGATAAAAATATCTCCCTTTTCCATCTGATCCAGATCTGTAAAAAGCTTTGCGTTAGGAAGACCTCGATGCGCCGCCAGAACCGCATGGGTGCTCCTGCCTCCGATGGGAAGGCTGGTACCCTCCACATGACCGACACCCTTTTCCAGGACCGTTTTGCTCAGTCCGTGATAGATCGCCAGTCTGGCTTTGATCTTCGGGATCTCGATACTCCCCATCAGACCATCACCGTTCGGATCCAGAACCCTGTCATAAGGATGACTCAGCTCATAAGTATCCTCTTCCTCAAAAGCATCTACAATGGCATTCACCGGATGCTCGGCATTATACTCCTTCGCCTCTTTCCACAGCCTGTCATAGTCGTTGTCCGAAAGCTCCGTTACCGCTTCCTCGTACTTACTGACCAGCTGGGCATTTCGATACTGGTTCCACATATCACTGATCGTGGGATAAAGGAACACACCCGCCCCCGCCAGAAACACCAGGACAATAATGATGTTCAGGACAACATTACTCTTTTTCTTTTTTTTCTTTTTAGCCATAAACTATTTCCTGCGTCGTTTTTTGTTCTGAGCAGAATTGATACCGGCAACCAGGATCACCGCGATCACAATTCCGATCACAACACAGAGAGCAAGCATCGGAAGCGTCGGATTGGTGATTCCGGTAACCTTCTTCTCTGTTTTCTGAACCGCCTTCGCAGCCTTCATCGGAACTCTGTGTCCCCTCACCAGAAGTCTGTGCGTATTCACCGCATAAGGCGTACACGTAACCAGCGTTACATAATCATCCCCATCCGTGATACCCAGAGACTCTGTCTGCTCCGGAAGAACGGTAAGAATCTGATCCACCTCGTAGGCAAGCTTCTTACCCAGCACATGCAGGTAAAAAACATCTCCCTCTTCCACAAGATTCAGATCTGTAAAAAGTTTCGCACTTGGAAGTCCTCTGTGTGCCGACAAAATACAATGGGTACTCTTGCCGCCAACCGGAAGACTGCTGCCGAACAAATGACCTGCACCCTTCTCCAGAGTCTCATCTGTCGTGTAATGATAGATTGGAATGCTCACATCGATCACAGGAATCTCCACATACCCCATCATTCCATCACCATTCAGGTTCAGAAGAGACTCATATGTACTGTCCGTCTGTCCATCCCTCACGGAAAAGGCATCCGGCACACTTTCCTGCTTGATCTGTTCATTATACTCCTGTGCTGCCTTCCACATACTGTCAATCTTCTCCGAATTATCATCCGAAGAAACACTGCTGCTATAATTACTGATCAGCAGGCTGTCCCTGTACCGGTTCCAGGCATCACTGACCATTGGATACAGCAGTATGGACAACCCTATCAGAAACAGCAAACCAAGTCCAATATAATTTTTCTTCTTATTCTTTCTCATAGGTTTCTCCATACTGTTGTATTTACCTCTCCCGGCCCCCGAAAGGGCCGGGCGGTAAAAGATTTACTACTTTGTTTTAATACTTGCTTTGTCGTTGCTTATAAATAATTTTTGAATTGAATCGATCCGGCAATCAAACGATTACTCCTCAGATCCTTTTCTGCGGCTGATGAAGAAAGCACCAGCAGCGCCAGCCATAACTACAACACCGATGATAGTGAAGAGGTATGTTCCCATGCCACCTGTGGATGGAAGGGAGTTGAGTTTTGTATCATTTAAGCCACCTTCATTATACAATTTAGCTGTAGCAACTTCTCCGTCTACAGTAAGTGTAAGTGTCTTACCATCTGTATTAATAGAATATCCTTTTGGTGCTTTTGTTTCTTCAAAGTGATAAGAACCAACATCTAAACCTTCTACGTCAATATAACCATTTGCATCTGTCACAAGTTTTGAATCAGCATCTTTTGTATCTGGAGCATATTTATATTTTCCAGTTTTTTCTTCCTTTACGAATGTTAACGGTACTTCTTCTCCATCTTTATACAATACAAACTCAGCACCTTCCAATGCTTTATTTATATCACCATCGCCATATTTCATCAGAACTAATTCTCCAGTAAATAACTTAACTGGAACATTATTTCCGCCGTAATCTACACCTGCTGCATGGCTACCTGCTTTATTTTCTACTGTTGTTTCATTTACTTTTGCTGTATAAGTAACTGTAATTTTCTTTCCAGCATTCGGATTAGCTGTATCTGCAACTAATTTACCTAAATCAACAGTAAATCCATTGCCTTTATCATTTACTACGATTTCACCAACCTGGCCATTTTTGCCTTCCATTGTTACACTATTAACAGCATTTGGTCCTGTTAAATAGTAATCAGCACCAGTAATTTTATCAGTGATTGTAAATGTTCTGTTCTCTGTATTTGCTGCATCAATAAAAGGTACGTATGCGTCGATTGTATAAGTTACAATATCTCCAATTGCTACTACATGATCGGCATCTTCTGTTGTTTTATCTACAGATGTTGAAGATTTTTTAGCAATTACTTCTGTACCTGATAACGCTGGATATGGCTCGCCAAATCCTACATAAGCAGTTGCTGTTTTATAAGTATAGCCTTCCTCTTCTGCTTTAATTGCATAAATACCAGCTTCACTTACTTCAATTTTTGTCTTATCTGTTAATGTTGTAAATCCAGTAAGTGCTGCAACTTTACTTAATGCTAAGTCAATATTTGCTGCTGTTACATTTGCTGCTGTTACGCCAGTTGGTAAAGCAACATTAGTATCTTTAAACTTAATTAATCCCCAGATAACTTTCTGCTGTGCATCAGCGGAATTGGTCATTCCTAATGCTTCTGTGAAGCATGCTCCTGCTCCATTCACAAATGCCCAACCAGAAGTTGTGCTCTCATCCTTTTGAATGATCTGCATACACTCAACACTGTCTGCCGTATTAAAACCTGTAAGTTTAATTGTAGCATTTCCATCTGCAAATACCGCTGTGCACATAGACAGTACCATAACCGCTGCCACTAATAATGCACCAATCTTTTTTAATAAATTTTTCATAAGGTTTGCTCCTTTCTTTCTCTGCATTTTTCTTTTTCGCCCTTCATCGGCCATTTACAATTAATGTGTTACGATCTCTTTGCTTCTTCCTCCCTTCGTTTATTCTTTATAAACAACAGGAGTGCAGTTGCAAGAATCGCTACACCACTGATTGTAAATCCATAGGTTCCCGGACCACCGGATTCTGGTAAGGAATAAAGTTTAGCATTTTTGATTGTTAAAACTTTATTCGTTTCATCCAAAGTCCACATCTCACTACTATTTGCTGCCTCACCATTTTCATTAACAAGTTCTACTTTTCCTAATGAGATTTTGAAACAAATACTGCTACCCAGTATTGAATATCCCTTCGGAGCGATAATCTCTGTCAGCCTATAAATACCCGATTTCAATTTGGTCAGTTCAATATCTGAATCCCCATTGATTACTTTTATACCATTCTGAATAGTTTTCCAATTATCACCATTTTTTATTTCCAAATTAAATTCAGAACCTGTTAATAGATGATTTTCTGTATCTGTCTTCTTCAGATCCAGTTTTGTTACTGCTTCGTTTGTGTAGGAAGCAACACCCTTCACACCACCATCAGTTTGTTTATACGTATAATTCTTAATGACATTATTTTTATCCGTGTCATAACCAAGTCTGAAAGTCAATGATTTGGATGTATCTGATTTAGAGTTTTCGCAATCTGTCTGCCCGTCAACCTCAAATGCTTGAATTGTATATCCATCTGCTTCTACTTCCGTTACAGTGTAATATCCTCTTGGAAGATTCTCTAATTTTGCAACTCCACTAGTCTGATCAGCTTCAACTATCACCTTCAGCGGACTACCAGAAACAGCATTTCCATCTGAATCCTCTACATTAAATTTAAACGTTCTGGCTTCTGTAGACGCTTCTGTCACATTCTTTATAATCTGAATCTGACCGCTGATAACATTGATTTTATAAATACCATATAGATTGTTATTACCAGGATTTTTCGCTGTCTCAGTTCCCACGAAATGTCCGTCTGTATTAGTTTTACTCGTATCCGTTGATTCTGTTGGAGCAGTATAAGTTACTTCCAGATAATACTCAGTTCCATCATTAAGTGCAGTTTTTATTTCAGACTCATCGATGTTTGTTCTAACACCGTTGTCTTTTTTAAACCACTGTAATTTAATTAATGATGTACCATCCTCTTTTTTAGAATCTGTTTCGTTTACTGTACCATCTTTGTAAGATGTTGGTTTACTAGTGGCAAACAACTCATTCCGAATTTGCTCATCCATTGGTACGGAATCACCTTTGTAGATAGTAATCTCTTTATCCTTAACTACCAGATTAACTTTGACATTAACCGTAGGCTGATCCAATACTTTCTTCAAATCTCCTACGCTAATCTTAGAATCAGGGGAGACGTTGGTAGGAATATTGTTACCACCGATGAAACTATCTTTTGCTTTTACAGTAATGGTTCTACTCCAGCCATTTGTACCATCTGTCGTGTGTTTAATGGTCTGATCAGTCCACTGTACCTGATAAGTACCGTCATTACGCTTTGTTACAATCCCACCATTCTCTAATGTATATTTCCCACCTTCGAAATTGGTTTCGGTGATAACATTACCTCTATCTACAATTTCAAATCTACTGTCGATCACATCAGTAATTGTTGCACCGGTAATGTCAACGTTCTTATTAATTGTACTACTGATACTCTGGAAAATTTGTGTAAGCGATGCTGCATCATCTGCTGTTTTTGCGCAATCTGATGATGAAGCAATTCCTGGATACTTTTTACCATCATACGTACCACCAGACAAGAACGTCTTCGCGCGATCTCCTTCATCATTAAGTGCAAAGCCTATGGTGTATACTGTATATGGATTTTTTGCATTATCCACATTATTTCTTAGGCCTGTTTTTAATTCGCCTGCCTGAGTTTCAGCATTTTTTTGTGCATTACTATTCCACTTATTACCTCCGCCAGTCGGCTTACCATCGGTGAACAGAACCACATACTTAGGATTTGTATCAACCATAGCATCCAACTTGTTCTTTGCATCCTCAAGTCCTACCGCAGGATCCGTACCTCCATTCGCCTTCAAATCTTTAACGAAATTCTTAAGTTCCGTTACCTTTGCACTATCTGCAGTACCTACTTCTCCCAGACTTACAGATGTTCCATGATTACCATATGGTCTATTGTAGTCGTCAGTACTGCTAAATACAGTAATACCTATTTTACTATTCGGAGATTTCTTCGCTGTATCATCTATAAACTGATTTACAGCATTCTTAAGTGCATCAAGCCGGGTTTCTGTTGTGCTAGTTCTTGTATATATTTTACAATTATTATATTTGTCTTTCGCTGCATCATCTGATGAACCCCTCGGACCCACACGCCATCCTTTGTTATAATAAGAAGAATACCACATCTCCTTATAAGAACCATCCACCTCAATATAATACGTTACATTACGATTTAGAAGCTTCTTGTCATCTCTTGCTTCAGAAGTATTATTAGCAACAAATGTGTATGAATAAGAAGTAATATCCTCTCCCATCGATCCGGACACATCCAATACCAACATGATATCTGCCACAGACGTTTTCGTTTCAATTATGGAACTTGTACTTGTGGATGTTGCGTTAATGGTAATGTCGTAGGTTCTCTGATCCCAGTCTTTCACTTTAGCCGTTTTGCTAGTCACCATACTGGAGTTGATAATTTCTTCCGGAGTCTCATTCAGAATTTTATTGTCTTTAACTGCTGTTCCTGAACTGTTTTTTAATGTGGTTGTAACATTATTATTTTCTTTTGTTACCGTTACCGTCCATTTTTCATTGGAAGCAACATATCCCACTGGCGCCTGAATCTCTTTCAGATAATATGTTCCTGCTCTCAGCTTATCAAATGTAACATTTCCGCTATCATCAGATGTAGCTGTTGCAATCTGTGTTGTGCACTCTTCGTCATTATAAAGAGTAAATCTTGCATCGCTAAGTCCAGCACCTTTTTTATTAACTTTTTGGAAATTCAGAGTTCCAAGCGCATCCGTTGTTACCTGTGAAATTGTTACGTTTGGAAGGGTAAAATTCATGTAACAGTTAGAAGCACCTGCTCCTCGTTCCATATAAAGAACCGTTAATGTATGTGTAGATTTATCTCCTTCATCCAAATAATCCCTCAAGTTCACAGTTTTAGTTGCCGCATTATGAATTCCACCTAAATCAATGATAATCTGCTGATTTTCTTTTCCTCCATCCATGACAACCCACATATCGTCATCACCGGTAAAAGAATAATTTAATGGACCTACATAATCACCAATGTTGAACTCCATGTCATAACGCATTCCAAAATAATAATTATGTTCTTTACCATCATTCCCAAGTGCACTTTGCGTTTTTCTAGTATATCCTTTCTCATACTTTGAAGCCACAGTATCTAATGGAAAGAAATCTTCTCCCGAATTTTCCTTTTTATTTAACTTATACTGTGTTGTTACGTTAGTGCCACTTCCATCTGTTACACCCGTTAATGTATATGTGTCACCACTTCTTTCAAAATTCAAATTATAATCTTTATATACTTTTCTTAAGTAATTGTCTTTTGAATTTCCTGCCAGTAAATCAGTCTCATTAAAAAATCCTGGATCTGGATAATTAAATTCTACATTGCCATTTTCATCTAGTCCCTTCAACAAATCAGTAATAACATCTTTGCCTCCAGTCCATAAGTTAACCGTTTTGTTACCCTTTTGCCAAGTATATTGATATGGCGTATAGTTTTGATCTGCTAATTTTCCATTATGGGTTTCACCCATACTTAACTTCTGATTACTGTCTGGATCACTATAATTACTCTTCTGATTAATGGAATAATAAGTACTTCCACTCTCTCCGGCCTTTACCGTATAATCATAAAACGTAGGTGCACCGGCGAATGTTCCAGTGGTAGGAGTATAATATACTTTAACCGTAGCATCCTGTGCTAATTCAATATCACCTGCCGCTACAGTATTCTCTTTTCCATCTATAACTACTTTTACTTCCTTGATATCCCAGTTTGTAGCCTTCTTACAATCAAATTTCTGCCCAACTGAAAGTTCTTTATCAACATCATCTGCATAAATCTTCTCTCCAGTTGTTGCGTCATAATGCTCTATTGTAACTTTTATCTTATCGTCACGCTTATTACCAACGATTACATAAGTCGAAAAATGCGTAGTCTCGAACTCAACATCACCATTCTTGGCAACGCTGCCATCCATATTTTCAACGTTATCATTCTCGTCTACGTGATATACATCTGCATCCTTGATTTTCTTCTCATCATTCAGAGATACAGATACCTTCACTGTAGCACCCGGCTGAACTTCTTCGCCGTCCACCAGGAATTTGATATCGTAGGAATGGATCTTCTCGATGGCTTTCTTTTCTTTGATCGCTTCTTCTGTGATCTGGTCTTCGGCTTCCTGGCTGAGCTCTACCGGTGTTACGGAAAGCTCTGCGTTGTCCGGAAGGTCTGCCGGATCGGTAAGAGTAACCTTGACATTGACCTCGTCACTCTTGTAATCATATCTGGTGATCTCAGGCTGAATTTCTTCTTCCTGCACATCCTCAGGCTCTTCTGCCTCATCACTGCTATCAACAACCTGTGCCATATCACTTCTTATGTAAGCCTCGGTTCCTTCCCAGGAAACCTTGTACCAGGTTGCTCCGTCCTCTGCTGTTACGGTATCCAGAAGTGTGAGCTGTGTTCCTGCGTTTACAGTTGCCAGAACCTCTGCCTCGATAGATGGGCTGACACGAAGATTCGTATCGTCTCCCAGAACCTCGATCAGGCTTGTCTCACCATTCTCATCTGCTGCCGTAACCTCATCCGGGCTCGCAATATCCTCTGCCGGTTCTTCCACCACATCCGGATCCTCTGCCGGCGCTTCGGTAGGTTCAGCATCCGGATTCTCCGCTGGCTCCTCAGAAGGCTCTGCCTCAGGAGTTACCTCCGGATTCTCTGCTGCCGGTGTCTCAGCTGCATCCTGCTCAGGCTCGTCCGAAATATCCATTCCGTCCGTAAGCTCCTCTGATGCGATAGGCACCTCGTCCTCATTACCGGAAACAGCTTCCGCCTCGACATCTGCTGTCTCAGGAGAATCCCACATAACGGCAAAAACAGCTGCGTTGCCAGTCTCAACCTGAAGTGTCTGGATCTGTTTGCCCTCGTTGACATTCAGAACCTTCAGATCCTCGTTGGCCTGTAAGGTGTTAACATCAGTATCACCGGTACTGCTGTTATAATGAAGCTTCTCAACGGTTACACTCGTGCTGGCTGCATCGGTAAGCTCCGGTGCTGCCGGTGTCTTGTACTCAAAAGTTACTCTGACTCTGCCGTTCGGCTCGACTCTGTTTCCGTCGCCATCAGCAAAATACACATCATACGCAAAAAAACCTCTCAGGCTGCTGCCCTTGTCTGTAGCTGCTGCTGAAAGCTTCTGAGAAACTGTATCATAAGATACGGATGAATTCTCGTTTACGCTGTCAGCCTTCAATGCTGTATTCTGCGGAAGAGCTCCGTCCTCCAGTGCCTCTGCTGTTACTTTAACAGAATCATTTTCATATGTAAGCGTCGATTGCTGCGCCTGTTCCGTTTCCTCCTGGTCAGCGCTGCTTACATCCGGTGTCGATTCTTCGGCCGCTGGTTCAGATGTAATTTCGCCATCTGTAAATATATCCTCCGTTCCATCTCCGAACGCCTCACTCGCGGAGATCGTATATGCACTCGGCATACAGGATACCATCAACGCCAAAGCCACCATAAATGCCAGGAGTTTTCTGATCTTATTATTCCTTAATTTTTTCATACCTTTCCCGCTTTCCTATGTGTGCATTAACGTGTACTGTATTTCTTATTACTTTACTTCTGTTTATATTCCTTTCTCTTAAAAAAGCTTCATGTTTTTAGCCGGTGAGTAAACAGGTTACACCTTTTCAATATTTTACCCTTATGTGATTGTAGTGTCAATATACCAGGCATTTTTGGTAAGGATATTGACATTATCAGATGCTATCGAAAATCAGTCTTCAACTCCTCCTTCTTAACTTACTCGTTTACTGGTTCTTTTCGTCTGATTTCTCCGATAAAATCTGACTATTCGTGATATTTATTATACAACACTACCAGTTGTTTTGTAAGGCCCGTTTTTTCAAAAAAAAGTGCCTCTGTCACTATTTTAACATGAATTTCTTCAGCTCATCCCGCTTCTTGACATTCAGCTTGCAAAAGATATCCGTAAGGTAATGCTTGACAGTATTAATGGAAATCCCCAGATGCTCTCCGATCTCCTTATTGGTCCATCCCCCACTTGCCAGCATGGCAATAGAAAACTCCATCGTCGACAGCTCCCCCGTAACCTTTCTCCGATTTTCCGGATTATGAAGCGCCATCCAGCCCCTGCTGAAAGAAATCACACCCTCCGTGATCCGCTGATACGCTTCCGGATCCCGGTTCCGGATACAGGCCTCGATCAGCCCCCGCAAAAGCCCATGATGCTCAATAAAAGGCTCCAGAAACCCATCCATCTTCGCCAGCTCCCAGCTCCGGAGCATCTCCTCCTGTGCCTCCTGCTTATGCTTTCGGTTGATCGCACACACCGCCATCATACAGTGGATATACGTCATACTGATCGGATACGACCTATCCGCCATAAACAAAGCAGCCTTACCCATCCCATAAGCACTCCATATCTCCCCGTTAAGATAAGTATGGTGAGCCATCACATACGTGGCAAAAAGCCTCAGCCCCTCAGGAAGCATCCTGCTGTACTCCCCAAAAGCAGGCATCCCATCCGTAGGCAGATGAAGCAAAACCGCCCCCACATACCCCGCCAGAAGACAGGACGCATAAACATCCTTAGGAACCTTCTTCTTCATAGCAATCTTCACACAGGACTGGATTCCCTCCATCCCCCGCTTAGCCGCCGCCACATTCCCCAGCGTCAGATTAGAATACCCATACAAAATACACGCCGAAAGCTTCAGCTCAATAACCCTGCTGGACAGATACCCCCTCGTGATCTCACAACACTCCTCCGCCTGCCCCGTAAAATAAAAAAGCTCAGCCCGCGCAATATTCCTCAAATCCACATCCACAAACCCCTCAACAACCTCCCGAGCCCTCCCAGGCTCAAAAGACGAATTCAAAAGCGGCAAAACCACATAATCACACATACAACCCACTCTCCTCCAAAACCCAGGCAGCCCTCCCAAAAAAGACCACCCTCAAAACCAGACCAACCCAAACCTCCGAAGCCCTTCACCCAAGCCACACATCAACACACAGCCGAAATCCTTCTCTCAAGTCACACAAAAAAGTCACCAGAACTCCGGATATCAATAAATAAATCAACCAATCAGGCCAACCATCTTTTTCCATAATTATAATCCAAAATCCTCCAAAAATAAATTTAAATATTACACAAAAACACTACAATATATCCAAACCAGCCTCTATTCCCCAATCCCCTCCCGGCAAACCACCACTCCCTCACACCCCCAAAAAACAGAACGGACAGACTGCCAGCCATCCCACAAAAAAAAGAGCCCCAGGCCCAAACACCCAGGAACTCTCCCAAAACCAAACAACATCATCTACCCCTCCGCAACTTCCTCAGCTCCCTCTCCAACCGATCCGCACGCGCCGTTACTGAAAACTTATAAAAAGTTACAAACTTCTATGTTTCATTCCTACTTCAACGAGTATGCTTTTGATGATATAAATATCTATCTACTCACAAGTTCTTGTACTCTCCATAGGCGTAAATTCCGGATTAACGTACCCGTACATATTTGCACTAACGTTTTAGTGTTAGCTTGCAACTCTTTCTCCATAAGCCTTGAGATTTATAGATGCCTGAAAATCTCTATCAATGACATTTCCACAATCACATTTATAAATTCTGTCAGATAATTTCAAGTCTTTTTTAATGTTTCCACAGCAACTGCAAAGCTTTGATGATGGATAAAACCGATCAGCCACAATAAGCTGGATCCCTTTATCGCTGCACTTATATTCAAGCTGTTTTCTAAACCAAAAAAATCCCTGTTCCTGGACTGCTTTGGATAAATGTCTGTTTTTCATCATTCCGCTGACATTCAGATCTTCAATACATATAAATCTTGGTTTTCGATTTACGATCTCAGATATGGTCTGATTCAAATAGTTTTTACGGATATTTGTTAATCTGTGATTTCGTTTTAATAAAAGTTTTTCCTTTTTGATTACATTATTTGTTTTGCAGTAACTTTCTCCTTTCTTATTTTTCTCGTAAGAGCGAGAGATACTACGCTGTAATCTGCGTTTCTGTTTTTCCAGTTTCTTTACTTTCTGACTTTTATTGATGTTCTTATACTTAGCTCCATCAGAGC